>JAAOEI010000247.1_pt1 | contig 21833 bp, 34 predicted proteins | sample 7059261 | NCBI WGS metagenome assembly JAAOEI01 (sample SAMN14008812, study PRJNA610033) | viral metagenome | isolation source: viral particles filtered from seawater | place: China: Hangzhou Bay, Yangshan Deep Water Harbour | collected 2017-10-31 | reverse complement strand
CAATACTCAACATTGGGAATATGCAGGTTATGTTGAAGCGGCAGAAGAATACGGTTATGAAGTAGTTATCATTTCTATTGCATGGAAAGAAGAGGACATTCCTCTTTATGCCGAGCGCAATTCTCATGGTGTTCCCGAAGAAGCAATCCGAAGAATGGCTGACAGGTGGGAATACTAATGGATTACACATACATTGTTTCTAATTGGTGTCCTGTTTGCCTCAATAATTCGGGCGGAACGGAATTAGTCGGTGGCGAGTTTCACCTTCCGAGTCCTGTTGAAAAGAATGTGATGGTTTGGCGTTGCGAGAAAGACCATCGTTTGAAGGTTCAATTCTCTTCACCGCATAAGAAAATGGATATTCACGGATTGTGATAACATGGATTGGGTTAATACACTCCCTATCTTATTAGTCGTTGGAATCTTTTCTATTTTCTTTTTCAAGTTAGCATGGGAATCATTTCAATCAAGAAGATTAAAATAGCCGTTTAGTCAAAGTCGTTCTTATGAACATCTTTTTCTTATCGGAAGAACCCAATGAAGCGGCAAAGATGGCTTGCGACAGGCACTCCATCAAGATGATTTTGGAAAGCGCACAAATGCTATCCACCGTGCTAAGACAACATGGCTACGATGAATCCAAGCACGAAGATTTAGACCCTCGTTTTGAAAAGTGGATTTATGGTATCACTCACGCCAAACACCCTTCAACGATTTGGTCGGGTAAAACGAGAGCGAATTTTGAGTGGTTGGTTGAACACGCTTTAGCCCTATGCCGTGAATATACTGCACGATATGGCAAATTCCATAAGAGCGAAGAAATCTTGTATCGTTGTGCTGATTTGAAGCATTGGATTCCCGAAGGTTGCTTGACCGTTCCGCCGAAGTGCATGGGTCTTGAATACAAAGTGGGCGGTTCTAATTGGAAAGATGTTGTGGCTTCGTATCGCAAGTATTATCGCTATGGAAAAGGCTACATGAATAAAGGAAACGGCCCACAATGGAACAAGATACCAACGAGGCGACCTTCATGGTTTGCGTAATTTGTATCAAAAACCCTGCTACTGATACACCGATTCGGTGGAGTGGAAGAAAAGGCTTCATTTGCGAAGCCTGTTTAGAGAAATCGTGGGAATGCCCCGATTGTTCCCGTTTGTTTTACACAGGTGAAAATAAAGGCTACAAACCTCGTCATAATGTGGCGAGAGGGAAACGCCAACAAGAATGTCATGGTTGGAAATCCGAATATCGTCAAAAATTTGAGCGAAGAATGGGTTGGATTCCTTCTGTCAAAATTGACAAAAATTAGGCGGCTGAAACAGACAGCAAAACGAAAAACCACATTTAAGATTTGGAATTCCGAATTATTAGATAGTCGGCAAGGGTAAATTTTACTATGGCGAGTCCACTAACTGCAACATTGACTATGTTTGGTATTCAAGTCGGTTTTCCCTTAGCAGGTATTTTGACAGGGGAAAGAATGTTGGGAAGGACTAAGAGGACAAGGAAGTTTCGCTACTATTTAGGAGTCACCGCTTTCGCTTTCGGTGGTTGGTATTTATCCAATTATTTTACCACAAAGTATCTTGAAAATGTGGATATTACCTTTGGTGCTGAATCCGCCAAAGACCCTCGTATCGTAGGACTTGCGAGCGTTTATCCAAACCCCGATTTCCATTACAAAGATTTGGATGGAAGAGGCTACATTCCAACAGGAACAAACATGACAAAGGAAATAGCAGTAAGAGTTAAGAATTGGCTTAGAGATATGGAAGGGAGAGGATTCTCATACATCATCCGAGAAGATAGCCATAATGTAAGATATGACGAGGAAGGAAATCAATTTTTCTCCCACTTCCCCGAATACATTGTTTTAGATGTGAGAAATGAAGATGATATTATTGATTTAGTGGAAACAGATTTTTCTTTTGCGAGTTTTACTGATGATGAGATGGATGATAGACCATATATGTTCATTTCGGAACGATTCAAGGAAATGTATATGACTCATCATCCATTAAACACCAAGCGTTCATCCCATCTTGTTCGCTATTACCCTGCGGCAAGTTTAGAAGATTTAGATAATCTCATGTAAGCATAGATTCATAAACATCTTCGCATAATTGGCTCTTTATGTGGGAGTATTGGTTTGAAGCCATTGTGATTTTCATGCTGTTAGGTATTTCGGGTCGCATTTACATGATGGGTCGTGAATTATCGGATTTCCATGATTGTTTTCATCACTTTGAAGACCAAATTTTGAACCCCCAAGATGAGGTTCATGTTGATGATGGAAAACGCCTCCGTGTCATGGGTCTTGAAGCCTTTATGGATGAATTCGGTTTTGACCCACGCCAACCGCCCGAAGAATTGCCTCAAGACAATAGAAAAGAAATTGAAGCATGGGATAATGAATAAGTATAAATAGTAGGAATGGGGTCTTGAATACATGACGGACTATAACATTGTAATTCGTGATGGTGAAAAAACCACTAAAATGTTGTTGAGTAAGGCTACACCAAAGCAAATTGCGGCTATGATTTCTATTGAGCCGATTCAAGAGGCTGAAACAACCACTAAGAATCCTTAGATAATGGGACAACACATAAATACTCATGGGCAAAGACGAACCCGATATTTCCGAATTGGCGGAGAAGGCAAAAATCGTAGCGGAAGCCACAGGTCGTGATGAATCCGATGTGTTGGCGGATTTGCTTGACGATGGTATTGTCAATATGTCAAACGAAGGCGAAAAATCAAAGGATTTAGTCACTCAATTGAAGGAAGCGGCGGAACTGATTACGACTGTCCAATCCATCAACAAAGAAGTTTCCGAAAACAAGGTTCTCAACGGCGGAGAAAATTCCACAGAAGTCAAGGTTGAAACCACTCTTGAAGGCGACATTGTGGATAGGGCGATTGAGTCCATTCAAAGAAAGTCGGAGAACATCAAGAAATTGGTCATCACCTTGACTCCGCTTTTCCTACTCTTGACAGGTGGTGGTCTTGAGGCTCTTGGTATCATTGATGTAATGGGTGGCGAAGAAGATAATTGGGATGACGATAACTACTACGAAGTATGGGGTTGCACCGCCCCCGATGCTGAAAATTATATGCCCGATGCCACACATGACGATGGTTCTTGTTGGTGGGATGATAATAATGGTGGAGGCGGTGGCCCACCACAAAATTGTGATTGGAGATGGGATGATACATCATATACCAATGATGAAGAACCCGATACCTTGTATGTGTTCGCAAGTTTTTCAAGCCCTCAATGTCCACATGAAATGCACGGAGATTTCAGCATGGGCTTATTCAAAGATGGACAATTCCTAACTTCGGAAGAGGACTATGGGATGAAATTCTATGAAAATCAGGATTTAGGACATCAATTCGTTGATTTGGAAGCGGGAACTTACCGTTTAGAATTCAATTTCCACAATTACGAAACAAATTCCGATTGGAATTGGCAATCTCCACGAACCTATGTCATTGAAGAATCAATGGAATGTGATGCTTTCCTTCAAAATCAAAATGTATTCCTTGACGATAAAGATGAGGAACAAAATGCGGTCACTATGACTGTTGATATTGCGATTCCTTCGGAAATCGGAGATGCTTGCGATTCGCACCAATTTGAATTAACTTGGAGATTGTATATTGATAATCAAGTCCAATACGAGGAACATTCATGGGAAGATGGTTGGATTTCGGATAGCGATAGGGCGGATTTCGCTTCTTTTACCATTGATGATGTTGCCGTAGGCACATACGACCCAAGAATCATATTGAAACTTGATGATACAGTCATTGATGAAAAATGGCTTTCCGATACTATTACTATCGCTGAACAAACAGTTTTCGGATGCACCGATTCGGAAGCATCTAACTACGATGAGTCGGCTAATGAAGACGATGGTTCATGTGAATATCCCGAACCCTGTGATGTGGAAATTATCAATCATTATAGAGGTCATGTAGCCGATGATGCCGAGCAAGACGCTATCTTGGTCGCCTTTAGAGTCGTTCCAAGTAATTGTGAAGGTGAGCAAATTGAGATTGATATTCAATTATTCCAAAACGGCTATGATGCAAATTATTCTCATTGGCAAATAGTAAGTGGTGATGTCCCCATTGATATTTCCCATACCTTTGACGGTGTTGCCGTAGGCAATTCATGGACACCGACTATTATTGCTTCTTTGGATAGCGATATTTTGGAACAGGTTTGGTTTTGGGGAATTGATATTGTGGAACAAGAACCCGAAACTTGCGAAATTAACTTATTTGGCATTGAATTGACCACTAACAACACTTCCGCCTCCGTTTCCTTTGACCTTGATTGTGGATATGAAGTAAATGACCTTGAGGGCTACAATGTTAGCGTTCAATTCTTGGTATATCACCTTAACGAAACAAATCAAGGGGCAAATGGAACAGGCCCGATTGAGTGGACTACGCAAGTGTATTACATTCAAGGATATGCTGACGATGTTCGGACTTTGGTATTAGACAATTTCACGGTGGAAAACACGACTCATTACGATTTCTATTGGTATGCGATTTGGGAAGATGCTGATGGCAACCAACAATTCATTGAGCAAACTTGGTTAAACCGAGAATTGAACCCTTAATAAAGAAAGGAAAGTTAGGTGATACAAAATGAGCAAAATAGATTGGGATGTGAGAATTACCTTCAATAATTTGATGGTAGCCCTTGTTTCGCTACCCTTAATTTTGGTCTTTATGGTTTTATCTTATCAATTGATTACTACTGCATTTGTGAACCCCGAAGTCCGAGAAGATATTGAAGCCTACATCGCCGTTCTTGGTATTTTAAGTGGCCCTGCTTACATGGCTATTTCCCGATTCTTTGACCGTTGGAATGCGGAGGAAGAAGAATACATTGAATCGGTGCGTAGGCAACATAAAACCGAAAATGATATTCGGAGAGCGCAAGGAAAATTACAGGAAGACGAAGAACCTATTGTTATACCCGAATATGAGGAAGAATAATGCTTGTTGATGGTGTCAAGTGGTTTTTCAAACCCGATAGTGTTTTTGCTACCGAGAGATTAGCGAAAGGAGAGTGGGAAGTGATTCCTTCACTTCTAAAAAACTCCTTCAAAAGAGCCGTATTTATTGCGCCGGGAGTGTATCTTGCAGGTGTCAAGGGTAAAGAATTAGCAGTAGCCTCCGTATTAGGCTCGCTTGGCGTTTCCTTGTCCCTTGTGGCGTATTTCCTAATGACCCCCGATTATTCCACCGATTTGTGCGGAGATGCCTAAAATGAAGTGCAAGCGACCCTTAGCACATAGACCCGAATTTGAGGGAAAACACCATTGTAAAAGGTGTGAGGTTTTAGATAACAGGAAGTGTAAATGAATAGTATGAGCCTTCTCCGTAATTCGGTTATCGTTGGAGGGGCTACTTTCCTTGTTGGTTCAGCCTTAATGGAAGTAAGCAAAGGAAATGAAAAGGTCGGATGGTGGCCTTACACCGCTACCTTCCTTTCGGGTGCATTAGGATTTTATCTTTTGAGGCAACAATTTGTTCCTGTTCCCGAAGCCCTTGAATTGAATGCTGAATACGATTTCCAAAATCAAGCCATTACGACTGTTATTGCTGACAATGAAGATGATGCGTATGAGGAACTCGCATTAGGTGATTTAGCCGATGAAGATTGGGAAATTGTTGATATTAGAGAAGCCGAAGAACTACAATCATTTTCCGCCGAAGTTTTCATGGCTGACCGTAAAATCCGCCGAAGAACCCGTTGGACATGGACAAGAGGCCCCGAAGAAGGATTTGATAACAAAAATACTGTTCCATATTCCAATTATTACAATCAAAAATCATACAAAGGTCGTGGTTGGCGTAGTTATGATGTCCCCAAGTATTTGATTGAAGATTCTTACCACATTAACGATTTGCCCGAAGGCTATCATTTGCACTTGCTCAAACCAAATTTGAGAAAAGATAAATGGGTGGCTCTTGCTAAATCACCTTCAAGCGATAAATGGCAATCATTCCAAACTGCCAACAAATCGGAACTTACCCAAAAACTTCTCGCTTGGTATAACGATGACATCGCCAAGCCCGAAGTCGCTGAATTGTCGCCTATTGACAAGTTAATGATTCAATCGGGTATGGCATCGGGAGATGTTCAAATTAGCCGTATTGAAACGAAAGGTTACAAGGGTGATGAATACAACAAGATTCAATGGTTCGCTTCGGGTGGCCCCGACAGATTGCCCGTTATTGAACTTGCTACTGCTTTAGGTTCGGAAGGGGCAGGTTATACCGATGGCGCACTTTCGGTTCGGATTGGTTCTTCCGAAGCACAAAAATATGGAGTGTTGCCTTTCCTTCAAGGTTTGTTATTCATGGGTCATTCCGCAGGGACTAACCGAAGCGTTAATCGCTACAATAAAGATAGTGCCAAGTGGGTCAAATCCTACCCTGCATGGTTTCAAAACGCTGTCAAAAATCAAATTGAAGCGTTGTGGTTTGAATTAGAGCCACAAGGAAATTATCAACCAAGATACAAGATTTGTAACCAAGATGTAGTCATGTTTGACCCCGAAGGTGCGGAAGGCACTATTGATACAATGGGTGGTAAAATGAGAGGATTCCGAGTTAGAATTCCAACCTCCGACACGATGCTCGGTGAAACTTATTACAGACCTCGCCCATCCACACAAAGAAAACTTTATGAGGCTTCGTTCAAGATGGGTCTTGACGGTAAATGGACATTCCACGCCGCCGACCTATTCATGGCAATTTGTGATAAATTCAAATTTGAAGATTTGAATTCCATTCAAGCCCCAATGACGGGTGATAGGCTCGCATTAAACCGCACCTTCCGTGAAGAAGACGAAACCCTGCAAAATGTCGGGAAACTGATGCTACGCAGGTTCAAAAAAAACTAAAAATTAGCCAAGACGAATCCTTTTTTAACATGAAAGGGATTGATTTTGATGCCGAAGGAATTGACGAACATTTGTATCTTCCTTACGAAAAGTATAAAAGCAAAGGGCAAATGCGAAATTTCATGGCGGAGAATATGACATTGACCCCTCCACCTGCGGAAATTAGGAATTTGATGGAGGCGTTTGAAAATAACGGCTACGAAATCCTTGTCGTTGGCGGGGCGGTTCGTGATGCAATTTTGAATCTCCCAATCAAGGATTATGATTTGGCTACGAATGCCAAACCCGATGAAGTCAAAGAAGTCGTTGATGGGCTTGAGGGCTACCGTTATGTTCTCGGCCCACAGGCTGAAAAATCCGTCTTAAATCTTACAAGCCTTGTCACTATTCCTAATGAAAAGGAAGCCATTGAGATTACTACCTTTAGAAAGGAGTTAGGATATGCAGGTGGAAGAACCAAAGGTGTCTTTGAACCTGCTGACACATTTGAGGAAGATGCCGAGCGCAGGGATTTGACTATCAATGCGATGGGTATGAATTCTAAAGGTGAGGTCATTGACCCGCAAGGAGGTTTGAAAGATTTACAAAACGGGGTCATTCGTGCCGTAGGCGACCCGACCCAAAGATTCGTGGAAGACCCGCTTCGCATGATTCGTGCGATTCGCTTTTCGGTTCGTTTCGGATTGCCGATTGATGAGGAAACTTATCAAGCCATTGTATCTAATGCCGATTTAGTGTCCACTTTATCGGGGCGAAGATTGCGAGATGAGATTGGTAAAGTCCTTGTTGAGCCGAATGGCTACAAAATGTTAATGGAAACGGGCGTTTTACCTGTTCTCATGCCCGAATTTAGGGGAATGGAACAGTATCAGCACAAATTGGATTATCACCCCGAAGGTTCGCTTTACAATCACTACATAGAAGTGTTTAGAGAATTCACTACGATTCCTAACCGAACAGAATTAGGTGCGTGGGCTTTACTTTTCCATGACATAGCCAAACCGCAAACTGCTGAATGGAATGAAGAAGGTGGTTATCACACCTTTTATGGACACGATAAGCAAGGTTCACAATTGATTTTGGAAAACTACAATAACGAAAGTGGGCCATTTGAGTTTTCTAAGAAAGAATTACAAGCGATTGCTTGGGTTGCTGAACACCACTTGGGTAAGTTTTGGGAAGCGAAGAAACCGATGAAGGTTTCGGCTATGAGAAACAATGAAAACTTCCCACTTCTTGTTCAAGTTATTGGGGGAGATACGATGGGTATTCGCAGGGGAGGAAATGACCAATTACAAGCCCGTTTGAAGGAAATCAATGAGATTACGGACAAAGTGAACGCTCAAAAGGCTAAAACAGGAAATCGGCCAAAGGATTTTGCGAGAAAGGTCATCCAACAATTGAATGTTCAAGGAAAAGACATTAGTATTGCTTTGGATGAGATTGAGGAAATGGTTTCCACAGGACAGGTTGCATCTTACGATGATGCCCTTGAGGTCTTGAAGACAAAAAGGAATGCTTAGATAACAAGTGGGATAATTCTTTGTTATGAAGCAAGTCATTCTCCAACATGGCGAAATGATTACCATTGTGGGTGCTTTGGTTGGTATCGGTGCTTTTGGCTATGGTATCTTCCGTTTTATTCGTAGCGAAGACCGAGCAAGGTTGGAAAGAATGGATGCTATCTCCCTCGTAGTGGGTGGATTATTCCTTACTGCTTCTTGCTATGGTATTCTCAAGCGAACATGAACCTTTATTAAGGCGATAAGAAAATGACCGCCTATGGTTAGAACTGATGATGCACTTAACCTTGATGAAGATAGCGAGGAAGTCATTGATACATTGATGAAACCTATTGAGAAACCTTGTCCGACTAAAAAGGTCAAGGGTCGTTTGAACAACCACCGTGTTTATCTTGCGGGGCCGATTGACCATGCAAGTGATGATGGCGTAGGATGGCGTGAGGAATTGACTCCGTATTTGGAGAAAATGGGATTGACAATTCTTGACCCGACCAACAAGCCGACTTCACAATGTCGTTACAATGAAATCGGTGATGAGAAAGAGCATATTCAAAAATTGGTAAATCTCAAGCGTTGGGATGAGTTAAGAACGATGGCGAAGGAAATTGTTCTCGTTGATTTGAGAATGGTTGAGGTTGCTGATTTCTTGATTGCGTATGTGGACAAAGACATTCACATTTGCGGAACATACGATGAGATTTTTGAGTCCCTACGCCGCCGAAAGCCGACTTTAATTGTCCATAAGGGCGGAAAGGCTGAAATGTCCATGTGGCTTCGTGGAAAAATGAATCACAATTTCGTCTTTGAAAACTTTGACGAATTGTATGAGTATCTTGAAGCACTTCACGATGGAACGGTTGAACCCGACTATACCCGATGGGTATTCTTTGACAAGGTGTGATTATTATGGATGAAGAAACACACATGAAAGAGCATCTTGAAATACTTTCCATCATTAAGGAAAAGTTAGGCAAGATTCCCGAAAACGAAATGATTGAATATAACGCATTGGGCGATTCCGATAATGCCCAATTTGTTTTCCTTCAATTTTTGAAACAAACTATCATGGAAGAAAGTGATATGTGGATAACGCATTACTTAGGGTGATTACATGAACCAAAGAGCATTTGCCTTAATCATCCCGCTTTTGCTTTTAGCAAGTGGTTGTTTATCATCGGCGGAGGTTTCCAAAGAAACCCCTTATGAGCCGCAAGTCGTTCAAACGGTGTATGACAACCAATCGCATCAGTATTGGAATGTAAATCCGATGGGAATGGGTAATATCACCGAAATACCCCTTAATGGAAGCGGAGATTTGTTCTTTTCGCTTGACTTGACAGGATTTTTCCATGAAGCGTTGCTTTGGGAACGAGGATATGTGAATTATTCGGTTTATCAAGAAAACAAAACATTGTTTTCGGTTGAAATCAATCAGTCCATTGAAAATTATTCCCGTATTTGGGAAAATATGTCGGGAAATATCACTATTGAGATACAATCAACGGGGTCGGATGACCCTTCGGACAATAATCCGGGTGATTTCTATGTGGCAAAAGCCCGTTTTGAACTCAAAAGATAGGTAGGTTTTTTATACCTGTGGTTCGTATTGACAGGATATGGACTTAGACGGATATTGCACTTGTGGTCGTAAATCCACAGGCAAATTTTCTTACCGAAGGCATGAAAAATACTGTTCCAAGTATTGCCACGATTTTGAGGAAATCCCTACGGAGAATGGTAAAACCCAATACCAAATGTGGGTCGGAACGGGAAGGTATGCTTACAACCCACCATATCCAAAATTGACGATGAATTGTGCGTGGTGCGGCGAAGAAACATCGCTTACGAGAAGTGAGGAAAATAAGTGGTTTTGTTCCTCTCATTGTAATAAGCAAGCCAACCGCAATCCCAAATCCACATCAGCCCGAAATGGTTCAACCCAAATCGCTAATCAAGTCCGAATGATGTTGGTTTTGCGTGAGAAGGATGGACAATTTTTAGATGCGAAAGAAATTGCGACTTATTTTAGAGAGTGGTTTAGGAAAGGTTGTTCTCCTAATGCCGTTTCCTCCACTATGCGTGTTTTGACAGCGAGAGGTTGGGTTAAGGTTGATGATTCCGAAAGATTGAAAAAGTATGCCTCCGCTAATACTGAAATACCTTTGAAAACACTCTTTGGTGAAACTACGATGGTCTTAGGAAGGGGGGACAAAGCATGAGTAAATCCTGTGCCGTTTGTTCTCGGACATTGAAGACAGATAATCCGCAAAAAGGCGACATTTGTTGGGAAACTACTTATTGCTCTCATTATTGTCGGCTTTATGCACAACAAGGACTTGAGAAAGTCCCCTTCAAAAATCAAAACAAGCATCACAACAATAGAGAAAAATGGCCTGATATTCACATTGATTGCGATATGTGCGAAAATAAGGTCGTTCTCAAGCACACGATGGAACAAGGAAACCGAAGATATTGTTCTCGCAAGTGCTACAACAAATTGAAATCGTGTCAAAAGCGACAGATTAACAAAACTATTAACTTGTTGCATTATCTTGAACACGATTACAAGTATGGTGAACATAAATGGCTTCCCCCACAAACGATTGCGGAGATTTGTAGCAAACAAAGTGCGGGATTAACCAAAAGCACGGTTAGCATTATGTTGAAGCGATGGCGTGAGGCAGGTATTATTGATAGTCAATTACAAAGGAATAATTCTTATCATTACCGATTTAACCCTCAAGGATTGAGAGGGATGAAAGTTTCCGAATTTATTTACTGTTGGAACAACATGAATTATGCCGAAAGAATGGCTTTCAAATCAAAATGATTCAAATACCTGTGGGATTTAGTGAGCATCATGGCAAGTAGCAACCGAACAGGATTGGGCGTAAATAAGAAAAGGAGTCAGCAGGTCTTGAAGACATCTATTGAGATTCTTGAAGAGTATTCCTTATGGGCGAAAGAAGAAAATGAAGAACCTTACATGGGTGCGAAGGATTTACATAACATTGTTTATGATGAGTGGCGAGCGAATGGTCGTCAAGTTTCGTGGACACCAAAGGAATTTTCATCTTTGCTTTCGGCTCATATTCGCCAACCAATTCAAGGATTGACTCCTATTGAAAAGAACCGCAAAGTTAATAGGCATGGTGTCCGTGAGATTCATTATCGGGTGATTGAATAATGGTAAAATGTGGATTTGACGGATGCAAAAAACACTTGAATGGATATTTCAATGTATATCATGTTCCGACAGCAATTGCTATCGTGACCAAAGAGGGCGAAACATTCTATTGTTGCGAAGAACACTATGAGGCAGGTGGGGCATTTGACAAACTATAAGACCATGTTGAGAATCCTTGACGATTTGAAATATCTTCACCGTTTGAATAAACAGGAGTTTTGGGATTTAGTATTTCCAAATTCACTTGAGCATTATTTTGAGCCTAAGTGGTCGTTGTTCCAACAAGATAAATTGAGTTTCCTGTGGTCTTGTTCTGTGGATAAGATTCAAATACTCGTTGATTACATCAACAAATGCAGGGATGATGAGTATGAAGTGTGAAGTTTGTGATGACACCTTTGAAACGATTCAAAGAATTGACGAAGAAGTAGCCCCTGCTGATGATGGCACACCGTTTGAGCGTGTTGTTGAATGGAAGCGATGCCCGACCTGTGGTTCGGGTATGAAGATTTGGCACACACCGTTTCCTAAAATGATTCACGAAGATGAGTGATTCCTATGGGTATCAAATGGCGTAAGTATCAAAATCTTCCATTTGGTGAAATTCCAAAAGAGAAAAGAGTCAAAAAGAGAGAATTCGCTATTTGTCAAGGTGGGTGCAATCGCTACACCCCTATGAACAACATGAAATACAATTTGTGTTCAGTTTGTGCTAAAAAATGGGCTTATCATGGTTATGAATGTGATGTTCCAAACTGTGATGCCGTAGCCGATGGAACAATAGGTTTTCAAGTATGGACAGGAGATAATAAAATTTGTTGTCTTTCTTGCTACAATATGTGGCGAAGGATGAATTTTTGTGAGTGGGATAGGTTTGTTGAAAAAAGACATTTGTTTTTCTTACGCCCCGAATCCTTTGTGAAGGCATTAGAAGAAGGGATTGTGCAAATTGTTCCCAAAGACAAAAGAATTCCTTCAAGGGAGGTTGCTACTTGCCATCATTGTAATGATGTTAAGGAAATTGATAGCCCCAAGTATCAGTTATGTTACACTTGCCGCACAGATTTACAATTTTACGGAGAAGTTTGTGGTGTTTGTGAGGAAGCCGATGCGAATTATTGGGATTTGGATGAGTCAATTTATGTGTGCAAGCCATGTTATCAGCGAAAGAATAAATACAACATTTCATCATTTCACATTTACAAAACGCAAGTAATGACTATCAAGGAATGCCAAATATGCAAAGAACCTGTTTCGCACACAAAACAAAAAGGAGATTCTAAATGTTCTGCAAACATAGACCACGACCATAATACAAACATTACAAGAGGCGTAATTTGTCATTATTGTAATGCCATTGAGGGGATGATTGACAAAATAGACATTTCAGCACACGCTTATGCTACAAGATTGAAAGCCTACTTAGAAAACCCACCCCTTAGCAAATCTTGGATGCAAGAGTAATTCGGAAAATTTTCCGAACAATCGGGAAAATAATCAGGGCCACCGGGATTCAAAAACCCGTATTTACCCTTAGATAGTCGGAGAATTAAGGATAATCTATGTTTGAGGACTTTGAAAACCGCATGGGATTTTGGAAAAATCTCGGTTCTAACTTCACAATTCAGTATTCGGGCGATGCCCCTTCGTTTATGACAGATAGCGAAATGTGGCAATCAATGGATTCGGGAACGACTCAAACTCTTGCCGCTTGGGAAAACGGTTGGGTTCTTACAAATAACCCCGATGGAACGATAACTGCCAATCCCAAATACACTTCGGGACTTCCTTCGGAACTCTTAACCAAAGTCCCTATTGGATTTGCACCACCCACGAACACCACGCCTACTGACGCAGGTGGGGGAGTCGTTGTTGCTTTCAACAATGAAGAAAAGAGGAAATAAATTATCCGTGTTTTTAGATAGCGGGAGAACCCAAACAATACTATGGCTAATCAAGGATTGTTGATTGGTGGCGTTGCTGTTTTGGGCGTAGCCGCATATTTCCTAACTCAAGGTGGAGAAGAACCTGCCACTCTTGAAGATACTCAAGCGACTTCATTCGTAGGTCTTGGTGGAGGCGGTGGTGAAGCCGACAATCGTTCTCAAAAATTAGAAAATCCAAAAGAATTCCTTGACGACTGTGCCACACCTACTACTACGACTACGGATGCAACAACAGATGATGGCACAACGCAACAAGAATGTGCCGTTCCACTTTACTTAGCCAACGAAACGATTACTCTTGAACACCCCTTAGCGGCTACAAATTCGGATTACGCCCAATACAAATTTACAGTAAGAATTGAAGCCGATATTCTAACAAGTATGACAGAAGCCGCTTTTAACGCCGCCCCTGCAAGTGAAGTTCTTGGGGATTACACGATTTCCGTTGAAAGAAGTGGAGGTTGGCAAGATGACAGACGATGGACAGCCAACCAAAATCCCGATTTTAACGGTAGTTTAACGGAAACAGGCTTGATTACCAAAGGAAATGCTAACGACCCCGCATCATCCGTAGCCCCAACATGGGAACAATGTTTAGCCGCTTATGGAGGCTATATGCCGAACAAGGTTGGGGCATTAGGCGATGAAGTTATTTTCCGTCAAGGAGATTTTGACGATGTAGGAGAATTCCGATATTTGAAAAGGACATCCGATGGTCAAGATTATCCGACTACGGTGGACAAGTTTGCTTTGGATATGTCGGGTAATGTAATTCCACTTTATGCACAAATGGAAGTTAAGTGTGGAGGCACTTCCTCTTGGAATGCTGTTGGCGGTCTTACTCAAGTTACTTCGGCAAACTTGTTAGTAGGAGATGATGCTTGTTATGCACCTTGCTACCCTGCCGTTCTTCCGACAAGTGGTGTAGCACTCGGTTGTAGCCTTCCTACGGTGAACATTACTTATCCCGAAAAAATTTATGTCATTTGTGATGATGATGCCGAAGATTGTTCCGATAGACCGACTTCAAGTGCGGGAGGAATTTCCGAAGATGAAGTATGGAATCTAAACCCTGCGGCTTCAACACAAAGCACAATGCAAAAGGGTAAATGGACAACCACATCGGGTGCAGTTCATGGAATTGTTTTTGATAATCTTGGAGTTCCAAGAGTGTATCAAGATTCATCAGGCCGTTGGTATGTTCGTTATTCCAATTCACCTTCGGGTAATGCCTATATTGATGAAGTTATCCCTACTTTCAAGGCGGCATATACTCGTCAATCAATAACTTGCACTTGTCCTTCCGACACTAACCTTGAAGGCACTACATTTACTCTCCTTGACAAATACACTTGCCCTGCGGGAACACCCGAAAACATGGGATTATTTGCGGGAATTTTTGGTGGTAGTGATGAATGGAAAACTACTTATTGTGGTGGACTAAAACCTGTTTATGGTTGTAAAGATGCAAGGGCTACCAATTACAATAGCAATCCCGATGTAATCAAAGACCCAACCGATAATGATGTGTGCAATCCCAAATACTGTAACTACGCATCCAATGTTGTCTTACCCGAATGTCAAGGCGGAGGCGGTCTTGGTGGCGGTGGACTTGATGTTGGGGGTGGAGAAACCACAAATCCGGGCGGCAATACAGGAGGAACAGATTTGTCCCCTTCCGATTCCACAGATGACTGTCCCCAATGTGCAGGTAAAACAGGAACACAATTGTTTATTTGTAAGGCTGTTAATTGTAGCGGAAAATCCAATATCGGTAGCGGTAGCGGAGGCGTAAATCTTAGTGGAGGCGTTAATTTGAGTGGGGCTGAAAACATTATTTCCCCTGCCAAGTTAGTCAATTCTGCCCATTCTTTCCTAAATTGGTGATAAAAATGGTTTTTGGTAATCTTACAACAGGTGTGGAAATTTTCCAAGCCTACTCTAACGGGACATATACTCCCGACAGAACCTACACACTTGTTGATACCATTGAAGGAAAAGGTGTTTCCAACATTTACTATTATGGATTATACAAAGTGGAGTTTCAAGACGGAAGTGAACCCGAATGGAGAATTCACGGTGAGGATTCACCCCTAACTGATGATGATGGGGAAGCCCGACCCGATTATGATATTGTTTTTCAAAAAGATAGCCCAATGGTAAATATCTCCACAGGAGGGGATGATGGGATGGACTTTTACGCCCCTTACATTTCCACATATACAACCGAAGATGAAGCGAAGAAAGCCTTGAAGGATTCAATTCCTATTTTGGGTTGCCGAGATACGGCGGCCAACAATTACGATTATACGGCTACAATGGATGATGGGTCTTGTTCTTATGATGAGGAATCGGGAAGTATGATGCCATTGTTAGTTATTGGTGGCATAGCCGCCGTAATCTTGTTAATGTAAGTGTTAATTTTACCAAGATTTTTATACCCGTAGTGTTAATCAAGGTTCGGTATTATGCCGACCCGATTGAAAATACGACATAGACCTAACAAGGATTGTTTATTCTGTGGTGCGGAATTGACCCGCCCACCGAACACACAAAGAGCCTTTTATTACTGTGGTGATACTTGTTGGCGACCTTGTAATAAATCGGTTCGTTTTTTCAACCCCGAATTGAAGGGTGGAAGTAGGAAGGGAACGCCAATTCAATTATTGGCTAATTTATGGTGGGTGCTACGCCAAGCCGAAACTTCTTTGTCGGGGGTCAATATCTATGAAAGAATTGTGGAACACTTTGGCGACCACTCTCGTTTATGTTCTAAGAATGGAATTCATCGCTTGCTACATTATTTCAAACCCGAAACATATCACAAATTAGATACAAAGCCTGTTGAGTATCTTTTGGCAGATGATATTCCTTTCAATCAAGCCCTCAAAGACAAGTATTTATCAGCAATCGTTAAATAGGGAATGCCCCTGCGAAAGACATGAACCCCAAATACCGTCAAGCGGCAGGTTGTATCTTACTACACATTGAAGGAAATGCCGACTCTCGTATTCTTTTGCTTCGCCGTTCCGAAAATGAAACTTCTATGCACGGACTTTGGGAATTTCCCGGCGGCAAAATTGAAGGCAAGGAAACACCTGCGGAATGCGCCCTCCAAGAATTGCTTGAAGAAACGGGTCTTGAACCCGACAGGATAATTCGCACTATGCCACCCCACATTGACGATGATATGAAAAAAATCTATCATGGAATCATGGCTCGTATTCGTGGTAAAGAACCCACAGTCGTTCTTTCGGATGAACACGACAAATATATGTGGATAACTCCGCATGATGCCCTTAATCTTGATGAACCTTTGAGCCATCACGCCGAATACCTCATCAAACTATGGAAAGGTATTGAATGAAACATTTATTAACCCCTTTCAACAACAATAACTTGCGACATAAGTGAGGCTACCTCTCTCCAATGGGATTCGCTTTCGGGTGATGACCACGCAGGGTTCGCAACGGATTTCGTTCTCCGACCTCTCCCTGCAACCAATTCACCCGAAGGCATAGATACTTCGCTTTACAATAGGTAATCAATGGCGACTGTCATTCTCATTGATGCAGGTTATTTCGTGGGTCGGATGCAGAAGCATTGGTCGCCCAAAGGTAAAATGCGAAGGGCGCATAACCAATTTAAGTCCAAGAAAATCAATTGGTTTCAACGACAATATCAATTCCAAAAAGCCCTCAATTCCGATTTGGGATTCTTAGAAGTGCTTATGTCAAGAATGCGAGTCAATCCGAAATACGACAAATCTTGTTCCGTCATTGTTTGCTTTGATGGAATCAAGGGTCGTCAAAGAAGGGGTGTCCTTTATGATTCTTACAAAGCCAATCGCACTTTTGCCGCCGATGGTGCATCCACGCACGAAGGCAAGGATATTCGCCAAGTGTTTGAGTCAGCAGGTCTTGAAGTCAATGAGTTAAGAACGAGATGGGAAGCGAGATATGATGAAAATTTGGAGGCTGATGACCTAATTGCGGAATTATGCCTTGCTGAACTCCTGAAGACCAACGATGTAGTGATTATGTCGGGCGATACAGATTTGTTTCAAATGCTTCGTTATCCCAATGTTCGTCTTCACAATTTCCGTCAAGAAATTACCGCCGAAGATGTGGAAGAAAAGTATGGGGTCAAACCCGAACATTTCGCAGATTGGAAAGCCTTAGCGGGTGATTCATCGGATAACATTCCCGGCGTTCAAGGCATCGGTGAAAAGAAAGCGGCTTCTTTGTTGGCTCAATACGAAACCCTTGAAAAGATTCCTTCCGAAGAATTTAGGACTTATTCGGCCGCTAATATCAAGACCTTAGCGGCTAAAGTGAAGCGTGTCCGAGAGGACAACAAATGGTCTAAATCTAAATGTAAGAAAGATTTTGGTTCAGCGTGGGAAAAGATTGAGAATGGACAAAAAGTTTCGCTTAATGCCGAGCAAGTGCGAAAATTAACTCAAGCCTTTGACATTTCGGGCTATCTCATCTTTGATGATTACTACCACCGAGCCTTGACTTGGAAGCGTTTAGTGCGATTACCATTTGGTGATGGACAACCGACAATTTAGATAGTGGGCGAACCTAATCTAAATTATGCCTACTCCAAAGCAATTTATCACTCAAGCGATTGAGATGGAAACATTCTTTGAGGATGAAGAACCTACTTTTGAGGAATTTATGAAATATCCGCCATTTAGCACTTTGATGAGTGATGATTTCACCGTGCCTAAAATGATTGAGTTATACAGGGATGGAAACCTTATTTTCGTGGATTATCAAAAAATAGTGGATTGGACTACGAAGGAAAAAATACACATGAATGTCAATTTCTTTACGAAACAACGAGAGGATGTCGTATTTCGTTTGGTCAATTTTGAAGCCCAAAAATTTGATGAAATTGACCCTGTAAGTATAAATAACCTACACGATATTTTAATGAAAGTGGAGTGGAATGATTATCAAACACAAGAACCCACCCAATCACAAGGGGAACTCCGAAGATGCCAATTTTTGAATTTGACTACCGAAGAAGAATCCCACTTTGCTAATTTCTTGAATCGGATACTCGGAAACATGACTCATACTGAATTATTCCCCGATGGGAAGCAATATCTCTATGTGCAATATGCACCAAGAAGGTATGACCTTTACACCACTCCATACCTCAAGATTTATGAACCCTTTAACACCGTATTTCCTTCGTGGGTTGTTAAACGACTTACTACTCTTTTTGAAAGCACAAAAGTATAAATAATACTGTCATACCACAAGAAAATATGGCGACCCTATCCGACCATCAAGATTCCGACCTGTTCTCGTATGAGCGAACATGGGAAGAAATTGAGGCTATGCTTGATAAGGCCGAAAGGACTCTTAATTTTCACCAAATGAAGATGATGCAGTATGAGCCTAAGAGCAAGAAGTGGGTTTTCCATGCTCGCAATTTCAAAGCCCTTCAAGGGGTTGTTAAAACACTCCGATGGACTCTTGGCGACAAGAATGTTCCGCACCCATTGGAATGATTATTCAATAGAAGTATCGCCTTCCACATAGGAAAGGATGCCAAGTGCAAGATTTTTCAAATCTTTGTGATTTATTCCATCAAAATTGAAAGCGAAATCGTAGTCCGAATCGTTTTCGTGTGCTTCCAAAGTCGTGTCTTTCAAGTATAGCCACAAGCCACCGAAGTTTTCTTCGGTTAAGCGGAGTTTATCGCATTCAAATAATGTCCCCATGAGCATTATTTAGATTTCTCGTTATCTAAGATTGCATATCCGCAACCACATTCCCAAACATCATCATACAAAGCCATTTCTTTCGGCTTTCGTGGTGTGCTACAACAAGGACAAATCATTCTTTCCTCTCCGCATCTATTTCCTTCCATGTGATATTTTCACCACACGCTTTTCGGTCAAGATACGCATTATATTCATCGTCTAAGTCGGCTTCCATGTCGCCGTTGAATAGCACTACTTTAACAGGGGTTCGCCAACGATAACCTGCCATCGCAAGCATTTCAAGAAGCCCTTTAATGCCCCTATGTTGATTGTCGCCACTCATAGTAACTTCCCGTAGGCATTCATTGAGCAATTCTTCGTCAATCCGAAGTTCATCCATGTTTTCTCATTAGTGGACTGTGTATCTAATTGTTTTCCTAATCCTTAGATAGTGAGAGTGCCTAAATTGAATTATGGAATCCGAAGACCAATCCGCCTATTGGTTTTTGAAAGGTGAGATGCAAAGTCGTGCGCCCCTAAATCAAATGGATTTGGAACAGATTTTGGAGATGCTACAAAATGTTCCCGCTAAAGAAATGAACGAAGCGATTGAACAGGCGGAAATGTTCGGAGATGAAGCGGCGATGATTGTTCTTGTCATGGCGGATAACAAACGCAAATTCCGAGAAAAATATGCCTCCGAAGATTATGACCCCGATTATGAAACTTCCGAAGAAACAATTGCGAGAACAACAGCGTATTTTGCGGCCCTGAAAGACAAAAATCCCGATTTAGCAAGAAAGATTGAATTTTCTGTCAAAGACCTCGTTGAATTGCCAAGAAAGGAGATTGAAGATGCAGGTTTTGATTACGATGTAATTGATGAATGGGTTGAGTATGTTGGCTTTGAAGATGAAAACTTGGTTGAGTTTGACCAATGTTCGGATTGTGAAGGAGAAGGCATTATCATTACCAAGTATTATCCCGCTACTCGCTACGACCCTCCCGATGCCGACTTCAAAACCTGTGATATGTGTTTCGGAAGTGGAAGAATAGACCCTGCGGATTACATGGACTATGACGGAAATTACATGGCTGAATCTTTCAATGCTGAATCAACCGAAGGACAAGAAGAATTATTGAAATCAATAATGGTGGATTTTGCTAATGAAATTGTTTATGAGCCTCATTTCGGATTTACAAACAAGGATTGGTTAAAAGGGTGGACATATTCTTACGAAGATGGGCCACGATTAAACTACAAAACCATGAGGATAACCGATGTTGTGTTTGACTCCACTTTTTATTGGGACACACTTTATTTTGATATTTCCAACATGGAAGTAGCAAGCGACATTAGTTATAATTGGTCAAAACGGAAAGAAATTGGTGATGAATACCTTGACCAAGATAGTTTCCTTAAAATTCAAAAGATAGCAAGTATGCTTCGGAAGAAATACAAACGCCCCGATTTAGAAATCCGTGAGGTGGGGCATGGTGAAAAAGGTGTTTATGGTAATGGGCGAGAGTATGTGCAAGACATTAGGTTTGAAATTAGCCTTCGTTCAAAGACATATTATGCTGAATCTTGGCTTACCGAAGGAAAATGTGCTATTTGTAATTCACCTTCAAAATTCACCGTGATGACAGCAATTGGTGAAAGGTCATTTTGTTGCGAGGCTTGTTATGCGGATTATGTGGGGCTTCCTGTTGAGGAAGAAGGTTATTACGGATTGGCTTCCGAAGATGAGGATTTGTTTGATTGCGCCGTTTGCGATAAAACCATTTACGAAAATGACGACCCACAAGATGATGAGATTTGTAATGATTGTTTGAAAACTCATAAACAATGTGCAGTATGCCAAGATTATGAGCCTTACAATGAAATGACTTCTTGCTTCGTTTGCGGGCAAAATTACTGTGCGGGTTGTGACAAATATGATTCATGCGAAGAAATGAATGCTGAATCTTGGCAAGGAATCTCATTAGCAGGTTCATTGGATGAAATGGATGAAATGTTGGATAGGAAAAAAGCCGAATCAATAAATCCTTATCTTTTGGGTGCAGGTATTTTTGCATTAACACTTGGTCTTCTTTCACGAAAACGGTGAGTTATTCTCTTACGAAGTAAGATAATAACTTGAGAACACACCAAAACCCACATTTATTTGACTTAACTTCAAAATTTACAAGAGGAAACTTTATTAACCCGATTACTCCACGAAAAATCATGGTTGTCAAAGACGGTCAAATGTGGCGTAGGGTTCGTTCCCGAAAGATTCGTGGACATTGGTATGGTTTCCGTGAAACAGGAAACGCTGAATTGGACAATATGCCCGACATTTTCATTACAATTGATGGAAAAGTCCCGAAGAATATGACAGGTGAAGGCGAAGATGTGTTTGAATTGTGGCCTGTTAAACATAGAAACCCTTATTGGTTTTGCACCCACACCGATTATGACTATCATTATTCAGTAAAACAATACACTTATTGGGATGGCGTTCTCCACACCCGCAC
>JAAOEI010000246.1_pt1 | contig 21900 bp, 31 predicted proteins | sample 7059261 | NCBI WGS metagenome assembly JAAOEI01 (sample SAMN14008812, study PRJNA610033) | viral metagenome | isolation source: viral particles filtered from seawater | place: China: Hangzhou Bay, Yangshan Deep Water Harbour | collected 2017-10-31 | reverse complement strand
ACCAGGCCTCTTAGCTGGTTCTTTACATATGCTACCGTTTTGTATGTTTTATATGGCTGCTGATAGAAAATATCTTTTTCCGATCTTTCAAAGATACCTGGTATCAAATCATTAAAGTGGGCACAGTCAAATCCTATCCACCACATATCTGAGGACTTCTCGGAAGCTTCAGAGTATGTCAGCCCTCCATGGACTTCAAAATTGGGGACCTCGTGGAGCTTTTTTCCAAAGAAACGATGCCCCTTGGGCAAAGCTACATACCCGCAAAGATGACCCATATAGTCATTTGGGTCATCCTCAGGTATTGCTGTTATCCTGAGAATGACGCAGTCATAACCCTTGTATCTAAAATCAACTCTATCTGGTTCCTTCTCCCATGGCTTCTCCATTTTTCTCCTCCTCCTCTATTTCCAACAGATCAAATTCCCTTGTACAAGCATGTATTTCTCGGAGGATATTTAGAAGTGATTTTACCGACTCGTCTTTCACCCCTAAACATAAAAGGGTTTGGACTAGTTCCCCACTGTCCAAGGCACCGTGTATCATCCCTAATGTGTAAAGAGATTCATTATGTCCCATTAATCTCTCCATTTAAAAGGGCACTGAGTCTATGTCAAAATCTGGTGTTGGCTGCTTATAAGGCGATGGTTCCGATCGCTGAAAGTTCATTTGGCGCTGCTGCTGGCCTTCCTCTCTAGGGGATAGAAACTGCACCGCATGGGCTATGATCTCCGTGGAGAACTGCTTTTGGCCGTCCTTATTGACGAATTGCTTTGTAGCAATCCTGCCCTCTACATAGCAAAGCTTTCCCTTGGCTAGAAACTGCTTACAATTCTCTGCTAACTTGTCCCAAACCACGATTCTATGCCACTCAACCTCGTCCTTACCATAACCGCCCTCGTTTGTTTTGGGCCCTGGTATAGAGGTGGCTATCGAGAAATTGGCAACGGCCTTACCGCCTGCGGTCTGCCTTAGCTCTGGGTCTTGGCCTAATCTTCCTATTAGCATGACCTTATTCAAGGATGACATTAGGCTTCTCCCTTCTCTGCTGGGATTTCGTCTTTCTTGGCCTGTAAGCTTGAGATAACGGCTAGTAGATTCTCCCTTGAGATAGGATGACCATTATAAGCTAGAGCGATAGCATCATGCTGATCCACAGGGACATTTAGCTCAATAAGGATCTTTTCAAGCCTATCCAAATGCTTAGGATCATTTACATTAAAGAGAAGGATTGGAGCTGATCCGGGCGCCGGAGCTTGCTGGGCTTGCTGTACACGGGGCACCTGCATCTCTCTTTCCATATCCTCTAGATCCTGGGTGAACCTGTCGGAAAGGCCGAAAGAATGAAGCGTTGCAGCAAGAAAGGCTCTTTTCTGTGCCATCTTGCAGGCGGTATTCTCTGCGTCTCTAGGTCTAGAGATGTACTTTGCTTCTAAAGTAGAGCATACCCCTTCGCCTTCGCCTATAACTCGCCCATCGGCCTTTACTATGCGACATTTATATACATATCTATATAGACCAAAAGAGGTATTTTCCTTTTTGTACTTATCAAAGTATTTGTTTTCTCTATCGTGATTGATCTCTTTTTCGATCAATTCATACTCAGGGTGAGTTCCGAAAGCTAGGTTTATTCTCTCTGCTCCAGCTTTATACAGAGTTGGTTTGTTTGTGTTAGGGATGCGCCCATAGTCCGTCCCCTCCTTTAGAGCTTCTCTGATAATCTGAGTCATTTCTTCATGATAATGAATCAGATCTTTAGGCGTAGCTATAGGCCTCATAAGAGTCTGTCCCTGACTCTGGGGTGTCAATGCAACCAATTCTGTACTACTCATCGTTGTTAAGTGTCTCCGTGTTTTTGATTTAAAGCCCTTGTAAAGCTTTGTGATATCTATAACAGTCAAAGTAAAACTGCTATCCTCATCTAAAAACCCTCCTACCATATTCAGCTATAAGCACCGCATCCACTAACCCTGGATGAAGTTTCTTACTTCTTTCCGTTGGTCTTAGCAACTCTTTAGGAAAAAGCCTTCTCGCGGCCTGCTCAGATTTCGCTTTCGCGTCAGCTCCGCTGCATCCCTTATGTAGCTCTTTTGTCCATGTTTTAGGCGGAACAAGTGTGTAAGGAAGAGCCATCATCTCACACCAACCGACCAGCTTTCCAAATCCCATACCATACGTGAACATGCTCACAACGCCTTGATTTGGCATTGCCTGGGCCTTTTCAATGTATGCATGTTGCACATTGTAATCTTTTATAATTGCCGCAAATGCCCCGGGCCCTTCTTCTTCGATATCAGAAAGTAACCAGTAAAGACATGTATTCGGATCATTGCTAAGCAATGCTATGGCCCCTTGCTTTCCTGGATCTATGCCCACTACGCATGTTCTCATTAAGACTATCCTCGTCGGGTAGTTCGATTGCTTTAAGGATTAGTATTCTTAAGAGTTTAGCTAAGCTGACATTATAGAGTTTCGCAAGATCTTTTATCATCTGTCCTTCTGCTTCCCTGAACCTTACGTTGATGAGAACGTTCTGATGTTCTCCGCTTGACTTTTTTGGTCTTCCAGCCATATTAGAACCCTTTATGAGGTGCGAGAAATATATGATAAGTTACTTGCCGGAGTCAATACAAAAACCCTACGTAGCGGCCGTGGAAGGCGGGTTTGAAGTCTATAAGGGAACAAGTGTACTAGCTATTTCACGTATCATGAAAACATGCACTTGGTCTCCGATAATATGGGACGGCGGTGTCAGAAGCAAAAAAAACTTCGTCTGTGCCCACTATGCCGCGCTAGACTTCGAAAACCCCGAAGTGGCATTTGAGGATATGACCCGTAATTTTTGTGATACATGGGCAATAGCTGGCCCATCTAGGAACAATCGCCTACAGAAAGGTGACCAGCCACCTATGGACAGGTTTAGGCTTCTCCTTCGCTTTGAGCGGCCTATAACCTCCTGTGAAGAGTATGAATACAACATTAGGCTGCTTGTATCTTGGCACGGCGCCGATCCGAAATGTGTAGACGGTGCCCGTCTGTTCTTTCCTTGTACAGACATTACCTTTGTGAACTGCGGCGATGATCTTTTAGATGAGCCTGTCAGAACAGACCTAGATGCCATGACGGCGGAGAAGAAACTAGAAATATTAGAAAGACATAAGGAGAGTATTACCCGGCGAGCAAGTTATGGGCTTATTTCTAAATATGCCACCAAATGGCTTTCAAGCATTATTCCCCTGGGTGAGCGCAACACTACATGCTTTCGGATCGGGGCGGATCTTTGCAGGGCTGGTGTGGACTATGAAGCCGCAGTTCAAGATATCCTAGCGTCGCCTACTTACGCCGTAAAAAATTTATCACCAAAAGTTATTTTGGAGATTAGAAAAGCCGTTTCTAGTGGATACAAAAGAGTAACAGAAGAACTTAGTTTAAAAAAGTAAGCCCGCTCTACGAAAGCGGGCTTTCCAAGGGGATACAGACTCCTGGAGGAATAAATTTCCCGTGTTACAAGCACGGAAAACACCTAACAACGTGAGGCAACTAATGTCCGATCCTCAAGATTTTGTCAATAACGAAAATAATAATATCACTCCTATTACTGGCAGAAAAAGAAAAGCCGCGTCTTCAAAATCTCCTGCTGTAGCTAAAGAAAACAAGAACATAGACAAAAAAGATAAACCGCCGCGTTCTTCTCTTCTTTATGAGGCCTGCTTTAGGGCTTTTACTTCCTCTCTTAGACCGACCCTCCCGGTTCCTGACTTCGTTATCCGCGTGGTTGAACTTACTGACGGAATTAGAACTCCCATCAAAATCTCCAAAAACGGCGAATGCCGGAAGCTTTTAGAGAAACAAGTATCTCGTCTAATAATGACATTTGCCAGACAAGTAGCGCTTACCACAGGTGAAGAATATTATTTTTTTACATCAAAACAGGCTAAAGATTGCGCCGATTACTGGATGGACAATTGTATACCTATAGAAAATCCTCCCTACGTGAAATTCGCCTCAGAGGAAGGTCTTTGCTGGAACAAGCTCCCCTGGGACTGTGCCCCAGGGCCTCATCCTAAATTTGATGAGATGTTTAGTCGTATGACAAACAGAAACGCCGTCATGGCCTGGATAGGATCGCTCTTCTTTCCTCAATCCTATAGGCAGCAATATTTATGGTTATATGGGAAGGGAAATGACGGGAAAAGCAGTCTGCTTAATTTTATAGCACGCGTTTTTGGGGAAGAGGGGGCTTTGCCTCAAACTAGCGCTCCCGGCGGCGACAATCACTGGTCTGCCTGCTACCCCGGCAAGCGATTTATTTATGTCCCAGACCTAAAAGACTTCTCTACTCTCGATAATGTTCCTCTTAAGCAGCTTACCGGCGATGCTGCTATCTATATTCACCCAAAGTTCAGAGACGCCTATGTAGCCAGGTTAAACTGTAAACTGGCTATTAGCTCTAACCATCTTCCGCCTACTGACTGTCAATACTCAAACCTAAGGCGTCTTCTTTTTGCAGAGATGACCTCTGCCATAGACTTTAGTCCCGACTATGACGAGCAGCTCTGGGCGGAGGGCGGTGCCTTCTTGCATTCCTGCATCGCTAAATATAAGGAACTCTGCCCCAACCACGGACCAATAAGGGGCGACCAGGAGATAAGAGATCAGCTAGAGGCTTGGGGCTCTCGTACAGAGGAGGATTACCAACTTTGGTTTGATCAAAACTTCATCAGGAAGGAAGGGGCGCGGCTTGATCCCAACGACCTTACCCAGCTCCTGGCCGAAGGCTTCAAGGACTTTAAGGCCAAGAGGGCTTGCTATGACTGGCTGCATCGGGAGGGCTTTAAGAAAGTCCGCTGCAGCGGGCCGGGCCGTCCTTGGTTCTACAAAGATCTAATGCTTAACGATAGGGCTAAATCCCGTCTGACAAACTCTCGGCTTTGGTGAGCTCCTGGTCAATGATGCTGATGATCTGAGTCCTAAGCTCTAGATCGAGACGCCTTAGTTCGATCGCGCTTGTTGCCAGCCTATGGATCATTGCATCCATCTCTGCCCGCTCCTGCCGATAGTCCTGGTATCTGTCCCATAAGGTCTCCATATCGCCATAAACATCGGTATAGAGGCCTAGCAATGCCTCGGATAGGAACCCGAACACGATGATTGCTTTAAGCCTGCGCTTAAACATGGCCGATCCCTCCTAAGGGCTGTTTCTCCTGGCTTTCATAAGCTCATCGGAGGATCTCGGGCCTTTCTTTAGGGGTCCTGTCCTACTACTCGTCCTACTATATGTCCTACTACTCGTCCTACCTTGTAACCCTTGACTATCAAGGCTTGTCCTACTGTCCTACTACTATCCCTATAACTATATAAAAAAGGAGAATAGTAGAAATAGGGGTAGATAAGGAGAAGTAGAGATATAAATTATAAAAAAAAGAATAGTCGGAAAAATGGTAGGACAGGTAGGACATTCAATAAAAACGGCATGTTACAACCTCAGAGAAGTAGGACAAGACAGGACAAGAGATAGGACAGGTAGGACAAGAGAGATAGGACAGAAAAAGAGGTTATGGTCACCTGATCCGAGGTAGAAAAAGTGGTCGTTTAAGGGATTCCAGGCAGGACAGGGCTTTTGAAGCCTCGAGGTAGGTAGTCTAACCCGTCCGCTAGAGGACAAATAAAAAACACGGCAAGCGGATTGTTCAGCCCGTGCCTACCAGCTGACCAGGTCTTGACAGGGTCTAAATACGAAATCCGCGGGGAAAGTATGTAGAAATTTGAGAGACATTTCGTCTTGACGGGGACACGGCGGGAAAACTGTGTTAATACAGAAAAATGAGGAAGTGAGCTTATATGTACCTAGGAATCCCTGTGAGAGTGATTACTTAGGGTGTGGTGGCTCACGACCTCTATGTCGGGCGGCCTTCGGGGACTCAGGGCAAAAAGATAGGGGGCTGTCCGGCCATATTCTTCATTGAGCCTAATAAAAAGATCCTCAAAATAGATATATTTTTTGCCATCCTATTTCCAACCGTGTAAATTAAGTAGATATTTTTAAATTTAAGGTGAGAAAAGCGGATGAAGTTCATCACAGCCTTGAAGCAACTATTTTGTTCTCATCTTTTTGAGTTTGATAACCTGGTCCCCTTGCTTATCCCCAAGCACAAGCTGGTAAAATATAAGTGCCATCTCTGCGGCAAAGAGATGATTGCGGCACTTTTGAAGATCAAACGCGAAACGAGGAAAAAGAAACGCTGAGATCAGCCAAAAAACACCCAGGGGGGATTAAATGAGCAGGGGCAGGGGAAGACCTTTCCCGAAAGGCACAAGCCCAAATCCAGGAGGCAGGCCTCCTCTTTGCCCAGAGCTTAAAGCTATAAAAGAGCTAACGGCAGATGAAATCAAGCGAACCATAGCGAAGTACTTTAGATTACCAAAAAGAGACGTAGAAACGATCTTGCAACACGATGAGCTGCCAGCTATCGACCATCTGATAGCTTCGACAATATGCGTAGCCATCAAGAACGGAGACATCTCTAGGGCTGAGTACCTCTTTATGAGGAGCCTAGGGAAGGTGACCGAGAAGATGGAAGTAATCCATCCTGAGCCAGTCGTCATCGAGAGGGAAAATGGAGAGCAAGTTACCCTAGGTGTCAAGAAGGACGATGAAAATGAAGACGTATATTCAGAAGAGGGGTAAATATTACGCCGTTAGCTATACAGGCAACAACCGCGATGAAATTATAAGAGAGTTGCAGATTAAAAGAGAAAATTGTTCCCGTTGGGTAAATCAAGATACCCAAGAAAGCTACCTGATAATAGATGCTCCTGGATGCAATCTAGGCAAGGTTTTACCTAATCAATGGATCGTAGTGGGAGCAGAAAAAGAAAATGTTGGCTACTTTGTATATTCTAAAGAGAAGTTCGAACAAGAATACCAGGAGATTCGGCAATGAGTCTTAGTGTAGTAGCAAAAGAGAGGATGAATCGGAAGCTCCTAGATACCATTAAGCTCTTGTCAGAAGAGAAAGAAAGAAAAAGAGAGGTAACCGCACTTTTCAATGAAAATATAAAAGCTTCGCAAAAGAGAATCGATGCGTTAGCCGAAGCCATAGAAAGCGATGATATTTTGCCTCTGCAAGGCGTTCTCTACAAAGAAGAAATAGAAGCGCTCTTGGATCAATCCCATGGGAAGGCCTCAATCGACCATCTTATTTACAATGGTCCAATGGAGACTATTAAGAAATTGGAGAACCATTAAGCAATGACCGTACTCTTCCAAGCCAAGCCATTCATAATCGCCGAGATAGGCTCAAACTGGACCAACTTCTCAGAGGCCAAGGACTCGATAAGCTTTGCCAAGCAGTGCGGCGCCGACGCGGTCAAGTTTCAGGCCTTTACCGAGTCTGACCTTTTTGGCCCTGGTATACGTGGATCCTGGTCTGATTATACAGGTGTGCAGCATAGGCTAGCCCTAGAATGGCTCCCTAAGCTCAAGGAAAAGGCAGATGCTTGCGGCATAGAGTTCATGTGCTCGGCCTTCTCTCCCGCTCTCTATGATGCTGTAGATCCCTTTGTCCAGGTACATAAGATTGCGTCCTCAGAGCTGTGCTACCCACAGCTGCTAGAGAAGGTGAAGAGTAAGGGTAAGCCCATCTTATTGTCTGTTGGTGCTTCTTCAAAAACAGATGTCGCCATGGCCATGCAGATACTCCGCGGTGGGCCACAGGTCGTCCTTATGTACTGCGCTGCAGCGTATCCAAGCACGATGTATAACTTATTCCAAATGGATGACCTGAAACAATTTGGTGTTCCTCTGGGATTTTCGGATCACTCGCTAGATGTAGTCTACCCGGCCTTGTCAGCCGTGCACCACTTTGGCGCGGTGGCTATAGAGAAGCATGTCAACTTCTTTGATAAAGAGACACCTGACAGCGCACACTCTCTCAGAGGGTATGAGTTTACGCTTATGTGCGAAAAGCTCCGCGGGAAGAGAGACTATAGGGGATTCAACCCTATGCCTGAAGAGAAAGATATGTTCCTAAGGCATAACCGACGCCTAATCGCCATTAAGAATATAAAGAAGGGCGATGCCTTCCGCTATGGGGATAATTTTGGAGCTTATAGGTCTTTAGGGGATGATTCCCATGGCTTAAGCCCTTTCTTCTGGGATCATCTTGTCAAAAGTAACGGGGCGAAGCAGGACATACCAGCTGGTAAAGGTATAGGACCAGGAGATTTCGAATGAGTCTAGAAGGTCACTTTGACACCATGATCAACGTTTTAGAAGAGCTTCTGCATGAACTCAGAGGTATCAAAGGTGAAATAGAATACCTGAATAAGATGGTAGAAGGCGAGTTTGAAAAGATGGTTGAGAGTTTAAACAGAATAGAAGAAAAGATCGAAGAAATATGAATGTATTGATCAAGTACGAATACCGCGAGAACTCCATAGATGATCCTGTAACCGAAGATTTTGTGATGCTTGAGAACTTGAATAGCCTTGACGACCTAGATGAGGCATTCAAAGCTCATGCGCATAAAGTATTCCACAAGGATTCCCTTAAGAAGTGGCCCAGCCCTTTTGTCAAGCTGGTCTGGTACTTGCCTGAAGGCAGTAGCATACAAGAGACACCATCCATGTCGAGAGCGAGACGTATAAGGGATATCAACAATTAATGGCCTTAACTGATTCCTCTGTTAGAAACGCAAAGCCATCGGACAAGTCATACCGCTTGTTCGATTCGAGGGGTCTTTCCCTCGAGGTGGAGCCTAACGGTGGGAAGTGGTGGCGGTTCAAGTACCGGTTTTATGGCAAAGAGAAGGTGATCAGCCTTGGGACCTATCCCGACATGAGCTTGTATCAAGCACGGGAAGGCCGAGAAGAGGCTAGAAGACAGATATCAGAAGGGATAGATCCCAGTGAATACCGTAAGGCTGTAAAAACGGCTAAGCTGGGTAATATAATTAACAAAAGGAGAAAAGAGTCATGGCTAAACAGGGCGGCAAAGGTGGCAAAGGTGGTAAGGGCGGGAATGGATCTAAAGGCGGGAAATGTTGAACTGAGCTTTGAACAGTATCTTTTAGAGGAACTTCTCGACGAGGTTTTCTGCCGAGAGTTCCTTAGAGACGCCATAGACGACGATTTCGACTATCTGCTCAAGGTTGTATTGCAAATATCCAAAGCTTACAGCCTTGGTAGCCCCAAAACATGATCTTCAAACCGCACTCTAAAAAGCAAGATACGGTCATATTCTCCGATAAAAGACTAGTTATCGGAGCCACAGGCATTCAGTGGGGGAAGACAAAATCAGGCGCCTTGTGGCTTAAGAAGATGATGCATAAATATACCCATCCTGATGATAATTTCATCATCACATCTCCGACCTATCGAATCTTTCAGCAGTCTACCTTGCCGCCGTTTCTAGCCCTAATGGAGGGTCTGGGCAAATACGACAAGAAGGAAGAGGCCTTTAGGATGTATCGCGGCGGAACTTGCTGGTTTAGGACGGGAACCCAGCCAGACTCTGTCGTAGGGATAACCAATGTCAGGGCGATCCTTTGCGATGAGGCCGGAAAGTACAGCCTATACTTTTGGGAGAACATACAGGGCCGCTCATCTTTCTGCCAAGCTCCTGTACGCATTGTAACTTCACCGTATTCTCTCAATTGGCTATATAAAGATTTTATAAAGATAAAACGGCGCAATCCTGAGGCCTTACCCAATGTAGAGCTTATACAGGCTTCCTCTAAGGAAAATCCCCACTTCCCCGCCGAAGAGTACGAAGATAAGAAGCGTACGATGGATTCTCGCCGTTTCAATATGATGTACGGCGGAGAGTTCGATAAGATGCAGGGCTTGGTGTACGACTGTTTTGATGAAGATTTGAACAGCTCCGACCCTTTTGAGTTCCCAGCTGGCACGCAGTTCTTTGGCGGTATCGACTGGGGGTACACGGACCCCTTTGTCTTGGTGATACACGCTGTCCTGCCTAATGGGCTTAGGTTTCAGATCTCAGAGACCTATAAGTCAGGTCTTACACTCCCTGAGATCGGCGAGATATGTCAGCAGAAGATGAAGACATGGAATGTATCAAGGTTCTATGCAGGACCTGACCAGCCAGCCTCCATTGAGTATCTAAACCGTCTAGGATGTACCACCATAGCCGCTAACAATGCCATCAGATTAGGCATAGATATCTTCTATGAGCTGATCAAGAGCCGTACATACAAGATCATCAAAGGGACGAGTCCACATACCATTGATGAGATGGATACATACCATTACCCAGACCCTAAGGACCTAAAGCCAGACCAGAGCACCAAGGAAGCCAAACCGGTTGGTCAGAATGATCACGCGCTTGATGCAAACCGCTATGTGGTTGTTATGACACACCGTTCTAATATAAAGTTATCTCCAAAGGTTCCTACAAATTCTAAGAAGATCATGACCGAAGAGCAGAAAGTGAAAAGTCTGCTCAAAAGTCGAAACCGTATGTAACGGTGTAGAAAGAATATGCCTACTTATCCCTATTCTTGCCAAAGCTGCGATAATGCCTTTGAGGTGATAAAATCTCTATCTAGGTATGACACAGAGGAAACCTGCACCAAGTGCGGCGGCCTGGCTCAGAGGCGCATAGCCCGTTGTAACTTCATGGGTGCTAAAGACTGGGAGCCGTCCTATAACCCGGCTTTTGGATGCGTGGTAAAGAGTAAGGCTCATCAAAGAGAAATTCTTAGCCGCTATAAAGACCATGGCAAGGAATTCATCGAGATAGGCAACGAGCCTGTAGAAAATATACACAAGCACTTTGATAGACAACGAGAAGAGAAGAGAGCCAAAGTCTGGTCTGAAAGCCACGAGAAGGTACTCCACGAGTCTTTAAGGTAGGGAAGGTGCGATAATGCAAGAAGCTTCGCCTATGTTGATGGAGCATGAGCCCTTTAGTAAAGGGATGAGGGCCGAAGAGCCTGGCGTCTATAATCCCTCGGATGAAGATAAGAAGCTTCTAAAGAAATGCGAAGGACTTTTCCAAAAAGCTAAAAAGTATAAAGCCAAATATGATTCATCTTGGGTTGACTATTACAAGATGTTTCGGGGAAAGCAGTGGAAGGAGCAGCGGCCAAGTTATCGATCATCTGAGGTTTTAAACCTGGTTTGGCAGACCATCCAGTCTCAAGTCCCTACTATAGTTGACTCTAGGCCTAAGTTTGAGTACTTGCCTCAAGAGCCGTCAGATCGCGAGTTTGCTGACCTGATGAATGATGTCTGTCTCGCAGATTGGCAGAAAAATAATTGGCTCTTTAACCTTACAGAAGTTTTATATGATTCTCATATCTATGGGACTGGTCTTTCTTGCCTAAAGTATGACAATAGAAAGCAAAAGATTGATTATCATTCTGTAGATCCTTTTTATATATTCCCAGATCCAGCAGCGGAAAGTTTGAAAAAAAGATGCGGTTATGTGATCCACGCAGAGCCCATGGATGTCGAAAAGATCAAACGTCTGTTTCCAGATAAAGCATCGTTTATAAAAGCCGATGTAGTCGACTTCGCAAGCGACAAGAGAGTTGATTTAAACGCGGTCAAGTACAATAGCCCCAACTCAGAGCAGCTATATGTTGAAGCAATTGGGGGCTATGACAACTACGCAATTCCCGAGGTTCTCGTAAAAACCTATTACCTTGAAGACGATGAAGTCCTTGAAGAGGAGGTTAAGGATGAGACAAACGATACCGCACCTCCCAGAATTCAAAGACGCCTCAAGTATCCAAACGGGCGGCGGGTGATTATCGCAAACGAAGTCATTTTGGCCGATGATCCAATTGAGTACGAAAGCGAGGATAAATTCCCCTATCAGAGGCTCATTAACTACATCCTTCCAAGGTCTTTTTGGGGTATCTCCGAGCTAGAGCCTCTAGAATCTCCCCAAAGAGCCTTTAACAAAATCATCTCATATGTTTTTGATGTCCTGTATCTCACAGGTAACCCAATATGGGTGGTAAGCACTGATTCTGGGGTAGACACCGAGAAGATTACGAACCAGCCAGGGCTTATTATCGAGAAGGAGCCAGGGTCAGAGGTCCGAAGGGAGGAGGGAGTCCAGCTCCAACCCTACGTGCTATCGATTGTAGATCGCATGAAAGAGTGGTTCGAGCGCCTTTCTGGGGATCAGGACGTCAACCGCGGGATTGCGCCTGGCTCGGTTACGGCGGCTTCTGCTATCGCCGACCTGCAGAACGCGGCCCAGACCCGCGTCCGCCTTAAGATGAAGAACTTAGACGCCTATTTGCAGGACTTCGGCCTGCAGTACGCCGACCGGGTGATGCAATTTTATACAGCTCCTCAGGTCTTCAGGCTAACCGGTAAGGATGGGGCCGAAAAGTTCTTTAAAATGTCCATAAGCAAGAATCCCGATGGCACCGCCACCGCTCTGGTCCAGCGTTACACGGACAACAATCTCCTTAATCCGACCGAAGAGGTGTATCAGTTAAGAGGGCGTCTTGATGTCAGGGTTACAACGGGCTCTTCTCTTCCATTTTCCAAGGTCGAGGCCCAGCAGAGAGCTTACGCTCTATATGACCGTGGTATAATCGATGCAGAAGAAGTGCTAAAATCTCTCGACTACCCAAATTGGGAAGCGATACAGCAGAGAATGGCTGCAAAAGCTGAGCAACAAGCAGCTGCGCAAGCCCAGGGCCAGGGACAGAAACCGGCTCAACCTGCTGCATAATTTTTACCTGTATTTTTCATCTTTTTTCATATTTTTCCATCTTTTTGCATACCTAATTTACTAAAATAATTGGTTTTTAAACAATTTCCGAAATTTAAGGGATATTGGTATGCAACAAGCTCCAATGCCTCCTGAAGGTCAGCAAGAGTCTGCGTCTAACGCTGGTGATCCTCTTACTGACATGATCATGCAGACAGATCAGGCCTTGGCAAAGATCACTCAAGTTATCGGGAAACAAAGTCCCGAAGCTGGTCAAGCTCTCCAGCAAATCAACGCACAATACCGCGAAATTATTTCGGCTGTGATGAACGGAGGAGGCGGAAGTCGAGAGGCTTCTCCTATGGTATCTCCCGAAACCCACGGCAAAAAAGCAATGCAGGCTTATTAAAGGTAATTCATGACTGAGTTTTCAGATAATTCTCAAGGAAGCGGCGGTCAAGAGATCGATGTAGATGCAATTTTGGCTCAGGCTTATGGGCATGAAAACCCGTCCCAGAACCAGGTTCAGGAGCAAAAGCCTGCAGCTCCTCCTGAACCACAGTTCAAAGAGTATGAATTCAATCATCGTGGCCAAGCCATAAAGATCAAGGAAAACGACCCTCGATTTACTCAGTGGATGAGTCAGGGCTATGACTACGCCCAGAACATTCAAGCCATGAAGTCAGAGAGAGAAGAATTTGAGAGAAGCCGTAAGGAATGGGAACAAAGAGTAAGTCCCTATAGAGAGATAGATCAATTCGCCAAGGAAAACCCGGATTGGTGGAACCATATAGAGCAAAGCTACCAACAAAGGCTTTCTACTCCAGTGGAAGTCCCCGATGCGGTTAGAAAATATTTAGATCAAAGGTTAGAGCCTGTCACGCAGGACATTCCTTTGATGAAAGAGTATCTCCAGAAACAGCAAAAGCTGGAGATTGAGAAGCAGCAAGCCGAGGAAGATGCACAGCTTGGCAATGCCATAAAATCCATCCAAGAGAAGTACAAGGATTTAGATTTTTCGGCAAAAGACGAATCAGGCTTATCGTTGGAACAACGAGTTTTGAATCATGCCATGCAAAATGGAATTCCAACATTCAAAGCTGCGTTCCTCGATTACTACCATGAGTCTATTGAAAAGCTGGCAGAAGCTCGGGGAAAAGAGGCCTTCATGCAAGAGATGAACAAGCGAAAAAGGCTAGGACTACTGGATGATCCAGCTCCTGGCAAAAGCAATGTTCCTCTTACAAGAAAGCCAGTCAGCTGGAACGATCCGCAACTTAGCGCGGAGCAGATCCTAAAAGAATTTAACTTTTAAAGGAGCATAACCATGCCTTTAACATACGATCAGATCACTGCTGTGACACAGCGCAAGTACATTCCAAAGCTAGTAGACAATATCTTTGATAGCGACCCTCTTTTGAAGCGCGCCAAAGAAAAGGGCTGGTATACCCCAATCGATGGTGGGACTTCAATATTTCAACCCCTCATGTATGCGCAGATCACTGCCGCTGGGTCCTACGCTCCAACCGCGTCTTTAGACACAACTGACAACGACAGCTTCACAAGTGCTGAATACGCTTGGAAATTTTATTATGCCAACATAACAATTTCTGGTGCCGACAAGCACAAGAACATGGGGGACTCTCAGGTCCTTGACTTTGTAAAAAACAAGGTCATGGCTGCTGAAATGACCCTCAAAGACAAGATCGGTGATGGTATCTACAGCACCGGCGGTACCTCTACCGATATCGGTGGCCTGCGATTAATCGTAGACACTGGTAACACCGTTGGTGGCATCGATCAGGGCACCTACTCTTGGTGGCAAGCAAGCACCGAGGACAGCTCGACCACAACTCTTACAATGTCTTCTCTACAAACTCCATACAATGCGGCTAGCATCAATGGGAAAACTCCCACAGTTATCGTAGCCACCAGGGCTAACTACAACCGCTACTACGCACTACTGCAACCACAGCAGAGGTTTGTAGACAGCGAAACAGCGAAGGCCGGATTCCAGAACCTTATGTTTAACGGAACCCCTTTCATCGTTTCAGCAAAATGCCCCTCAAGTCACATCATCTTCCTAAACGAGGAATTCCTCCATCTCTATTACCACCCGAAGAGGAACTTTGTTTTCGATCCGTTCATCAGATCGTCAACGCAAGACCTTGAGACCGGTAAGGTTTTCTGGATGGGTAACCTGGGATCTTCCAACAACCGTATGCACGGCAAAATGACTGCCGTAGCTGCATAAGGAGGAATAACGATGACTGTTTACAGATATGACCAGACCTTTTTTGAATCTACGTCACAGACAACTCTTACACCTTCTGTAGACCTTGGCACACGCCGCTATGAGAACGGCAAAGAGTACATCTACGTCTACAACGGGTGCGGCGCTTCTATTACCTCAGGTTATGGTTGCACTGTTTCTTTGCTTAGCGGTTACACCGTGACCGTCTCTTCCATAACCCAGGTCAATCATTGCGTTGGTGTTGCCAACACCACCATGGCGACTGCGACCTACGGTTGGATTCAAACCAAGGGCTTCTGCAAGATCAAGCTTTCTGCCGACAACTCCATGGCTCTTAACGATCCAATGAAGCTTGGGACCGATGGCTTGTTTGGGGTGAACTCTGTTTCCACCGGAAACATTGACCTCCAGTGCGGCTTTTCCGTACAGGCGGTTGCTTCAGGCGGCAGCGGCACTATCTATCTTCGCGGAATTTTTGCTTAATTTTACTTAGGGGAGTACAGAAACCGCATGGCAGCTAGAAAACAGGCGCTAATTTGGTTAGAGCATCAGCCCTACATTGACGCAGCACCGGTGCCGCAAAATGCCTTGTATCAACAAGCTTGTGCAAACGACGGCGCCACAGTGCATTCTTGGAGAGATATCTGGATTTCTCAAATTCGCGCCAACCATGCGGTTTTTGGCCCTTTTAAAGACAGATCTATAGGAAAACTTTTCAGGAAACACCATCATTCGCCCATATTTGTTGTAGGTTCTGGGCCTTCTTTGAAGAAGAATGCAGCACAACTTCTTAAGAAGGACGGTATTCCTGTTATCTCGTGCCTCCACAACTTCCATTACTTGGAGGATTTAGGGGTAGAGGTCGACTACTACGTCACCCTGGATGCTGGACCTATCACAATTGAGGAGGTTTCAGAGGGCGGTAAAAGTGATGTGGACTACTGGGCTAAAACTAAGGGAAAGAAGCTTTTAGCCTACATAGGAACGCATCCAAACCTTCTGGCAAAATGGCAAGGAGAGATCTATTTCTTCAATTGCCCGATTCCTTCTATAGAAATTGAAAACGAAATTAACGCCATTGAGAGATTTAGAGTTCTAGTATCGAGCGGAGGCAACGTTTTAGGCGCTTGCCTTTATATCGCTAAGGCATTTTTAGGGTGTAACACCACGATATTCCTAGGAGCTGATTTCTCCTTCTCCTACGATGAAAAATTCCACGGCTGGGATTCAAAATACGACGCCAAGATGGGCGATTACATCCGTATGACTGATATTTACGGCAATAGGACTAAGACATGGCAGAGCTATGCAAACTTCAAAGCATGGTTTGACTGGGTAGCTCAGCAGGTCCCTGGTGAATATATAAACTGCACCGAGGGAGGCATATTCGGCGCCTACAGCGAGGGAAATATTCGAGCTGTGAAGCAGATGGATTTGGAAGACTGTCTATTAAGGTTCTCCATGAGCAACCATATTCGAGAGCAGGTAGATAATCCAGCAACAGATACACCTAAAATTCTCTTTTAAGGAGATCTCATCATGGCTTTCACGGTCTCAACCGAACCAACTGTTTTAGGCAACAAGAGCGCCAAGATTATCAAAATAACCGCCGATGGAGCAGAGGCTAACGTAACAACTGGTTTTGGCGTCATAGACCTTCTTGTATCTAGCAAGGTCCTCTCAATGGCTACAGCCAATGCCTATGTACAGCCAAACAAGAATAGCTCTGGATCGGCTTCTAACGGGACTATAGGCATCTCTGGCCTTAGTGCTGGAGCTGAAATTCACTGCCTCGTATTTGGGAAATAAGGAGGTCGTATGAGCTACGGACCTCTTAAAGTCTGGAACGTTGGTGTAGCATCTGGAGCTTCGACTAGTTCATTCATAGACCTAGGCGACAAGTCCTATACGAAGTTAGCCGTAAATTACGTGACGATGTCAACTGGGATGGTTGTCAATGTCTTTGGTTGTCCTGCTTCTGCTGGGACCTATCTCCTGGTCAACCAACTGATTACGAACACCGCAACGGTGGTTTATCAGCCTATGCAAATAGCGACAGCCGTATCTGGTAGCGGGTGGGCTGTTTTTGAAGCTCCTCCCTTTCGGTACGTCCAGCTTGTTTGCACGGGTGTTGTTTCCGGCGGTGTTTCTTTCACAGTCCATGCTTTTGATTAAGGTAGTCATTCTATGATGGTAAAAGTCCATAATCTCAATGTGCATCCATACAAGGAAGAATTCAGGGGCCGTATGATAGTCATACCGGCCAACGATTGTATTGAGATGGATGAAGATGAAGCTGTTTATTTCATGGAGTCCTTTGTATATCCAAAAAAAGACTCTCAGGGGCGGCCGGACCCTCTATTTTTCAAGAAACTTAAGATTGAGCGGCCCAAGGTCGAAACAACTGTGGATCCTTTAGTATGCCATGCTAACGGGCAGAGAGCTGCATCTGCTGAGGATCTTTCAAAGCTTCTCAGTGCTTTCTCTCACATGGCAGCAGCTAAGGACGCTGGTCTTGAGGCCGAAGTTTCATCTAAGAAGAACTTAGAACTCAAGAAAGAGAACAAAGAGCTAAAAGGTCGTCTAGACAGAGTTGAGGACGAGAACAAAGAGCTAAGAGGCTGGATAGAGCAAATCAAAGAAAAGTTAGGCCTTAGTTCGGAGATTCCCGATGAAGCGAGTGTATGACGAACCAGGCGTAGTAAGGCTTTCAGGGCGCTATACCGCACAGCTGTATGGTCCTGATGGAGAGCTAAAACAAGAAGTTGTGGGCAAAAATGTAGTCTGCACAAACGGCAAGGAGTTTTTGGCTTCATTTCTATATTCAGCAGCTCTTGCGGCCGCAACTAATACCTGTAAGTACCTTGCCATTGGTAGTGACTCGACCGCCGAAGCCGCAGCTAACACCGCCCTTGGGACAGAGCTATCGCGACACACAGGGACTGTCAGCTACATAAGCAATCAGATCTACCAGGTAAAGGCCACCTTTGCCGCTGGCTCTGGCACAGGCTCTGTGTATGAGTACGGGCTATTTAGCAGCAGTACAGGAGGAACCTTAATCTCGAGGGATACAGAGGGGCTTATCTCCAAAGGTGCAAGCGACACTCTGACAGTTACTTATCAGCTTACACTTTCATAAGGCATGTGCCTGAAATGGCCGATTTTACGAAGACGATTTCGAATTCACTTAACTCATTTGGTGGCATTACCAACAAATGGAATTCCTACAATTGGGGATCTTTTATTTGGGGTGAAGGAACCGCCGATCTTATTGTCGACGTTATTAAGGTCATTTCTAACGCATTAACCCCGGACTCGGACATAAGCCAAACCGAGGTTTTTCTATTACTCTCTAATAGTTTGTCTACAACAGACGAACTAAGCGACGTAAATTTAAGAGATCCGGTTGGTTACTACTACGTTTTTCCGTCTAATACCACGAATCATAAAAGAACAGCTATTCCGAGTTATACTAGTGGAAGCAATCCAAGCAGCACATGGACATCAGGGGCAGCAGCTTCAGGATCTTGGAGTTAACTTATGGCTATGACTCCTCTAGAGATAAATACCGCCGCGAGACAGCGCTACAATGCTGTTAGCGATGATTTTTGGTCTGATGCCGAAATGTATACCACGATGTACCAAGGCTGCTGTGAGATGGCCACAGAAGGCCTCATCATAGAGCAGACGTACACAAACACATCCGTCGCTAACCAGCAAGAGTATTCTTTTCCCACTAACGCCCTCAACATCAAGCGGATGACTTATAACGGCCGAAAACTGGCCTGTATCACCTTTATAGAAGACGACATCTTAACGGTCTTAAACCAAGCAACTACAACAACAGGGGTTCCAACGTCTTACGCTATTTGGAACAATATTGTATATTTGAGACCGATCCCATCGACATCGTCTCTAACTATAAAAGTATGGGCTAACATTGAACCACAATCGATCTCATCATCATCGACTTTGGAGATTCCAACCGAGTTTCAAGTATGCCTAGTGAATCTACTACTTTCCGAAATGAGCGCTAAAAATAAGAACTACCAAGGGGCGTCTTATTACCGAGCTCTTTGGGAAAAAGACATAATGAGGATGAAAAAGTTTGCTCGTAAGAGAAAGATTGGAGACGCATTTCAATTTGTCAAAAGCGTGGATATCGTGCCCCAGACCGATTTGGGTAATATCTAATGGGTTCTCAATACGAAGTCATATATCCGCCTGATGGAGTCGTTCTCTTCGACGGGGGACTTGATACTAAGTTCGAAAAGTCCATTCTCCCTGACAATGAGTCCCCCGACTGTCTTAATGTCATATTCAAAAACGGCGCTGTCGAGACGAGGCCTGGAAGCTCGAAATTAAACACCGCCACGGTCGGGACCTTTGTCTGCGATGGTCTCTATACCCGACGAGACGATGACGGCTCTGAGACCATGATAGCCTTTCACGGAGGCACCGCACGCTATCTCGCTGGAACTAGCTTTCACACCATCCCATCGGCCCTCTCCATATTCACCGCCGGCGTAAGAATCGCGGCGACACAGTATCGCGATAATCTTTTTATCGGAAACGGCGGTGTCATTGACTACAAGTGGAATGGGACTGACTTTACCCGCCACGGCGTCTATCCGCTGACGAATACGGCCAGTGCTGTGAGTAACGGGGCCGGAAACGTCCAGCCGGGCTCTCTCTCATACAAGTTTACAGCCATTAACAGCTACTCGGCGGAGTCTGATTTAAGTGCCGCGGCTATCACCATCAGCGTGACCAATTCTTGCACAGTGGCCCTAACAAGCATCCCAGTGGCTCCTCAAAGCCATGGAATTAGTTCTCGTCGGGTGTATCGATACGGCCCTAGCAACGCTACTTATGCCTTAATTACGACAATTGCCGATAATACGACGACAACCTACAACGATACGACGCAGACAGGCACCACTAATGCTCCGACTGACAACGGTGTGCCTCCCAAATACAACGCGTGCATCTATCACGCAAACCGTCTCTTTGTAAATGACGCGACCAATCCAAACTATGTTTGGTATTCCTCCTTAGGAGAACCATTTACCTTTCCATCCACCAATTTCTTTAAGATTGGTGATGCCTCAAGTGACTTGGTAAAAGGCTTTGCTGTCTATGACAACGCTCTAGTGATCTTATGCGAGAACTCACAATGGATTAACTACATGACGTCGACCTCCGACACAGACTGGAGGCAAGTACGCGTCAGGTCTACTTTTGGCAGCAAATCCCCCTTCGGGACCTGGATGTATCAGAACAAGGTCGGATTTCCCGCATTCCAGAACACCAAGTTTGTAGGTTTTGCAGCTCTAAGCGGAGATGCTGTTGAACCATCGGCTACCCTCCTTACGGTCTCGGTCTCAGGGAGTGAGCTTTTATCTGATAAAATAGAACCTGACATGTTCAACATTCAGGAGTCTTACGTAGGTAACATCTCAGCTATGGTCTATAAGAATAAGGCCTATATCGCTGTCACCTATGAATCCGGAAACACTACAAATAACCGAATATACCTTTTTGACTTCTCGATGAGTAATTTATCGAAGAGTCAGAAGTTTTCCTGGAGCCCCTTGTCTGGTGTGAGTCCTGCTCAGTTTGCCATATATGGAGGAAGTCTCTACTACGGCTCCTCCTCTACTGATGGCTTCATGTATAAACTCGAGGCCTCGACTTATAATGACAATAGCTCGGCCATCAACAGCTACTACTGGACTAAGGAATTTTCCGGTAGGAAGGGACATGAGAACCTACCTAAGGACTTTAGAAAGGTAAAATTCCTAGCCGATCTCGCTGGATCCTTTTATATGAACCTGACCTGGAAAGTCGATAGTGACAAGGGTTCCGGGCAATCTAAACAGATCTTTCTCGACCCCGGCGGCTCCCTATGGAGCACCATGCGTTGGGGCATCGATGTTTGGGGCGGGGGAAAGAATCAATACGAGTTCGAAATTCCTTTGGCTCAAACAAACGGTAAGAGGATCCAGTTTAAATTCGATAACCAGAATGCGGCGAATCAGAGATTTAAGGTTCATCGCATGACGTTTACATACAATGTACGGGGGTACACTTAAAAATGGCCCAAGCTATATCACAAGACGATTACCTTAAGGATACCAGCCAGTTTGACGTGGCCAGAAAGAGAGCCGCAGGGCAATCGGCAGTAAACTTGCAAGCTCGCAAAGACGCCTTAGCGCGCAGGTTTGCGTCTTTGGGAAACCTCGATTCAGGAGCTCGCATAAAGCAGGAGGAGATGGCAGCCAATGATGAGGCAAGTAACCTCGCCAATGCCAATGAGTCCATAGATGCGCAGCAACAGGCTGAATTGCAGAGACGAAAAGAAGTCATACAGGCGCAACAGTTTCAAGCGGGCGAAGCGGAGAAGGGAAGGGCGTTTCAAGCGGGAGAATCTTCCCTTGGAAGATCCTTTGCTACCTCCGAACGACTGGGAGGACAAGACTACGCCAGTAGACAAGCCGATATTCAAAGAGCCTATGGAACCGCCGAAAGGCTGGGTGGTCAAGACTTTTCAGCAAAACAGGCAGCCCTCGGGAGAGCTTACGGCACCTCTGAGAGAGAGGCTGGGCAAAAGTTCGCTGGAGAACAGGCCGCAATTCAGAGGGCCTATCAGACCGGAGAGAGAATCGGATCCCAAGAATTCGCAGCAGGAGAAAGCGCCCTAGGACGCGCCCAGCAAGCCGAACAATTTGGCAAAAGCTTAGAGGAAACGATAGCCGGAAGAAAGCAGCAAGCCTCCCAATTTGAAAAAAGCTTAGGTGAGACAGTAGCAGGCCGCAAGCAGCAGCAAGCCCAATTTACAGCTGGCATGATGGAAGAAAAAGAAAAGAGGATTTTAGCTGAGAAGCAGTTCGAGAAAACATACGGAATATCTGTTAAGCAACTCGAATTTGCTAAAGAACAGTTC
>JAAOEI010000245.1_pt1 | contig 22021 bp, 26 predicted proteins | sample 7059261 | NCBI WGS metagenome assembly JAAOEI01 (sample SAMN14008812, study PRJNA610033) | viral metagenome | isolation source: viral particles filtered from seawater | place: China: Hangzhou Bay, Yangshan Deep Water Harbour | collected 2017-10-31 | reverse complement strand
ACTCAGCCATAGGTTCTTCATATGTCTGGTCGAACTGAGATGGCCGAGAATATTTATTTGCCCTCGTGTATGGGTTGCCTAGGCGGTTGTAGTACACCCTCGCAGCCTGCTGAAACTCCTTGTCGTAGATGAGGTCTTCCTGTGCATCACCTGACGTGAACTTTAGGTTAGGCTCACCCACTACGGATTTGTTGGCGTTAGGATTAGCACTCGCACCAGAAGAAACAGGAGCAGTAGCCTGCTCCTGTTCTTCATCCTCAGGACCTACAAACTTGTACAGTGGCTCCATTTATTGCGCTCCAGATCGCGGTACAAATGCTGGCTTATTCAGTGTTTTCATACGGGCCGCCGCTACAGCTCGCATCTGCTTGTAGCGATCGACAGGCGCTCCAGCGGTAGGGTTGTTTATTCTGGCGTCAAGAGTGTTAACAAGCTCTTGTAAGTTCGTTATATTGGTATAGCTGTTTATCTCTTCATCTGTAATCTCAGACAGCTTCCTTTGGACAGGCGGTGGCGGAGGTGGAGGTGGGCTTGGTTGCCCAGGCTGCCCAGGATTGCCAGCGTTTTGTCCCGGCCCAGGCGTGCCACCATATCCGGGCACTACTGGTTGACCACGCTTTAAGCCTCGTTCAGCCGCCACCTGGTTCAACATCTGTACAACGACACCAAGCGGTATCTTCTGCATATTTGGACCCATAGCCTCTATGATGCGAGCCTCTGCTTCGTCTAGAACACCGCCAATTGTGGCCCCAGTCTCGGCCTTCTCTCTGATACTTGCCGTGGTATTTCCATACTGATCTGTGGCTGTCACAATGTCACCCTGGAAGTACGGCTGTAGGCGTATCATCAGCTGGTTACGCAACTGGCCTTGAGTCAGTTCACCAGAACCACCAGACCCACGCTTAGCTGCCTCCTTCTCATTGGCATACTCGACATCATACAGCCCCATGGCCTCATTCATGCCCGGCCCGTCGCTAGTTAGGTAGGCGTTGTAGAACTTGTCGAAGGCCTTTTTGGCTATTTCAGGTGTCCTGAAGCCGTCCTTGTTCTTCTCGATAAACTCGTTGGCCTTCTCCATGGCCTGCTGTTCTGTGACGAACACAAGAGGAGGAGCGCCAGCCGGAGTAGGCGGAGCTTCTGGCAGAGACGGGCCAAACTGTCCAGCAAGAATATCGCTATACTCCTTCATAACATCTTCCGCGCCAACACCCTTCTCTGATGCAATAGCCTCATACGCAGAGTATTGAGCACTGCCTTTCGGCCACACACCAAGCACGGCGTCGACAAACGAACGATCCTTGTTGGGGTCGTCCCTCATCGGTGTGGTTGGTGTGGGCGGTGGGGGAGTCGTCTTGTACGACGGTGGCTGTTGGTCCGGTGTAGGTGTGGTTGGGGCTAATGTCGGTGCCTGGGCCTCGCTAGTCGTGGTGGTTGGCGCACTGCTGGCCTCAGTGGCGGCCCTGGTCTGCTCAGCAAGCTTGTACTGCCGGATGTTGGTAGCCAGGATGTCGTCGCCCATATCTGAGACGCTATAGGCGTGCGCCATATGCTCTGGAGCGCCATAGCTTATGGCTAGATTGTAGCGAGTGTTGTAGTTGGCAGCTTTTTCTTTTCGCTTGGCGATCTCTGGAGCTGCCCTTTCGAGTGCATCACGTATCTTGTCCTCCCGCTCACGCACCTCGTCACGGTGGGCGTCATAGCGGCGGTTGACTTCCTGCATTGCTCCGGTAGCAAATCCTACGAGGAAACTCATTAGCGCATTCCCATTATGCCTGTAGTCTTGAACTCTTGTTTAATCTCTTCTGCCTTAGTCTGAGACACGCTTGGCGAGGACCCTGTACCTTTAGAGCGCATAAGTTCTACCAGGTTCATGTCAACCTCCTCATCCATCGGCGGCTTCTTGCCTGTAATCTTCCAGTACGCAACGGAGAGAAGACCAGCCAGCGGCTGAACCAAGTTGAACCCCAGGTCCACGGTCCACTTACCCTCGGTGAACCCGCCGAATATGATGGTGTTGGTGAGGTTAGGAATACTGGCTCCGGCGTCTACAAGCTCTACCAGCTGGGCAAGGATAGACGGGTTGATGATGCGAGGGATTAGGTGATCCATCGCCTCATCTACAGTCGTGAACTGGGGTGGTTTCTCCCACTTGGCGTTACGTGGTGTGGTAGTAAGTGACTGGCCCGGAATAGGACCATCGAACATGTTGACTGCCATTATAAACCTATGCTTTGATCATTGCCGCTTACCATGCGACGGAACATGTATTCCCAGTTAGTGTCACCCTGAGGGGTGCGGTATTGGTCTTGGAGCCCACCACCAACGACAGGCGATGGCTCAGTTGGCCGTGGGGCGAAGCGGTTACGACCGCCAGAGGCGTTGGCCATGGCCCTCTCCATACTCCAGCTTTGGCGCTGGCGCTCAGCTGAATCGTATGCCCCACGCTTGTTCATTTCGTCACGCATAGACGATATCTCTTTGCCTACTGCCTCAACCGCCTTCTTTGTGCCGCCACCACCGAATAGCTTAGGAAGAAACTTCTTAGCTAACATCCCGGCTGCGACAGCCCACCCTACTGGGCCAGCAGCCGCCGCCATAGGGCCAAAGCTTGCAATAGAGCCAGCAGCAAATCCGGTTGCAGCCAACCCACCACTCCCAGCTATGAAGGCATTCTGGGCAGCCCCCATGGCTGCGTTAGCGACTATAGCTACCATCTAGTATCTCCTATTACTAATCAAACATGGAGCTGAGGATGTTTATAGCAAACTGCCCAGCCGTGCGGTATAGAGTGTTTTTGTTCTGCTGCTTGTTATCAATCCTCTGCAACTGAAGCTGCACGTCTCTGTTGAATGCAGCTATGGCCATGTTAGCAGCACGGTCGGCCTCGTTCTCACTGGCCTGCTGTACCCACGAAGCCTGGTCGCGGAACATCTGCCACAAATTGTTCATGGCTGTGTTTGTGATGCCAAGCAGGTTGGTAGCATTAATACGCTGGGCCTCGTTCTCATTCTGGGTATTAGCTGTGTTGACAGACCTGCGCCAGGCAGCATTAGATTGGTCGATAGCCAGCTGGTTCTGCGTATAGAACTGCTGCATGGCGTTCTGCTGCTGGGCGTTGAATTGGTCGATAGCAGCATCCAGCTTCCATCCTTCTAGCCCGATAGATACCTGCTGAGTGGCGTTAAACTGGCTCATAGCGTTACGCTGAGACACATTGAAGCGATCAGTCTCTGCAATCAGATTGGAGAAGAACTGTGCAGTCTGTGTTCGGCTAGTAGCATTGAATTGTCTAGCAGCATTCTGTGCAGCCTGGTCAGATAGCATGGCTGTCTGCCTTGCACGGACGTTCTCAAGGGCCGTCTGCTGGTCGTTGGTAAGATTTAGCTTGGCTATGTCGGTGTAGGTCTGGGCATCAGCTGTAGCGATGGGGATACCAGCTTCCATGATGGCCTGCGTGATGGCAGCACCAGCTATGGACGATGCCCCCAGCCCGCGAGCAGCCATGGCGTCTTCGGCCACACGTCTAGCGCCGACAGCCCAAAACGGCATATCATCAGACCCGAAATCCATCAGGCGGCTGAGCTGACCAGCGACAGTCATATCTGACGTCACAGCGCCATGAGCAGCGACAGCCTGTGGTACATCGTTCCCTATGAGGGACGGATCATACTGGGCGTTAGCTGTAGCCTGGGCCTGCTGTTGCGAGAAGTTAGACCCAGCGGTGACAGCTTCCTGGGGCTTGAAGTCGATTGGTGCCTTCTGCTTACTAGCCAGCTCGGTAACCTGCTTCTGTAGGTCCTTAAGCAGCTCTGTGTTAGGGTCTACAACCTGGTCCTTGGGCTTAACAGTAGTGTTTGGCGTAAGGGTGGTATTACCAGTGGCCTGACCAGACACAGTGTCGACGATGTTGTTTGTGGCAGGTGTACCGCCAGCGCCAGAGGTGGTGATATTACCATACTGGTCTACATTGCCCACAGGTGGGGGTGGGGGCGGTGTGGGAGGAGGAGGAGGAGATGTCGGTGTAGCACCATCGGTACTCGGAGCGCTGGTGGCAGTCGTGTCTGTGGTAGCCTGAAACGGCTGCCCATTGATACCTACGACGTTGCCACTGGCGTCGTACGTAAAGTCGAAGTTGGTGCCAAGATCAGACATTAGTCTTTGCTCTCCTTGAGGTCGCTGACATCGCGCTTCAGATAGTCGATGTCCTTCTCAATGCCCGTTACTGAAATCTTGAGGTTGCCAAGTTCTTTGACTACGAAGTCTACGCTTTCGACAAGCCTAGCCCCTGTCCAGGCTGCGAAGGGCAAAGCCACAGCCATGATGAAAACAATACCAGCTCGTGCGAGAAGTTGCAATATGGCACTCTCCGCTGCTGCCTTTAGCTTGGTGTTTGGTTGTTGTAGTGTGGATGCTACATCAGACATGTGTCACCATTATCCGATAGTGACCACAATCTGGCCGTTGGTGATACTCACCCTCGCCTTGCTCCAGATAGAATTAAGAGCTTCCTCCACGTTGTAGTACCCACCCGACTGGGTCGATGTAGAGCCTAGGCGTCCGCCAAGCACCTTAGAGGCCCAGGTACCAACGACGGGGAAAATCTTATCCTTAGCCCACTTTAGCAGCCACACGTCAGCCTCCGCCTTAGGTCTAGATAAAAACCAGTCGATCATAGCCCTATCATCAAGCGAGCTTTGAGGTACAGCAGACAGTGTTAAAATCTCCCTGATTAGGGCGATAGGAGTCTGCCACATAGGGCCGATTATCGAAGCTTCCTTGCTCTCGTCGATGTCGGAGAAAACAATCTCTCCTGCACCTTTCCAATCAAGTTCTTCGTACACGTTAGCAGTAAATGATTCATACTGGTCACCGACTATGCGAAACCATACTCGTGCTGTCCCGACGCCTGGGGCGTCTATATACAAAGGTGCTGATGGTGCTGGCATGTGCTTCTCCTAAGTGGTTGGCCAGTTGTTTATGATATTGTCGTTTTCTTGGGCTGTGATCAGGCCTGCCGTCAGCAAGATACCAAGAAATGTGGCCACAACTGTCTTGTTGATGTCCCTCGCTCTCTCGAATCGTCCTACCGAATACCGCACCTGCCTGGCTGTCTGGCTATTACCTACGAACCCTTTTGCAGCCTCCAGAATCTCTTGTAGGCGTGCGTACCCGGCGCTACCACCACCTAACTGCGAGGCACAGTAGTCGTCGAAGCCTGTTGAAGATAAAACAGATGGTTTGCTGGTGTTGGTTGATGGTGTCGTGTATCTATGCTCGGCTATACAGCCGTTATCATAGGTGACACGCACGAGATCGCCGTCCACTGGATTACCAGATACCACAGGTCCGCCCCAGCCGGATATTTTTTGAATGATGCTCATGGCTTAACCTTATGCGAATGGTTTGTACATAATATACGAACGACGCTCTTGATTCGCCGTTGTCGAGTTGTTCTCGCTCGTCTTAGCCTCGACTAGCAGACTAGTCCTGTACTCAAGCACTGGTATGTTGTTTACACGAATTGTAGGCCAGTGTGGAAGAACCAGCCCTAGGGCCGTACCGAAGCGTTGCGTTGTCTTGTCTGCTGATACGCTGTCTGGTGCCCTGTACGGGAAGTACGCGGTTACGTAGTAACCAGAAGCTACACCATCTTGGAAGGCAGACCCAAGCACAGCTCTCTGTGCCGTTGTAGAATGAACGACAGCAATGGTATATGGTATGCCGTCCACGGTTATACGCCACGTTGTAGTTGGCGTACCGGCCAGAGAAGTAGGTCCAACTAGGGCGGCTACCTGCCCGGCTCCACTTGAGACGCTCAGGATAGTCTTCCACGTATCTGCTGTCCAGTTGGTGTCATCATCGACACCAGAAAGCGCACCGTTAGTGAAGAATCCGGCAACAGATGAGGCGGAGCCCGACACAGATGAGTCAAATATCCTCAACCCAGACGACAGACAGAGGTTGCGATCAAACTTTGTCGGGTCGGTAAAGTTTAGAATAGAGTTTCTTATTGCAACCATGTTAAGTCCAATCTCCTAGTGTAGCATCATATGTTAAGAACAGGCTCTCGTTTATTACACCGAGTGTTAGTACACCTGTTGATCCGTTAATCTTTTTACCGTTCGGATTGATGGATGTCGCAAACGTGCTGTAGAAAATAGCAGGATTGACGACATCCCCTTGAGAGGGGGAGGCAGGCAGTGTGATAACCCCGCTTGATGCCCAAGCAACCTGGTATCGTGTGTTGCTGTCGGCTGTAAACGACGCAGTCTTGCGACCACCATTTATCAGGGCGAGAGTGCTGGCCGCAGGAGCGATGTTAGCACGGAACTTGGTGCCATCGTATGCCAATCTGTGCAAACTGCTGGCTGCAATGTCGCTAGCAGCAAGAGCTGTACCATCAGCCCTGACGATATCCTTTGCCGCAAGACCATTAACAGCGAGCGTTGGTACAGTAGTCGTGTTTGCTGTATTGAAGGTGGCCACGATCTCCATGCCAGCCACATAGCTTGTGATGGCTGGCGTCAACGTGGCGCTGTAGTTGTCCGTACCACCTGCAGTTACGTATCGGTAATCGTTGTCCTGCAACTGTCCGAGGTTTGGTGAATGGGTGCGAGCTGTGCCCTTGCCATGGCTGGTGAATACAAACCCACCCATGCTGAGGTTGCTAGTGGCTGGGAAGATGTTACCACTAGTACCAGAGACGATAGACCACTGTGCAGCGGCAGCGGATGGGTTGACGCACTGGTATAGTGCCGAGTTTACACTATCCCACCACAAGGAGCCGAATCCATACCCAGACGAGCTGTCATCCGTGGTGGTGGGAGCAGCAGCGCCGGACAGATTGTTCTTGATGTACGTCAGCGAGCTGGCCGCTTTAACGATAGTGGACGACAGCGGGGCCGAAGACAGGCTGCCACCGGTACCGCCGTACTGCAACGTGAGTGTCCCTGTAACCCCGCTACCGAGGGATATTTGTGGCCCTTCGCCAGCACTGCCATCGTGCTTATGGCCAGAGGCTGCCGAGAACGCCGACTGTAGCTGGTCGAACTCAGCATTCAGCGGTGCAGCCTGCACTACAGCGCTTGTGACAATATCTGCTACAGACTGTCTAACATAACCAGTCATTAGGCTCTAGCCTCCATTCCATACTCCATTGCGAATCCGTGGATAGCGTGAGCGGCCTGGTCGTCAATCGTCATGATGCGGATTGAGACAGTCTTGCATGAGCCGCGCAAATTAGATAGGTCGAACGGGAACGATGACACACCATACAGTGCCGAACCATACTGCGTGTTGGCGTCATCGTACTCGCCTGAGATGCCACTCAACGTAATTCTCTGTGTCTCAGGCTGTATGACGTCGGTGCTGTTGAAGTCGAATCTTGTCTTCATGTAGATGGTAGTGGCACCAGACACCTTGATATACGTTAACAGCTTGTACAGTGTCTTTCTTACGAAAGGATCGCCTATGTCCATGAATGGGGTGTCGTAGATCGACGTAATTGCCCTCGTCCCGAACTTGTTACCGTTTTCCTGCTGGTACACCTTTCCGTCGAATCCGCCGTGAAACACGTACTCACGACCGGAGATATAGCCAGACGTTGTACATGACGGGTTGATACCCTTCAACAGGCCAAACTCCCAATGTGGCATCTCGCCGCCAGCCTCTGCTGTACGGGTGATTGGGGAATTGATATTAAGAGCCCCTAGGAAGCCCCACACAGACTGTTCTGACGCTGTACTCGACGTTAAGAATACACGAAACTGTGACTTGCTGCGGATGACAACGCTGGTGAGGTTAGACACGTCATACGTGCCAGTAAGGCCTCGAACGCTGGGGCGGATGGGGATAGTAACCGTCGATACGTCTGTATCGTTGTTGTTGTCAGCTATACGGTACGATCTCAGTCCGTCATTGGACCAGAAGTAGAGGTCACCACCAATCTCGAATACAGCATCTGGAGATAGCGACCCCAGGTCCGATGTAACAGGCTGTACCTGAAAGTTAGTGGAGCTGCTGCCGACGATACGTTTAATACCATTACGACAAATGATTACCAGCTCATCGCGGAATGCTCGCACCTGTGTGACTGTATCGCCGACGTTGATGGCTATAGCACCGGCAGCACCGTCCCAGTTAGTCTCGTCGTTTGGGGCAGAAAGACCGACTGTATACGGCTGAGACGGGTCACCAGCAAGTACTAGTCTGCTCTTGAACGAAGTAACAAGCGACGGGGCGCTTAGTACACCAGAGCCGTTGAGTGTGACAACACCAGAGCCTGTATACGACTTGGCATTGTTGGTGCCGTCGACCCAGACCATCTTACGTCCAGCCCAGTTAATGTTGTGCGTGCGAACCCTTGTGCTGGTACCGAAGGTGATATCTGCTGGCGTGACAGTTGTCCAGCCGTTGTCTGTAATCGACGCCTCGTACATCCGATACGTGGTGCCGTTGCTACGTCTGGCTGCTATGATTTTATCCTTGAATATTTCCAGACCGGCCACACTACCAGACCCGACAAAACCGCTGATACCTACTACTTGTGTGAACCCTTCGAGACGACGATACCCGTCGCTCGGCTCATAGTTGATCAGACCGGCAGCCATGCCGTTCATCTCTGGCCTTCCAAGAGACAGGGCACCAAGCTGGGTGTTGAGCCCACCCTCGCATGATACTAGATGTGTGCGTAAGCGTTGCTCAGCCATTACTGCGTCTCAATGTACTTCAGCGACATGCCAGTGCTTCTGTGGATGGTAGTGCTCTTAAACGTGTCCAGGTTAGGGTTGATAAGTAGGCGCTTCATGCGATGGACACCATCCTCGAACTTCTTCTGGCGCTCCTGTAGGGCTCGCTCAGTGTCGTTACGCATCATCGCCAGATACCAGATGCCACCGTCTACGATGACGTTGTCAAAGCGGGTTGGGACTGTGACAGTGTCGCTATGCAGCGACGGCTCTGTAGGAATAGCCCAGAACGGAACATGTATGCTGTATGCTTGATCGGGCTTTGGGTGAAATACAAGCTTTAGATCAGGGCGCTGGCAGACGTACAGAGGGATGCCGTAGTCAGTGGAAGCTGTCTGGTTAGCTGCCGCTACTTCAAGATTTCTCTTGTACTCTTCGTGTGTGATCTTTGTCAGCTTTTTGGCCTGCTGACTTGGCGTAGTTGTCTTGTTGATATAGACGTTGTCCAGATCGACAGCCTCGGCAGTAGCCGGGGCAGAGTAGAGTTCCGTGCCAATAGTCATAGTAAAATCAGCAGTCCCGGTTGTGACGTAGTTAAACGGCCACATCCAATCTTGCTGATTGATGGTATTAAGTGAGTCGATGATGGAGTCTTTGGCGAGCGAGTGTACACCCTTTGCGCCAGAGAACGTCGTAGAGGTAAGCTCAAGCTCATTGAACCTACGGAGCAGCTTATTGGTCAGTGTCAGAAACGTGCTGGCCATTGGTACCTCAGATGTGGGGGTGGGGTGAGGTCATCGCCCCACCCCCGATAGTCGTTAGACGTTAGACGTGTTAGCAGTGTTGCCCGCACCGACGTCAGCAAGAACTACGCTGACGCGCACCACACCGTCGGAAAGAGTGCCAGAGAGGGTGGCAATCTTCACGTCAATGTAGTCAGCCGATCCGCTGTCGAAGCGAACACCACCGGTAATGAACGGGCCAATGTGGCCGTTAGTGCCGATAGCGCAGAAGCCAGACGAGAACACGGATACACCGTCCACGATGAAGTCGGCAGCACCGGACCAGCCGATATCCAACGTCGCGTCAAGCGAGCCAGAAGTCGACACGGTCTCGACGAATGCCGAACCACCGAGGAAGATACTGCCGTGCGGCAGCGGGATGAGGTTAAACACATCGCTGGCAGCAATAGCAGAACCCTTTTGAGCGAGGGCCTCCGCTACGCTGAACTTACGAGTGATGACGCCAACAGGACCAACGTAATCCCGAGCCGGGAAGACCATGGTATCGGTGGCGGTGTTAGTCAGGTTAACAGTAGCCATGTTTCATACACCTCCCTATTAGTCAATCTTGAAGAAGCAAGCAGCCAGGCCTTCAGTACGGAGAATCTTACGCCCGTACAGATGGAGGCCACGAACCACGTCTGCGAAGGTGTTCTGGCTACGGAAGCCTTCGACCTGCGCGATCTGGGAGGCGGTTGCCACCGCAGACTTATGGCCAGCGAGCGCGGTGTAGTACGTAGTACCACCTACCGAGCCAGTAACCATGTTGTTGGTCGTGTGACATTTAAAGCCTCGGATGAGACCTTCAGAGACGCGACCATTTCGGAGCAAGTTTTCAGAGCTAGACACGTAGTCATGGCTCATCAGCTTGCTGTTTTCGTCACCCGCCAATTCCCAGAAGTACGGGTCGGCGATGAAGAAGCGCTCACCATCGTCGGGGACGTTGTTAAGGTCCATGGTGCGCTTCAGGCGATTGAGGACCTGCATCGGGGTGATTTCGGCAGTGTCGAAACCAACGTCGATGAGGTTACCAGCCGCAAGTGCGTTACCGTACTGGTTGGCAGTGATGACGCCGGTAATCATATGGTTAAGGATTTCCGAGTCATAGCTGTCGACCAGTTTGTAGGCCGCACGATTGGTGGCCATCTCGATCCAGTTGACGTGGGAGTGTTTCTTTTCGATCACTCAGTTCGCTATACCAGCTCTTTATCTGGTATGTCCTACGGTTCCATTTCCGTAGGGTCGGATCATGTCATCAGCCCTGGGGCTGCTCCGCGCTCGTGCCAAGATAAGACATTGGTAGTTTATATCGCATTGACGGGATGATATATTCGTGGATTAGCTTCTCGAACTTTCTGGACTCTGTCGTATTGCACTCCATAAACCATAGTTGAGTGCGTCGGCACAGTCTCTTTTTCCACGTAATGTTCCATCTATCTTGGAACATCTTCACTATAGCATCAGCTTCAGGCTCAGTACAGTATGTAGATATCCTACATGTTACAGAGGTTACTCTTCCGCCCTTATCTTTTCTCCTACTGACTCCGCCGTCGTCCATATACCATATAGCCACGGCTTGGGGAGTGAGACGATTAAGAACCTTCTCTGTTATGTACTTTTTGTTGTTGTTCGAGTAGAGCCACTTGTGAACAAGCTTGAAGTACTTGTGTGTCTTATGGAACGAGTAGGCTGTCTTGCCTACGTTGTATCCAGATTTAGACACCCAGCTACATACCTTGACTTCTCCACCGAATATCTTGTTAATCATTTCGGCTTTGTGTTTTAGATAGTCAAGTTGCTGTTCAGAGTGGGCAACTGCTAGTGTAGCTGTCGATAGGTTGCCAGTAGGCTTACTATACTGAAGCTTCACATACCCGTCGCCAATCGCCATACCAAACAATAGAGCTTTTTCGTCATTACGCATTTTGAATACCAGTACTTGACCGGCTTTGTGTGTCTTATCTTAGTGATCTCTAAACCTTCCGATTTCTCGGCTTGGCTTTAAGTGACCCTGTCGGGCTTCCTTAAAATTCACGGAGTTTAAGGACGACTATCGAGCAAGAATTGCGTCAATCAGTTTATCGTCCACAGCGAACTGGAACTTGTTCGCCTTGTCGATCACCAGAGTGATCGCGTCGTCATCCAGCGCCTCAGAGGTCAGCTGTTGGCCACGCACGTAGCTGGACACAGTGACATCCGGCTCACGGATGATAGCAACGCTATCGCCGTAGTTAGCAATCTCACCGGTAAAAGTCCGGTTAGTGATGTCATCAACGACGCTACGCTTGCGGAACGCCTTGATAACCTTCTGAGAGTAGATGGTAGGAACGAAATTCCCATTGGGGAGGTTCTGATACCCACCGGCAACAGCAAAAGTCATGTTAGTCTCCTAGGGTTAGTGGTAGCACCCCAGGTGGAGAGCTACCGTGTTTGAGAATGAATATCCTTTAGATCATTAACGACACGACCCTCGTAGTTGGCTTGCTCAATCTCGCTCTCGTACTTCTCGAACTCCTCAGGCGACATGCGCTTGATCTCGCTAGCCTTCCAGACTTTCTTTCCGGTTTCGGAGGCAGGCGGTGTTGCCTTGGTCGAGGCGACACGTTCGGAATTGCCGACTTCAGCGGCCTCATCCTTGACTTTCTTACGCTTACTTCCGGTCTCGGCCTTGAACAGGTCGATGCCTTTGGCAGCCAGAAGATAGTCCGTGTCGTTGTCGTAGAACCATGCCTGAATGGCAGACGGCTGATTGGTAACCCAGTCGTGGAAATCTTGACTGGCACGAATCTCGTCTACATCAGGGTGGATTTTCTTAAGATTGAGATAGGCCTTCTCACGAAGAACTTCCATTCCCTCGGCTTCGACTCTGTCGATCTTGGCCTGTAGGTCTGAAAGCTGAGCCTTCGTCTTCTCCTCGGCGATGTGGGCGATAGCAGATGCAAGGTCGGGATACTCTGTAGCCCATGCCTTGATCTCTTCCGCCGACTTGGGTAGTCCGGTTACACCGGAGTTCTTAAGACTAGCGATTTGCCCTTCAAGCTCTTTGATGCGCTTGTCGTAGCTGTCGCGGTCTCGCTGGTGAAGAGTACGAAGATCGCCGTACCGTTTCTTGTACACCTTTTCTTCAGGTGTGAGGTTAGCATCATCGTCAACACGGCCCTCAGCAGGAGTAGGATCACTGTTGGTGATCGGTGCCTCAGAAGGGGTAGGTGTAGCGACCGGCTCATCGTCGAGGTCGTTTGGGTTAGTGTAGAGACCGTTCTTACGAGCCTTTTCTCGGAACGCCTTTGCCTTGGCGGCGTCTGGACGTTCCATAAGCGTAGTCGTAGTCATGAAAACCTTTCGGGGTTGATTGGCTGGAGCGTAGCCCTTACGGGGGGCTCACCCATCAAGTAGCCGATTAACAGTATCTATAGTTAGCTGTATTGGCGTATTAGACGCCAACACGAATGCTGAATGTACGCCTGGTACATCAGACTACATAGCCCCTGGCGGAGGACCACCAGGAGGCTGGCCACCAGGAGGAGGACTACCAGCGCCTGGCTGGGCACCACCTGCCTGTTGGAGTTTCTTGAAGGCGTCGGCCATCGACGCACCTAACAGTTGTAAGAGGAGCTTAAAGCGATCTGGCGTAAGGGCACTGGCCAGGTCCTGAATAGCTTGCGGATTTGGGCCGCCAGGAGCAGGCTGACCCTGGGGCGGGGGACCACCAGCCGGGGGGCCACTTGGCGCTGGAGCAGCCTGTTTTGGGGCCGCAGGGCCACCAGCAGGCGGCATACCAGGTCGAGCACCCATCATAGGGCCACCCATAGGCTTGCCGACAGGTGCCGAAGTATCCATTTTAGCCTGGTTCATCATCATCATTTACTTGTTTCCTAATAGCCAAGATTTCTCATCTTTCTTGAGGTTGCCGATTTCCCTGTCTAACTGGGATGGCAAACTCTTAAGCTGTTCGAGGAGATTAAGCTTCCCCTGGCAGTGGGCTAGTTCTTGGGGCGAGCGTGCCGCTCTCAGCTCCTTTAGGGCCTGGTTGTGGTAGGCTCCTAGGACTATCCCCAGCGCCCTCACCGCCGCCTTGTCCGAGAACAGCATCTTCAGATGGTTGAGGTCCATCGGGCGCGGCCTGTCCTGAGGCGTTTCCGTAGGCTCGTATGATAAGCGCTTGGAGTTTAGCAGATTGAATATCATTTGTTGCCTTATCTGGGTCTAAATCGAGGTCTTTAACCAGCTGTTTGATAACGTACTCACCGTTAATGAACGGAGCCCACAGTGGATTAGCTCCAACCTGCATCAACATGAGGAGGCGCTGGGAACGTACCTCTTTATTCATCATCGACGTCACGCCGAGGGCCTTAACCGACAGGTCTCCCTCGATTTCGACGTCGGGATTGAACTGCATATTCCACGCAAACAGGGCGTTCCCTAGAGGTTCGAGCAAAAACGTGTCAATATTGCTCAGAACGCCCTTAATATTGAGGGCAGAGGCACCCATCAGCATAGACATGCCGCTGGAGGTTCGCGTCATGCCGGAAACACCTAGCTGGCCGTGCGAGTACGACTGAATGCCAGTAGATTCGTCAGCCAGCTGGCGGAATTTGTCGAACATCATCAGGTTTTCCTGGGTGGTGTTCTGGAATTTCACCGAATCAATGGCCTTAGCACCAGGAGGGGCACCCATTTTTCGGAAGATACGCCCTGGGAAGAAGCGTGTATCCTCACTATTGACAAGGTACGTCTCGTCCAGCTCGAATACAGCATTACCAGACAGTGCCAAATTGTCGATAGCCATGCGAACATGGCCATTCATAACCATCTGGCTGTCTTCCATGTTCTCTACAACTCCCACACCCCATATTTGGTACGGGTGACGCTCGTATGGGACGAACAAGTACGGCAACCTTGCCGGTGTAAACGGGTTGAGGATGAGCCTGAGCACCTGATTGCAGCAAACCCAGGCGTTTACCTGGATACTTTTGTGCTTAAGCATGGACTCGGGGATGTCGATACCGAACTCGTTGGCTATTTTAGTGTCCAAAGTACCCCAGTACTCGATGACACGGTACCTGGTCGATGCTGTTTCCGTGCCCGAATCCTTCAATTCACGCTCAAACCACTCTGGAGTATAGTCTGGATTGAAGTTTTCTAGAATGAACTCAACCACCTTAGGGCGGAAACCCGAGCGATTCTTAAGGCTACGCAGCTTCTGTGGCGTCATCTGGTGTACACGGCAGACATATTCGCAGTCAGTGGCCAACGTAGCCTCTGGGTCTGGGTACAAAGACCAGATACTGGCGTAGTCTAACCTGGGAGATAACTTATCCCTTGGTGTGTAGTTATAGTTTTGGGCCTCTTTAGATGACTTTTCCCACTTGTGGTAAACACTACGAGTGGTAAATGGTCCCTCAAGAGCCCCTGTGCCGAAGACAGCCATCTCGAAGGCAAGGCTGGAGACATGACTTTTGGCGTCTGTCTCCAGAAGCTGGTCCTGTAGGGTTAAGTTCATCTTATGGGCGGCGATATCGGCTGGGCTGAGGGTAACCACAGCCTCGCCTACTGCCGTACCAGGGGTGATCTTAAGACCCTTGTCTTCGAGCTTCTTTGCTCCGCCAGGCCCAAGTAGGTCCTGAAGTGTTACACCAGGACCAAAGTCCTTGTCATCACCATCGTAGCCATATGGGCTTTCGGCTGGACCATCCTGGTCTTCACCGTCACCCGGCTGGATGGATACGGTTTTTGCTACACCCTCAGGCACGGGGGTTGGTTCGACAGAGATGGGGAATTTACCGCTGGCGAATAGGTTGTCCAGTACCTGGTTGATGGCGGCGACGGCCTTTGACTTACTGATCTTGATGAAGATAGTGCTCTTCTCAGTCTCAGTGAATCTAACCTCCGGGCCGTAGCGGCCACGGAAGTTACGCCACGCCCGCATCCACGTCTCTTCGTGTGTTAGTCTGGCTGTCTTGGCAGTGTTGAGACGAGCATTGACCAGACCAGCTATGCTGGCGGCAATGTTGATATCCTTCTCGGAGGTGTTAGGCTGCATATCAGTCAAGGTATGCTGCTTATCAGTCTCCTGAATTTGAACATCTAGAATACCCATCACAACTCCACATCAAGATTGACAAGATTGTACACGAAGGCTATAGCTATGCCGTTGAGGGCAAGCAGTGCAATGACAGCTAAAGCGAGCAGAGCTGTCAGAGCACAGTCCATTACTTAGCCTCGCTCGGATACACTTCTCGTTTGTTGGCCATGCCCTTGAGACTATCGAAATAGTTCTCAGCGCCAGAGCCTTTCTTGGCTGCGTCAGTGCCGCCAGTACCGACACCAGACTTTGCCTTACCGATCAGGCCGCTGTCCATCTTAGCCCCGGAGCCGCTCTTGGCTTCGTTGTCGTAGCCGACATTGACGTCGGCAGTAGGCTGCGTGCCTTTCCACTTGAGCTTGGCGGAATTGTGTTCGTCAGTGTGCTTAATCATGTGTTACCCTTATTAGTATCCGAAGACCCTGTCGGCAGCGACCGGGCTTGTAGTGATGACCCTTGATGAAGGTTTCATCATAAAGTTAAACTGCGGTTTCATGGGGCGGGTCATAATGCCGTACCGCAAAGCGTCGTAAAGGTCGTCCTCTCCGTCTGTGTCCACGTCCTCTGGATTGTTCTTATCCAGCTGCAAGGCCGGAATTGTACGGATCAAATTGGTGCAGGTGCTGAAGAACTGTAGCAGTGGCCTGCCTGGAATGTTTATCTTGGTGCCGTCAGCAGCCATTATGAATGTGGGCTCTGGCACCACGAACCGTCTGTGAAGCTCAAGCTTGCCAGCTACTCGACTACCAGGACTTCTGTCCGACTGCCTGAACGGAGGCCTGAGATATGAGTTCATAACCTCAGCCGGGGCTGGGCCAGTGTCACCCCTACTGGACCACATAGAGGAGTCAAGTACACCGTATCTTACGCGGTCTTTCTGCTCGATCTCATTAATGAGTTCAGCCAGCTTGTTAACAGTAGCGCCACGAATATACAGCTCTCGATAAACATATAGACGGCCATCAGGATCACAAGCAAACCATAGAACGGCAGCATGGCGAGCATAGCCGTAATCGCAAGCACGAAATCTAATCCAGCTCTCAGGTATGCGGAAAGGCTCAACTACGTGGACCCCTCTGTAGAACTCTGGGAAGGCTGCCCCTTCGACAACGTCCCAATCTCCGTCGAGGAGTCTGCGCCGCTGGGTTTCAGGTAGCGCAAGAAGGTTTTGCTGGTATCTGCCATCTTTGAATAGGTAGGGATTATCCTTGAGGCGTGACGGTATAAACTTGCGACGAAAGAGCGGTAGACCTGCGCGAGGGTGTGGCGAGCCGTCAGGTAGCCTCTCATCATCAGGCCAGGTAAGGACCTTACCAGTTTCGATATCCGTCGCCCAAAATGGCGTATTGGGTGGGGCCGGGTCGATGAACATTTTCTTAAGCCACCAACCGCCAGCGCCGCCCGGATTGGCCGTGATACGCTGGTATAAGCCCAGGCCCTTGGTTGTCGTGCGGAGGCGCGACCGCATGTAGTTCCAGCAGTATGGCGTTCCCCAGTTCCCGCCTTCGTCGAATCCGACATAGTTGAAGTCCTGACCTTGATAGCGCTCTACGTCGTCGTCACGATCCAGATACGTGTACCATGCCTCAGCCCCGGATGGGAATGACCATGTCATCTTCTGTTCGAGCCATCTGGCCTTTGGATACAGCTGAGGGTAGATGGACTTGGTCTTGGATATCAGGTTTCTTAGCTCGTCGAGCGTTTTGCGGAAGATGATGGCCCTATGCTCTGGGCACCAGGCGTCTCTCGCAGCATCGACTATGAGGGCCATCGAATTGTGCGTAGGGATGAGCGTGTTACCAACACAGTACATCCCGTCCGGATGATCTACCTGTATGCAACACATGGGCGCTGGATTGCACTTGCGTACTGATACAATGTACCGAAAGTCTGTAGTTTGACGATACGGGCTAGCCTGTTTCTTTAGCTTACGTTCTAGCTTGAATGCTGGAAAGTCAGCGATAAACTTAAGCCTATAGGTTTCTCCATAGCTCTTGTCACCAATACTGGCTTCTTTAGATGTAAGAGAGCACTTCAGCCCGAGACTGCAAATAAGTTGTTGGCAATCACTAATGAGACGCCTATTTGACAGGCCTAACTCGATGTATCCGTCTTTATTGCAGTAGCCATCGGTGTCAAGTATGCCTCGCAGAAGCTCTTTTCGTTGGTCTATAGAAGCTCGCAGATATTGGGACGGTATGTGTTTGTTGTCCTTGACGCCAAGGAGGCGAAGGCGCGTAGTTAAACCATCGACTACGACAGTTTTAAATGGTGTCTTACGATTCTTAGTGAAGACTCTACTGGACTTAATGCACTCTGATTCTGGTAGGCACGCTAGTACCTCGTCCATGTCTTGGACAGACATACCGACAGAGCCATAAGCTGAAAAGCCATCACCAAGCCATAGGCCAAGCAGGTACGGATCAATGGGTAAGTCAGCCACAGGAAGCGACAAGGGGGCCGAGAGCAGCACCGCGTGGTTAGACCTCTTAGTGCTACCAACCAACTGCGTATCGAACAGCTCTTTCGTAGTGCGGACTGTTCCTGCTGGTGGTTGTTTGTGTGCGTACTGCCTGGCTCTGTTGCGCTCTGTAATATTTTTCGAAACACCTGGCTTTTTTGAGTGCTTTACGGCGCGAGAAGGACGAGACGATCTACGCTTTGCCCTGTACTCGTCTGACAGCTTATGAAGTTGTAAACGCTCGCCGTAGCTAAACGTCTTCCACAGGTGCCTGGCATCGCATGTAATGACTTCGCCAGTGTCAAACTCTACCTCGTAGGCGTCTGGATTATAGTCGATCTCAGACTTCCATATGACATTGCGAATTTCTCCAGTATCGGAGAATACCTGGTCGCCCACCTTAATCTCGCCCATTGTGGTGTTGCCTGCCACCGTTGGGATAATAGTTTCTAGTAATACCTGTTTCCCGCCACCAGCAGCACCACCGAACAAAAGCTCCTGCTCGTTGGAGGAGAAGAAGTCTGTCTGCGGCCCAGGGTTAGGCTGGAAGATTACTTCAGCATCGCCGTAGATGTCTTCGTGTACTTTCTCAAGGACCTTATCTGTTATGATGTGTCCTGACTTAGTGTCACCAGCGGCTGCTCTGAGGAACTTCTGAGGGGCTTCTACCTCCTCTTTAGCCTTCTTGGTCTTGAGGAGAATCTTTTGCTTCTTCTTTTGAAGCCTCTCCAGCTTCTTCTCAGCCCGTGCTTGCTCCAGCTTCGCTCGCGCCTGCGGCGACAGGACGTAGTTGCGGTGCTTTGGTTTCGGCCTCGGTATGTCCGTCTCCGGGGCCTTGTTTGTCAAGTGTATCTCTGGCGAGTTGTTTTTTTCGTCTGTCATACCACAACTTCCAGACTTTCTTCTTCCGTCTTTTATATATCCGCCATATTGTCATCGGAGTGATGGGGCGGTTGATTTTCTTGCTAAGCCACTTGGCCACCTGAGCTGCTGAGCATGTCCTCATGTAGAGGAACGCCTGCTCCAAGGCCTCTAGTTCAGGAAGATATGGCTCTATGAGCTGCGGGTCTACCTGGCTCTGTCTATAGCCAATAGGTACGCTACCCCTGCCCTTACGCAATGTCTGGTAATACTCTTTCATCTGGCATACGTGCGGGTATTAGGGCGATCCTGCTGATGGCGACGTCAACTTTAAGTTCTTGGCCTTTGACTATGCCTACTCGGTCAAGGATGCGTTCGGCATTTTTGGTACGCTCAGCCATGTCTGGCGCAGTACTGTCGGACACTGCCTCACTGATAGCGAAGGCTGCCTTTGGAGCATTGATAGCCAGAATGTCCTTGGCTATCTCGATAACCTCGTCGCGGATAGGTTTGATGATCTCCCTCAGAGGGGAGGCATCTGAGTATCCTGCCACAGCCTTGCAGACGCGCATATCACCACGGTTCTCGGGGTTACGTAGGGCTTCGAGAAATGCCAGCTGCTTGTCTGTTAGTTGTTTCTTCATACTCTCTTTTCACGGGCAGTACGAGTACGAGCGAAACTTCTGTTGGCTCGCGCATCTCGAACTCGTAGGTTATTGGGATTGTTGTCCATTGGGTTGGAATTGATATGGTCGATGTCTTTGCCGTCGTATTTCTTGACAAGACCCTTCTTCATGGCTGCGTAACGTGCTCTGCCTCTTGCTGCTCTCGCCTTCATGCGAGACGGCTTACTATCATATCGCAACCACTCACGTCGGTAGTCTCTATTCTTTGGGCTCTGTTTCTTGAGCCCAGGGAGTGTGCGACTGTCTTTGTCGCGGCTCATGATACCCATATTAGGTCAGTCCGACAATACCGCTGCAAGTAGTGCCGGTGCTGAGAACTTTGGCACAGCCTACAGCCAAAAGAGTGCCGGAATTGATACCTTGGAACAGGACGTTTGCACTAGCACCCTCCAGAGGCACAATAGCCAAGTTACCACCAAGGCCGATGAACAGGCCGTGGAAGATGTTGCCACTGTCGTTGGTGTCACTTTTAGTGACTGCGGCAGCCCTGGTATAAACTTTCATGGGGTAGCTAGTCATGATGTCTCCTAGAATGGATGTGTCGCTGCCATTAACAACAATGCCAATGTGCGCCCTTTTAGCCTGTCTCTGTTTTTATCGTACTCTCTGGCCCTGTGCAATAAGCTCTTGCCACCACGTCTATGACTACCCGATTGGACAGCATCAGTAGCAGGGGAGCTGTATGTAGATACGCCGCGCGAAGCAAAAAAAGTACCATTTGATATGGCTGTATAGCTAGGCCGCTGTATCCTACGTGTCGGAGTAAATATTGCTCCACGTAACGCCAGCATACTGGCGCGCGGCATGGAGCCGCTAGATACACCAGCCGGAGCTGGACTTGTCTGCCTTATACCGCGACGAGGGCTAAAAAAGGCTCCGCGTAAGACGGGCCCAAAAGAGCGCTGTGAGAAACTACCGCCCTGCTTCGCATAGCCAGCAGGCGGCGTAGTCTGTCGGCGACCTATTGGAATGATGATCGGCGATAGCCGAGCTACTCTCCGAATATCACCTTGCCTAGTGAATGGTCTACTATCTAGGCTAGATAGTACCGACTTTTTCAGTACGACAGTAGGTGATACGGGAGTATAGTTGGACGGTACGCGGAGGCCTACAAGAGGCCTATACCTCCTGTGTATAACGCGGCCAGGAGCCACCTAATCGACTACTCCTCGAAGGACATAGTAGCAGTCACTGTCTGACCCTGTGCAGCCAAACACTCGACAGCCAGCCGTTCACCACCAATGACTGTGATCTTCCCATCAATAGGAAAGAACACACCCTGACCCTGCATCGGGTGGAAGTCAAACACATCAAGAACATCACCAACGGTAGGCTCAGCAGAAAAGTTAATACCGACAGTGGTCTGTATAGTCTCGTTATCACCAGAATTATTCTTAACGGCTGTAGGAGAGCTGCCTGGCGTCCCGGCTGTACTAGCCCTGTAGAGTCTAACACGAATCGGTGTATCGGTAACAACAATCCCCTTGCCCGTGACTAACAGCTTTGTCACAAGGACTCTGTGATTTGACGCAGCCGTAATCATAAGAACTGTCTTAGCTGCACCAGCAGACAGACTAATCTCACCACTAGCGGCGTGAGCAAGTACTCCAGCCATATGTTTATCCTTTTCCTTTATGTAGCATAAGAGGTTTGGCCTGTTAACCACCTAGGTTGGCCAAACGATCCGTTAGAACCTGCACCAGCCGCCATTGTTCCAGTAAGATATTCCTGCTGCTCAAATTGTCCTGGGCCGTATGTGGTGCCACTCCTGACGTCATCAACATCTGGCCAGCGTTGATGCGAGTGATGAACTCCAGGCATAGTCCGCAACACGCAAGTGGACGGTGTCGTGTGAAACGTGCGGAGAATTGCCTTGCAGTAGTTCGGCGTATTGTAGACCGGCATCAGGGAATCGCCTTCTCCCAGATGAAAATGATATACGGCTCACCGTCGATGATCTGGTTGTCGTGTGGGAAGGCGGCTGCAAGCTTCCACCCGGCTGCACCTCTTGTCGTCATCACGCTAGCCACGTCCGCCCAAGCCACCATTTGATGCTCGTATTCATACGTCATGTTCAGGTTCCATCTATGTTGGTTGGAACGAGGGTGTTGAGAGTTGTCGCACCACGATCAGGTGAGCCTGGAAGATACGCCACGACATAATGGTTTACACCTGTGTTGGGTGTTGGTACGTCGTAACTACCGTCAGTCCTAGACTGGACCTCATAACCGGCATAAGCATTAGTGGATGACACGTATGCTCTGACATTTACTCCAGAGAGCGGAGAGTCACTTGTATCGACGCACAAACCCTTTATAAATTTGATGGACTGTGAGCCATCCTGAATCATTGGTGGGTTGTAGTAATCGGGCCACGTCAAATCAGACCCAAGCGGCGCAGCGCCATCACCACCAGACACATCACCATAACCGATGGAGCATCCATACGACCACTTCGAG
>JAAOEI010000244.1_pt1 | contig 22056 bp, 23 predicted proteins | sample 7059261 | NCBI WGS metagenome assembly JAAOEI01 (sample SAMN14008812, study PRJNA610033) | viral metagenome | isolation source: viral particles filtered from seawater | place: China: Hangzhou Bay, Yangshan Deep Water Harbour | collected 2017-10-31 | reverse complement strand
GACGTCGAAATTCGCGAGCTGACGACCGCGCGAAGTCGCAAAGAAACACTGGAAAGCCTAGGCCTCAAGCCAATCACCGTGACCCCTCGCCATAATGTAATGGACGGCATTGAAGCAGTCCGGCAGATGATCTCGCGATGTGTGTTTGATGCGCAAAAATGCGAGCAAGGCCTAGAAGCGCTGAGACAATACCAACGCGAGTGGGACGATAAAGCAAAGACTTTCCGGCAACGGCCGCGCCACGATTGGACATCGCACGCGAGTGACGCATTTCGCTATCTAGCCATGTCGCTGGTCGCGCCGAAAATTGCACGAGAACGACGAAAGCCCCGACGCATAGGCATGGCCTGACCGTCAATCAAATCCAGAAGATAAAATGACATCACAGCCGATGGACGAACGGCGCTTGCTCGCGATTTTGCGAGAACAAGAAGCCGACGCGTCAACATATTATCAAAGCGATCTTGCTCGTGCGCAGACTGATGCAATGGAACGCTATTTTGGCGAGCCGTACGGAAACGAAATTGAGGGCCATCCCACTGTGGTTAGCCAAGACGTGGCTGACACGATCAACTGGATGATGCCTGTGCTTATGCGGATGTTTTTGGCTGACGACCTGATCGCCGTCGAAAGTCCAAACACTGACGCAAACCATGACGAGCAACAGATTGCAGACTATCTTCAGCACATCTTTCGCCGTGATAATGATGGCGATAGCGTCCTTCATGATTTTCTTTTTGATGGCCTGCTTACTCGTGTTGGTGTTGTACATGTGGGCTACGAAGAGCCACAACCCCAGACGCCTAAAATCTACCAAAAGATTGCTGGCGCCCGCGTTGAGGAATTTATTAAGTCGCCGGAATATGAGATTCTGGAGGCGGAAGAAAACGAGCCGGATGAGTTTGGCGTCGTCACGTATGATATCAAAACCCAACGGACGCCCGCTTGTGGACGAATAATCGTTGAATCTGTAGCGCCCGAAGAATTTGCGATTGCAACGCGCTCAAAATCAATTGACGATGCGGACTATGTTCGCCGAAAGCAAGAAGTTTACACCGCAGATCTTGCGCGGATGTTTCCAGACAGCGCCGATGAGCTTGCTGCCGTATCGGGCGCAGCGATTGATGACCAGGTTGACGATCTCGACAGTGACGCGCGTCGGCAAACGCGTTTTGAAGACGAAAATATCGAATTCGACAGCACCGAGACAGGGCCGGAGCGCTCAAAGTCGGATTTGCTGACAGAGTGGATTCGCATCGATTATGATGGCGACGGCATCGTTGAGCTACGCCAGATCAAGCGGGTCGGGAATACGATCTTAGAAAACGTGCAGGTTGACAAATGCGGCCTGATTGAATGGAGCCCAATCCGGGTTAGTCATCGCGCAATTGGCCAGTCTGTTGCCGATCAAATTCTAGAACTTACAAAAATCCGCACGGACTTGATGCGGTTTCTTCTGCTCAATCTCGAACAAACTCTAAGCCCTCGGACGTTTGTCGGTGGCGGGCAGGACGAGGACGTCATCGACCAGCTGCTTGATCGGTCGGTCGGTGACGTCATTCAAATCACCGGCAGTCCGCGCGATGTCGTGTTTGAGTCGGTGACGCCTGATGTCAGCAGTGCCATATACCCGGCTTTGCAATACACGGATCAGCGGACCGAGCAAGCGTCGGGCGTTATGCGTCATGCGCAAGGTCATCGTGATCAGGGGGTGACGGACACTGCGGCGGGTATCCGGCAGCTTTCGGCCGCAGCCAACTCACGCATTGAGCTGATCGGCCGATGGGCAGCAAAGGGCGTCGAGCGCATTTTCCAGCATATTCTGGAGCAGGTGGCCGCGTACCAAGACCAACCGCGCATAATTCGTGTAAACGGCAGGCCGCTGCAAATCAATCCGCAAGCGTGGGCGGAAGATATGACCGTACAAATACACGTGGGCATAGCCGCTGAGACGCGGGACGAGCGTCTGCAAAAGCTGAGCATGATTGCTGCCAAGCAAGAGCAAATCTATCAATATCTCGGTTCTGGCAATCCTGTGGTTGGCCTTAGCGAATACGTGCAAACCCTGCAGGACATTGCGCGCGAGGGCGGATTTAAAAATCCAGAGCGGTTCTTCAAATCCATTCCACCAGGCATGGACCAGCAACTGGCGCAACAACAGCAGGATCCCAAAACGGCTGAGGCGGCTGCAAAAATGCAGCTAGAGCAGCAAAAGGCGATAGCAGACGCTGAGTTGGCCCGAGCCAAGCTTGAGTTTGAAACACAAGCCCGCTCAATGGAAATGCAGTTCAAAGAAAACATGGCTGCGCGTCAAGCTGAGACGGATCAGGCGCTTCAGCAAATGAAGCTTCAAAACGATTTAGCGTTACAGCAGGCAAAGCTTGCAAGTGAGCGCGAAATTGCCGAGCTGAGATTGCAAAGCGAGCGCGAGATTGCCGAGCTTCGCATGATGCAAGAGCGTGAACTTGCCGAGCAGCGCGCGGACGATGAGATGAGTTTGGCGGCAATGAACGGGTCTGGTGATGGGTTTAGGCCCGGTGGGGAGCTGCATAAGTGAGTGCACGCAGAACGAAAGCTCAAAGGCTCAGTGAGCAAGCTCAAGTTGCCCATGAAGTGAAGCAGCTTTTTGAACATCCAGTTGTTCAAAAACATTTTGCGCGCGAGCGCGATCAACTCATTCAAACAATGACGCTTTGTGATCCAACCGACGATGATGGACGTCGCGCAAGCGCGTTGCAGTTACAGGCTTTGGATCAGTTTCTTGCCCGGATGACGGGCGTAGTAGTGCGGGGTGAAAGAGCCGCCGCCGAATTGCAGGAAATGAACAAATGAGTGAAACACAGCCAATTGAGCAGGGTCCTAGTCTACAGGATGCCGTGTTGGCGATGCCAGACTCCGCTATCGATTTTGGATCGACACGAGATGACCTTGGCCGCTTTTCTAAAGCAGAAGCCCAAGAGGCACAAGCGGTTGAAATCAAGCCGGACGTAAAGCCTGAACAAGAGTTGACAGCGGATGATGCGGTTGAAGCGGTCGAGACCGAGGCGTCAAATGAGCCTGCGGAAGACGTGAGCAATCCAGCAGAAGATGTGGACTTGGGGGATTATATCGAAATCCCGGCCGCTCAAGACGGCGAAGAACCGCAACGCATTAAGCTGGAAGAGGCTTTAAAGCGTTATGAGCAATTTGATGACCTGCAGACGGAGCTTGAAAATGCACGCGCTGTGCAGCTGCCCCCGGTCGATTGGGATCAGCAAGCATATCAGCATGTGCAAACGATGCAGCAATACCAGGATGCGATAGCGCAATGGCAAGCGGCAAATCCCATTCAAGCGCCAAGCGAAGAGCTACTTAACCCAAATTCGGAATACTACGATCCAGAATTGTATGCCGCACAACTTCAAAACGCGCGATCGCTGCAGCAGCAGCATCAACAAGCCGCGTACCAAAGACAAGCGGCTTTGCAACAACAACAACAGCGCCAAGCTGAGCTGGACAACGTCCTGTGGCAGCGGGAGCGCGCTAAAATTCTCGATTTCTGGCCGGAACTAGAAGACCAAGCAGTCGCAATCAAGGTGGCCTCAGACTTGGAGGCAGCGTTCGGCATCTCACCAGCAGTCTTTGACAGTCTTAGAAACGCTGATGCGTTCAAGGTCATCAAGGCTGGGCTCGCTTATTATAATTCTCAGAAGCAATCCGCCGGGGTTGGCAAAGAGGTGAAAGCGAAACCGAAGCTCGTTCGTTCAAAAGGAACCGACGGGCGTTCATCTCAACAACGCGCGCACCAAAGCGCAATAAAGCGGCACGTTCAAGAGCGCTCTCTTGATTCAGCCGCTGATGCTATGGCGCCGTTTATAAGGTTATAAGGTAAAAACCAATGGCTGAATCCCTGTTTACAGGCACACTGCAGACGTTTGATGTGGTCGGAATCAAAGAAGACCTTTCAGATATCATCACTAACATTTCGCCAACTGAAACGCCTTTCTATTCTCTTGTTCGTAAGGCAAAGACGACGAGCCGAAATCCAGCATGGCAAAAAGACACGCTTGCGGCCGCAGATGGCAACAACAAGCAAATAGAAGGCTTCGACGTTGAAGGCGATACGCTTTCAGATCCAACGCGGCTAACCAATTATGTGCAGTTGCAAGACAAAACGATTGTCGTTTCGGATACTGCCAACGCGGTTGACACTGCTGGCCGATCGTCAGAGCTAAAATACCAGACAGCCAAGGCTGGCCAAGAGTTGAAGCGGGACATGGAAGCCGCGCTCACGCGCAACAACGCTTCCGTCGTCGGTAACGCCTCAACGGCTGGTGAGCTTGCGGGTTGCCTTACGTGGATGGAAACGAACACAGATCGTGGCGTAGGCGGCGCTGATGGTGGTTTTAATACAGGCACCAACATCGTTGACGCCGCTACCGATGGAACGCAGCGGGCGTTTACTGAAGCGCTGCTTAAGCCGGTGATTAAGAGCGTGTGGGAAGCCGGCGGCGACCCTAGCGTGATTATGGTCGGCGGTTTCAACAAACAGGCAGCGTCAGGCTTTGCGGGCATTGCCACGCAATATCGTGAAAACCGTGGTCGCAGCCAAGCCGTTATTCTCGGCGCGGCTGATGTTTATGTATCGGACTTTGGTGAACACCGCATCATTCCTAACCGCTTCTGTTCGGCTCGTGACGCTTATGTGATCGATCCGAGCAAGTGGCAGGTGATGATGCTCCAGCCGTTCAAGACCATGCCACTGGCACGAACGGGTCACGCGGAAAAGCGCATGCTCAAAGTCGAGCATACGCTCGCAAGTCTCGACGAAGCTGCAAATGGCGTTGTTGCAGATCTCACAACCTCATAAAGGTACATATGACTGAACCTTCCAAGAAGAGGGGCCGGCCGCCCAAAGCGGCCGCGCCTTCGCACATTAAAATCACGGGCAAGCGGGTGACAGGTGACGCTGGCCGAAAGCACTTGTGTGGTGATCGTCTGATTGTTGGCGAGGATTGTTGTCCAGAGACGGCGGCAATTTTTGTTGAGCGCGGTCTTGCCGTTGTTATCGACGGTCTAAGCCCCGAAGCAACAGAACAAGAAATTGCTGAACAGCAAGCCGCGAAACTGCGTCAGCTTACGAAGCAAAAAGCAGATTCGGTTATGGCTGAGTTTGATCGTCAATCCCCGGAAACACGCGAAACGTTGCGCGAAACGAATGGGGAAATTTACGATGAGTGATCGGCGGCTGTTTTCTTATGACGCGGCGACAAAAACGCGAACCTGGTATGAGGACACCCCGACGGGGTTTGAACTTTATACCGAGCAAGACGTTTCCGAAATCATCGAGCAAAACAAGAGCAAGCATGCTGACCCCGACGCTTTACGCACGAAGGATGGCGATTGGGTTTACGCTCATATTCCCAACGTGTTTGTCCTGAAGTTTTTGGATGATCATGGCGTGAATGTTTACGGGGACGGTGAGCACGTCAAAGCAACAATGCGGCTGCTCAACGATCCCGACTATCGCTTTCTGAAAACCACAACCTTGCGAGCCTAATGCCTTGGCCATCACGGATTTTGCAACGCTCAAAGCGAAAATTAAAACGGATTGTTCGCGAACGGATACAACGTTCGGCAATGAAGTTGAAAACTTTATCAGCTTGGCGGAAGACCGAATTTTCAATGGCGTGGGCGACATCAACGATCCGCTTTATAGCGAGCCGCTTCGGTCGGATGAAATGGTTACGCGGAGCACAATTGCGTTTACGGATGGCGAAGGGACGATTCCGGCTGATAGCGTTGGTGTGCGAGCGCTCAGCCGTGAAAGCGATAAAACGGGCCTTGAGCCGTTAAGCGTGGACGCATTCGAGCTGAGGTTAGCCTCAGGCGATGGTGGTAATCCTCGTTGGTACACGATTGAGGGCAAAACTATTCGCACGGCTCCCGGTGGCTACACCGGCAATTTGCGCATTCTTTATTATGCGCGGCCGTCGGGGATTACGTCGAGCAATACAACAAACGCCGTATTGACGGCGCGGCCAAGCATCTATTTGAAGGCCTCATTGTTTGAAGCGTTTAGCTACATGCGAGATCCAAATGCGCAATCGCATTTGGCACAATTTCGAAGTTTGATCAGTGGTGCGAACCGGACGCAACGCGCGAACCGTCGGGGCGGCAAAACGATCGCCCGCGCAAGGGTGTCAATCGGCTCATGACGATGTCTCGCCTTATTCCGTTTGGCCGCTGGCATCCCGACGGAGACGGCATAAACGCGCAAATTCTGAAGGTTGCAAAAAATGTGCAGCCTGTGGCGGCTGGTTTCGCGCCGTTTTCGCAGCCGGTTGCGGTTGGGAGCAGCGTCGGCGCGCAGGTTCGCGGCGCGGTTTCTTTGCTCGATACAAACGGCAACGTGCTGAGCTTTGCCGGCACGGAAACGGCGCTTTACAAGTTAGGGTCAGGGGATACGTGGTCGGATGTAACGCGAACGTCGGGCGGGGCATATGCAGGTGCTAGCCCAGAGCGCTGGCGGTTCGTGGAGTTTGGGCCTAACATTATTGCCACGAATTACATCGACAATATTCAAACTTACAACATGACATCCTCAACGAATTTTGAGGATCTAGGCGGTTCACCGCCAAAAGCGCGGTATTTAGCGGTTGTCCGAGATTTTGTTGTTTGCGGTCATACGGCGTTGGATAGCAAGGCTGTACAATGGTCTGACATCAATGATAGCGCAGATTGGACGATCGGCGGGTCGTCTCTCGCGGATGTCAACAGCTTGCCCGATGGTGGTCCGATTACCGGCCTAATCGGCGGTGAGGTTGGATACATATTCCAGAGAGACAGTGTTACACGCATGACGTTTGTGCCGGGTAGCGGTGAAATATTTCAATTCGATAAAGTTGAAGCGGGTCGCGGTTTGTTTGCGCCTGACAGTCTTGTGCACAGTGCAAGCGAAGCTTTTTATGTCGGCGTCGATGGCGTATATCGGATGAATTTGGTATCTGGCCAGTCGCAGCCCGTCGGGGTCGGAAAATGGCGCGATTTTTTTGTCAAGGACATGCGCAACGGCTCGCAAAGTCTGTGCATGGGCGCGCTGGCACCGCAAAAAAATCTTTACATGCTGGCTTATGTTAGCGAGAGCGCGGTCGACGATACGACGCCCGATCGTGTCATTGTTTACGATTATGCAATTGACGAGGCGGCCTACATCGACGTGACCGCGTACACACTAACGCGCTGGCTGACGCAAGGCACTGATATCGACAGCATGGATGGCTTTGGGACGCTGGACGCGCTTCCATTTTCGCTGGATGCGGACTATTGGAAAGGCGGCGCGCCTTTGGTCGGAATCTTTCAAGCGGACAACAAGCTTGCATATTTCACCGGTTCGGCCATGGCAGCGGAATTTGTCACTGCTGACGGCAACGATCCAACAAGCCGCCATCTGATCACGGGGACCAGGCCACATATCGACAGCACGGCCGTAACGGTTGAAATCGCGGCGCGTGAGCGTGACGGTGAAACGGTTAATTTCAATGCGGCTGAAAGCTTGGAAACAACAGGCGTTGCGCCGGCGTGGGCCTCGGGAAATTATATTCGTGCGCGCATCCGTGTTCCGGCAGCATCAACATGGACTTTGGCCAAAGGCATTGAGACGGATAGCGTTCCGGCAGGTGTACAATGAGGGCGCTGCAGCCGCACGAAACGGTTGTGCGAACTATCGTTTTTGCCATCAATCAGTTGATTGCGGGGCGCTCGAATTCTACCGGCTCAGTCACGCTCACGGCGGGCGCAACGACAACGACCGTAACACCTGCAGCCAATATGAATAGTTTGGCCAAAGTTTTCTTAACACCGACAACAGCAAACGCGGCTGCGGAACAAGGATCGGGGACGCTCTATGTGTCTGCCGTAACATCAACATCCTTCACGTTAACGCACGCGAATAGCGCCCAAACAGATCGGACATTTGATTATGACATTAGAGGCGGATGACGCTTTTGTGCTTGCTGATGATGTCGGGCAGGGTGAGCATGATACCTCAACACCTCAGGCATTGTCGCCCAGATTTCAGGCTTCATTGCTGACACCGGCAATGATCGTCCATCGTTGGGCTCAAATCGAGCCGATGCTGGAAGACGTAGGCATGAAAGATCATACGCCGCGATCTTTGTTTAAGGTGTTAGTTGATCCGAATGTGAGGGTTTATCTGGTTGCCGTAATCCGTGGCGAGGAAATTAGAGCGCTGATTGGCGTTGAATTGATTGAAACGGCGTTGGGTGATCGCTGGCTGAACGTAATGTTTGTGACCGGTCAACATGTTAAGCGATGGATTGAGGACGTAGAGCCAGCCGTATTGAATTGGGCGCGCGGTTATGGTTGCACGCGAGCCATTGGCTTGTTCCGCAAAGCATTCAAAAAGTTTCTCCCGCACTGGAAATATACGCACGATTACTTGGAGCTTGAGCTGTGAGCAGCAAAACCACGACGACAACCAGCAACACTCAAGACTCCAGCGTAGAGCCTTGGGGGCCGCTACAGGACCCATTGCAAAAGACCATCGATGCGGCCATGCCGATGATTGGCGATGCAGATCGGTTCCGGCCGCCTGAGCCAGAGCAATATCAGACTGGCTTGGACATGCTCGATTTTGCGGCGACGAACGCAAGCGGCGGGCAGGACTACTTTCGCGATCCTACGCAAACGTCTCAGCAATTCCAGCCGTTGATGGCTGGCCGACAACTTGATGCGGCGCGCGGGGCTGGAGCGTTGTCGAGTTACGTAAACAATCGCAATCAAGCGTATGATCCGGCCCGTGCGGCAGCCTTTGCGGATTATCAGCGGGACTATGCCAACCCGTATCTTAATCAGGTAATCAGCGATGCGTCTGATGACGTCATGACATCGCTCAAGTCGCAATTCAGCGGTGCAGGCCGGTCAATGGGCTCGGGCGCGTTTGCCAACGTTGCCGCCGATCGCTTGGGCCGCATGGCTAATCAAATGCGGTATCAAGATTATGAGCGCCAGCGGCAGATGTTTGACGCTGAAGCAAACCGCAGAGATCAACGAGGGTTTGCCGCTGCGCAGGATCTGTACGGCACTGGCATCCAAACTGTACTAAACGCGGCACCAACTGCTGATCGCATGGAGCAACAGCGCCGCGCTGAAATGGAACAGACATATGCTAACCGCGCAAACCAAATGCTACGTCAGGCAGATCTACGGCGTCAGCTAGAACTTGATCAGACTTTATACCCGGAGCTTCAATCACTAGAGTTTCCGATGCGGCTGCTCAACAATCCAACCCAATCATTCCGAACGGGCACGAATACATCTACAAACACTCAAACGCAGCCTAACACCGGGTTCTTGGGCGGGCTTGGCCAAATTGGTTTGGGCATTGGCAGCATGTTTTTATAAAACAGGGTTTAGTCGGCTTTAAGCTGGTTTTGACCGGTATTTTTTTAAGATAATTTTACGTTTAACGCAAAACCCTGAAGAAACTAAGCGCGCTTGTTTTGTTAAAATAGCATTTTTAGTTTTTTCGCATTCTTCGCGCGTGAAATAGCCTTGAACCATAGTTGAGCCTAATCGGTCTACAACTAAAGGTATTCCACTCAGAATAACTACTGCCCAAATCTGCACAACAAATCCCCTTGCGACTTAGTGCAAGTTGGCACAACCAACAAGGCAACAAGATGGCCAATATTGATGACATCATGGACGACATCGCTAAGGAATTAGCCGATCCAAACAGCGCGTTGAATGCAGAAATGCAGGGAAGAACCCCGGAGAATTTCAATCTGCAACAAGAGCTGAATAACATAGGCCGTGAGCTTGACGCGATTCGCAGCGGTCCACAGGCACCAAATCCAAATGCCCCTGCTTTGTACGAAAATGTTCCGGTGGCACAGCTTCCATATTCGCTTTCGCTCGGTCGCATGGGCTTAGGCATGGCTCAGTCTTCGGCTGTAGACCTACAAGCCAATAAAGCCGTCCAGCAAGTGGGTTTAAATGTAAATGAATTAGCGGGAGCTATTGCGCATGCGGCTTACACACAAACCCTAACGGAAACGCAAGACCCAAAGGCAGCCTACGCCGCCGCCGAATCTGTCGCCGATCAGCTTGCGAACGGTCAAATGCCAAATCGCGACACTGCTGTTGCCGCGGGGCGAGAAGTTGCTGCGGTCAATTATTCCACCACTTATGCAGCTGATATGGAGGCCCTTGGCGCGCCTAAAGGCTATGCAGCTGACATGGCGGCGTTGCAGGGCGTTATGGCTGAAAATGCTTTGGGCCCAGCACCGTCCACTGTTGCTGCGAGGTCGCTTGCGGAAGAGGCATTAGGGTTAACTGAACCGAAATCTGATTCAACTCAGAGTGAATTGTCCGCAATTTCTATGATGGCAGAGCAAGCCGCGCAAGAAGCATACAATGGGGCAATAGCGACGGGCAAAAGCCACGTAGAGGCTCAAGACGCAGCGGCACAAGCCGCGCAAATAGCAGCGGGGCAAGCGGCGCAACAAATAGGAATTGATCCGAATTCGTCCGTTATCGCTGCAGCGGCGGCTAATGCAACGCTCAGTCAAGCCGCCGCAGCGCCTATTTCAAATCTGACTTCGTCAGAGGCTGCGCGGCTAGCACAGCGAGCGGTGGAAGTTGCTCGAGCGGTGGAAGTTGCTCCCCGTTTATCGCGAAACACTCTCAGCCAGCTGGGATTGGTGGATGAGTTTGGTCTAGCAAAAACGGCAGAACAGATAAGCGCAGAAAGAACGCGGGAAGCGCAGGAAATAATGGAGCAGGGCATATTGGCCCCTGTGTCGCCGCCAGCACCTGTCGAAAATCCACTAGGCTCGGGCCGCGGGGTCTCGTTGCCAGAGCCAAACTTATTGGCGCGTTCTTGGCCGAAAACGACGTTTGGACCGAAAGAATCAAACGTTTTAAACATACCAGCACCCCCTCCAGTTGAGTCCACACTTTTGAACCCGGCTTTTAACGTTGAAGGCTTTACAGTAGACCAAGCGACGCCAGCTTATTCTGATCCTAAACGAGCATCAGTTGCGGGCACGACATTCGGACAGACAATCCCAGGACTAGGGCCAGACATTGGTTTAACAGCACCTCAGGCATTTGGTGTGACGGGTTACAGTGGAGGTTTTAATAACCTGAATGACATTGGCTTCAGGGACGCGAATGCTCAGCCACCCGATTACACAAATCCACAAATGTCTGCCGCACACTCATTTTTTAATAACCCGGCACCAGTGACGAGTTTTGGATCATATCCGGGGCAGTCCGAGCTGGAATCTGTTCTGCAGGGCTCCAGCTTAACCCGTACTCCGGGGACGCTAACCAGCTCTACAATGATGCCAGGTTTCACGCCGGCAGCGCTGACCGGCTTTCCCTCCTTCGATGTCACTTATAATGCTCCGCAAATATCCGCTCCAGAACAAGTAGCGCCGGCAGCGTTATTCTTTTCGGCACCAGAGCCGGTTGATCCCGATGCGACTCCTGTGGGGCCAGGGACGATAGTGTCAGGGGTGCCCGAAGTGCCGGGAATTTCAATATCACCGATAGGAATGCCCGGCGCTTATGCCGGTTATGATGATACGATGAATTCGACTGCCGGAAGCTTTAGCGGAACGCCAGATCCACCAAGCCAAAACCCGCGCTCAATGGCGCCACCAGCTCCGGCCATGAACCCAAGCCGAAACGCTCAATCTCTTATTTCAACCGAATTCGGATCTGGTGTGCTTGGCCTTGATCCACGAGCTGATCAGGCTCAGCGGGCCGCGACTGTAAACGCTATCCACGAGGCAGCCGTACAACAACAGAACCAAAAGAACCAAATCAACGCCATGATAGACTTAGAGAATCAATTGGCTAAAGCGTATGATCCAGCTGCGCGCGCGCCCACTCCTAGTGGCAGCAGTCGCGGCAGCAGTCGCGGTGGCAGTCGCGGTGGCAGCTCTAAAGGTGCGGCTACGTCAACAGCAACTCGGAGTGTCGCGACCTTCGGCCCTGAAGGCCAAGTTACTTTTTCACAAGAGGCAGCGGACACTGATCCTAATGGCAAATCAATTGTTTGCAGTGCAATGAATAGGTCTTATGGCTTTGGGTCATTTCGAAATAAACTATGGATTGAGCAATCAAAAAACCTAGACCCTGCATATGAGCGCGGTTATCACGCAATTGCCTTGCCTTTAATCGCTTTTGCTTACGCAGGCAAAAGCTTCCCGCGTCGCGCCGTAAAAACGTTTCTAGAACATGCGGCGCGGCGTCGAACTGCAGACATTTGGAAACAAAAACGCGGCCGCCGCGATTGGATTGGCGCTGCTGAACGCGCAATCATCGAACCGATTTGTTATTTAGTTGGCAAAATGCTTGGCCCAAAGCGAGGTGAGTAATGAAGACCAATAACCCCTTTGGGGCTTTAGGGCAGCTTCCCAATAATTTCGGCAGCTCAATGGCGCTGATTGCTAACGGCATCGGAATGATGGGCGGCGCGCCGAGCAACACTGGCTTGATAAACGCAGGCCGCGCAATGGACCGCGACGCGCAAGAGCGAGCGAGGCAACAGCGTTTTGCTCAACTGATGAGAGATCCAGATGTTGCGGGCTCATTGCCCAAAAATATACAAGCCATCTTGCCGTTCATGGCACCACAAGCAGCTGGCGACATCATTGCACAGTATCAAGCTCGCACAGCGCGTGACGCACGCGACGCGGCGGCCGCAGCAGAAAACCGCCGGCGATACGAGCAGGATTATAATCTTCAGCGTGAAAAGTTCGAATTGCAAAAACAGAAATTCAACAAGCCGCGCGCAGATGAATATGAGACAAGGGCGGCGGCGGCACAAAGATTCGGGTTAACGCCAGGCACGCAACAATTTCAGGATTATGTGCTGGATCGCAAGGGCGTTGTTGATGGTCGGAAAGAGACGACAGAGCAAAGGGAAATTACAAAAAAGCGCATTGGCATCGCATCTGAAAACTTAAAAACTGTCCCATCAATTGTGCAAGGGCAGAGGGTTATCGCTCAGCTGGAAAATATCGCCAAAGAAAGCGGTCTAGAAAGCGCAATAGGTCCGATTCAGGGCTCGGAGAATGTGCAAAACTTTGCTGATACGCTGCTATTCAGTCGAACGCTAGGACTTAGCAACCCAAGTACAAACGCGGCGATTCGGCGTCTTCAAAGTCAGTTGGAGATTTTAGGTGGGGAATCGCAGAGAGGTTTGGGCGCGCAAAGTGAAGCAGATGCAAAGCGCATACGTGGGGCAATTGCTGGCCTAACCAGTTCGCGCGACTCGGACGAATTCAAACAGAACCTCAACATCATTCGTCAGTTTATTGAACGCGGCTTAGGGCGTGCACAAGAGGCCGCGCGACAGTATCCAAAACTTGGTGAAATGTATCCAGGATTAAGCGTCCAGCAAGCGCCGCAACCAAACAAACGAGGTCGGTACAATCCAAATACGGGTGAAATTGAAGGACTGAAAACAAATGATTGAGGTTGAAGGGCCAAACGGCGAAATTGTAGAATTTCCTGCTGGTACGCCTAAGGCAACAATCAAGCAAGCCATGAACAACAAGTTCAATGGCCCGTTCAAAGATTTCGGCATTGATTACGATCAACCCGTTGCAGATGTGCGAAAATCTATTGGAGCGTTGCCCAAAGATCAGCGCGAAAATGCTACTCGCCAATGGGCGGACAAGTACGTTGCGCGCGAAAACAAAGAAGGCGGCATACTTCAACAGCTGGGCAATTTTGGGCGAACAATTGCGCGAGGCACGCTCATTGGTGAAGGTCTCGACGAATTGACGGCTATGACATCAGCCGCAGGAAGTGCGTTAGGGCTCGGAACGCCATCTTATGATGAGACGTTGGCTTATCAGCGGGCGCGTGATCGTTACATTGATAAAAAATATCCTGTTGCATCGATTGCGGGGCGCGTAGCGGGCGGGTTGGCTTCAGGCGGCGCAGCATTGAAAGCCATCCAATCAGGCAACACAGGCGCAAGAATCGCGACGCTGCCGCTCGCTGGTCCAATACCATCATCGCCAACCCTTGGTGCAAATTATCTGGGCCGGACGGGGGGGATGTTTGCGCAGGCTGCACCCTATGCTGTCGGGTACGGGGCAACCGCCCGATATCTAGGCGGGGAAGGCGGTGCGGATAAGCGAGCCAGAGCAGCATTTAATCCGCAAGCAATTGGGCAAGATATTGCAGCGGCGGGTTTATTGACTGGCGCGTTGCGCGGCGCAGAGGCTTTGGCCGATCCGATTACGCGAGCTGTGGCTCCGACATATCAGCGGTATGTTGCACCAACTGTCGAGCGACTGACGCCCCGGGAGCGAAAGCCAGCATCACTGAGCGCAGCGGCGGCGCAAGACGGCGGTCCGGTTGGGTTGCCACCAGACGTTTCGCCGGAAGAGCGATCGGCTTTGTCAATCATCGGCGCGCAGTTGACCAGAGCAGGCGTGAGCCGGGATGAATTGCAAACACGTCTGGCGGATATTGCTCGCAATAGAAGGTTATACAGCGGTTCTAATGCGCCTGATGTGGTTACGCTTGCTGATCTTGATCCAAGCTTGCAAAGGTTGGCCGGTTCAGTTGTTCGGCAGCAACCGGAAGCGCGCAACATTGCAACAGACTTCCTAAGAACACGCCAGACAGGAATAGCAGACGAACGCTTAGCGCCCGCGATGGCACGTCGCGGATTGGCATCACGCAGGCAATTTGACAAACCAAACCCAAATATACCGACAGGCCAATTTGATCGCATTTATTCGAGTTTAAAGCGGGCGTTTAACTTGCAGGATAGTTCATTTCACGGGCACAAAACGACCGGCCATCAAACCGCGCGCAAGATCAGCAATCAACAGAAAAACATCTCAAATAAGAACTATAACGCGGCTTATGATGCAGAGCGCGCGTCGGGCATTAACTGGCAGCAACGGATGGCTCCGATTTATGCAGACATCCGGCGCAACGTTGTTGAAAGCTTAACAGAAAGTTATAAGCCGCGCGTTGTTGGGATGTTGAAGAAACTGCAAAGTGCAAACAGTCTAAAGCAATTTGATGCAGAGAAGCAATTCGCAGATAAAACAATTCAGCGATTGATGCGAAGCAATTCAAAGCTTGGCGGCAAACTTAACGAGGTCAAAAACCTCGTTTTAAATGCTATTGATAATATGGACGATATCGGCAATGTGTATTTGACGGCGCGCAAAGCATGGCAAGGTGAACAAGAGTTTATAGAAGCCTTGGAAGCAGGTCGTAAAGCATTTAAGTCGAGTGATTTAGAAGCGTTCCAAGCTTATGACGACTTAGGGCGCATGACAGGTGGTATTGAGGCAGACAACAAACGGCTAGACAAGCTGCAAAAGCTCTACCGTCTTGGCATGCTAGATGCATTCTATGCTGAGAGACCCGCAGTCGGTCGGAATGCAGCAACGTTTTTTGATGATCCGCAAAAAGCAGCAATCGTTACGCATGTCTTGAAGCCTCGCAAAAAGGGTTCAGAGTTTAGCGCAGAACGGCAGGGCGAAAGACTCGGCAATATTCTGGCCGATGAGCAGCGCGGAATTGAGACGCGAAATGCCTCGCTTGGCGGATCTCCTACGGCGGATAAGCTCGCAGATGATGCGCAGCTTCAGTTTATGCAGGAAATCGAAGAAATTGTTCAAACGGCAGCACGATCTGAGCCGCTATCGGCGTTAGTGCAGCGGCAAATCTATCGCGCGTTAGAAAAGTTGTTTGGCTTTCGTGCAAGTACGGCCCGAACAATTGCAGACAAACTTTTTGATGCCAATCCGCAAGTCAGAGAATTCACGGTGCGCCAGCTTATGCAATACATGGGAACAGATCGAATGGAGCTATTCCGGCGCTATCTAGCGCAAACAAACACACAAATCAGCAGGGCGTCTGCATTAACTGCCGGTGGCAATGAGGAAGGCTACAGATAACGGACGAAAGACTCCATCGCGCTCAATACATTTACAATTGAGAACCAAAGAAAGTTAAAGAACGATGCCGGCAACACCTCAGCAAATCTATGACTACGTCATGCGAAAGTACGGCGACCCGCGCATAGCGGCTGAAGCTGTGCGCCGCATGACGCCCATGCTGCAGCAAGTGCAACAAAATCCCTTTGGCCGGATGGGACGCCCGCCAGAGGCTCGCGCAAGGCCTACGGCGCCGCGCGCCCCGACGGGATTGCGCGGTTTTGCTCAAGACGTGGCGCGGTCGATGCCGGTCACTGGTGAGATTACAGCCGCCGCTGATGCGATTGGCGCCTACAATCGCGGCGATATGGCTGGGGCCGGAATGGCAGCAGCCGGCGCAATTCCAATAGCGGGCGGCATTTTTCGGAAGGGCGGTTTTCGCAACATGTTTCGGGGCACACCACAGCAAAATGAGCCGGTTGGAGTATTCCCTTCAGCGCAAGCGAGAGACGAGTTTTTGCAACGCGCGGCGGAACGCTCGCGGTTGGCCGAGGCTTCGCGGATCAAAACGGCTGAAGATCGGGCCGAGGCTGCGGCTCAGGCAGAGCGTCAACAAAGTCTAGACGCGCGAGCCGCAGAAATGAGGGACGTGCGAGATACTTTGCGGAAAATGCCGGCAGCGGCCGCACGTATGAGGGCTGCAAGGGAACAAAACGCAGCAAATCAACCGACGGCTCAACTAGGGACGCCGCCAGCAAGACCGGACCCTCAAGCTGAAATAAGCTCAAATCCAGTTGGCCCTAGAACCAAGCCGCAAACTAAAGCGGATCGTGATAAGGCAAGAGCCAAAGCCGTAGAACTGTGGCGCGAGAATGATGGGCAAATGCCAAACATTCAGATCGATGACTTGCGTGACATCCTGCCGGACATGAGTGATCGGCAGCTGAAAACGCTACTCAACCGACTCAAAAAAGAGATGGAAAAATCAGAGACGCCTGATGTGTTGGAGCGCATGCGTCCAGTGCTGGGAAGTGCATCAGGAATATTAGCGGGGCCTGCATATGTCTGATTCAATCTTCGCGTGGCAACCGCCGGCAAGCGTGGCGGACAATGACGATGCCGACAGCACAATAAATTGGTCTGAAGGGCAAAACCCTTCAACCGTAAACAATTCGGCTCGCGCCGTCATGGCGCGCGTGAGCGAGTTTCTGAGCGATCTGCTGACCTTGAAAACAACTGGCGGCACGGGCGCAGCTTATACCGTCACAGCAACGCAAGCTCCGGCATCGCTGCCAAACGGCTTCACCGTCTACTTGTTGCCTCATGCAACAAACACGGGAACGTGCACGCTCAACGTTTCGTCGCTCGGGGCCAAGCCACTTCGGATCACCAGCGGGTCAAATGCGGCTGCGGGCGATATCAAGATCAACAAGCCTATCCGCGCGACGTACTATTTGACTGGCGATGAGTTTTTGATCGACGCGGCAAACGTGTCCGGAATTTCCGGATATCTGCAAGACGTTGTTGACGATCTTACGCCGCAGCTCGGTGGTCAGCTTGATGTTAATGGCCAAGCCATCGGTGATGGCACCAACGAGCTGTTGACGTTCACGGAAGACGCAAGCGCGGTCAATCATATCAACATCGAGAATGAAGCAACGGGCTCAGGGCCGATCATCTCGGCCGCGGGTGATGACGCGGATATTGACCTTAATCTCGCAGGCAAAGGCTCAGGCGTTGTTGCTGTCGGTAGCTCAGAAGTCGTTACCCTAACAGCAACGCAATCATTAACAAACAAAACGCTCACTAGCCCCAGCGTTGGCAGTAGTGCATTTCTTATCGAGCAGTCTGCGGCAGGTGCGGATGTAGCTGGCAGCGGGCAACTGTGGGTGAAAGATAACACGCCTTGTGATCTGTACTTTACCGATGATTCTGGCACGGATGTTCGCATTACAGAAAATGGTGCCATTGCTGGTGGCGGTGGCGCTTGGACATACATCTCAACCGTCACCGCGGCGAGTGACGCAACAGTCGCTTTCACCGGCCTATCGTCGTCATATAAATTGTACCGCGTCGTTTTTGTTGCCGTTGTTCCGGCCACCGACAACGTCGCTTTCTATATGAGAACATCAACCGATAATGGATCGTCTTACGCTAGTGGCGCCAGTGATTACACGTGGTTTTGGGAGCGAGAAAGCGCCGGGGGCGGCGCTCGGGCCGGATCGACGGCAGGTCAGATTGAGCTTGTTCAAGAAGCGGGATCGGATGCCAACGAGCAGCTCCAGGGGTATGTTGACATATTTGACCCGTCGGCCACCACGTACACAAATGCGGTTTTTCAAGTCGCGGGCCACCGCCAGAATGGCTCGTTGTATACATGGACTGGAGCGGCCTATCGCGGGAGCGCAGAAGACGTTGACGCAATCCAGTTCTTATTCTCATCGGGCAATATTGAAAGCGGTGATTTCATTCTATACGGACAGAGCGCGTCATGACCACAATAAGATCATTTGATATTTCGACAGGTCAAGAAACTGTTGGCGCTGCTACAGCGGCGCAGCTTGATCAAATAGTGAAGCCGCTACGCCGCGATCAAGCTCAACAATTGGTCAATTTCGAGCGGGACCGGCGCATGGCAACATTTGAGTTTTCCGGCGTTGTCTATGATTTTGACAGCGAAAGCCGCGACAACATCAGCGGCGCTTTTGCGCTGGCGCTTGCCGCGGTATCGGCTGGCGCGCAGCCGGGTGATTTGCGTTGGGCTGATCCGGACGAGGATTTCACGTGGATTGCAGCGGATAACTCATTTGTAAGTATGGACGCACAGACAATGATGGCATTCGGCCAGGCGGCCGGCTTGTATAAGGGCGATCTTATTCGTACCGCGCGTAAAATTAAAGACTTGGACCCTGTTCCCGATGATTATGCGGATGATACGAGATGGCCAGCCTAAGAGACGAAAAAGCGCAAACGTTAGTTGAACGAGTCACCGAGGCCGTTAGGGCGCGCAGAGACGGCAAGGACGGCAAAGACGGCCAGATTATCGTCCAGACCGACGAAACCGCTGTACGGGCTCTCAGGGAAGAAATAGCGCAGCTGAAAGCGCAAGCGCTGCAACCGAAAAACGACAGCGATCCTATTCCGCGTGCGATCGGCGATGTTGTCGAAGAGATCGGCGGCTTACAAAAGCAGTTGTCAGATGTGCGAGCGCAAGTTTCCACGCATCTAGCTGATCTGCATCGCCGCATCATAGCGATAGAAGAGCGTTCGGAAATCGTTTCGAGTGAGCCGGCTGAGCTTCAGGACGAGATCAACGAACTCGGCCGGGAGCTTGGCAGCATGTCGGCGGCGATCTTGCAGCACATCGTTACGCTTCAGAAAAGGTGCGATGCGCAGGATGCGCGATTTGCAGAGTTGCCGCAAGTCGTGGCGCAGTTGCAAAGGGAGCGGCGCGCGTGATTAGCACTCATAACATGCTGAGATCGATCGCCTGGTTGATCGCTGGTTGTAGCGCGATGTTGACCGGAATTTTTGGCGCGACGTTCGGCGGTGAATCGTGGTTTTTGATCGGTGTTTTTTTTATCGTTTTCAGTTTGATCAGCGCACTATGCCCGATCTTAGTTAATACGGCGTTTTCGACACTACTGCGGGCGAATTATGTTCGCGCTGCGGTTTTGTCTCCGTTCGCGATTTTTTTTGTGATGACGGATCTAATCACCAACGGCGGCACGGCTGCGCTTTTTCGTCAGAGCGATCTGGTCAGGACAGACAACGCCAACACGAAAGCCAAGGACGCGCGCAACGAAGTCAAACGGATCGAGAAGCGCATTGCAGAGATACGATCGCAAACCGCTTGGCAATCCAAATATCTCGCCCCGAAAGCGTATGACGATCAAATTGAGGCCGCGCGGTTGATTCGAGATAACGAAGCGCGGCGCGGCGGCTGCGGTCGCATTTGCGAAGAAAAAACGAAGGCTATGGCGGACTTGACTGCGGCGAAGGCCAACGCGCTCTACCGACAATCACTTAAGGCTGAGATGATGACGCTAGAATCCGAATTGCGCGATGCAAAACTTGCATCGGCAGAAACTCCAACGCAAGCAAGCGCCGCGCTCTCGCATGCCAGTAACGTAGCGGCGGGCATAACGGGGCAGATCGATCCGTCGGCGGGCGCGAAGTTTTGGGCAAATTACGGGCTTTCAATTTGGTCAGGAATAGCGGTCACCTTTGCTTCAATGGCAAGCGCCATTCTGCTTGCATTTAGTGGAGCTGTAATGCCGACCCGACGCGATCCAGAGCCGCCCGCGTGGGAACGCAACCCGTTACCGGATTTGCGCCCAACAGCCAAGCAAGAGGCAGCTGAAGCCCGCATTGTTCTGCAACATCACGATTACACAGATGATAGCTTATCCCTTTTGATGCAGGCCGTGGAGCGCATCAATGCGAGGTATGCATGATGGTAGATAATGATGGCCGACCGTCTTTCCTAGATCGGAAAAGTGAGGTGGCATCGATCCGTAGCAACAACCCGGGGGCTATTTGGGACAGCAAATTCACGCGAAAACGTGGAGCGATTGGCGGCCAGAAATTGAATGACGGATTGGGGCAGAACAATTCAATTGCGTATTTTGACGACGCAATCGATGGGGCGCGCTGTCTATTTCAACTACTGGAAAGCGCCTATTGCAACCGCTCGGTGAAGGCAGCGATCCGCAAATGGAGCGGCGGCAATCACGTGCAGAGCTATTTGTCTGTGCTGAAGCAAAAAGCGAATATAAGTCCGGATGACACGATTACCCCGGCAAAATTGCGAGACATTGATTGGGCCACTTCGTTTGCCCGCGCCATGGCTTTCCACGAAGCTGGCAAAGTCTATCCGCTTTCGGATCTAGAATGGCGGCTTGCGCATTCCGAGGCTTTTGGGCTGAACAAAGAGCCAGACGACGATCCAATCACCGTTGTTGCAAAGAAAGCGGCAAAAGCTCCGGTGTCGCTGCCAACTGCAGCTGGAGGCGGCGCAATTTTGCTTAGCGGATGGGCAGAGAACATTGCAGCTTGGCTGCAAGCGATGGCCGCAGCGGTCGCAGAGCTGTCACCAGTCAAACTCATGTTTGAGCAAGCTGGCGCTAACGCTCAGGCGTTGACATGGGGCGCAATTGTTCTGGCAAGCTTTGTTGCAATCAAAAAATTGATCGGAGTTGACGAATGATTGTCCGCATGATCTGGCAAATGATCAGCGAGCGGCTGATTGCAATAGGTGTTGTGGCCGCATGTTTTGCGGTCTTTTTAAATTGGAGAGCGGCGTTGATTGAAAAGGGTGCGCGTAAGGCCGTGTCGAAAATCGAAAAAGTGGAGCAGAAACGTGCACAAATTATTCGGAGCGCTGCTAGCCGTAGCCGTCGGGGGCTGCAGCTCCCTACCGACCCCAATTCAATTGACTAGCTCAGTAGCGCTTAATGAGTTTGATAATATCCCAAATTCACGGCAAGCGCCGTGCGTTATGCAAAGGGCGGTGGCTGTACATAACAGCAAACTCGATACCTTGAGGACAGGCGTTGAAAAAAGTTATTCGGCCCCGTCAAAACATTGTGTGCGCGGCTCGAAATCAGATAAAATTGATAAAATTAAGCAGGCGGGCGCATGACATATTTGAATGGACAGCTTCGAGCTTGGAAAGCAAATCGGGGGTATGTCGATGAGATTGCGACAGCACTCGAGCCGCTTAGCCGCAACGGAAAAACGCCTCACGGCGGTAGAAACGGCGACGCAGCGGATCAAGACGGGTCTGGCAGTCGCGGCGGTCTGGGGAGCCGTCGGAGCGCTAAATTTAGCGGGCTCAGATCTGACGTCAACGATAGCAAGAGCGATCATAGCCCATCTGACACGATAATATATGCAGGGCTAATGGCCCTCGCTTTTTCATTCGGCGCTTGGTCCTGCGTCACAGCTCTAAAAGTTATGGCAGCATTATAAAGGAGATTTACAATGCCGATGGTTGGTAAAAAGAGCTACAGTTACACGAAAAGCGGCATGGCCGCTGCAAAGAAAGCGGCAGCAAAGACTGGCAAGCCTATGCGCAAAACGCCAGCAAAAAAGTATGCAAAAAAATGAGTGCGCAAGTAGG
>JAAOEI010000243.1_pt1 | contig 22307 bp, 31 predicted proteins | sample 7059261 | NCBI WGS metagenome assembly JAAOEI01 (sample SAMN14008812, study PRJNA610033) | viral metagenome | isolation source: viral particles filtered from seawater | place: China: Hangzhou Bay, Yangshan Deep Water Harbour | collected 2017-10-31 | reverse complement strand
CTGCACCGACGTGGGCTGGTATTCGTGGGGAGCGCGACAATCTGCTTGCGGCAACCGACTGGTGGGCAGTTTCAGATCGCACCATGTCGGCAGAAGAAACAAATTATCGGCAGGCGCTGCGCGATGTTCCGCAAAATTTTGCAAGTCCAGCCGATGTAGTCTGGCCGACCAAGCCAGTGTGATGGTTAGGCTTGCCGCCATAGCGTTATTTGCGCTGTTGGCGGGAGCAGCATACGGACAATCATGTGCCCCGCGAGAGTCTTTGGAGAAAGCGGTTAGGGATTACGGTGAGAAACAGATTGGGTATGGAGTAGATGGGCCATCTGAGAGTTATGTAACAATTTATGCGGCTCGTTCTGGGGCGTGGACTTTTTTAATGACCCCTAAAAATGAACCGAGTCTTCTTTGCATAGTCGGTACTGGCACTCAATTTCAAAATAATGATGGCGGAATCACAGGGGTTTTGAATGACGGTTCAGTATTCAATATCTCTTACTCTGCCAGCGGTGATTGGGTTTTGATGTACATGGACTCTCGGATAATGAGATGGCAGGAACTTTCAAAGGGGTATGGCTGGGAGGTTGTTTCTGCTCCCGGACAATCTGCTGGTGATTAGCTATGCCTCTTTTCTCAATGAAATTTCGTCCCGGCATCAACAAGGACCAAACTGACTACACGAACGAGGGGGGCTGGTTCGACAGCGACAAGGTGCGCTTCAACAATGGCCTGCCAGAAGTCATTGGTGGTTGGGAAAAGAAGACTACCAACAGCTTTCTTGGGTCTTGTCGTTCCCTTCACGCTTGGGTTGCCACTGACTCTGAGCTTTATCTGACTGTTGGAACGAACATCAAGTATTACGTTGACGAGGGTGGTGGGTTTTACGACATCACCCCTATCAGAACGACTACTTCTGCGGGCGCTATTACGTTTGCTGCGGTAAATGGGTCGTCAACGATCACGGTAACCAATGTAAGCCACGGCGCTCTTGAGAACGACTTTGTGACGTTCAGTGGGGCGGTCAGCCTTGGTGGTCAGATTACTGCTGCTATTCTTAATCAAGAATATCAGGTTGAAACCGTCATCGATGCAGACAACTACACTATTACAGCCAGAACCGTATCTAGCATTGTAGATATTACGGTTGGCGGGGTTCTTGTCCCAACCACGGTAAATGCTGATGGTTCTGACACCGGCAATGGGGGGGCATCTGTAGTTGGCGCCTACCAGATCAACACGGGTCTCGACACAACCGTTGCAGGGACGGGCTGGGGTGCTGGCACTTGGGGTCGTGGCACTTGGGGTTCCGCCGCTACAAGCCCGACGACCGGTCAGATACTTCGACTTTGGTCAGAAGATAACTGGGGTGAAGACCTGATATTCAATCTCAGGGACGGTCCCATTTATTACTGGGACAAGAGTTCCGGGACCGGTACGCGGGGCGTATTGCTAAGCAGTCTTGGTGGGGCCAGTGGCGTTCCAACGGTTAGCCGAAAGACGATTGTCAGCAACCAGCAGCGTCAGGTTGTCTCGTTTGGCGTTAATGAAATTGGCTCTTCCGACCAAGACCTGATGCTTGTCCGGTATTCTGATTTTGAGTCGGCGGTAAACTGGACACCGACCCTCGAAAACAATGCTGGACGGCAGCTTCTGTCTAACGGCTCCGCAATTATTACGGCTTTCGAGACACAGAAGGAAATCCTCATTTGGACAGACACCTGTGTTTATTCAATGCAGTTTGTCGGTGGAGACCTCGTCTACAGATTTGAGATTGCAAGCCTTGGGCCTAGCATCATTGGGCCAAATGCTGCCGTATCTGCTGACAACGCCGTGTTCTGGATGGATACGGAGGAGTTCTACGTCTACACAGGCCGTGTGCAGCCGATCCCCTGCACCGTTAAGGAGTATGTCTTTAGTGACATTAACCTTAATCAATCTCCGAAGATTGTTGCTGCGTTCAACAAGGACCACAACGAGATTACTTGGTTCTACCCAAGTGCTGACAGTGAAAACATCGACAAATACGTCACATATGATTTTGCTCAGCAAGTATGGACAATTGGCACCCTCAACAGAACCGCTTGGCTTGAGAGCGGACTGTATTCGCAGCCGGTTGCCGCTGGGACTGACGGCTATCTCTATTACCAAGAGTTTGGTTACTCGGCTGATGGGTCTGCGATTTCTGCATACATCGAGAGCAGCGACATCGATGCTTCAGACGGTCAGCAATTCGTGTTCTTCAAGCGTCTTTTGCCAGACATAACCTTTATTGGAACGGCAAATAACCCGACTGCGATATATACCGTTAAGGGAAGGAACGCCCCCGGAGAAACGCTCTCTACCAAGGCTGCGGCTACTGTGGGCTCGACCACTGGGCAGAAGAACATTCGCGGTCGCGCTAGGCAGATTGCCCTGCGGGTTGAATCGAGCGATCTCAACGTGTCTTGGCGTCTTGGCACCAATAGACTCGATATTCAGCAGGATGGTCAGCGATGAGCAAGCAGGACCAAATCCTTACGAAGTCTCGACTCCCGGCTGCGCCGGATCAGTACGATATAGACACGTTCTCTGCGCTCATAAATTCGATTGAACTGATCTTTGCGAGCATCCCAACTCCTCAGGAGATAAGGAACCAGTCTGAAGCTCAGGCTTGGTTTTTGGGTTAGCCATGACAATCAATTACAGAGGCGAGCGGTTTGCTGGCTATAACAAGCCAAAGAGGACTCCGGGCCATCCTAAGAAGTCTCATGCCGTTCTCGCAAAAAAGGGCGACAAGGTTAAGCTGATTAGATTTGGGCAGCAGGGTGTTTCTGGCTCTCCCAGAAAGAAAGGTGAATCTCCTTCTTATAGAAAGAGGCGCGAATCATTTAAGGCGCGTCATCGTAAGAACATCAATAAAGGAAAGATGTCTGCGGCTTATTGGGCGGACAGAGTGAAATGGTGATGTTATGTCCAGACAATTAAGCAGCATAAGTCGATTTGGAACTACCGAAGAGTTCTATCTTCAGGTTGCCCGATCCCAGATTGCAGGCCATGAGTTTAAGTTCAAGTTTGGTTTCAACCCTGATGTTGACGACGCGCTTGAAACCGTATGGGCAGAGGGGGGCCTGTACAGCTACTTGTCTGCCGCCACTATTCTGAAAGTATCAAGCTCAAGTACGGATGATACGGCTGCTGGAACCGGGGCCAGAACCGTTGAGATTTTCGGCCTTGATAGCAATTACAACGAAATCTCTGAAACTGTTACGTTGAACGGACAGACGGCGGTCAATACCACAAATTCCTATCTTAGGATTAACCGTGGCGTAGTTAGGTCTGCTGGCTCTGGCGGTCAGAATGCTGGCGTAATCTACGCCGGGACAGGAACAGTTACGGGGGGTGTGCCCGCTAATAAATACCTGTCTATTGCTATTGGTGACAATCAGACCCTTATGAGTTTGTGGACAGTACCCGCCGGGTATACCGCTTTCATTCTTCATACAGATGTTACTGTTGCCACGAGTCAGAGCAACAAATATTGCACCGCCAAGCTGGTTGCTCGCCCATATGGAGAAGTCTTTCAGGTGAAGGATGTTTTTGTAAAATCTCAAGGCAGCACGACTCAGTTCTATAGCATTCCCATTCGCTTTGATGAAAAAACAGACATCGAATGGCGGGCCATCGGCGATTCTGCTGGTGCTGATATCGCAATATCCGCTGCAATGGACATTCTTTACATCAAGAACATGGGTCTGTAATGGCTAACACCTACAGAAATGCGTTTGCGAATTTGACGGCTACGGGCGCTACGGCAGTCTATACGTCACCTTCGGTCACGACAGCAATCGTGAAATCCCTGAGGATTGTAAACGTCACGACCGGAACTGCCGGTAATGTTACAGTAGAAGTAACAGATAATAGTGCTTCTACCACATATACTTTTTCAAAGAACGTAAGTATTGCAGCGGGCGCTTCACAAGAAATGCTCGGCCAAGACGCTTCGACTACTGCTGATGGGCAATCGATTATTGTGCTTGAAGAATCGGATGCTTTGAAAGTTACTCCTTCTGCTGCAAATGTTTTTCATGTTACTATGGCCGCGCTTGAGGTTACTTAGCCATGACTCCAATCCAGAACTTAGCTGACAATCTAGCCGCCCTAGGCCGATACGAGGACACCTATATGGTTCACGCCGCTGAAGGCGAAACCGTGGTGCCGCGTGACGTTCTGGACGCGAATCCTATCCTCAAGACGGCGCTTTTTGCCCAGATGCGGTCTATGGGCATTGAGAACCCGGACAGGTACGTTGTTGGCAGCGGCCTGAATAGCGTCAACCCAATCACTGGTCAGCCTGAGTTCTTCTTCAAGAAGATCAAGCGCCTCGTCAAGAAGATCGCCGCCCCGGTTGGCGGTACGATTGGCTTTGCTCTTGCTGGCCCTGCTGGCGCTGCAATCGGTTCTGGGCTTGGCTCTTTAGTCGGCGGTGCCTCTCCAAAGCAGGCTCTTGGAACTGCGGCCATTGGCGGCTTTCTGGGCTATGGGGCTGGTAAATTTGACCCGAATCTTCAGGGCCAACTTCAAGGTGCTTTCCGTGGCATCCCCGGCATTGGTGGACTAATGCCCGGCGGCTCTATGACTACTCCGGCAAAACTGCCTGCCAATCTTGCTCGATTTGGCCCCGGTGTGACACCCGAAGCTAAGGGCCTTGTAGCTTTTGAGGCGGCTCAGGCTCAGGGCGCTCAGGCTGGAGCTTTGGCTAAGATGGGCGCGTTTGCTAAAAAGAATCCTTTGCTTGCCGCCGGTCTTGCTGGCGCTGGGGGTCTCGCAATTTCCTCGCTTATGAGTGGCTCTGGCGCAGAACAAGAGGAATTTCCTGAACCCCTCAGGTATCAGGATTATTTGCGTGAGAGAAATGCCCTTGGAGATAACGCAACCCCGGATCAAGTAAGGCAATTGCGTATCAGTTATGGCCTACCGCCAACTCCTCCGACTCCTATGGAGGGCCTTCAGCCCGGATACGGCATGGCTGACGGCGGCAGTGTTTCCCAAGAAGAGAACTCGGGCGATGTTGGCCTTAGGGCAGCGTATGCTAATGCGCTTAATAAAGAGCTAGGTCCGCTTCTCCTCAATCCATCAGCAGAAAATACAGAAATGATCGGACTGTATAGGAACGGTCTGCGGTTACTGGAGCAGGGTACAATTCCTAAGATTCCGGGTTTTGAGCAATACTGGCAGACTGCACCCGCTCCCGAAGAGCCTGCCCCTCAGGGGGAAGTGCGCCCTCCAGATCAGGCAATGATGCCTCAAAACCAGTATGTTGATCCTCGCACCCTTTCAGACGTGGATCGGTACAGACAGCTTCAGAGGCAACTCGCCAATCAGCTTAAACCTGAACTTTCGGTTGACTCACCCGAGCAGCAGCAAGTAGTAGATCAGCTAGTTTCTCAGCTTTCTGAAGGCAATCCCCCGACTGTTTCTGCTGCTAGGGGTGGCGGTCTTTCTCAATTGCGAGATCAGATGGTCGCTATGCAGGGCTTCCCTCGTCGCAATGGCGCGATTAGCGGCCCCGGCGGTCCTCGCGATGACTTGATCCCGGCGATGCTTTCTGACGGTGAGTTTGTAATGAACGAGCGGGCCGTCCGTGGCGCTGGAGGCGGCAATCTGAACCTTGGCACGAGGCGTATGTACGACCTCATGAATCGTTTTGAGGGAGCCGCGTCATGACGATCCAGATGACAGATGGCAGCCTTGCTCCTTTTGTAGAAGAGGAAGTAAGAACACTTCTTGAAGAGGCCCGCAAGGCTACTCAGCGTCCCATTCCAGTACCGGAGATTCCGATTGCTGGATTTTCGCCTTTGCAGTTGCAGGCGATGGAGCGGGCACAGCAGACGGTTGGCGGTCTTCAGCCTTACATCCAGCAAGCGGCTGGGCTAGTCCCGGCACAGCAGGAAACTGTCCAGCGGGCGCTCTCTGGCCTTGGTGGGGCGCAGGCTGGCATTCAGGGTCTTCTTGAAAGCGGCCAGTTCCGCTTCGATCCCAGCCGTGATGTTCAGGCTTTCTACAATCCGTATGAGCAACAGGTTACTCAGCAGATTCAACAGGAGATCGGGCGTCAGCGTCAGGAGGCTCTTGGTGATGTATCTGCTCAGCTTGCCGGTCAGGGTGGCGCGGAGGCTTTTGGCGGTTCTGGTGCTGAGAGGGCACGGGAGCGCGTTGAGCGCCGGTATGCAGACGTTTTGAACCAGCAGTTGTCGAACCTCCGGTATCAGGGCTATCAGCAGGCTCTTGGTCAGGCTCAGCAGGAGTTTGGTCAGCAGTTTCAGCGTCAGCAGGGACTTCAATCCTTACTTGGCGACATTGCCATGAAGTACCCGCAGTTGGGCGAGGCAATTCGCGGTGTAGGTCAGGAGGCTGTTCGTCTTGGTGGATTGCAGCAAGAGGCCGCTATTCAGGATGTCGGTCTTCTGTCTGGCCTTGGCGGTCAGCAGCAGGCTCAGTTGCAGTCTGAAATGGAGGCCAAGAGGGCGCAGGAAGTTGCGCGCCTTCAAGACCCGTTTGCTCGCATTGGATTTGTTCGCGACATCCTTAGCGGTGTTCCTAGGGCTGGCGACTCGAGCATTCGACAGACCACTGCTCCTGCCGCAGAGCCATTTGGCCTAGCCCAGTTGGCTGGGCTCGGAACCCTTGGGTTGCAAGTTTACAATCCGTTTACGAGCCAGTATGGCGCATTAGGCAAAGCTCTGGGTTTTCCCAAGGCTAGTTAGGGTTGACCATGAAAGCTCATCGTAGAAACGGTATTCCGACCCTGATGTTGCGGCAGGGTGGTGCGCCGTCCACTGAGGCGGAAAGGATTGCTCGCCAAATTGGTCCTTATGCTAAAAGGGCCCTCGAACCTACGTTTGATTATCTTCTTGACATTGGAAATCTTGCGAGTAAAGCCAGTCGGTATGTTTTTGACCCTTACGTCGATTTAGCAAAGGGTCTGGCGAAGAAAGAGTTCGAAAGAGAAAAGCGTCTCCGCGCTTCTTTTGAAGAGCAGGAAATGAACAGACGCGCAAATGCCTTGCGAGACATACGGCGTGGCATTCCCGGCCTTTTGACCCCATCTGACCCATATCAGCTAAAAACAGCAAGAGGAATCGCTAAAAAAGTTGCTCCAATTCCAAGTATGCAAGATTACAGGAACGCAGCGCGATCACCTTCCTATGAAGAATCCATAACAGATGCGCTAATTTCTGCCTCTCGCGCTGAAGCAAACTCTCAACTTCCTCCGAATTTTTTAGAGCCAATTAAGCAGGAGGCCGCTCGCCTAGAGGCTCTTAGAAGCCCCTTTTCCGATCCGGCAATGTCAGTTCAAGACGAACTTATGAAGTCTGCGCTGGAATCATCTCAAGCGAAGAGATCTAATCTTGCAAAGGCTCAAGCCGAAGCAAAAACTCAAACACAACGCGCTGCTGACGCTCTTAGTGGTGGAGTTCTTAGGCCACAAACAACTTCTGCTCCAGCAGCAGCAGAAGCTGCTCAGCAAGATCAAGAGGGGGCTGCTGCGACGGGCGTGTCAATCAAGCCTGAGGAAGCTGCCGCTATTGTCTCAGAAGGCCCCGAAGAAGAGGCCCTTCGTCAGGCGACGGGTGCGCCGACCCAAGCCGAAGAAGCTGCTGCGGCTGCCGCTGAAAAGGGCAGCCCCAGCCCCACCACCAACCCAACTGTTGTTACATCAATTCAATCGACGATCAGCGACATTATGGGTGGTGAAGCGGCTCAGTTTGATGAAGGTAAGCGTCTTCAGGAGCTTAAAGATACATTTGGCCTTGGCCCCACCGACATGGAGAAAGCAGCACCGGGTTTGGCATTTGCGTTCTCCCTGATGGGCGCTCAACGCGCTCCGGGAGAAAGTCCGTTCAACGCTCTTGTCCGCGCAGCCGGTTCTGCTGGCGAGGCAGCAACAAAGTCCAACCTCGCCCTCCAGCAAAGGGAGAGAGCAATCGACTTGTCCCTCGCGTCTACGGTTCTTCAGGAACAGAAAGCAGCAGAGCAGTACGCCAGAAGTAAAGAGTGGGTCGCTGTATGGAACGGTGGATTTGACAAGAATGGTATGGCAAAGGCCGAATACCTGAGGATGAACGCAGACCAGATTCAGAAAGCCAATGAAGCTGGCCTTCAGATTGTTCCGATTAACGTCGTTTCAACTGCGACCACGGCATTTGCTACTAGGTCGAGGGCTGCTGCTCAAGCAACAAGTAAATTAAACGAGCAGATAAGAAAAACCTTTGATCCGACTTCTGTTAAGATGACGTTCTTGACCAATCGAAATGAAACCGTAGATGGCCGTCGTCTTAAAGGTTTCGATCCTACAGATGGGAGAGTAAGAGAAGTCGTGATTGCTGACGATGTTTCCGGTCAGGGAAGACTTGTTGGCAACTTACTAAAAGATTCAGCCGCAACTCTTTCTCTTGTGAACGAGATGGATGGTCTCATCGACCAAAGCACCGGGGTTGTTAACGTAGCTAGCGCGCTCAGTGAGAAGACGATGAGTCTTTTGGGTCTCGGAGAAAACGCTACTGCTGAAGACCTTTATAGAGCGGCAAGCGAGAAGGGTGGTGTTGCCTTTAGCAATCTATCTGGTTTCGCGAAAAACAAAATTAACGTTGACAATGCCTACAATGAGTTGGGCGCAGATGGCGTTAAGAGGCTCCTCAACATACAGGGCGATTTTTCTGAGCAAGACCTTAAAAAGAGGTTGTCAGAAAACATTAACAATGTGAGGGGGCAGAAGCCTATTGAGAAACCGGGTGAGAACGCCGGGGAGGATGTCAAGTCGGCTTATCAAGCAAGGGTGAGATTTCGGGCAATTCAAAACGCCCTTGCTGCCCAGCTTGCTCCGATTCTTCTTGGTGAGTCTGGACGGACAATTTCTGACGCTGACCGTGTTCGCGTCATTGCCCTTCTCGGTGGTTTTTCTGACTTCAGCAAAGCTGGTGTGCTTACAACCGCAGAGGAGATGAGGGAGTCCACTCGTATGCTCAGAGAAATCCTTGGCAAGTACAAAGACAGCGCATTGCAGGATGCTGATAGAATGATTAGTTCATTCGACGAAGCATCTAGCTATATAAGCCCAATAACAAAAGGCGCTATTTACTCGCCAAGCCGAGATGACGAAGAAGTGATTTTTGAGCTTAGAGGTGCTGTCCAAGCATTTAAGAAACCAAACGCCGGTCAGGCTGGTCAGACCTCAGGTGTGTCGCCGGTCAGCGCCAATAAGTTGCTCGGAAAGTAACGCTGATGCCGAAGCTAAGCGTCATAAACGACAAGTATGGGACTGGTGCCGTATATGAATTTGACATAAGCGGAGATGCCCCTAACGATGTCGAAAAGAAGTTTATCGACAGCTACCTGAAAGACGTTGGTGTTGTCGAGAAGCAGCTTGATATGGAGCGCATCATTGATACTTCTGGTGTCAAAGATGCTGGGATCCGCTTTGGGTTCGCCAATGTTGATAACGACAAGGAACGAGCCGCGTATCTTGACAAAATTGTTGGACCGGGCAACTGGCTGCAAAGACTAGACGGAACATTTGCCCTTACCCCGGAAGGCAGGGCCAAGATAGGGCAGCCGGGGGACGTTCCCCTTTCAATCGAAGACAAGGGTTTCAGCCGTTACGACTTTGCTGACTTTGCTGGCGAGGGCGGTCTTGCGCTTGGCGCTGCCGCAGTCGCTGGCGTTCTAACTGGTGGTCTAGGTCTTCTTCCTGCTGTTGGTGTCACAGCCTTGGCTGGGGCTGGCGGGAAACTTGTAGACGAGGCAATCGAGTCTTCAAGAGGTTTGCAGCGTCAGTCGTTTAAGGAAGTGGCGCAAGATGCGCTGACTGAAGCTGCTTTTGCTGGAACTAGCGAATTTGGTGGTCGCTTTATTACCTCTGCTGTTGGCCGCTTAATCAAGGGTGGAACGACAAACGCACAAAGAGCAGAGCATCGCGAGCTTCTTAAATGGGCTAAAGAAAACAACGTACAGTACGTTCCTGACCTTGCTTCAGTATCTGGCAAGCCGCTGCTGGCTCGTGTGCAGGCTCTGACTGAACAGGTTCTGGGAAACAAGCGTGGCCCGGTGATCCGGGAAAGCCTAGACAACCTTGTACAGACCATTAGCAGGACTGACGGCATCCCGACTGAAGAGGCTCAAACGCTTGTTTTCAATATCCTGAACAACAAGGCAGAGCTTGCGAAGGGTGCCGCAAAGACAGTTGCCAATGACATCGCTGGCGTCTACGGACAGTCTGTAGCTCAGCTTGGGGATCGGGCCGCTGCGGCTATCGCTGCTGGCAACCGTGAAGAGCTTGAGTCTGTCATTAAGGGGCTTCATGCCCTTGATGCTCAATCTGAGCTAGACCTGAATGCTGGTTATGGAATCATTAACACCATCTTCAATAAAGACCTTGATTTTCTGAACAGCCCAGCATATCGGAGCCTTCTTGAGGGTAAAAAGATTCCGCTTGATGATGGCGAATTTGTTTCCCCGATTCGATTTGCACGGTCAGTTGATCCTTCTACTGGTGATGAGATCGTTGAACCTTTGGTGGTTAACGTGTCTGACACCATTAGAATGATTGACGAAATCCCAGAAGATAGAGTTTTTCCTGATGGAAGAAGTGTTCGGGATGAGTTCCGCAGGGCTTTTGGCTTTTACGATAAAGCTAAGGAAAATGGAAATTTCATTAGCCTTAACGATTACAACCGCGCCAGAAGCACCTTAAACAGAATGGTGAACACGGAGAGGGGCTTTGCCGCTCGGCGTCGAGAAGCCGCCCCCGTTGAAACTGCTCCGATGATTTATCGGACTTTGACGGATGACTTTACAAAGTCTTTGGATAACTTTGACCTAACCATTCAGTCCCTTTTTGACAATGTGTCAACTCTTACTGCAAGTGAAGAGCTTGTTAATGCCGCTGCTGCGGCTCTTGGCCGGGAGATTCCAATAACGGGAAGGTTTGGTCAGGCCGATCTAAAGCGCAGGACTGTTGCGGCTCTAAAAAACAAGTTATCTGACATTCGATCATCTCTTGGTGCGATGAAGGAGATGAACGGCGTTTATGCGACTCAGAGGGAAATCTTTGAGGACGCTAACATTAGAGGGGTCGCAGCCCGCCTTAAAAATATCGGAAGCGTTCAGGGCGATGTTATCGCCTCAGATGTAGCCTATCTTGCAGACGAAGTCCTGCGCGACCCAAGAAAATTTGATAGCCTAGCTAAGTTATTTGAGAACCCCCTTAGAACCAAAGAGCAGACATCTCGCGTTCTCTCGTCTTTACGGGAAAATCTTATTGTTCGGGGCCGTGCTGAAGAGGTTGCGGCTGGTATCGCAGACCTTGAAAAACTTATTCCAGAAGAGACCGTAAAGTTTGGCGGGAAGATGACGCAGCAAAGAGCGCGTGATCTTCTGGGTAATGTTGTTATGAATCGTTTGTACCGCCAAGCAGTTGATACGACTGCTGATGGAGATGAGGTCGTAAACATTCTGCGATTTAGTAAGCTCGCAGACAAAAACCGTGATGCAGTTCGTCAAGTCTGGGGAGATAGGGCTTCCGCAGAGTTTCTTGACATGGCTGACGAAATCAGGGGTGCCTACAAAGAATTTTCAAAAGAACTTCCTGAGCGGTTCAATTTGGCGTTTAGTGACATTGTAAATCGTGGCCTCACCGGCAAAGAACTTCAGGGAAAACTTCAGACTCTCAAGGATGAGCTTGCACAGACTACAAAAGGTGCATTCCAGAAGGCCCTGAGAAACCCCGAGACTCTTAACCTTGAGAATGCCGCCAGCATGATGGTTGCCGGAAAGGTTCCACTTCAGACTGTAAGGGAAACCCTAGATGCGCTTAAACGAGACCTTGGCGAAGAGCAGTTTGCTGTAGTCGAGCAGTCTCTCAAAGACACTGCTGTCAAAAGGTTCTTCAGCAACATTGCTGGAAATGGAGATAATGTTAGCGATATCTCCACAATTAATCCCGTTGACGCTGTTCTGAATTATCGCCAACTCAAGAATATGCTTGGCACTGGGGCGAAACAGCCAACAATTAGCCGAGACACTCTTGAGTACATCTTTACTCGTGGTGAAGTTACCGGCTCTGAAGCAGTCAAGAGCTTGGAGAATCTTGCTAAGTTTGCCGAGAATCAGGCTGGTAGAGCAACGTCCGGTAAGGGCACTATTGCTGGCGCAAACTTGGGTTTGGCTCTCGGGGCGGGCATTCTGATTGAACCGATAACTACGCTTTCAGCCATTGCGGGCCTTAGCGTTCTGTCAAGGTTCTTTTCTAACCCCGCCTTCGTTCGCGTTATGTCGCGTCCAAAGAAGGAGAGCCTTCGTCTTCTGAAGCAGGAAGAGAAGGGCGGAATCCCAGAGAAAGCGTTTTTGCAGCTTTGGGCAAACATGACCAGATCAATCTTGTCTGGTACGGACGATGGCTCTATCCCGCTATCTCGCGATGAAGTCCGTGCCCAGCAGGACAGACTCGATAAGATTTTGAAGATTGAACAGCAGGGTGCGCCAACCCAAAGACCCACTGTTCGCCGTGTTCCACAGGCCCAGCCGCGTGTTGTTTCTCCGCAGCCGACCCCGACGCCGCAGCCTGCTATGCAACCAGCGCCAGCCCCTCAACCGGCCCCGCAGGCCGGTATTAGAACCATTTCCGCTCCAGCGCCTGCTGGAATTAGCACGGCGTTACGTCAGCAGGCTGAGCAGGGATTGATGCAACCGTATAGTGGTGTTGGTTCAGTGAGGGTGTGATGAGTAGTGAAGAGCTTCGCGTTCTAATCGCAGAGATTCAGGGTGATGTACGGTTGGTCAATGAGAAGATCGACCATGTTCGCGAGAGCTTTGAGGACAGGCTTCACACAATCAAGACCAACGACATTCACCATGTTCAGATGAAGGTAGACAATATCTACCGTGGAGTCTGGTTTCTGGTGGCGCTCATTCTCAGCAATTTTGCTTTGGCTATCACCAACATCTTCTTTCTATGACCATGCTTAGTCAGCACTTCTCGTTGCGGGAGATGACCCGCAGCCAAGTCGCTTCTCGCCTTGGGATCGACAACACCCCGGACGAGTCAGCCATCAAGAACATGATGGCCCTGTGTGAAAATGTCCTTGAGCCGATCAGGGAACACTTTGACACCCCATTTAGTCCATCATCTGGTTACAGGTGCCCGGAACTGAACCAAGCAATTGGCGGGTCAATTACGAGCCAGCATTGCCTTGGTCAGGCTGCTGACATTGAGATTCCGGGGTGGGACAACAGAAGTGTGGCACTCTGGATCAAGGGCCATCTGCCCTATGACCAGTTGATCCTTGAGTGCTACAAGCCTGAAGACCCACATTCCGGCTGGGTCCATGTCAGCTACACAGATGTCAACCGCAAAGAATTTCTTGTCTTTGACGGCTCCAAGTACACCTTAGGAAAGTGAGCCAATCCCGTTACGGGCGACCTCTTCCTTGATGTCGTTTGACAGGAACTCTTGGTCGATCAGTTCTTTGACTTGACCTGAGAGTTTCCTGTTGCGAACCTTGGCAATGAAAGAAAGACGCCGATAGGTGCTTTCAGGGATGCTCAGTGTTTTCCAACCAGTGCGATCAGTAGGCATATGTCTCTCCGAAAAAATAAGTACAACGCCAAGAAGACGAATGTTGATGGGATTACGTTTGACAGCAGGCGGGAAGCGAACCGTTACAGCGAACTCAAGACCCTCCTGAAGTCCGGGTTGATATCAGACCTTGAGCTACAGGTTCCCTTCCCGTGCGTGATTAACAGCAAAAAAATCTGTTCGTACAAGGCTGACTTTGTGTACACCCAAGACGGCAAGCGCATCATCGAAGATGTGAAGGGCTTTATGACGAGGGACTTCAAGTTGAAGAAGAAGCTCGTTGAGGCTTTGCATAATATCGAGATTACGTTGGTCAAGTAGTGCGCTACTAATAGTACACCAAGCGTAATATCTGTCAACACAAGCGTGTTCCACACCTATTGAGAAAAAACCCCCGGAACCACCAAAGGCTCCGGGGGCAAGTGCGTCCCGAGGGACGTTGGGAGGACCAGAATTATGCAGAAATCTGCTAGATTTGACAAGCGCGGTGGTTAGCGACTATTAATGCATCGTTCGGTGGTCGGAATAACGGCAGCGCCGGATGAACTTGGAGGGGGTACTGTGGGATTCTGCTACACCCCAGCCGCAGCCCGAAAGACCGAGGCGGCAGCAGAGCAGGGCGTGGCTCCCTGAACAAGCAGCGGTTGATCTGACAGCGTCACGGTATGTCAGGGCCTTGTGCGACGGATGGCTCCAGTGGTGCAGGGAGGGGACGCCCCACTCTTTAGTGGGGATAGTCTCCCTATGCCTAATACTCAGGATTCACCAGTGGTGCAGTTAGGAAAGGAAGGAAAGATGGAAGTCACAAACAAGTACAATTTGCCTTACCCGTTTGTGAAGGCGCTGACGGGAGACAGGAGGCAGCCTGTAGAAAAGCGCGTTGGCGTTACGACGTTGATTAAGCCGCCACGGATGGCAGCCCTTGAGAGGCAGAACTGGGACAAGACCTCAGTTGATGCATCAGAGATGATGTATGCCCTTCTGGGGAATGCTTTTCACAAGATCATTGAAGACAACTCCGAAGGCGACCCTGATCTTGAAGCGGCTGAGTTTAAGCTAGAAGGTCAATACTTTGGGTGGACTGTCTCAGGGATTATTGACCGCATCTCGAAGTCAGGTGTGATTACCGACTGGAAGACCACATCTGTGTGGAGTGCGGTTTACGGGAACGACGGTTGGGAGCCGCAGCTAAACGTCTATGCCCAGCTTGCGAGAGACAATGGATACGACATCAGAGGTCTGTCGATCTTTTCGTATTTCAGGGATTGGAATGAGCGTCGTTCTTTTGATGGCGGCTCTTACCCGGAGCATATGTGGGGCAGTTACGACATCCCGCTTTGGTCTGAAGAAAAGGCCAAGCTCTACATCCAAGAGCAAGTCACGGCGCTGGAGGCAGCCCTTGATGGAGAGAATGTTCTTTGTAGCGAAGAAGACAGGTGGGCGACGGCGGATACTTACGCCGTGATGAAGCCCGGCGCGAAGAGGGCGACAAGAGTCTTCGATACGGAGGAACAGGCAAAAGAATATCTTTACAACAATGTAGGAAAGGGTAAAGTTGAGTTGCGGATCGGTGAAAAATTTAAGCGATGTCAGCGATACTGCGGCGCGAGCGCATTCTGCCAGCAGTATCAGGAAGGAGTAGGAAATGAATCTGCATGATTTGAGTGCGCCGTTTAACCCCGACGAAATCGAATGGCGAGTTGGGGCCACCAACAAAGACAAAACAAAAGGTATTGCTCTTGCGTACATTACTGCTAGAGCGGTGATGGATCGGCTTGACCAAATCTGCGGCCCAGAGAACTGGCAATGCAGATATAGCCATGCTGGAGACAAGACCGTCTGTGAGATCGCCGTTCGTTGCAATGACGAATGGGTGGTGAAATCAAACGGCGCTGGCGACACTGATGTTGAGGGTCCGAAGGGCGCGTTGTCTGATGCGTTTAAGCGGGCTGCCGTGTTGTGGGGTATTGGTCGTTATCTGTACTCCCTTGATAGTCCTTGGGTGGCTCTGGAGGCCCGTGGGCGTTCATATGTTATCGCCAAGTCTGAACTTCCGAGACTGAAATCCATGCTTGGCTCTGTTAAGCAGGAGACCCCTGTTGTCCGTCTGACAATCGAGCAAGTAAACGAGAGGGCATCCCAAATTGAGGGTCTGCTTCGTGATTGCAAGTCATTGGATCAGTTGAAGAAAATCTGGTCTGAATCCGCGCAGGCGTTGAAGCTGGTGTCTGAGGGGGACGGTTCTCTCTACTCTGCCCTTGTAGAAGTTAAAGATGCAATGAAGGAAAAGCTGAATGGCTAGTTTGAATAAAGTCACGTTGATTGGAAACGTGGGTAAAGACCCTGAGATTCGCTCCTCGCAGAACGGGAACCAGATCGCCAGTTTTTCTGTGGCGACATCTGAGTCTTGGAAGGATAAATCATCCGGTGAGCGGAAAGAGAAGACTGAGTGGCACCGTGTTGTTTGCTTCAGCCCCGGCCTTTGCAAGTTCATTGACGGCTACGTCAGGAAGGGGTCTCAGGTCTATGTCGAGGGTCAGCTTCAAACACGCAAGTGGACTGATAAATCTGGTCAAGACAAGTACACAACCGAAGTTGTCATTCAGGGGTATGGCGGTGAGCTTAAACTCATTGGCGGAAAGTCATCTGGAGGCTCTAAGGGTTCTGAAACGCCTGCTGCCAAAGAGTCTTCTTTCGACGATCTTGATGATGAAATCCCGTTTTAGGTCAAAGAGGTACCTTCAGTATGTGGCTAGTCTGGGGTGTGTGCTTTGCGGCGCTGATGCTCAGGCTGCACATGTTAGGATTGGGCACTATGCGATGGGGCTGAAGCCCGACGATGATCGTGTAGTTCCCTTGTGTCCCTACCATCACACTGATGGACCGGACGCACAGCATAAGAGCAACGAGAGAGAGTGGTGGGATAGACATGGCATTGACCCAATCAAACTCGCCTACCTTATCCGAGAGAGCAATTTCGACTATGAGCAGGGATGGTTCGTCGTCAGAGAGGCTAAGCGACTTGCCGGAACAGTGGAGGCTGGCATCGGAGAAGTGGGTGGAACTAGACGGCGCGGCCCGTCTTCTTGAGGACAGTAGCAAGACTATATTCAGTCAGATTATGACGGAGTGGGGGAGCATTCCTGTCAACAAGGCTGAACACAAGTCTCGTCAGGATCAGAGATACGTTGACATCAGAAAGGAAGCCAACGAGATGAGAACGCAAGCTAACCTTGCGAAGGTGCGGGCGGACTACATGAAGATGAAGTTCGAGATGTACCGCACAGCGGAGTCTTCGCGTCGAGCAGAGATGTCTTTGCGATGAGCATAGAGTCAAAGATTATGAAGGACATCAGGTCGTGGAGCCTTGGTGTTCTGGAGGAACCATCAGAGTTCTTGAATGGCTTTCCTCCGTGCCCTTACGCGAAAGCTGCGTGGAAGCAGAAGAAAGTGTCCATCGAGGTCTTTCACATTCCTGCTGACGTTGACGGCGGCTTGATCGAATGCCCAGAGATATTCGACAACGGCATCAAGAGCATTATTGAGGATGACAAGGATGTCCACATTATAGCAATTCCAAACTGGCAGGCGCTTGTTTCGTCAGAAGACATGGACCGGGCGTGTATGGAGGCCAATAAGGTTCTGGCCCCGTCTGACATTTACTTGATGTCATTCCATCCTGATGACCAGCCGGAATCTGACCATTTCGAGTTTCTGTATAAGACATACGAAGAGGTTCCCGATCTCGACCATTACGGAATGATATTTATTCAGAGGCTGTCTTTGCTAATGGCCGCAAGCGAGGACTTGCTGAAGAGGGGTTATTACGACAATTGGAAAGTTAAGGACTATAATTCCCTGATAGAGCCGAGGTATCTGTCATGGCATATCAGTGAAAGGGCGGCAGCCAATGAAAAAGAGGCCCCCCGTGATTGAGGAAATCCTAAAAGAAATTGAGGACGAAACTGGTGAGGAGTTCGGCGCTGAAGAGATTATCCGCTCCTGCGAGTCATGTGGGTGCCCCGGATTTCTAGTTACAGGAGAGGGAAGGCTACAGTGCGTCAACTGTAACGAGTATGACCAGCATGTAATGGTGCATTTTCTGGATAGCAGGGTAAGCAACTAATTGACCTACTAGCACTCGTGTGTAAGTATGTGTTGCTATGACTACTAGAAACCCATACGCGCGCGCGCTTGCTGACAGGCTTTTCCGTCAACGGAAGGTTGTGCCCAAAAAAGGCCGTGCGTCTTATTCCCGCAAAGGGAAGCGAGGTTGGCATGGTCGAGGTCAACGAGAAGTTCCTGAAGGTTCTTGAGCCACTAGAACAGCAAGTTGAGATGTTGCAGGCCAGCATCTCGGCTATAAAGTCGCAGTTGATGCTGAGCGATAGACGCTACATTGCTCAGATGACTGACGATTACCTTGAAAACCATTTCAGTCCCGGACTGACCGAATGACAGAAGACCTTGCCCTGAACGAGCGTCAGAAGACTTTTGTGAGGGAATTGGTTTACGGCAACTGCTCTCAGACTGAGGCGGCACGACGCGCTGGATTTGCACAGCCCGCTCAGGCTGCTACCCGCCTTCTTAAAGATTCCAAGATTGGGGCTTATCGCGCAGAGCTTCAGGATGACATTGCCGCCGAGTATGGCATCTCCGCAGAGCGTAGTATGCGCGATCTCCTCAACATCAGGAATGGCGCGATAGAGAACGGTCAGTACGGCGCAGCCGTAGCCGCTGAGAAGCTCCGCGCACAGATGGGAGGACTTCTCAACGAGAAGCGCGATGACCCCATGAAGCTGATGTCCAAAGAGCAGATAGAAAAGAGACTCGAAGAGCTTCAGAAGCTGGCAGAAGCAAAGACGGTCGCCCTCGAAAAAACGCAGGACGGAATCTTTACTGCCAAGTCCTGAGTGTTGCACTGATGCAACATCATCAGAAGAAATAGATCAACGACGCGAATAGTCGTTGACCCTGTCCGTAGCCCCATTATGTTGGTCTTGTGTCAAAAGACACGAATGTCAACTTGGAGATTTACTATGGACGAAAACAGCATTGGAAGTCATTACGACCGTCCCGCTGAGGAAATCGATGAGCTTAAAATTGACTCCGATTTCTTTATTGAGAGCATCAAGCGGCTTACAAAAGATCAGCGCAAGGCATTTCAGTCTCTTAACGAGCAAGAGGCTAGGTTCTTGGTGGATCAGTATTACACGGTCCAAAAGAACCGCATTGCGACGGCTGCCCAAATCAGATCGATGGAGAAAGCCGGTGAGCCTGTCAACGTCTTGCAGTTGACGAAGGCCAACTACGAGCAGCTTGAGAAGAACGCCAAGGTTGGCCTGCAAGTCTACGCAGAGAACAACCCTGTTGGTCGTTGGTTGCTGGCTCAGGATGGGATTGGCCCCGTCATTGCGGCTGGGTTCCTCTGTCACTTTGACATTGAGAAGGCTCCGACATACGGGCACTTCTGGTCTTTCGCTGGTCTGAACCCCGAGAAGACTTGGGAGAAAGGTCAGGTTCGTCCTTGGAACGCAAAGCTGAAGACGCTTGCTGCCTTCAAGGCGGGTGAGTCGTTCGTCAAGCGCAGCAATAGCGACAAGTCTTTCTACGGCAAAATCTACAAGGAGACCAAGGCTCAGCTTCAGGCTGACAACGAAAACCTTGAGTTCAAGGAGGTTGCGCTTCAGAAGGCAGAGAAGGTCGGCAAGACCACGGTGGCTTATTCGTACTACTCAGTCGGCAAGCTGCCACCGGCCCACATTCACGCCCGTGCCAGACGCTACGCTGTGAAAATCTTCCTCAGTCACCTTCACTATCGCTGGTACGAATGGCACTACAAGAGGCCCCCGGCGGACCCCTATGCGATTGCTCACATGAATCACGCGCACGTTATCGAAGCGCCGGGACCGGAGTTGATCTAATGGCTTGTCCGATAAACATTCCGTCACATTTGTGGGGGGACAAATCCCAGAAGGCTTTGGACAGGTTTCTAATGGTTTTCCCCGGCCTGATTCACAGTGACCCAAAGCTGCTTGAGCTTGAATACCTTGATCTTGCGGTCATCGTCCGGGACGAGATGGACGAAATGGAGGGGGACAGTCAGGCCCTCTCTGCCGGGGCCTTGACGCAATGAATCTTGGTGCATATAAGGGGCGTGTCCACAAACCCTCCAAGGTTGGACCGAGAGCAGGCGGGGTTCTTTTATCCTTTCTGGCCCTCCTGCTCTCCCCCTTTCCCGCACAAGCTGAAGACCAGAAAAACTGCCTAACAGAGGCAGTCTACTTTGAGGCTCGATCAGAGCCATTCATTGGTCAGATTGCTGTTGCTGGCGTTGTTCTGGAGCGCGTTCAGAGGCCGGAATATCCAAACAATGTCTGTGATGTGGTTCATCAGGGGCATTACGTTGGTGGCATGCCTATCAGAAACCGTTGCGCTTTTAGTTACTGGTGCGACGGCAGGCCAGAAAGGATTAACGACGAATTGGCTTGGGAGCAGGCTCTGTATGTAGCTGAACTTGCTCTTGACGGTGTGAGGGTCGCCAACACCGAGACAGCAACCCACTATCACGCATCGTATGTGAAACCTAGTTGGTCTGATGACATGAAGTTCATGGCTAGAATCGGACTTCATCTTTTTTACGGAGACTAAAATGACTTGGAAAGTTTATTGGGTCGGCAATCTTATGAACGACCGCCAGAAAGTTGCTGGACCGAAAGGCAAAGAAAAGCTAACCGAAGAAGCCAAGACTGCGGGTCAGGTCGCAGATGAGAAATGGCGTGAGCATAAGGAGGGAAAAATTTTCCTAGCACAACGCCGTGTTGGTGAGGGTGTCTGCGAGTACCTTTTCAAAGTCAAGGAGAAGCGTGGTGGGTAAGGGAAAAAAATCTAACGGAAAGAACTATACATCCAAGGAGGAGCGTAATAGCGTCAGTAGGCCGCTGGTGAAGGCCGTCAGGTCTGACCGGGCACCCTTGGAGGTTATGCTCAACAAATTGAGCGCGTGGAAGAAAGGACAAAACCCGTGGATCACCGCAACAAACCCCAACTCTTTGGAAACGAACCGCAGATTCATCAAGGTGCGGGCGCGGCAGGAATGGAAGTCGAGGGGTTCGTCGTAGTCGAGGGAACCTCGCCTATATTCTTCTCAATGGATCGGGAGGGCGCAGTGGCATTTGTTGCTGCGCTCAACCGGCTAGCTTCCCCGCCCAATGTAAAGATCAGATCGCTTTCGGTGAGCGGAAGGCCGAAAGGCAAGAGCCTGTCGAGGAACACAAGGATGACTGAGTATTCCGTCATGCCGAAAGAGTGGGTTGACTGGTGCAGGGAGAACTATCCAGACGTAGACTACCACTCTGAGTTTGATAGCTACTGTAACTGGTCGCAATCCAGTCCGAATGGCGCAAAGAAAGATCACTTTGCCGCGTTCAAGAATTGGATCAGGCGCATCGCAAAGGAGCGGGCAAAGAAAAGCCCAGAGAGCAAGACCATGTCTGTTTTAAGGGTCTTGCGCGATGTCTAGGGATCAGAAGAAGCAGATTCTTGCCCGGCTGCGAGTCCATCTTGCGATGAGGGACATGGTTGAGGCAGAGGCCAAAATCTTCTTTGAGGACTATCTACGACTCACTAGCAACCTCACTGTTGAGGAGTTCCAGAAGGTTGCAGACAGGATACTGACCGATCCCGGGAGGAAGTGGTTTCCGACGATTGGCGAGTGGAAGGAGTTCGAGCGGAAGGTTGTTCGTCGCGAGCCTGTGGTCGAGAGGCCGGTTCTGCCGCCCCCGGTAAGCTGGACGCAAGAGCAGATTGATTCGGCCCAGTTGATGCTTGATGACATGAAAGATGGCGGTGTCAAGTCACGCTTGACTCGAATGCTTGGAATCATAAGGGAGAAGCACGATGGCGAAGTATGAGACAGTCGAGTGCAATGAGTGTGAAGGCCGGGGGGCGCTGTATTTCAGAGTCTCTGATACGAGGGCAAATTCTGTTCCGTGTCATGTCTGCGATGGATCTGGCACGGTGATGGAGAAAGTTTCCCCTTTCGATAAATGTCTGGAGGAAGACTAGTGCAAGGCAGAAATGAAATGCGCGTCGTGCATCTCAGGGCGCGTCATATCCTTCTTGCTGTTGCTAACCATTACGACGTTGGCATAGAGCAGTTGAGAGGTGACAGCAGGCGCAGAAGGATTGTTTGGCCGCGTTTTGTCGCGTGTTGGCTAATGCACGAAATGCTTGGGTACTCGACTATCAAGATTGGCCGTGCTTTGGGTGACAGAGACCATAGCACCGTGATTCACGCGCTTAACCGCGTTAAGGACGTGCTTGATAAGGGGACGGACGAAATCCATCCTGAGGATATAAAGAGAGAAATCGATGAGGTTGGTGAGCTTGCTTTTTACTTTGAGAAGAATGCTGCAACAGTTGCGCCCGAGCGAGATGTAGAGGCAGAGTGCCGTGCATGGTAAAATGATGCATGATTATTTTGCGCCAGCCTGTGATCGTTACGGCAGAGATTGTCTACTATCTCCCGGACTTTCCTCATTTGGTGCAGACCTTCCTGATCCAGAAGGAAGACTTGATGCCGGGACTTCCCGAACTCTCAAGGTTTCTGGAATTCTGGGGCAGGGAGATAGACGCGGTCATCAGCACGGTGCTTGTCTCACACAGAGATTATACTTGACTACACGAATGTCAGTGC
>JAAOEI010000242.1_pt1 | contig 22334 bp, 31 predicted proteins | sample 7059261 | NCBI WGS metagenome assembly JAAOEI01 (sample SAMN14008812, study PRJNA610033) | viral metagenome | isolation source: viral particles filtered from seawater | place: China: Hangzhou Bay, Yangshan Deep Water Harbour | collected 2017-10-31 | reverse complement strand
ATAGAAGCGGCGGAGATTGTTGAGCCTGTCCTCGCCCTGCGCCCCGCCCACCAATGCGCGCACACGCGCCGGGGCTCCCGTTTTCTTGTCGATGACGGAATCAAAATCTTTTGTCGTGCGGAAATGTTCAATCGCGGCCCGCACCGCCTCCGGCGAGGCGCCGTCAGGAATTGAGAGGATGGCGCCGCCAACAGAGATTTCCATTACTTCTTGCCCTTCGCACCCTTGTTAATTGGGTTGCCTTGAAGGTCGTATTCAGCCCTCGGTGTCCCGCCACCAGCGCCAGGTTCCTGGTTTCCGCGCGAGCCGTCGCCCTGACGGTACGAGCCCTGATAATCAATCACCACATCGGCGGGGTTCATGCCTGCGCGCTCGGCTAGCCCTCGGTATTGATTTTCCAGTTCGGCCTGTTTGCCGCGCTGCGCTTTCATGAGGCCCTCGGCCTGTCCCACGAAATCGGTGCGCTGATTATCAGACATCCGTTCGCCACTTTTGGCGCGGTTGTACATGTTGCGGATGCGATCCGGGATGCCAGCGGCGTTCTGTGCGTTTGCAAACTCGCCCTCGCGCACCGTTGATCCGGGGTCCAGCATCTTCATAAAGTTAAAGATGAGCGCCAGATCGCCAGCGGCGGATGGGTTGTTCTTAACCTCCTCGATCCGGGCGTAAGAATCCCGCACCTTCACGAAGTCTTGGGACTGTGCCGTAAACTCCTTCCGCATCCCGCCCACATCTGACGGGTTTGCCCCCCCGCCGAGTCCCAGCAAGGTGCGAGTTTCCGCATCCGTCAGCGGGCGGCCAAGAGCGGCCGCCGTCTCGGCGATCTTTTGCGACGGCGTTTGCCTACCTTGACTTGGCTCCAACCCGGCAAGCCTTAGACGTTCGGAAAGCGTCAGTTTGCGGCCAGCGACCGTTTCAGCAGCGATCACCTTTTCCTTTGCTTTCCGGACGGCCTCGTTTTGATCCTGGTCGAATTTTTCAAACTGCTTTTGATAAGACCGCATCTCGGATGGCGTGAGATATTGAGCAACCGTTGGGTCATCGAGAAGAACAGCGCGAGCCTCCTTAACCTGACCACGCGCCATATAGCCCTCGATGTTTGCTTTCGTGATTTCCGCGCGCCCCGCAGCCAGACGATCGAACTCCTCCTCGGGGGTAAGGGATGCCGAGAAATTGGAAAGCGTGCCGTCCCATTGCGTTAATTGCTGTGACCGCTTCCCGGGATTGTTAAAGGCGTCAGCGGTAATGTGCCGCAGCTGCCCCTCGGTGACTGAATTAAGAACGGCGCTTCGCGCCTTTGCCGCCGCCGCCGCCGCTGCGGTGAGCGAGGACATCTTGCGGGTTTGTAGCGAGGCAGCCAACCTCTGGCGGCTTGCGGCGCTCCCGCGATGGCTGCCGAGGATTTCCTTTTCAGTTTGATCTAGAAATGCGCGGTAGTTTTGAATCTCGTCAAGTTTGGAGAGGTCATTGTTGGTTTCTAACTCGCGCAGCTTGGCGGTTGTTGTTTCAAAAAACCGGCCTTCGTCTCGCGCGCGCTCAACGGCCTCTTCCCCCGCCTGATAGCGCGCGAGTGCCTGTTGCTCCGCGCGCTCGACCTGGCCGATGTTCTCGCTTGCCTCTGCAATGCCCTCTCCGACCGACGCCAGGCCGGACGGTTGCCGGAGTGGCAGGGTTCCGCCAGATTCAGCAACGGGGACGCGCGTGCGCGACCCGCCTTGATCGGGAATGCGAGGCATACCTAATACCCTTCAGGATGATCGGTTTCCGTGGGCACGCGCTTCAAGGTGCGGTAGATGCGCGAGCCGCCGGTCAACAGGGAGGACCCGGCCTGGAAGTACGACGCGCGCGCGGCAGCGTTGCCCTGGAAGCGTTGAGAGGCCGCGTCCGCCTCCGACGCGCGGGCTCGAGCCTCGCCGCCGTACAAGATCGTCAGCGCGTCTAGCTCTGCCTGGGCGGCGGTATCGCCCGCCACGTCGAGAGCGGAGCCGGACATTTGAACGCCGCCCTTGCCATAGGCTGCGCGCTGCGCGCCCAAGAGACGCATTGTTCGATCGCGTTCCCGCTCTGCCTCGGCGGCGGCGGCCTGCCTTGCCGCAATGGCGTTGTTTTCGGCGATCTGTGCGTTGTATCGGCTAGCGGCCTTGGCGGACTGGCCCTGTGAAAGACTGCCGACGACAGACGCCACGGTTCCGATAGCGGATAGCGCCGTCTCAATTCCCATCCCAAACCCTCGCAAAGAGAAAGCAGTCCTCGCCGTCCGGCGCGTACCGCTCCATCAGCCCCTCGACATGGAAGCCCAGCCATTCGGCCCAGCGGATCGCGGCACCATGGCTCTTGCGGACGTGGCATTGAACCCGCCGATGCCCCTCGCCCCTCTGGATGTCAGACAACCCCAGCTTGATCGCGCGTGCGACGGAAACCCCGCGAGAGAGTGCGGAGGGCGAGAGATAGGCCCACGCCTCGCCCACGCCAGGCCATAGCGTGCGGATGCCCGCCGCGCCCAGGCATTCATCGCCGATGAAGCCGGAGAACGCCCGCCCGCCATCGGCCTTTGGGAACAGTGCGACGATCTCCGGGGAAAGGCGCTGTGCCTCTTGTGGCTCGATCATGTCAAGATGCTTGGGCGAAAACGGCAGGATTATCATCGCTCGGTCGTGACCAGGCGCGGCATGACCGATAGGAGCGTGAACGGAAGCGGGTAGGACTGCCGGATAAAGACGTAGCCATCCGTCCCGTACTTGCCATCGAAAGGGATGTATTTGTCTCCCGAGAACAGAGGCGGCGCGGAATCCATGTCGTCCGATCCAGAGCGGAATTGGATCTCGTCTAGATTGTCCGAATCCGGCCCCACGAAGGCGCCAAGGGTGTCCTGTAGGCGAAGCGTCACCCCGTGGATGCGTTTAGTCTGGCCCTGGGACGTTCCCGCCGCTGCCCCGGCCTCGGGACGAAGCAATTCCACGTCCGAATTGTACGCAAGGCCCACATGAACCGTGGACGCAGAGCGTTCCAGTGTGATCGAGCCGCCGGAAACCGTCTTATCGGGATGCGTGGCGCCGTCCGCGAGGACCGCCACCGTCTGCCCCTCCAAATGTGACAGGCCGGAAATCGTCGTCGCGGGCGTCGAGTCGTAGGTCAATCCCGAATCCACGAAGAACGCATCGGTTTGGTCGTCGCTCGAGGCAAAGACCTGTTCCATAAACTCAACGTATCGTTCGGTCGCGCTGTTAATCGTGCGCTTGACGATCATCCACACCTGGGAGTGGTCGCCATTGGGCGAGGGAATGACGGCCACGGATTCGACGACGGCATTCCCCGTTCCGAACACTCCGCCGATCTTGTGGCGGTGCCAGGCGACAACCTCTTGCTCCCGCTCGTAGGTCATGCCGAGCAAGTACCCATCGGAGCGCACAGCCCACAGGGTCGAGTCCGGTTCCTCGGCATAGGCGACCTCGACGATGCCCGAGCCCGTGACGTGTTCGGCCAGGATGGTCATGTCGGGCGCGACGAACTTGTCCCGCTCGAAGGAATAGGCCATCTCGCGGACCTTTTTCCCCGACCGAGACACGAACAAGATTGCGTCCCCTGCGGTCTTGGGGGCGATGTTTGCGGACCCGTTCGCGCGTTGCAGTTTGGCCTGGACATTGGTGGGCGTCAGGGCTTCGTCCGTGGCGGATGCGCGCAAAATCCACAGGCCGCCAATGGTGCCGATTTGCAGGGCTGCGCCGCTCTCAATCCAACGGATGACGTTGACCTGATTCGCACCGAGGGTGAACGTGACGGCGCTGTCGTCGGCAACCGTCCCCGTGACACCCGAGGGCGCCATGTTTTCAAAATCCCCGGACTTGGAAGACCACACCGTTTGCGGCTGGTTCGTGTTCCCGCCCCACCACAGCCGTTCTTCGTGGAACGTGACGCATCCGGGATAGCCCGTCGTGGCGGACCATGCGCCAAGGCGCCAGGATGCCGTGGCGGTTCCAGCTGAAGCGTTCGGGCCGGAGATGGTGGCCGTTACAGTCGTCGCGTTCGTGTAGGCCGTAATCGTGAGCCACGTCCAATTGTTTGCGGGGTCTTTCCAGCGAATGAGGCGACCCACGTCCGTCGATGCAAAGGTGCTCGCCGAGGCCGTGACCGTCACAGAGCCCGACGTGCCACTCAACGCAAGCGTCGTCGTGGACGTGTTTTCGTCCAAATAGGGGCCGTCCGTGAAGGTGATGGCCGTGATCGTCCACGCCGTGTGGCTTGTCCGCGTGATCTTCCGGGGCGCATAGGACGGGTGTGCGACATAGAGTGTGTCCGCCGACTGCGCGAACTTAAGTTGAAACAAATCCGCCGTGGCGTATGGCGTCGTCAGCTCGACAGGGCTCCCGCCGCTCTCGATCCGCCCCTCGTTCCTATAGAACCGAGAATACAGATTACCCAATTCCAGGATGTAGGCTTGCGTCGTCGAGAACTCGAACGGCACAAGCCGCGTCGAGTTGGCGGACGTCTTTACCTCTGCGACATACCGGGTGCCGGAGCGGCGGGACACCGGGCCCTGAAGCCGAACCAGGACATTCAACAGGCCCTTCGCCGCCACGCCGTACTGCTGTAGGTCCACCCGTCCGTAAAGAAGGGGAGAGATTTCCCCCTTCCCGAAACTCGGTTGGAGGGGATTGGCCCTCGTCATCAGTACCGGGCCTCAATCCACTCGTTCGCGGTGATGACCTCTGGCGTGCCCTCTTGAGCATCCGCCGTCCGCGCTTCGGCTAATTTGCGCTCATAGAGCTGACGCATGGCCTCGGTCATGGACGAGGATTGTTTGAGGGGTTCCGCCAATTCCGCCGCAAGTCGGGCCGCCAAGCACTCGACGAAAAGGGGCGTGTATTGCCCGGGATCGGTAGCCTGCTTGACATAAAGGATATAGAGGGGGGCGGATTCGTCCGTGAGGATTTCCCGGCCCTCAACCTTCCATTCCACGTCCTGATATTCGTCGTCTTTCACGCGCAGGACGCGCAAGCACTTGGTGGGGGTTTCGGGGAGGGGAAACGCGGCGTCATAGCCCCAGGACGGGGCCGTGGACGAGGCGGAGAGGGACGCCCGCGCGAGAGCGAAGTTCCAGGGATGGGCTTGAAGCACAGCATCCCGGATATCGGCGTAGATGGAATTAGCCAAACGCGCCGCCTTTGAATCCTCGGTCAAGGACGCGATTGTTCCCTCACCGAGCTTAATCAGCGCCGCGTTGACAATGGAAACGTCCGAAGCCATCCCGCCTCACCTGGAAAAAGAAAAGGGCGGAGGCCGAAGCCCCCGCCCGAAGCACTTACTGATTGCTGACGTATTCCACGATCATGGAGATCGTGCCCGCAGCGGTCGGATCGTTCGTGGTCGCGGTAACGGCCACGTCGTACCACTTATTGGGATCGCTCGACAGCGCGAGCAATTCCCAAAGCTGCTTGTCCACCTTCACGATGTTGGTCGCCGTCGCCTCATAGGTCCGGTCGACAAAGCCCGCCGAGGCGGAGCTGATGTCGATGGCCGAACCGAACAGGTTGACGGAAACAACCGCCCCGGCATTGACCGTGGCGATATCGTACACGCCCACGTCGGCCGTGGACATGTTCGTGATTGCGTCGTGCGCCACCAGAACCTTGCTGATGACCCAAGACGAGTGGACACGCACGAGACGATAGACGGAGCCCGCATCGTCGCCGGTGGCCGTTTCGACCGTGCCCGAGGCGCGCTTGACGTTGCCCCCGGCGATAAACGCCGAGGTCTTGGAGCCGTCGAGGGCGTCCGCGTTCGTGACGGCGGTACTCTTGGTGTTGGCGACTGCCATGGTTATGCCCTCCTTACTCGGTGCAGAGAATGCGAACGATGCCGTTCGAGCGCATCCGCGTCGCGCCGATGGTCATGCTGGTGTAGACCTGCGTGGCGTACGACTTATCCGCACGCTCGCCGATCCGCGCCGTCATGTCCTTGCCGACCGCGAGAAGAAGCGCCGACTTGGCGAACGCCAAAACGCCGCGCTCGCTCGACACCGTGCCGAGACGCTCCGTGCGGATGAACTTGAACCCGAGGAACGTGTCGACCTGACCCTGGACAAGAGCCTTTACCGAGTTGTAGTCGGAACTCTTGACTTCCGTCGTATTCAGGAGGTCTTCCACCTGTTCGGCGGACAGCAAGAGAAACCGAGGCTCGTCCGGATCGTTCTCCGCCTCGTCCAGCATCTTCTTCGCCGTAATGAGCTTGGCGACGGTGAGGCCAGCGGAGCCGGAGGAGATTTGATAGTTCGAGGTGTCGAAGGTTTCCGAGGTGCCACCGGATTCGCCCGTGTAGGCGGTCGCGGTCGCGGCCTCGATCAGGATGTCGTCCATGGAACGGCCCATGGCGTTCGCGGCGTTCACCTGATAGGGCGAACCGAACTCATGGATCGTGCGGATGCGGTCCTGGTCGTCGATCAGGTCCGCCCACTCAAAGTCGCGCATGGCGACCCGACGACGGGCGTGCGGCGTGTCGATCTGCGGGGTATCCGCATGGCGAGACGTGCGCTCGACCGCCGAAGTGGCGGAAATCTGATCGAAGTAGGCGTATTTGCCGACGACGCCGGTTTCGACGCGAACGGCATTGCGGAGCCTGGAACCTTTCTGCTGAACCAGCAGCTCCACGCCACTCATATACGCCTGAGTGCGGGCGGTATCGAACTGGATACTCATGGGATGTGTTCCCTTGGTTTGGTTGATCCAAACGAAGGGGCTGCCCGGAAAACCGGACCCTCATTCTCGCGCGTGACGTGCGCTGTTCGGCCCGCTTTCGGGCTGTCTTCCGGGCCTGTCGGTTATCCGGGGGTAGTCTAGGCGCGCCGGGGGCCGAAGCCTTGCCCGGCTAAAGCACGATCAGAAGCACCGCGAGGGCGACCCACCCGTACAGGTAACCCGCCGTAGCGAACCCACTCACGACGAATACGCCGCCCGGTAGAGGGCCAGGCGCTTGTCGTTCAACAGTCGATGTTCGGGATGGTTCTTGTCCGCCATCTTCGCGGCAAGCTCCTTGTCCCCTTCCATCTTGGCAATCTCGGCCTTGGCCTGTTCAGGCGTCATCGAGAACTGCGATGTGCCGGTCGTGCGGAGGCTGTCCTCGCTCATGTTCGCTCCCAGAGACGCGAATGCCTTAATAAGCGCCGGGTTATCGAACAGCAGCGAGCCGTCCGCCAGTTTCATCGTCCGCGCGGAATCAAGGTCTTGACCGAATGCGCTCTTGAACGCGCGGTTGGCGACATCGAGCTTGGCGTCGTAGGACGTTCCCCACTCGGCGCGGAGCTTGGTCTTGGCCGCCTCGGTGGCCTCGGCCATGCGCTTGGACATTTCCGCGACCTTCGCCGTTTCCATTTTGGCGTAGGACTCGACGATATGCTTTGCGGACTTGTTCGGCACGCCGGCCTTGTGAAGCTCCGCGAGCATCGCTTTCTGCTCGTCAGGGTTCCAATACTCCGGCGCCTTGAAATCGCCCAGGTCGTACTTGTCCGGCGATTCGGGGCGGCCAAGCTCCGAATAGAACTTGTCCCACATCTCGGGCGGGTCTTTGTCGGTCGGGGGGATCACCCCTTTACGACCGATGAGGGCTTGAGCATTCACCCAATTTTTTGCCAGCGTGGGCACGTCCGGGACTGCGGACAGGTGCGGGCTGGCCTTCAAATCATCGGGGAGGGAGTCGCGCCAGGACGCCTGCGTTTGACCAATCTCGGTCGTTTGCGTGTCAGACATTGGCGGCCCCGCTCACCCGGCGAGCGGCGGCCTGTGCGGCCTTCGCCAACTCGATGTGATTGGACGGGATCGTGTTCTTCTGCTGTTCCATGAGGGCCGCGAAGCTCTCGCAGAAGTCGCAGACATCTTTCAGCTTCGCCTCGATGTTGGCGAGGCGGGATTCACGAGGGCTGCCCGCCGTGGCGGACCCGGTAAGATCATTCACTCTCTGCCTCTTGGGTCAATTGTGCCAGCTTCTCGGGATCAACCTTCATGCATCGCTGGATATGCAGGAAGACGTTGCGTTGCCCGATGTTGACGTGCGTTTGCTCCGTCCCACCGCCATGCATGGTGTCATCCACGAGGCAGAAGCGACGAAGATCGGCCAGGACGCGCATCCCCTCGGGCGAGGAAAACGCGGCCTTGTAGTCGGCGTGGCGGCGGCTAAACCGCCACAACCGACGTTCAAGGGGCGTCACGAACGGATGGCGATGAACTTATAAGTGCCGGGGCGGGGCTGGTTCGAAAGCGCCGCCACGTTGCAGTAGGTCAGGGCAACCGTATTCGAGCCGGACTGCCGCGCCGCCACAACCGACGCCGATCCCGAAATTGCCGGGGGATTCACGAAAATCTTGTCATCCGACGAGATGCCCGTGACCGTTACGGCCTCTTCCGTGCAGGTGTTTGCGGCAATCGACGGCGTGGTGAGCGATTGCGAATACACCCGCACCTGCGTCAACGCGGTGCCGGATGTTCCGATGGTGGCCGACGTGCTGAATGTGCCGGTGGTGAACGCGGGGCTCGAGGAGCCTTGGACGTTGTTGCCGTCCGAGGACACCACAAGCACTTGACCGGACGTGCCGACGCCGGAGGGGATCGGGAGATACTGCGTTTGCGCGACGACGTAGGACGCGCCGAAGATGGCGAGCACCACGCCCAGATACTTAAACAGCTTCATTGCTTGGCTCCATGCAAAAGATGCCCAGCCTGTGCCGTCATCGGCCAATGCGGGGCTACGCGGCGCAGATGTTCCAGGGCTTCGGCGGCCTGCGCCGCATCGCCGTCCCGCTTCAAGTTCACGATCAACGCCCACAACAGTCCCGGGCTATCGGGGGACTGCTGCAAGGCACGCCTTATCGCCACAAGAGAAACCTTCGGATCACCATCGAGCCTTGCGATAAAACCCGCGTTAGCCTCCCGAATCCGGGAGGAAAACGGGAATACCGCCTCGGCGCGAAGCAGCTCCATCACGATCCCCGACACCTCGCGCGATTGGAACGCGCGCCAGTATCGAGCCTCACCGATCCCCAAGGCCAAGGCGTAGATCAGACCGAGCCCGAGAAAGAGCGCCCGCCAAGACCGCGCCCATAAGTCCCGTTGCCGGATTGAACAGAGGGAACGCGGCAAGGCCGAGGCACAAGAACGCCAGAAACGCCCAGCGCCCCACTGTCTGTACGACAGCGGCCCGCCAAGCCAGGACAAGGACGAGAACAGCCGCGATCCCCATTTCGCTCGCCAGTTGAAGCGCGTCGTTGTGCGCTTGCGCTGGCATACCGTTGAAGCCGTAGATGATCGGCGGCGCGTCAACCTGGAAACCAGGGAACGCCGCCCAATACGAACCAAGCCCATAACCGAACAGCGTCAGGCCGTTGACCGTCTGCCGCCACAACTCCAGGCGTTGCCAAAGCGTGTCCCACGCCATCGAGTCCGGCGTGAGAACAAAGGCAATGGCCACCACGGCGAACGACAACACGAGAAGCCAGAACGCAACCGGCACCCGCCGCCACGCCCACACAAGGGCGACAAGTCCCGCCGACGCGAACGCCGCCCGCGACACCGGAAGCGCGAAGGCCAGAAGCGAGCCCGGCACCGCCCACCACGCCCGATAGGCCATGGCCGCAACCGTGGCCATCAGTCCAGCCTCGGCCATGTAATTTTTCATCCCGATCAACCCGCCTGGACGGATTGACGCCGCCATAGGCGCGATGGCACCCACCAACTCCATCGCCGCGAGACAGCCGGACAGGCTTACGCCCGCCGCGAATCCGATCATCGCGCCCCGCGCGCCGTGGGATTTCCCCAACAGGAACGCACCCGCCAAGAGAAGCCATTGCCACACAGCATTAAGCGTGTCGTATATCGATGGCGTCCACGCCAGGGATACAATCCCGAACGCGAGGAATGCCAGACCCAACGCTTCGTCAAGCCCAACCCTCACGCGGGGGGTGTGAACGAGAAGCCACGGAATAAGCACGGAAGCGGCCAGCCACTTGGCCGAATTGCCGGGTTCCGCGAAGGCGGGCCAGAAGGCCGCCGCCAGCACGAAACCCAGAGCGATCAAGCCGCCTGTTCCTGCGGCATTAGCATCTTCAGGGCGGGGCTTGCCTTGCCCACGGCCCCTGCAATCTGTTCCGCCGCCGCCATTTCGGCCTGTTGCGCCGCCGCTTGGGCACGGGCCTCGCGCATCGCGTCGCGCTGATCTTTGCCGCGCAAAATCTTCATCGGCGCGCCATTGGCCTCGGCAAGCAAGCGCAACGATTCGTCGTTGTCCAGGTTGTCCATGATGGACGGATCAATCGCCGCCAACTGCATCGCCGGTTCGTAGGTGCGAAGGATCGCCTGGGCCTGTGAACCCTTCTGTGCCCGCGCCATGGGTGAGACGTACTCCACCTTAATTTCCTGCCCGGACAACGCCTCCGGCGGCTCATCGAACTCGCCGCGCCGCATGAGGATGTTGAATACCCGATCAATCATCGGCCCCAACACCTCGGATTGAAGGCGACCAACCACGGGCCCCATCACGCGGGCCATCTCATCCTGGATCGCATACACCTGTGCCGCCGTCGCCCTCGGGTCGCGGAGCATCTCGAGCTGCTGCGAGTAGAAGGCGAGCCGCACCGATTGACGGCGCTGCTCCATCATCTCAAGCCCGATGTCGACTCGCCCGCCGGTCACAAGCGGCCGGATGAAGTCCTGCCGCGTCGCGTCCATGCGCCCAAAATTCAACCCACCCGGAACGGTGCGGACGGGAAGGATAACGCCGTCGTCTGCGACCATGAGGGGCGGGTCAACAATCTTCTGCGCCGCCTTAATAACAGTCTTGGACATCGCATGGAGCATCTTCACGTCCGCGATGGCGTTCCAACCCGGCCCCCGGCCGTATGTCTCGCCCGCATCCTTGCGCCAGCGCCCGACGACGAAGGGCAGTTCGTTGAACCCGCCCCTCCCCACCTCGTCCTTGTCCGCGAGGGACACGAAGCACGAAACGTATTCCATGCCCCGCGCGTCACGCTTGCCAAACGCGGGGTCGTCGTTCGGGTAGATCGCGTGGATGAACTCGAACAGTTCCTCCGGCCGCCCCTTCTCCACCGCCTCACGCGCTTTCACGGGAGCACGGTCGCGGAACTCCTGAACGGCCTGACGCGCCGTGAGCGAGTACTTGCGATAGATCGCATCAACCCGACCGGCCACATCCTCGGAGAGATAGATTTCTCCCAAGGCCCGCGCGTTGAAAATCACGCCACGGCCGGGCGAATCCCCGATGAACATGGCGCCCGTGCCGAACGAGATGAGCTGTAGATAGAACTCGTCCATCGCCTGTTGATGCCCGCCGCGCGTTGAATTGAACGCGGCATACATCACATCCTCGGCCGTCTCCAGCCAGCGGCGCACATCATCCTGACCGTCGAGGCCGGGATCTTCCGCCTTCAACTCGAACCAGCGGGTTGCCGGGTTCGTCAACATCCCATTGAGGGCAGACGCCAGCATGTCCGCCGAGACAAGGGCCGTGATGTCGTAGATGCGCTGGTCGCGCCGTTCGCCAGGCGTGCGGATGGTGTTGAAGTCGTGCCGCCCCAAGATGTCGTCAGCAATATCTTGCCACGTCGCCTCGAACGTCTTTCGCGCCCCCGCCAGGCTTTCCCAGCGGCGGATGATATCGAGGGGTGATCCGCTCATCGTGTCATGGCCTGCAAAACATTATCCGGCAAGCGGCGCGGCCAGTAGGCGAGGCGGCGCATCCACGCGAAGCTCGATCCTCCTGCTGCGTTCGCCGGTGCTATCAAAAGACGGTCCCACGCCGTAAGCGCCGCGAATGTCGTGTTAATCAGGTTGGCCGTCATGGCGGCGCCATTAAACGCAGAGCCGCTATCCCCGGAAATCCAAGCGCCACACATGCGGTGCTGCCCGCCATCGGCAACGGCGCCAGTGTCAAATCTGGCGAACGTGCTCCCGCCGATTTGTCCGATCAGGCGGTACGTACCGGCGGCCTGTCGGTTGAAGTCGATGCGGTTGTTGCTTGATCCGTCCGAAAAAGAGGCCATTGTGCCGCCGACCGCCGCCGTGAAAATCGGGGTGAACTCGACGAACATCGTCCCTTCGCTACGGTTAAACCAATCGACTAACGTCATCGAGCAGATCTCGCCCGCGCGCTCGACGGTGGCGGACGTGGTGAGAATGGCGGACGTGTCAAACGCACCAGCCTCCTCTTGGCAGAACGCCACGGCTACGGCGTCTGTGTTCGTCTGGATACGAATGCCGACCGTGGGGTTGGCAAGCGTCTGGCCCATAGCCACGCGCGTCCATGCCGACGTGACAGTTACAGCCGTCCACGCCGTCCCGTCATCCATCGTCAAATCGACGCCGCCCGATCCCGTCACGCGCTTGACGTAGATCGAGAAGCGCCGCGCCGTGTTCGACGCCGACGTGATAGCCTGCTTGGCCGTGCCGTTCGCCGCCGTCGCGGTCAGAAGTGTGGCCGAGTTCGCCGCGCCGGTCGGGCCGGTCTGCGTGAGCGCCGCCGTCGTGTTCGCCTTCGTCCACGCCGCGTTGGTTAGGTCGCTGGCGTAAAGACATTCGTTCGTCCGCGCATCCTCAATCAGAAGGCCGCGAGGCGCGAGGGTCGCCATATCGTGATCGAAGCGCGGAATGTTGGTCGCCACGCTCTCAAGCAACCCAGAAGCGTTGACGCGGTAGGCGGACGACGCGCGGGTGAAGGTAATCCGCGAATCAAGAGACGACACGCGCGTCCAATCAAAAGACCGAGACGGCCTAATTGCAGGCCCGCTCAGAAGCTCAAGGCGCCGCGCGAGGCTACTCACGCGCGAACGATCCCCACGCGGAGGCTCAAGTCAGACGCGGCATAGGTCGGCGTCCCGCGCGACACAAGGCACGCATAGAGCGTGGCGCCCGCAGGCATAACAACCGGGATGGCGAGGTTGCCCGCCTGTGCGTACGAATTGTCGTTGAAGCTCGCGTAGGTCAACACCTGGGCGAAGCCCGCGATCTTGGACACATCCGCATCCGCAACATCGAGCGCCGCGTTGTCGGTAAACGTCGTGCCGGACGGATCGGCGTGGAAAAACACAACGTCGATGGCGGCGTTCTGCTTCGCCAAGTCCTTGAGCGAAACGGATTGAATGAGAAATCCTGCCGTGTCTCCTGCCGCCCAGGGCGGGACCGTGAGGGACAGCTTCGCGCCGATCAAATCGCCGGACGCATAGGCGTTGGTGTCAACGGTCAGGTCAACCTCAAGGACCGCTGAATCTTGCGTGCCCGCCGATCGCGTGGCCATGCGTTATTCTCCTAACAGAGATTTCTTGGCAACCGGCGCGGGAGACTCGTCGCCCATCCCGCCGGTCAAGATCGTGGACGCACGGCCGCGCGCCTTGCGCGCCGCCTCCAACTGTTTCCGCCTCGCTTCCTCGACGGCCGAATCATCGCGCGTCGGCGGAGGAGGGGGGGGCGGAGGCGGCGGGGGAGATGGCGCGGAAAAGAAACCCATAATGGCTCCTAGATCGGTGAGTAATCATCCGCGTGCGTCTGCCGCGCGCGTTGTTCAACTGGTGAACGATAGGGGTCGTAATTAGCGTCCGCGATGCGTTGCGGCGCTTGCGTCACTTCCTCGCGCAACCCGGCCGCGAGGTAGCGGAAGGCATCTGCAGGGTGCGACGTCCAATCGTGGACCGGCGTTTCGTTGAACGCCTTCCGCTTGTCGTCGAACTCACGTCGATAGAGGCGGAGCGCCTCAATCCCTCGGTTGCACTTCAGGCGGTCAAACCAGCACCGCGCAATCAGCAGGCGCGCGGCATTGATGCCGTCGTGGAGCGAATGACGAGGCAGGACGCGACCGTTGATGCCGAGAGATCGGAGCGTAGCAAGGCGAGACGTGTTGTTGCTCAATTCGTGGACGGCAGCGTCGTGCGGCAGAAGCGCGTGGGTCGCGTAGGCGTAGGGCTTCTCACGGAGCACCTTCGCGTAGTGGTCAAGCCCCGCGCCGCTCGCCTCGTAGTAGTCAATCAGCCGGACCTCGCGGCCTCGGGTTTGGGCGAACCAGATCGCAGTGGAATCCGCACGGCCCAAGTCCCAAGCCGTCACCACGGGCAGGTTGGGTTCCCACGGCACAACGCCGATCCGCCCATCCTTAACCGCTCGATCCATCTCCTTTCCGAAAAAGGCGCCGATCACGGCGGCCTCAAACGAGCATTCGTATTCCTGCGCGTACTGATCTTCAGTCATCGATTCGCGCGCGCTCGCCAGCTCTTCAGCACTCAACACGCCCGTCTCGCTCGCGCGGAGGACCGAGAAAAACCAATCGTCGTGCCGCTCCGCGCCGATCCAGGAACCGTCCGGCGTACCGTGGCACAGCTCGTAGAAGGCGTTCCGTCCCTTGGGCGTCCCGATGAACACAGCCCGCCCGCCACGGTCAGACAGCGCGGGGCGGATGACCTCGGACCACGCGCGGGGGTCAATATCGGCGTACTCGTCGAGCACCACGTCATCGAGATAGCCGCCGCGCAAGCGGTCGTAGTTATCCGCGCCGTACAAGCGCACCCGCGCGCCGTTCGGCAAGTCCACCCGAAGCTCGGCCTCGTTCGCCTCGGCGCCCGGAATAGCCAGCGCGTAGCGGCGCACGTAATTCCAGGCCACGTCCTTCGCCTGGTTGAAATGCGGCGCGACATAGGCCACCCGCGCCTCGCGCCTCGGGCACGTTATCGCCGATTTGATCAGGCGGTTGACGCACGCGACCGTCTTACCCGCGCGGCGGTGGGCGACGATGACGGCAAATCGCTTCAGCGTGGAGTGGAACGGCTTAAATATCTCGCGCGGCACATACGGGATGACGACGCGCTCGGTTAATCCGGCGATTTCTCCACCCCCTCGGCCCACGTCACGACGAGCGCGACGGGATCGGCGTTTGCATCGCCAACGATGGCCTGCGCGGGCTTGCCATAGCCGCGATCTAGCAACGCAATGGCAGCCGAGACAGACGCCTTCGGGTTGTCGCTTCTCAACCACTGCGCCAGGCGCTTAACGGCCTCGTGAGTGTGCTGGCGCGCAAGCACCTTCACGTCCCCATCTTCTTTGGGGCGCCCGCCCGGATTGCCGCTTCTCCCCTTCTGGAAGGGCATTGTTACATCCTGTTCTGAATTAGGCCGCGCGAAGAACCGAGGACGCCCATTCGACGCCGCGCTTTTCTACCAACCCCATGAACTTTCTCTCAAAATGCTTGATCACGCTGCGAGGCATTGCGTGCCACTGGCCGCCATACCACCATCTCGCAGAGGGCGCGCGGAACATGTTTGTTTTGGCACCGATGACAAAAAGAGCGCGGATGCTGTCGGCGTCACGATTGGCTTCCGACTTAGGCGCGAATTGGATGGGGCCGCCAGAATGGACATTGCAAAGCGCGGCCTGGCCATACCGAGAAATCGTTTTGCGTTCGCATTCAAACGCCGCCGCCTCTGTCCGAAACCATCGGACCACGCGCTTTTCAACCTGGAACCCCGCACCCCAAATCTCGCGAATGCGGTCGTTCTTTGGGTGGTCGACGCCCCGGCGCGCCTCTCGCTCATGCTGGTGAAGCCGCGCGCCGCACCCCTTCCCGACGTAGAACACAGCCCCGTCACGCGGGTCTACCAGCTCGTAGACGTAAAAACGTCCCCGCACAGCCTCAACCCCTACAGTTAGCCAATCTTACGAGCGACAGCGGGGCGCTATCTAGGCGCACTTCTCAACCGTCCCACAATCCCTAGCCGAAACTTGCGCCCGCGTCAAGCCCTAATTACGCTCCGCATTGGCAATCCCGCACAAAATTCCGTCATCATTGCCGACCATGCGGGATTTGCATGTCTGGTATGTAAAATTAGCGCTGACGGGATTGGCGGTTGTATATATAAATGTATCCATCGGCCGCGCGATGCGGCGAACAAGGGAGAGATGACCATGAGGGCCGAGAAAACCTGGACAATCTCTGATCTAGACGGCTCTAACCGTCGCGTCGTCACCCTCGCGCAATACCGCGCGGAGGTGGAGGCGGCCAAGGCGCGAGCCGTGGCAATCTTCATGGCCACCGTCCAGGCCCAAGCCAAAGCGGAGGGGCAGTGAGATGGCCGGTTCACCAGACTGGAAGGTCTACCGAAATGGCAAATACGTTGCCGCGTTTAAGCACGCGGAGGACGCGGCTGCGTTTGTCGGCTGTATACCTGGCGATATCCGTCACGGCCACGGCGTGACGGTCTGGCGCGAGGCCCACGAGGCATTCTCCGCGTCGCAAAGCTACGACCAAGCGGCGCGAATCATGGAACAGCGCCGCTTCGACGCGGCCATCGACCGCATCAAGAAACAGCACGGCGGCGAAGTCCCCGCACACCTCGCGGCGGCCCTAGGGATTGACGCAGAATGACCCCCTCCCGCCTCTCCGAAATCGGCCAAGCGTTGTTCGGCGGGCGGTGGAAAACACCGCTCGCCCGCGCGCTAGGTGTCCAATATCTGACCGTCCTCAATTGGTCCGCCGGGCGAAGGCGCATCAAGCCCACCCGCGCGGCGGAGATTGAGGCGCTCTTGGCTAGGCGGCGATCTGAAATCGAGGCCCTCACGCCGCCGCGCTGAAATGGCGGTCAAGCGCGGACAGTGCCACGCGCATCAAGCGGATCACCTTGTCCGGTCGTGACCATCGGCGCTCGAAGCATATCGTTTCCAGGGTCTTATCCGCGCAGATCACGTCATAGGCTAGGTCGGTCAACTCGGACGGTAGCGCCGCCATCGCCTGGTTGTATTCCGCCCTGGCCTCAAGCTGCCGCTCGCTCAAATCCCGATTGCCGCTTGAGCGGACATGCACGCGCGTTAGGCTGAGCGTCATCGGCGCCGCGAATCCGCCTCGGTAATAGGCCGAGTAGAGCCGGTTGCCCGCGTCAAATTGAGCTTTCGTGATCCGGCCCCGTCGCCATAACCGCTCAAGCGTCGTCCGCGAGAGGACGCGCGCGCCGTGCGTGGTGCCCGTCACCTTCCCCGCGTCGTCCGTGACAGCCCGACGTTCCACGCGGATGGCGTCGTGGCTTCCCCGCTCGGGCGGGGGAAGGGTGCCGATATCGTCGGGCGCGATGCGGGTCATGCCATCCTCCGCATTTGTTCAAAAATCGGGGCGCCCGGCGCCGTTGCGGACCCAGCCGCTACCAGGGTAGCGCCCCCACCCCCTTGAGGCCCATGGGCGGCCAGAATTTCGGCAGGAACGCGGCATCCAGGGGCGCCGGGGGGCGGACCAAGGTAGCTTTCGCCCCAAGAGCCCTTTAGGGGGCCAGGCGCGTAAAAGCGCCGCACGGCGGTTTCGTACAGCGCCCGCGCGTCGGCCTCGCGCTCCTCGGGCGTCTTAGCGCCGCACTCCGGGCCGCCCCAATCGTTCCAGCGTTTCTGGTGCAGCCAGGTTCGCGCGTGCGCCACCTTGGGCGCGTCGGGCTTAGAGCTGGCCTCCGCGTATCGCTTAGCCGCAGCGATGATCGTTTGCGGGTCAACGTCGATCACAGCCCTTTGCCACTCCGCCCATGCCGGGGCCTTCGGGTTGCCCGTCAGAGGAGGGTAGGCTTTCCAAAAAACTTGGAAGTCGTCCGAGTACCCACCCACCACGCGCTTTTTAGCGCGTGTGTGTTCTCCTCTCCTCTCCTCTGTCTCTTCTCTTCTCTTCTCTGGTCTAGCATCCGCTAGCATCGTGCTAGCATCTGCTAGCGCCGCGCCGTTTTCCTCAATGATTTCAAGGAACCCCAATTTTACTAGCGGCGCAAAGTCTGGAATCGTGTCCAGATATGCGACACGTCGAATGTAGTCGGGATCGGCGGGGATTCGGTTGTTCGTGGCCGCAGCTAGCACCATGCTAGCAATTGCTAGCACGCGCGTTTCGTTGCTAGCACCCACCCATGTTCTGCTAGCGAGGATGTCCCGGTGCAGCTTGATCCAGGGAGGGGATCGGTCCTTGTAGTGCTGATACGTTTCCCACTTCACGATGCGGTAGAACGCCATCGTCGCCCTCATTTTTGATCGGCTCTATGGTCAATTTGAGGCCCACCACGCGCAGAGCGCGGGCGAGGTTGTCACCTCTCGGGCAAACGCCCCGCTTCCACGAGTGCAGGGCATGTACCGACAGACCGGCCATCGCGGCCAGCCGGGACATGCTCATGCGTTGCTTCGCCGTGGCCCGGAACAGCACGCGGACGCCTTTGATTTTGGTTCGCACCGCTCGGGATTGGCCTCCTGCCTTAAATCGCTTGTGGCGGGGTGTCGCGGTGGGCAGGATGACCGGCGAACCAAGACCGTCGGCATACGCTCGCTCGATAACGCTTAGATGCCAATCAAGATTCCAAATTGTTTGGCAACGCGCGATCCCGTGAAGGACCGTGGTATGGTCGCGGCCAAGAACACGCCCGATCACTGCCAGGGTGTACCCCTCCCGCCGGGCAGCGTACATCACAATCTGCCGCGCGCGGGCGATCCGTGGCGCCCCCCTTGATCCAGTGATTGACCCTCTCGGAAGGTTGAACCCGATTTCAGCCGCCGCGATCAAATCGACGATATGGCGCTTCACGTCGCTGAGCCATTCGGTCTTTCGTAATGCCGCTCGCTTGCCCGGAAGCGGAGGATCACGTTATCACGATCCGGCACGTCCTGCCCTCGAAAATGATATTCAGTGGGCCATGGGTCCACCGCCGGGTAGACGGCATCGAGCTCTCTCAACCGATTCATTTGCTCCGGCAATCCCAAGATTCTGGCGATCTCGCGGACGGCGGAGGCGGAAAACGGGCGATTGAATTTCCGCGCCATCTTCGCCGCGATATCGGAGGGTTTCACGCCAACACCCCATCGTCGGACGACGAACTCGCGCCACTGGTTCCACTGCTCCGGATTCATGGGTTTAATCATTCCGCCCTCCCGATTGTGACCACGCATCCGTCAACGGAATTGTCCCAGGCCATCGTCAGCTTCACGATGTGCCGGTCATCCTCGATCACGCCCGCCTTCACCAAGGCGTCCAGTGGGAGCTTGGCGCAATTGTCCAAGTCGCGGCGCTTGTTTCGTGGTCCGAACGCGGCGGACACCACAACATCGCCCGTGATCGTCTTGACGCGCGGGCGGCGCGCCATGAGCGTGGCCAGCACGGCGCCCTCGTACTTCCGCGCCTTGTCGGTCTTCACCCGCCCCACACCGGACACGTTCCGATAGGCTTGGTTAACCGAGGGCGGCATGGGAATGCGGAGGGTTATCACGACGCGAGATCTAGTGCTTCCTGCGCGTCCTCGGCGTGGAGATAGTCGCACGCCTGGCGCCAGTAGCTTTCCTTCAGCTCCACGCCGATGAACTTCCTGCCGGATTGCAACGCGACGACTCCCTCCGATCCAATTCCCATGAACGGGGAAAGAACCACATCGCCGGGGTTGCTCCACATAGAAATTGCACGCCGCGTCAAGTCGAGCGGCATCGGGCAAATGTGCTTTTCATCGGTCGGGGACCGCGCGGCAGACGCATTGAGAACGTCCGTCTCGCGTGTATCCATCCACACCGGAGACGCCCAATTCTGCCATTGCTCAAGGGGGAAGGATTCCTTGGTATGGGTCACGGGCTTCGGCCCCTCGCCTTCGTTCGCCCACTTTCGGAACACGACGAAATATTCGGGCAAGCCCTGCCGTGAAAACGTCGCGTCAGCGCGCAGCTGCTTATACAGCAAGCCGTGCGATTTTGTTTTTGTCATCTCCCGAACCGGGCACCGCCAAATCGTGACCCGAGAGTGAAAATTGAAACCCGCGTCCTCGTGCGCGCGGATAATCATGCCCGGGAAGTCCCGCAACCCGGCAGTGCCGCGCTGCGTCTTGTAGAATACCAAGTCCTTGCAATGAACCGCGACCAGCCGCCCCGGGACGGTCGCTCGATAAAGGTCTTTCAATAGAAATCTGTAGTGAGACATGAACTCGTCATCGTCGGCACTGTTCCCCATATCGGCCTCGGAATCGTTGTAGAGGTAGAGGCCGGAGAACGGTGGAGAGTAGACGGAGAAATCAACGGAGGCGTCAGGCAATTGCCGCAACACGTCCACGCAGTCCCCGTGATAGGCTTGAAAATTGCGGCCTTGCGCCGCGTTCAGGCAACGGATTTGAGCCACGAGGGAGCCTCCGCAACATGGGTGGGGTTGTAGGAAATGCGCTTTCGGGCACTCGCGCCCTGCGCCCGGCGCATCGCGGCGCGCATTGCGGCCTTCATCTTGACATCGTCCTCGGCCTTGCGGTCGATGACCCGGCCGATTTGGTCTTCGCCCTCGGCAACGGCCAGGTGAACCTTGAGAGTGCGCCGCTGGCCGAAACGCCAGCACCGCCTCACAGCCTGGTACCACGTTTCATAGCTGAAACTGCGACCGGCAAACGCCATGTTCGCACAGTGGGACCAATCGAGGCCGAACCCAAGCATCGAGGGCTTTCCAATAAGAACCCGCGCGCGGCCCGCTCCGAACGCCTCGATGCGGTCCTCTTTCTTCTCGACTGTCATTGACCCTCGAACCTCGACGGCTTCCGGCACCGCGTCCTGAAGTGCGTCCGCCTCATAATCGGTGTCGCACCACAATATCCAAGGCTCATTCGGTTCAGCGCGGACCAATTCAGAAACCAGCCCTGCCCGCCATGAGGCGGTCTCGCGCTTGATAACGTGCATATTCGTCGCGGACACGGCAAGCGTGCCGAACAAATCCCCGCCGTCCGCGCTGATCTTGCGCGGAATTTCACTAGATACTTTGTGGCGGATCACCTTAAACGGCGGCAAAACATAGCCGTCGTCGGAGTAGTCTCCCAAGTCCGATGGAAGCACCGCCATTCGCGACCAGCTCGCCATCCAGTCCCAAAAATCATTGATGGCGTAGCCCTTCAGCCGATAATGACCCATGTTGGTTTGATCGGCGATGAACCATCGCATGAGCATCTCATTCGACGGCATGACGCCGAGAAACTCGGACTGCTGGCCAATCTCCATGTGGTCGTTGGGCGCGGGGGTGGCCGTGGCGGCAAGGCGGAAGCGATGCCCCGCCCACATCTCGATCAATGCCCGCGTTGTCTTTCCCGTGAAGCTCTTGAGAATAGAGGATTCGTCCAACGCAACGGCGCCGAACGCGGACGGATCTAGGAGATGCAACCGGTCGTAATTGATGATGTTGATCCCCGGCTCGATATCGCCCATCTCTCGGATGATCTTCGCCCGGTATCCCCATTTCGCAGCGCGGCGGTTCGTTTGTCCCGCTACACCAAGCGGCGTTAGGATAAGAGCGTGACCATTTGTTGCTTCTGCCGCGTGATTGCACCACTCAAGTTGGATTTCCGTCTTGCCGAGGCCGGTATCGAGATAGATGCCCGCCGATCCGGCGCGCAAGGCAAAATCGACGCACGCGCGTTGGAACGGGAACAGATGCTTTGCAAGGGGTGGGACTTCCGAAAGTCCGCGCATCGGCGCGCGGACAGCCTTCGCGTCCAGAAACGCGCGATAGTCGTCGGTCATGGCGTCACCTTCACGCCGGGTATCACTTCAAGATAACCGTGTTTGACCCTCTCGCGCTCGCCGGTTTCCCATTGGATTTCCGCGATAGGATAGCCGCCGGCATTCTCCGCCAGGTTGCTTAGGCATATTCCCTCGCGCCCGTCGCAGTGGCGCACGCGGTCACCCTCCTGGATGCGCGGGATCACGCCGCCCTCCATACCTTTGCCTTCAACCCCGATGCGTTCGCGCGGCGCTCCCCGGTGGGCGCGATCAAGTGTTCCGCGCGCAGTTCGGAGAGCCGTGGGCGAACCGACAGGATCGGCTCGCCGATCGCCGCCGCACATTCGTCCGCCGTCATTGATTGGGCTTTGAGCGCCGCGAGAACACGCGCCTTGAGGATGGCCGCGCTGGGCGCCACGGCTTCCGCCGCGTCGCGGGATGTGTCCCCCTCCTTCCATCCTGGATGGGAGGGGTAGCGGGGGCGGGTCGCATGGCCCGGAATCACAGACGGCGCGGCTGGCATTGACGCTTTCGCGCTGCAACCCTTGGTGTGCTCCGAGGCCCCGCGCCCCGGCTGAAATGGCGCGCCGTGTTCCATGAGGTCAAGAAGGTTCATCGTTTCTCCCCCTGCACCGCGCGGGCCTTGGCCAAAAGCCGCCGGGCGCGAAGGGCAATCCACCGGGCGTGACGGCACAAAATCACCGCGCGCGCAAGGGGGGATCGGCGGGCGTCGAGGCGCGCAACATCACCCATCGCCGCCACCCATGAAATCGGCCGGGCCGACGTCGCCATCCGTTGCCTTGTGGATTGCGTCGAGGGTCGCCCAATTGGGCCTGTCAA
>JAAOEI010000241.1_pt1 | contig 22350 bp, 25 predicted proteins | sample 7059261 | NCBI WGS metagenome assembly JAAOEI01 (sample SAMN14008812, study PRJNA610033) | viral metagenome | isolation source: viral particles filtered from seawater | place: China: Hangzhou Bay, Yangshan Deep Water Harbour | collected 2017-10-31 | reverse complement strand
GCCATGAGCGGCGCGACCGAGCGCGAGAAGTTGCGAGCGATTGAACTGCTCGCTGCGCTCGACCGCGACAACATCGCCGCGCTGGCGCTGCTCGACAAGAACGAGCGGCTCGACGGCGGACAGGCGACGGAGCGGATCGAACTTCGACCAGTGACATTCGAGCGGCGGGACTGATGCTCGAACTTCGGCTCCCTGCGCTGTACTCGAAGCAGTACGAGGCGATCCACGATCCGAAGCGCATCGTCGTCATCGAAGCGGCGACGAAGGCGGGCAAGACAGCGGGCTGTCTCGTCTGGCTGCTTGGCAAGGCATGGAACGACAAGGTCGCAGGGCACTCGTACTGGTGGGTCGCGCCCGTGTATCAGCAGTCGCGCATCGCGTTCGACCGCATGAAGGCGTGGCTCCGTCAGGCTGATCAGACAAAACGCGTGTGGAAGTCGCACGACACCGAGATGTGGATCGAGATCGCTTCGGGCTCGCGCATCTGGTTCAAGTCTGGCGACGATCCCGACAACCTCTACGGCGAGGACGTGTACGGCGCGGTGCTCGACGAGGCGACTCGCATGCGCGAGGAGTCCTGGCATGCAGCACGATCGACGCTGACGGCGACACGAGGCGCGGTGCGGATAATCGGCAACGTGCGCGGGCGGCGCAACTGGGTCCACCGACTCGCCCAGCGAGGTATCGACGGGCAGGATGGTGACATCGCGTACCACAAGTTGACCGCGTACGACGCCGTCGCTGGCGGAGTGATCAAGATTGAAGAGGTCGAGGCGGCGAAACGCGACCTGCCCGACGCCGTGTTCCGCGAGTTGTATCTCGCCGAGGCTGCCGACGACGGCGGCAACCCGTTCGGCATCGACGCGATCGCGCGGTGCATCGCGCCGATGAGCGGCGAGCCCGTCGCGTGCTACGGCGTGGATCTCGCCAAGAGCCAGGACTGGACGGTCGTCGTCGGGCTCGACCGCGACTGCCGTGTCTGCGTGCTTGAGCGGTGGCAGAGCGACTGGGGCCAGACGCTCGAGCGGCTCAAGCGCACGATCGGCGACACGCCCGCGCTGATCGACTCGACGGGCGTGGGCGACCCGATCGTCGAGGAGTTGCAGCGGTCGCTGCCGTGCGTCACGGCGTTCCGCTTCACGTCGCAGAGCAAGCAGCAGATCATGGAGGGCTTGTCCGCGAGGATGCAGCAGGGCGGCATACAGTTACCCGACGGCTGGCTTCGAGCGGAATGCGAGTCGTTTGAGTTTGAGTATTCGCGCACTGGCGTGCGGTACAGTGCGCCAGTCGGGCAGCACGACGACGGCGTCTGCGCTCTCGCGCTAGCGGTGCGTCACCTCGGCACTGTCGGCGCAAACACTCTCGAGGTCAGGATTCTCTGATGGGACTACTCGACTTCTGGCGCCGAAAGCAAGTCAACGACGACACGAAGTACATGCAGTCGAGCGTGTCGATGATGTCGTTGAGCCAACAGGGCATGATGTCGCAGTTCTCGATGCGCACGAGCGTGGACGCATACCGCTCGTGGGTGTACGCGGCTGCAAACATCAACGCGCAGGCGGTCGCGAGCGTGCCGCTGCGCCTGTATGTGCGCACGAAGGCGACGGAGTCTGCCAAGTTCTGGCGCACTCGACCCGTGCCATCGAAGCGCAAGGCGTTCCTCATGGGCGACCTCGAGCGCAAGCCGAGCGTCTCGGCGATGAAGGCGGCTCAGTTGGCGGGCGACTTCGAGGAGGTCGTGGACGCGCATCCGATCCTCGAACTGCTGCGCAAGGCGAACCCGTACGAGGACGGATTCGGGCTCGCCGTCTCGCGCATCCTCTTCCTCGAGTTGTGCGGCAACGCATACCTCCATGTCGTGACGGACCCTGCGCTCGGCGTGCCGAGTGCGCTCTACACCGTGCCAGCGCAGCATGTCACGATCCAGCCGGGCAAGGAGCGACTCGTCGACTTCTACCTCTATGGCGTGAATGCGGCGCAGATGCAGCGCTTCGAGTTGGACGAGATCATCCACTTCAAGCGACCGAACCCGCGCAGCCTGTTCTACGGGTGTGGCAAGGTCGAGGCGGCATGGGCGGCGATCAACCTGAACGCGGCGACGCACGAGATGGACCTCGGGTACGCGCAGAACCTGCAGCGACCTGACTTCGCGGCGATCATCAAGGGCGGCGCGAGCGAGCAGGCGATGCGTCGGTTCGAGGAGTCGATGCGGTCGCTGCATCAGGGCGGTCGCAAGGCGGGACGCATGGTCGCGATCTCGGGCGATGTGACGCTGCAGCCGCTGTCGTTCCCGAGCAAGGACACGAGCGGACGCGACGACATCGTCGAGGAGATCGCGGCGATCTTCGGCGTGCCTGTGACGATGCTGAAGGCGAACGACCCGAACCTTGCGAGCGCGACGAGCGGGTACGCGCAGTGGCGCGAAGGCACGATCTCGCCGATCTGCCGACTCGACGAGGAGACGCTCAACGCGCGACTGCTGCCGCTGTTCGGCATCGAGCAGGACGCATACCTCGCGTACGACGACGCCGTACCGGCGAACCGAGACGCGGACGCGCGCGAGCGTCAGGCTGCGGTCTCTGGCGGATGGCGGACGCCGAACGAGGCGCGGCTCGAGGAGGGCTACGACGAGTTGCCCGATCCCGAAGCGAACAAGTTGCACGTCGGCGCGATGCCGCTCGGCGGACCGCAGCAGACTGCGTCACCGTTCGGGCCGCTGCAGTTGGCGCTCGGCAACCTGCCGACCCGCGAGCCTGCGGCACTGCCTGCGCCCGTCGTCGAGCCAGAGAAGGCGGTCGAGGTCGAGTCGAAGGCGGACGACTGCGTCGGCGACAAGGTGCGCACGCTGCTCGCCGAGGGCTACGACCGCGATCAGGCGCTCGCGATCGCGTACGAGATGTGCGGCGAGAAGGCGGTCGAGGACGTGGATCTGAAGCCGACTGCGGAGATGGCACGGCTCGCCGACCGTGGGCTGCAGTTGCGTGCCGAGTTCAATCGCGGCGGCACGGCGGTCGGCGTTGCGCGCGCGCGTGACATCGGAAACCGCAGCGACCTGTCGCCCGAAACCGTGCGTCGCATGGCGTCGTTCTTCGCGCGTCACCGCGTGGACCTCGAGGCGCGCGGCGCACGACCAGGCGAGGACGGCTACCCGTCGGCGGGCGCGATCGCCTGGATGCTCTGGGGCGGCGACCCGACCGACCCTGACGGCGCAGGCGCGGCATGGGCTGCTCGTAAGGTCGAGGAGATCGAGCGCCAGACCGAGACGAGCGCGAAGGCGGAGCGCGAGGACCGCATCGACCGAGCGCGCAAGCGCATCGCGCAGTACGAGGCGCAGTCGTGGGCGGCGGCTCAGGACGGCACGATGGCGGACGAGATGCGCAAGCGCGTCGAGGCGGTCAACGAGCGGCAGGCGAAGATCATGTCGATCCTGAAGACGATCGCCGACAGCGTGGTCGAGGGCAACGAGTGAGCGACTTCAGTGACATCGAGGCGTCGATCCCTGCGCTCGAGCGTCAGCAGGACGAGACGGTCATCACGCTCGCCAAGTTGCTCGCCGCACTCGAGGCGGGCAAGATCAAGCCCGAGAAGCGCATCACCGGCGACGGCGTGGTTCGTCAGGTCGTCGAGATCGTCAAGGGCGAGAAGGGCGATCAGGGACCGCAGGGACCGCAGGGCGAGATTGGGCCAGTCGGACCGACAGGTCACGGGCTGACCTACCTCGGCGAATACACGAAGGGCACGCAGTTCCGTGCGCTCGACATCGTCACGCACGACGGCGCGACCTACATGGCGACCGACCTGACGACGGACGCGCCACCGTCCGCTTCTTGGCGACTGCTCGTCAAGGCGATACCCGGCAGGGATGGCAAGGACGGGCCGCAGGGCCCCGCAGGAGCCACGGGACCGCAGGGACCCACTGGAGAGACGGGTCCGCAGGGCTTGACGTGGCAAGGCAACTACGAGCCCGGACGGCAGTACGCGGCTGGCGACGTGGTCGGGTACGACGGCGGCTCGTACGTCTGCGTGCAGGCGACGGGACAGGCGCCTCCGAGCGGCTTCGGGTGGCAGGTACTCGCCGAGCCGGGCGATACGGGTCCGCGCGGCCCGAAGGGCGAGCGAGGCGCGGACGGTACGAGCGCGAGCCTTGCAGACGGCAACTACGGCGACATCGCGGTCAGCGATTCTGGCGGTACTTGGACGATCAACGATGGCGTAGTGACCTCAGACAAGATCGGCGATTTTGAGGTGAGCGAGGACAAGATCAACAACGGCGCAGTCTCGCCGACCAAGATCAGCACGGGCGGTCCGTCCTGGACGACTGGCGGCGCGGTCACGGTAACGAGCCAGAGCGTCACGGCGGCGACCGCGAGCAGCAGCACGACGACGGGCGCACTCGTTGTCACAGGCGGCGTCGGAGTCGGAGGCGCAGCGTTCGTCGGCGGCGCGATCAACGCGACAGCGGCGACCGCAAGCAGTAGCACAACGACGGGCGCGGTGATCGTCACGGGCGGCGTCGGAGTGGGCGGTGCGGTCTACGCGGGCGCGGACTCGTTCATCAACGGCATGATCATCGGTCGCAGCGGCACCGGCGCAGGAGTCAACGCATCCTGCACGGCGGTCGGCGTGAGTGCGCTCTCGGGCAACACGAACGGCACGAACTGCACGGGCTTCGGCAACTCGGCAGGACTGAACAATACGGGCAGCGGACTATGTGCGCTCGGCGCGGACGCAGGTCGAGGCAACACGGCGAACGCGGTCATGGCAATCGGCGGCAGCGCGTGCTTCAACAACACGGGCTCATCAACCGTGGGCGTCGGTGTGGACGCCTGCTACACGAACGACGGGACGTTCGTCGTCGGCATCGGCTACGCCACGGCGGGCGCGTACTCGGCGAGCGGCAACAGCGGGACGGGCTTGACTTGCGTCGGCTACAACGCTGGCAACCTCAACACAAGCGGCGCGAACAACACCTTCATCGGCAAGGGCGCAGGCGACATCAACACGACCGCAGGCAGCAACACCTACATCGGCTTCGATGCGGGCGACGCTGGCACGACGGGCGGCAGCAATGTCTGCATCGGCGCGAACGCGGATGTCAGCGCGTCGAGCACGACGGGCGCGATCGTCATCGGCGTCGGCATCACAGCCGCGTCGAACGAAACGCTGATCGGCACGACATCGTGCACGCAGGTCACGCTCAACGGGTCTTCCGCAAACGTCGTCGTGAATCCCGGCAACATCATCCGCATCGCGACGACGAAGACGCCTGCTAGCGCAGGTGCGACGGGCACGACGGGCGACATCTGCTGGGACTCGTCGTACATTTATGTTTGCACAGCGACCAACACTTGGAAGCGAGCCGCGATCTCCACATGGTGATCAAACGATGAACGACCGCATCCGCCAACTTCGCAGCGATCCCGACTACATCGCGCAGCAGGTCCAGAGCGTCGTCGATTGCGTCGATGCGCTCAACCTTGAGACGGACTCCATGCAGGCGGCGTGTCATGCCAAGTGGCTCGGCATCGTGCTCGAGTCGGACGACACATGGCTGCGCGATCTCCTGACGACCGCGCAGCGCGACAGCGTCGTCAACGCGCTCGCGCTCTACATGGCACGCACACTCTGAGACCAAACATGAAAGACTTTAGCGATCTCAAGAAGGCAATCGAAGACCTGCAGCGACCTGCGCCAGAGGTCAAGGCGATCAAGGGCGACAAGGGCGATCGAGGCGAGCCAGGTCGCGGCTTCCGATGGCGCGGCAAGGCGCACAAGGGCATGGGATTCTCGACGAACGACGTCGTGCACTACGACGGCTCGGCGTGGATCTGCACGATGCCGACGACCGACCTGCCGCCGAGCGACTCGTGGTCGCTGATGGCGAAGGCGGTCAACGGGATCAACGGGCGCGACGGCATGATCGGACCGACGGGTCCGATGGGTCCGCGCGGCGCTGATGGACCGAAGGGCGAGCCTGGCGCAGCGGGACTCGTCTGGCAAGGCGCGTACCGCACGGGTCAGCAGTATGAAATCGGTGATGTTGTTTCTTACGACGGCGGCTCGTATGTGTGCGTGGCGCAAACAACGCAGCCGCCCGTGACGGGAAACGGTTGGCAGGTACTCGCGGAGCGCGGCAAGGTTGGCATGCAGGGTCCGCGCGGCATCGTCGAAGAATCATCTATCACGCCTGCGAAGTTGAGCACTGGAGGTCCATCGTGGACAGTTGGCGGTCGAATGACCGTGTCGGGTAATGCGATGATCCTCGAAGGCACTCAAACGCCTGCAAGCAATGACGGCGGCAAGCCAGGCGAGATTGCATTCGGACTTGATGGCGGATCAGCCTATCTCTACTACTGCATCGCGAGTGGGAACTGGGCTCGTGTGCAGTTGACGCAACTCTATTGAGCCATGACCTGCAAGCACACGAAGCAGCAGGGCGAGTTGACTTGGCTCGACTGGCGAGCCGAGCGGCAGCAGATCACGATGCGCGGCAGCAAGCAGGTCGCGTCGCTCGCCGAACTCGAAGCGAGCCTCGTCGGCGAGTTCGCACGCAGCGTCGAGGCTGAACTTCGCACGATGGACGAAGCAGCCGCGCGCGCCTACGCGAACGCCATCCGCACGGGCGACCAAGACGCGATGCGAGCGCTCGCAGCCGCGCAGCGTGCTACGACTGGCATCTCGCGCGAAGTCGCAGAGCGGATCGCAGCGAGCGCACGCGAGTACACGCGGCTGATCGTCGAGGCAGGATTCCAGGCGGGCGCGAACTCGATCGACCTGCCCGAGTTGGCACTGACGAGCGAGCCGAGCCAGAGCGTCATCGACGCGACGAACCGAACCGCGACCCGCATGGCGCAGAGCGTCACGCGCACGCAGGCGGCACGCATCCAGACGACGATCCGCGCAGGCATCGAGGAGAACCTCACGACGAGCGAGGTGCAGCAACTGCTCCGCGAGCGCGGACTCGACGCGACACGCGCGCAAGCGATCGCACGCACCGAGACCGCGCGCGCCTACAGCGACGGGCAGATCGCGTCGTGGGAGGACAGCACGATCGTTCAGGGCAAGGTCTGGCTCGTGTCGCCTTTCGCGTGCGAGTTCTGCGAAGCCGCTGCAGCCGAGTTCGCCACGAAGCAGGTGGCACTCCGCGACAACTTCTACACCGTCGGGCAGACGATCACGGGCATCGACGGCGGAACAATGACCATAGGATTCGATGACGTCTCGGGACCGCCGCTGCATCCGAACTGTCGATGCAGCATCGACGCGGCGCTCGAGCCGCTGCCCGAGATCGAGGGACCAGGCGCATTCGAGGTCACAGTCACATGATCAGCAAGACACTCAACTCAACCTTCAGCAGCGACGACGGCACGACATTCAAGGCCGTCATCACGACCGACACCATCGACCGCGACGGCGAGGTCGTCATCCCTGCGGGCATGAACAGCAAGGAGTACGAGCGCAACCCGACGCTCCTCTTCGGTCACGACGCTGCCAAGCCGATCGGAAAGATGGTCTCGCTCCGCCGGCAAGCCGACAGCATCGAGGGCGAGTTCGCGCTCGCGCCACGACCAGAGTCGCACGAGGGCGAGTGGCTTCCCGACACGGTCGGCTCGCTCATGCGCTTCGGTGCGCTTCGCGGCGTGTCGATCGGATTCACGCCGCAGGCGGGCGGCGTGCGACAGGCGAGCAAGGCGGACCGCGAGCGGTACGGCGCAGATGTCACGCGCGTGTTCTCGAAGTGGACGCTGCTCGAGGTCTCCGTCGTGTCGATCCCTGCGAACCAGCAGGCGCTCATCACGGCGGTCAGCAAGGGACTGATCACGCTCGACCGCGCCCGTCAAATGGACGCATCGCTACCTGACAATCAGCCGCAGGTCGTGAAGCACCGCGTCTCGATCGTCGTGCCGAGCCTCGGCTTCGATGACGCGGCGCACGCTGCTCGTGTCGCGCTCGCGCGTGCCAAGGGTCGGTTCTCGATCTGAGCCGCCTATACTTCTGCAAACGGTGACTCGAGCCGATGGCGCAAGCCGTGCGGATGGGTCGGACGCAGCGTCAAATCACAATCGCACCGAACGCGCTTTCGCGCGTCTGGAGTCATCACATGAAGACCGTCACGGTCGAGCAACTGCAGAAGAACCTGCAAGCGCTCGCGAATCAGGTCGGCGCCAAGAGATACGAGGCCGCAAAGGCTCTCGTGCTCAACGATCTCGTGATCGTGGACGCCGACGGCAATCCTGTGGACCCGAGCAACATCGACTACCAAGTCGTCCTGCAGCCCGCTGCAGCCGAGGAGGATGCAATGGAGCCCGAAGTTCCCGCAGAGGAGCCAAAGGCAGACGAGCCCGCCAAGGCGCTCGTCGATGTCGCTACTCAAGTCATTCGTGCCGAGATCAAAGCCTCGAGCACTCACCCAATCAAGAACAAGGAACCCAACATGAACATCAGCGCTCCGCTCGTCTCGAGCAAGCACTTCCGCACAAGCGAGGAGGCGTACGGCTTCGGCAAGTTCGTCCTCGCCGCTCGTGGCCACACCAAGTCGAAGCAGTGGTGCATCGACAACGGCATCTTCACCAAGGATCACCTCGAGGGAAACAACACCCTCGGCGGCTTCCTCGTGCCTGATCAGTACAACAGCACGATCATCAACCTGCGCGAGCAGTTCGGCATCTTCCGTCAGAACGCGAACGTCGTTGCGATGAGCAGCGATGTCCTGCAGATCCCGCGTCGCACTGCGAACCTCACGGCGTACTTCGTCGGCGAGGGCGCAGCGGGCACGGAGAGCACGCAGAACTTCGACCTCGTGTCGCTCGTCGCTCGCAAGAGCGTCGTGCTGACGCAGATCAGCGGCGAACTATCCGAGGACAATGTCGTCGGACTCGCTGACCAGATCGCAGGCGAAATGGCGTACGCGCAGGCGAAACTCGAAGATCAGTGCGGATTCGTCGGCACTGGCACTTCGACGTACGGTGGAATCGTCGGACTCGCGACTGCCGTCGGCAGCGCAGGCGTCTCGACGGCTACATCGACCGCCTTCTCGTCGATCACGCTGGCTCAGATCCGCGCCGCGATGGCACTCCTGCCACAGTACGCGGACAACGCCAACACGAAGTTCTACATGCACCGCACCGTGTTCAACACCGTCTGCCAGCGACTGGCGGAAAGTGCTGGCGGCGCGAGCGTGGTCGAACTGGCTGACGGCGCGAACAAGGCACGGTTCCTCGGATACCCTGTCGTGTTCTCGCAGGCGATGAACAGCACCACGGGCAACGGCGCGGTCGCGATGCACTTCGGTGACATGCGTCAGGCGTCGCTGCTCGGCGACCGTAAGGTCAACCAGATCGCGTTCTCCGACTCCGCGCTCAGCGGCTTCGAGAGCGATCTCGTGACCGTGCGCGGCATCTCACGGTTCGACATCAACAACGCGAACTGCGGCTCCTCGAGCGTCGCAGGAAGCATCGTCACCCTCAAGGCTGGCGCCTAATCCCGAAAGGACACTCACAATGCAAGTTTTTCAAGGAGTCAAGCACGTCAACTGCATCGCCATCCAGTCGTGCGCATCGAACGCGACGGTGACATCCAACACCATCGACACTCTCGGATACAACGAACTGCAGATCTGCGTCATGCGTGAAACACACGCGACCGCAGGATTCTCAGCGCTGACTATCCAAGAGGCTGACACCGATGCCGCGACATCGTTCGCAACGACCTCCGGTCTCGTGGCTGGCACGGATTACACCGTGGCAGACGCGATCGGCGGCACGAGCGCGGCGGTTACCAATGTGTCGTTCGTCGCCAACATCGACCTGCGCGGCAAGAAGCGGTACTTCCGCGTCATTGTCACGCCAGCGACGGCGACCGGATATGTCGCATCTCATGCGATCCTCGGCAAGGGCGAAGTCTCTGCGCCCGACAGCGCGGCAGGCGTTGCAGAACTGGTCAACACGCCAGACTGACACCCTCCTCTCGCGTCTCATCAAGCAGCGCCCGTACCGCAAGGTGCGGGCGCTGTCTTTTGGGTCGATACACTGTCCGCCATGAAACTCAACATCGGATGTGGCTCGCAGCGTCTCGAGGGATTCACGCCGCACGACTGGAGCCTTGAGCACGACGCGCGCGTGCTGCCGTACGAGGACAACAGCATCGAGGAGATCCGCGCGTCGCATGTCCTCGAGCACCTGCCGAAGAGCGATGTCGAGGACACGCTGCAGCACTGGTACGCGAAGTTGCAGCCAGGCGGAATCCTGCGGATCGCCGTGCCTGACTTCGACGAGATCATTCGGCTCGCGCAGGAGGACCGCGACAGCGACGACGAGAGCAAGCCGCCGTTCCCGTGGGAGGCGTACCTCATGGGCGCTCAGACCGATCACTACGACAGGCACTACACGCTGTGGAACTACCCGAAGTTGCACGCGGCGATGACCGCGCTCGGGCTCGTGGACATCACGCACTGGAAGAACGACTACAGCCAGAGCACGATCAAGAAGCCCGACTGCAGCGACCACAAGTTCTCGCTCAACCTCGCCGGTCGAAAGCCGACCGAAGGCATCGTCGATGCCGCGCCGCCGCACTACCAAGACATGCGAGCCTGTATGACGATGCCGCGACTCGCGTGGACGGACAACATGTTCGTCTGTCAGCAGGCGTGCACGACGCTCCGCGTGCCGCTCGTCAACTCCATCGGCGTGTTCTATGGGCAGTGCATGCAGCGCATGCTCGAGGCGGCATGCCAAGCACCCGACCTGAAGTGGGTCCTGACGATCGACTACGACTCGATCTTCGACTGGAAGGACATCGTCTGCATGCGGAACATCGCCGAGCGCGACGGGCTCGACGCGATCATTCCGATGCAGGCGGGACGCGAGCGAAATGTCGCGCTGCTCAACACGATGAAGGCGGACGGCACGTCCACGCCCGTCACGCGCGAGCACATGGCGGCGGACTGGTTCCCTGTTTCGGCGGGTCACTTCGGGCTCACGCTGCTGCGCGTCGAGACGCTGCGGAACCTGCCCAAGCCGTGGTTCGTGAGCAAGCCCGCCGAGGACGGCACGTGGGGCGAAGGGCGCATCGACGACGACATCTGGTTCTGGCGTCAGACTCGGGACGCGGGATGGAAGGTCGGCGTCTCGCCGAAGGTCCACATCGGGCACATCGAGACGATGGTCTCGTGGATCGAGCCCAACGGCGGCAAGCAGTTCCAGCCGATGTTTCACTGGCTCCGCAACGGCAAGCCCTGGTACATCCGCAACCGCGAGAAGGTCTGGCGCATGCCGACTTCGCAGCGAACCGAACCGCCGAACGAGTCGGCATAGGATTGAAACATGGCGGTCGGAACCTACGCGCTCATCACCCTGCAGGAGTTGAAGGATCACCTCGGGATAACGGTCTCAACCGATGACACCGTACTCGAGCGAGCGATCGACCGCGCCACGAGCCGCATCGAATCGTTCTGTGGCCGCCTGATCAAGAGCCGCGCTCATCAGGAGTGGTACGGCGGAAACTCCGTGCGAGCGATCAGGCTGAAGCAGTGGCCCGTGACCGTCGTCGCAGGCGTGTACACGGGCATTCGCACCGCGTTCACGTTCGCAAGCACGACATCGAGCGACATCCGAGTCACGATCTCGATCACGCAGGAGTTCGATGGCGTTTCGACTGCAGGCGCAACGATCAACCGAACGACGAGCGCAGGATCGACCACGACATCGACGCTGTCGTTCACGACGTATCCCGATGTGGATTCGCTCGTCGCGGCGATCAACGCGCTGACAGGCGTGCAGGCAACGACCGTGTTCAACTGCCCGACGCTCAATCTGCACCCGCGCGGCGGCGGCGACGCGCTCAGCGGTACGGTCAACGTCACGGCGGCGACCGTCGGCGCGGAGTACGTCTACGAGGGCGACACGGGCGTCCTGCACATCCAGAGCGATGCGTTCCCGCTCAACGACACCTACCTCGCGCGGTTCCCCAGCGCGTACCAAAGCACGCTCGTGCGCTACACGGCGGGCTACGCGACCGTGCCTGACGACCTCAAGCAGGCATGCTGCGAGGTCGCGTCGGTGCTGTTTCAGTCGCGCAAGGCGGATCGCAGCATCCTGAGCGAGTCGCTCGGCGACTACTCGTATACCCGTGCAGGCGCGAGCGAGGTGAACGCGATGCTCGCCGATCTCCTGAGGGACTACCGCGAGGTCGTATGAGCAGCGTCAATGGACTGATCAGCCGATACGGCATCAGTGTCACACCGTACACGCTGACGGACAGCACGGTCGATGCAGGCGGCGCGGTCATCCGATCCTGGACTGCTGGCACGGCGTTCCTGATGCTCGTGCAGCCGTCCATGCCGCGCGAAGAGGTGCAGGCAGGCGCTCGACGCGCTCGCATCGACGCGCGCGGGTACTGCGACATCACCAACACGATCACGAACGGCATGCGCATCGTGTTCGGCAGCAAGACCTACGAGGTACTCGGCTTCTACACGCCAGACTCGAGGACGACGCCAGACACGATGGCATACCAGATCGTCACGCTGCAGAGCGTGGAGGGTCTCGCATGAGCGTGCATGTCCGTTTCGACAAGGACCTGCTACTCAAGCGACTGACTTCTGCCGCTCGGAAGGCATCGGAGTACACGATCCTGCTCTACCAGCAGGAACTGAAGAAGGAACTCAGCCAGACTGGCAGCGGTCGCGTCTATCGTGGCGGTCGCAAGGGTCAAGGGACTCTGCGAACACGCAGCGCACCAGGTCAACCTCCAGCAGTCGATACAGGCGAACTGCGGCGAAGCGTCCTAACGAAGCCGATTGCCTCGAACCGCAAGCGCGGCGGAAGTCGCGTGCTGCGATTCGTGCTGCTCGGCATCAAGCGATACGGCTTCATGCTCGATCAGGGCACTGCGCGCATCAAGGCGCGACCGTGGATTAGGGCGCCAAAAGAGCGCGTCGTGGCACAGGTCCCGCGTATCTACAACACCTTCATGACACAGGCGCTCCACAAGTTTGCGAGGGCAAGATGAGTCAGGTCGTACTCTCGTCCATCTACGACCGCATCAAGACGCCGACAAGCGCTGGGTCGATTCATGCGCTCGTCAGCGGACGCATCTATCAGATCGAGGGACCGCAGTCCCTGACGCTGCCTGCGCTCGTGTTTGCCATCGAGAGCAACGACACCGAGACCTACTTCGGACAGAGCGTCAAGAGCATGCAGACGCTCGATGTCCGATTCACGATCCTGTTCCCTGCGACCGCCGCAAGCGCGGTCTCGACGGCGATGGCAGTCGAGGCGGCGTTGTTCGCCAGACTCAATCGCGCTGCGATCACTCCTGCAGACGCGACATATACTTCCATCGACACCTACGCGCTTTCGCGTGGTGTGCCGGATATCGACGAGGACTTCATTCGCATCGAAACCACATACCGCTGCATCGCGGTCAAGGACACCTAACACATGGCACTCATCACAGGAGCAGGCGGCGCGATCAGCGGCACGGGCATCAACGGGCTCGTCAAGTCGTGGAGCGCGAACATCGGACGAGTTGCACTGGACGCGACGCACTTCGGCGCGTTCGGTAAGCGCATTCTCGACGGCAACGTGACCGTGACAGGATCATGCGTCGCCACCATGGACGACGGCAGCAGCCCGTTCGCATTTATGACACAGACCGCACCCGTCACGATCACGCTGACCGCATCCAGCGGGAACACCTTTGCGTTCTCTGGCCAGATCGTGACCGTCGATGCCTCAGTCGATGCAGCAGGCGAGGCGCTCGCGACATACAACTTTGAACTCTCTTCAACGAATACCAGCCTGACGAGCATCGCTAACCTCTTTACCGCAGCGTGGACCTGACGCAGCCAGATCAGACGCCAGATGACTGGCGGGTCGAGTTCGAGGCGCGCGGCGAGAAGGTCGCTCGGTGGGTCTCTGGCACGGCGACGCGCGAGGATGCACTTCGCGTCGTCATGCACACCGTCGGCATATTTGACCGCTCCCTCGTGTCGCGCGTTATGATCCGCAGACGCAAGGAGGTCGAACGATGGCAGAACCCAACACGCCGCGCGTGGTAAAGGTCGGAAGGCACGCATTCTCATGTTTGAGCGCTCACGACTACATGAAGGTCGGCGAGTTGCGATGGCACTCGCTGCACGCTCGGGCGCAGGAGATGCTCGAGGCTGCACGAGCAGAGCCAGCGCATCGAGTGACGACGCTGCAGGACATCTACGCGCTGCGTGATCGCACGACGGCGCTCGCCGTGCAACACGCTGCAACACTCGAGGGCGCGTTTGAGGTGGTCGAGATGGCTGCGAAGGCGGCGAAGGTCGATCTGTCGAGCGATCTTGCCGCGATGACGCCTGACGAGGTGATCGCGGCGGCGCTCGGGCTCGTTGGCGTGGATCTGACAAGCACGAAGGACACCGACTCGGGAAACGAGTGACGGCGGGCGACACCAACTGGTTCGCGCTCGCCGCTTTCGTCGCAAAACACGCGCCTGGCTTTGGCGATGTCATGGCGATGCCGATCGACCGCATGCTGCTCGTCGTGACGGCGGTCTCGGAGATGGTCACGAAAGAGTACGAGGCACAGGCAGGTCGGCATAGAGTTACCTGATGGCGAACCCAGCCGAAATCGAAGTCGCAGTTACCGCCCGCATGGAGCAGTTGCAATCGACGCTCGCAAAGGCGGAGGCTGCGGTCAAGAACTCAGCCGTCAAGATGCAGAAGGACATCGGCAAAGGTGTCGATGTCAACAGCGCACTCGGCAAAGGTGTCGATCTGGGTGGTGCGCTCGGCATGGCGATGAAGGGCGCAGCGGTGATGAAGATATCGACTGCGCTTCTGGACGGCATGAAGTTGGGAGTCGATGCCTTCAACCAAGGATCAGGCGCAAAGCAGATCGCGGGTTCTGTTGTCAAGGGCTTCTACGATGGCATCAAGGCCATCCCGATCGCGGGACAGGCAGCGAGTCTCGTCGAGGCATTGTTCTACGGCGCAGAGCAAGAGGCAGAGCGACGAGCGCTAGAACTTGCGGAGAAGACCGCTGCCGCACTTGAGAAGGGCGCTGCTCGGCTCGAGGCAAAGGCTGCAACGACCAAGGGCATCCGCAGATCAGCGGGCCAAATGTTGTCACTGGCAGGCGCTGACGACGAGCAGGCGAATCGCCTGCAGCGCAACTTCCGCCTGAATGAGATTCGGGAGCAAATCGACGAAGAAGAACGGACGCTTGCGAACGCTCGCAAGGCTGCTGAATCAAAGAATGAGGCCACACGATCAATAGGTATTGCGGAAGCCGCCTTGGCAAAGCGAACGATCGAAGCGCTCGAGTTGCAGTTTGAGGCGGAGAAGGCGACTGCAGACGCGAAGTACGACTCGATCGTCGCAAGCAAGCGAGCGGAAGAACAAGCGAAGCGCGAGGCAAAAGCCAAAGAGGACGCGCAGAACGCAGAGAAGAAGCGGCTCGATGACATCGCCAAGAAGGAGCAGGCGATGCGCGACGCTGCAGAGGCTTCAATCGCGGCAAAGCAGGCGGAACTCAACGCGCTGCAAGCCATCACTCCAGTCGATCGTCAGACACAGATGATGCAGTCGGCGCAGTCGAGCGCGTCGGCGATGATGGGAAGCGTCAGCACTGCGCTCGGCGAGTTCAAGTTCGCGCAGCAGGGCACGGGCGCTCTCGCGCTGGCTGAGGCCAAGAAGCAGACCGACAAGGCGATAAAGATCGAGCAACTGCAGGCCGACATGAAGATGATTCAGCAGGAGATGCTGAAAGAAGTCAAGGCGCTCAACGTAGGAGTCTCCTGATGCCGACCGTCATCGAAACCGAAGCAGCGCGGTCGTACACGAACAACAACGGCAAGCCGACCGCGAACCGCGAATGGATCGTCGTCGATGCAAGCGACGAGGGCGAGGTCTACGGGCTCTTCGGATCGTCGCTGCCCGCGCCGCTCAGCGCTTATCCCGGCACTGCGTCGCTGCCCTACGACATGGTGCTCCGCGACTTTGCGATCAGTCAGATCGCCGGTCGCGCGAACACTTGGCGCGTCGTCGGCATCTATGGGCGCACCGAGTCACCGACGCTCAATAACCCGTTCACGCAGGACAAGGAGCCAGGCGAGGTCGGATACCGCACCGCGAGCGCAAGCAGCAGGGCCGTGCTCGTCGATGGCTTCCGACTCGGCGTGAATGCTGCGACACATCAGGCGTTTGGCACGACGCTGGACATCGGCGGCGATCCGATCGACGAACTTGGAAACCCGACCTCGTACCTCAAGTCGCAGATCGAGATCGGGCTGACGGTGGTGGATCGCGAACTGCCTGACGCGAACCAGATACAGGCTGCGGTCGGCGCACGGAACTCGATACGGTTCTTGAACTACCCGATCGGCTCTGTGCTGTTTACAGGCTTCGACGGCTCGATCCAGCCTGAGACGGGCAACACGCAGAGCACATACAAGTTCCTTTTCGACGCCGACTACCATCTAGTGCAGGTCGCAAAGAGGGCGACGGACGGCAGCGTGATCGTCGAGACAAGCGCTGGCACATATCAGAACAAGGCAAAGACCGTGTACCTCGTGCAGCCGTTCGACACGCTGTACAACTTCAACCTCATCACACCGTACTTCCAAGGACTCTAAGACATGGCTGACGAAATCTCGCTCTCGCTCTCGTGCGACATCACAAAGGACAACCTCAAACTCTTCTTCCGACCGGGCTCGATCTCGCCCGACCTGTCGTCGCAGTTGCACGATGCATTCACCAAGAGCATCAGCGGCACGACCTTCACGCAGTTGTACTCGGCTGGCAACGCATCCAGTAACGGGTACATGTTCATGCAGAACCTGAGCACGAACACGAGCGCCACGAGCGACAACATCATCCTCGCGCACACGAGCGCCACGAGCAACGCATTCCTCCGCCTGCGTGCTGGTGAGGTCGCGACCTTCCGCACGGGACCAGCGCCGACGAACTACGCGATATCGACTGGCGCGTCTGGTGAGACGGTCACGGTGCAGGTGCTCATTCTCTCACCGTGACGCTTCCGCGCTTCACAACAGGGCGCTACGGCAAGATCACCGCGCAGAACATCAACGACACCTTCGACGCGGTCGAGAAGGTGCGAGCGATGCCGCAGGCGTCGCGCGGCATCGTGCAGCCCAAGGCGATGACCGTGCTCGGTCGCATCGTCGGCTGTACGACCGACGCAGTGCAGGGCGTGGGACAGGCGACGACCGTGGGCTCGGGCGCGACCGCGCGTCGAGCGTGGCTGTACGACTGGGAGGAAGTGCAACTCGGCGTCGCGGACTTCGAGGCAACGCCTGGCGTCGGCTCCTGCGTGAGTCACACGGGACCTGCCAATGTCGCAGGCGGTCTGCAGGGCGAGATAGATGGCAGCACGGACTATGTGCCAGCGATCGACTTCACGCCCGAGGCACGGCTCGTCAATGGCGACCTCGTCCTGCTGCAGCGCATCCTCGTGCGTGAAGCGAGCAAGTATCCCTCGATGTGGGCTGTCGTGTCGCTGCTCGAGCCGACAACATTCCTCGCGCGCCTGACGAGCAAGCATGCAGTGAACGGCGTGTACTTCTTTTCCGCAGTCACGGCGACGCAGCCGCTCGCGAGCGGAACGGTTCGTCCTGCGGTCAACCTCTACGAAATCAACGCGATCAGGTCGCAGTCGTCAACCTATGCCAGCGTGCTCGCGCTGACCGAAGGCGCGACGACCACGACCTTCTCGGGATCGAATAACTGGGGACATGGTCAGAGCCTCACGGGCGCAGGCGCGACCGTCACGAAAGGCACGATGCCAGTCGGAGCGGCAGGCACGGGATCGCTCGTGGTCATGCACCGAGCCGTGGTAGAGTGGGATTCGAGCACGCCACGAGAAGCGATCACCGCGTACTACTGCTTCTACGCTGTACCGCCTGTCAGCGCTGCTTGCGACCCATGAGCATCATCCCGTCCGTACTGAGTCAGGCCTGCTGCTGTGCGACGCCAGAGCCGAGCGACGTCGAGGGACGCATCATGTCCAAGTTCGGGCTCATCACCGAGTGCAACGTCGGCATCAAGCCAGTCGCGAACGATGTACTCGCGTGCGTGATGCAGGCGAGCAACTGGTCGCAGCAGTTCGACTGCGACCCGTTCGGCACGAGCGGAACGACGGGATACGACCGCGAGCAGATCATCGTCCCGTACACGCTGTCCGTTGACGAGGCGATCAGCGGAACGGGTCATAGACCTGCGCACCATATCTGGTGGACCAAGAACCGCTGCCTCGAGTTCGATCAGTTCTATCCCGGCGCGAACGCATGCTGCTGCTCGGGCGGCGAAATGAACTACCCTGACTTCTTCGCGTCGGTTCCCGCTCCGTCAGGTACGACGCTGCAGCAGTGCGGAATCGACGATCAGGGCGGACCGTGCGCGGACGGGACGTTCGTCGAGGACGCGAACGCCTGCTACCTCGTAGGCGATCCCGTGGGCAGTCCGCAGCCGCTCGTCGGCAAGTACGAGCAACTGTGGGAGCAGACGCACGGCACTGGCACGCTGTTCTGGTGGTCATTCAACCCGTACTACCCTGTCGCCACGACGACGGAGCAGTACGAGGCGCACGGCACTGCTGGGCAGGTCTGCAACACGACGCGGCAGAACCGAAACAACCAAGGGCTCTCGACGTATCAGGTGCGCACGGCGAAGTACCGTCAGCCCGACATCTGGGAGATCCTCAACTTCAACGACGGGCGCGGCATCGCGTTCATGCGCAACAATCCGAGCGCCGTCGCTGCGCGCGGTCGAGTCAACTACTACGAGCGCGGCGACGTGTACTCGGCAGAATCGAACCAAGTCTGGACGCCACCTTACTACATCGTGTCGCCCGATCAGTGGGACGCACGCGGAGCGCATGGTCTGTTCCGCTACTTCTGCGCGTTCGTGAGCGAGGAGTTCTCGTACGTCAAGGGCGAGACGCCCGACACGCCGTTCCTTCGACAGAACAACCGCGCCTACGACATCCTGCTCGGCAGGGCGCTCCCGACCTACTTCCATCAGATCGCAGACGCAGTGCCGATCTTCTCGTTCGCGACCGACTTCGTGCAGTGTCCAGGCGCCGGCGGGACTGGATTCGACAGCCTCACCAAGGCGCTCATGGAGGAGGATGTCCCGTATGCCAAGCAGCAGATCGCCGATCCATCCAACCTCGACGGCACGAACGAATACTGGCAGGCGCAGTGCCTCGCGGTCGATGACGCGATGCGGACGAGCGAGATGGTGGACATGCTCGCCTGCAAGGACTGGCGCGGCGAGATCCTCGAGGACATCGTCACCTGCTCGACCTTTGCCGCGAATCACGATCTCGCGTGGAGTGCGATGCTTTCGCTCGCTTCGACGTATCAGACCGCCAACGACCTGAAGCCTGTCGGGCCCGTGCGACTTCGAGGCGACTGGTTCGACCTGCGCGACATCTCCGCAGCGACAGGGCTCGTCGATCTGTCGAAGCGGCCGCCGTCGCTCGCGCGATGCCAGGACGACGCGACGAGCGTAGGTGACGAGTACCTCGACTCGCTGACCGGACAAAGGACGCTGCAGGTGGACAGTGCCATCTATAACGTCGTGACTGCGCCGAGCGGCTTCTACCAGACGGCGAGCGCGGCGACTGGCATCGTGATCAACAAGCAGTACCGCATCTTGTTCGTCGGCACAACGGACTACACGACCTGCGGCGCGGCGAGCAACGCGGTCGGCACGGTGTTCGTGGCGACAGGCACGGCGACTGGCTCGGGCCTGGTGCAACTGTTCGACGAGGACGCCTACTTCGCCTTTCAGCGCCTCACGCAGAGCGTGTACTTCCGCACCAAGCCTGCGGGCTGGGACTTCAACGCGCGCTTTCAGGACGGCGAGCCCGTCACGCTGATCGCGTCGTTCTCGTGGCTCGGCAATCGCCGCGACGTCAAAACGGCAGACGTGGCAGCAGGCACGGCTCTTGAGTCAGTCGGCGGACAGGACAACGTCATCGACCAGCCGCAGTGGTGCGTCAACGGCACGCCGCAGGACTCGACGATCACGACGCCGACGGGACCGTGCCTCACGGTAAACTGCGACGTGGACTTTGGCGCAACGGTCGCGTACGAGTGGAACTCGTCGATCTTCGTGGCGAGACATACGCGCGTGCACTTTTACAACGGGCAAAGCGTGCCAGTGTGCCGAGGGTACGACACGCCGCTGCAGACCTCTGGCGGATGCTGTCGCGTCACCGAGCACACGAGCAGCGAGAGCGACCCTTCATGCCCGTACGACGACTCCAACATCTGCTTCGTGCGCTTCGTCAACCGACCGTACCAGTGGTACGACGGCGCGGCTCCGTTCCGCATGGAGCCGACATCAAGCAACGTCGTCGACCGCAACCCGATCTGCTGCGAGTACCCGCATGTGCTGCAGCGCGTGTGCGACGTCAACTCAAGCGAGACGCAGATGCGCAGCGGCGGGACGTGGGGCAACTTCGAGCCAGATCCGGCGACGAGCCCGCCGTGCTCGAACGACGACTGCACAGGCTCGACGCTGCCAGGTCAGCAGCCGTGCGTCACGACCTCATCCGAACCGTGTCCGCTCGCCGGTCCGGGTCCAGCCGCTGGGTACGGGATCGGCTCGGGTAACTGCGGCGACGTGAAGTACGCGGCGCAAGCGCCTGACCTTGCCGTCGCCTTCAAGACGGGCTACGGCTACTACTTCAACCCGTTCAGCGGCGTGAACGAATGGGTCCTGAAGCCGCAGTGCCTCGAGCAGTTCAAGGACAACGGGCAAGTGGGAGCGCCCGATGTGCGACCAGACGGCGGACCGCGTCGATACCCTGTCGGTCATGTGTCAGGTACGCGCGGCACAGGATTCATCATGCAGTCGTATCCGTCCGACGTGAATGCGTTGCAGTCGAGCGAGTGCTGCTCGATCGACGATCGCAGCGATCAGTACATGGGACTCAACGTGCAGAAGCGGCACTGGCTGTCGTTCCCTGCGTACGAGATCGTGACCTACTGATGCTGCGGCGCGGCCTTCAACGGAGTTCGCTGCTCGGCAAGATCGCGCAGTACACGGTCGCGGAGATGTCGCGGTACTTCTGCAAGATCGCGCCCGACGAAGTCGAGAAGCGCAAGGCGACCTGCCGTGGATGCGAGTACCTGGACAAGTCGATGACCGTGCCGCCGCAGGTCGGATTCTGCACGGGCTGCGGATGCCCGCAGTGGAGGCGCAGCGAACTCAGCGTCAAGGCGACGATGCCGATGGCGGAGTGTCCTCGCGGCAAGTGGCGCGCGTACGAGATCACGATGCCGCCCAAAGGCGGAGCGGTATAATCAGGGATCATGGTGTGCGACTCCATCGCACGCGTCTCCTATGGCGACCACGGTGTACGAGCCGTGGTCGCTTTATTTTGCAAATAACGCGGCTTCCTTCCGCTCCTGCGCAAGAAGTGAGAAATAGTGCAGAGTAGTACTTGACAGGGACGATAGTAGCGGTATGATGATCCCGTTCCCGCTCGTACGCGGGAGCAAGTCAGGACCGTAAACACAAGGAGACACCATGACAACGACCACGATCAATGAAGCCCTCGTCCAACTCGACATCGCAGTTGCCGTCGCTGAGGATGCTTTCGACGCTCGCCGCCGCGCTGAAGAAGCAAAGTTCGCCGCTCATATGGGCTGGAAGCGTGTGGCTCAGTACAAGTGGTCGCAACTGAACCGAGTCGTCGATGCGATCATGCTGGACTCCTGCGAAGCCGTCGAACTGACGCGCGCTCGCAACGCGCGCAAGCAGTACCGCTGACGCGCGCGCGAGGGCTCCACGGAGCCTGAGCGCCTGCGCCATCGTGGCACAGATTCGCAACGCACAAGGAGACACCATGACAGACACAGACATCGACACGCCTCAACTCGACGCGCTCATCGACATGTGCGCGCTGCTGCCACGCGAGTACTCGTACTCCGTCGGCATGTGCCTCAAGGATGTGCGGCACGCACTGCAGCAGACCGCGCCGCACGGCGACCCGTCCTTCTACGAGGATGTCGCCAAGAAGGTGCGCGTGCAGGTCCTTCACGCCGTGATGAAGGGCGTGCTCGAGATGCAGACCGCGCTGATCACGCAGGAGGGACAGCAGTGAACCTCGACCACGCAGACTTCGTGATCCGCCAACTGTCGAGCGTGCCCGTACGCGGCACGAAGACCGAGCCGCGACCAGCGGCAGTCATCGAGAAGCGGTACGGCATGAAGCCGCTCGAGGACACGACGAGCCTCTCGCCCGCGCAGCAGATCAGTAACCTCTGCTGGCGATTCTTCGGTCTCATCGAGATCGAAGAGGAAGACCCGCAGCGCATGATCCTCGT
>JAAOEI010000240.1_pt1 | contig 22367 bp, 51 predicted proteins | sample 7059261 | NCBI WGS metagenome assembly JAAOEI01 (sample SAMN14008812, study PRJNA610033) | viral metagenome | isolation source: viral particles filtered from seawater | place: China: Hangzhou Bay, Yangshan Deep Water Harbour | collected 2017-10-31 | reverse complement strand
CACTGCGCTTTACAGTATAATACAACTCACCCTCATACTGTACAGATTCAATATAGCAGGTTTCTCCTTTCCCTTCAAGATTTTCTTTACTCTCAAGTGCGTAAGTGTAGCTAGTTGTATATTTTGTATCATTGTTAAGGCATACAGCATCCCATGCTTTCTTGGTATCAACATCACCGGCAACAAGTAAGTCCTCCATATACTCGTTTGTGTAACGAACGTCTAGAAACCCGTCCAAAGTACCCTTCATGTCCTCGTCAAAGACACAATCGTAAAGCTCTTGAGCTTCTTCTAAAACTCGCTCTGCTTGATGCCTTAGTTGTTTCCAGTATTCATAGTCTGTGCCCATATGAGGGGCATTACCACTGATCACATTAAACTTTGTTACTCGATAGTTACTCATCATTCTCCCTTAATTGGTTACATATTCTTTATTATTGAAGTGGCGGCGTACTACATAACCCCTGCCCAAACTCCAGATTGTACAGAGGACTGTCGTGGAAGTGGCGATTGCAATAGGACTTGTAAAGACCATCAAGCAACCCATTGTAATCAACCAACTCCCAACCATCCCTATTGTAGTGTTTGTACAGGTTTCAATCAAGGATTGTTTTCTAGACTGCTTCATAAGCTACACCTTACAAAGATGCTTAAACTCATTGTACAACCCTTGATAACGGTCAGCCTTCCCCAGCTCCTGCATTACATCATCCTTACCACCGGCACGCAAGCGGTATTTAAGAATATTACCAAGGCAGTACCCATAAAACTGCTCAAGAGTCATACTGCTTGCAATCACTTCGATTGCTTCAAGTTGCTCAAATACGGCGTAGTGCTTGGGGCTGTTTACAGCATCAGGCTGTTTGGTAGTTGGTGTTCCCTCATGGACGAACACAACGTCATCACGAGCGATCACCCAAACCTTTCCGTTGTGCTTGAATGTCATTGTGTCGTCAGTAATATAAGAAGCATTTTCAATCACAGTGTCGTGATACAAGCCCTGATATTCGTGATCTTTCGTTACTATTTTTATCTTCATTTAGTTCTCCTTCTCTTAACTTGTAATGTTAGACAGCAGAGAGTCTCGCTTCTCTTTATGCAGCAGGTTTACACGACTCCGGCGTTGAACACCAGTAATTTTGTTACGATAACGTTTGTATTTTCCAAGGTTGGAATAATGAAAACCATCCTCTTCCCATACGGACATGTCCAAGATTTCATCCACGTACACATCGAAGTTTGGAAGCGTATTATCCCACGAACTAAGAATATCATAAAGCTCTTCCAATGACAACACATCATTGATGTTGTAAAGCTTCATCTCAGCCCAAGCTTCAGGGTTGTTCTTCATGCACTCTGACCAAAGTAAATGACCAGCAAACTTACCATGCTCAAGCTTCTTGTATTTAGTGCAGAGCTGGTCTGCCATATATTGAAGTTTATTGCTTGTGAAGCCAAACTGAGCCTTGGCAATGTTCAATGTATCAATCTGTCGGAATGTGCTTGGCTTTGGATAACCATTCAATACAAGGCGAGCATTGATTTTCTTAACATCGAATCGCTTACTATTCTGACCTACAACAATATCAGCTTCATTCAACAGCTTCCACAAGTTACTGAGAAGACTACTATCATCTTCAAAGTCATCAGAGCCTTGTAGGTCTTCGTAGATAACATCATCACAACCTTTCCACTTAGCACAGTATGAGAGAATAGACCAATCTTCTTGGATTTGATTCAAGCCAACATTCTGGTCAAACAGTCGCCATACATGTGCAAGGATGGGCTTCGTTTCAATGTCAATGAAAAGAATCTTTGGGCCTTTAACTTCTACCTTATCCAAACCAAGAATATCAATCTGTGTTGGGTTATAAGCTCCACTATCTAGACGCTTGAATAAATCATTTACGCTAGATTTTCCCTTACCTAAGTGCTTACCTATCTTACGACTACTCCAACCCAGTACACGCAACTTTAGTGCTTCAATATGCCAGCTACTCAAACTACTTCCCCTTTCTTATATTCCAATAGTTGACGAAGGATTTCCACATTGAACTCAGCAAGACTAGAATACAGCTCTACTTTCTCTTGCACACTAAACGTATGGAAATCTCTTACACTCTTCATTACAACATCTTTATATTTCTGAACATCAGCTTCAGCTTGTGAGATGCTGAACATTACAAGTCGTTTAGCTTTCTCGTCAAAGAGATTAATTACTTCTGACATACACTCTCCTAGTTAAAAAGCAATATTGAACCAGCAGCCAAGGTACAGATAGTATTCCATCAACATCACATTCCAGACGTTTGACCAATAATCACCACAGAAATAGTTGTAAATATTCTTAATCATCTTTATTCCTCCATTGCTGAATGTATCCGGGTTGCATCAGATCACCTTCTTTAAGGATATAATCATCAAGACTCTCTGGTGACTTAATCTGAGGGAACATAATTTGAAGAAGCTCTATGCTCTGTTCAACAGATTTAAGTCTAGCATCAAGTAATTGCCAATCGTAGTCAGTCACCACTTAAAGCATCCTCAACAACCTCAGTCCAGTGACCACCTCCATTATAATGCATTGTGTGGAAGTCAATGCTACCATCAGGATTCTCTGTCACATCTGCAAAGTAATCTGGAGTCTCTGTGTCTCGTTTCACTTCCCATTGCACTTCATAGATTTCACCATTGATGTTAACGAAACCTTCGGCATAAAGGTCATCAAAATCATCTTCGGTGTAGTGTTCAGTATCAATATTTACAGGAATCAAACGACCTTTGTTGCGTTCTACTTCACTCATCCTCAATATACCTCCAATGACTAATACTCATCAACTCAAATTTACCATCAGCGGTAAACCATTTTGGGCCATCCAAGCTGTACGCTAAATAAGCAATACCTTCAAACCCACCATTTGAATTCCTTACATATACATCTTCACTTGTTCTACCATAAGCCTGTACTTCTGATGGAAGGCTGTCTTCTGTACTAATCCACTCATTCAACACTATCTTTCTCCTTTAACACGTTACGAACAGCATCTCTACGAGCATCTTTGTTTCTAGCATAGCCTATCACACCATTTTCTACAAGGTATGCATCAATCACTTTAGCAGATTGTTTGCAGATTGCAATTACTTTTTGTTCGATGATTGCATCAGTGTAACTCATGCCTTGTTTATTCGCAATCACTAAAGCAGAGTTGCACCCTTTGCAGATCAGACGTAAATCTTCTTCCCTAACGTACAGCAGGCGCTCCACAAATCCCTGAATGTCCTCTGTCTTGGTCAAGCTACCTGCTGGTGTGATGTGATCCACCTGTCCATCTTTTAAGATGTAATCCTTCTCACAAAGTTCACAAGTAAAGCCAAACACCGTTGCTTTATTACCCCTAGGGTTTGGGTTGGCTACTTGTTTACGTTGTTTCTTAATTACATTTAACTTAGTCGGGTGGCGACTCCAGGCTTTACGCAAACACCCCCTCAGATATGTGAAGAAAGCTGTTGAGTTTTTCCACGGAGTACCTTCACCCCAAGGCTCTTTCACTCCCATACAGGTACAAACACTTCAGTGCGTTGCTTAGTAACATAATGAGCCGGAATAACCACTTCTGGGACAAGCTCTTGATACTCTTCTACTTTACAGAAGCTCATGCTGTTCCAGTCACATCCATTGTTGTCATCATAGTAACCACTGAGCGTTACACAGACATTCAAGAAGTCTGAAGCATCGACATCCTCTTCTTTCAGTGTATCAATGTCAGCTTGCTTGAATGTGTAGGAGCAGTCCGCGTAGAAAGTAGACCCACGACGATGCTCTGTCTCCATATCACCAAGTTCAGATACATATTCTTCCAAGTAGTCTCTCGTAATTTTATTCATAAATAGTTCCTCTCAAGTATTTATTCAAATCCCATTCATCCTTCTCATGCCTTAGCAAATACAAGAAGAATCCGTTTTCATCTAGACGCTCTTCCCAGCCTTCTTCCTCACCATACATTGCAGAATAGCATTCATACACTCGTGAAGCCAAGTCAACTTCTGTCTTGCAATCAGCAAGAATCTTCTTAGCTGTAGCAGGGCCAACACCTTCCACTTTAATCTTGAAGCGTTCCTTGGTGATCTTAGAGAGCTTTTCAATGCCGGGGATGTTATCTGCACTATCACCAATCAAAAGCTGTGTGGCAAAATTATACGACTGTGCAAAGCTATCATTCCAGAAGATTCCACCCTCAAGTTTGTTGTAGTTGAGTAGCCAGCCTCGACTATTTGCAGCAAGGTCTTTGTCACAGAAGGCTAGCACAACATTGCATTGACTATTATCCTTAGAATCAACTCCTTTACGATAGCTCTCCCAAGCCATGATGTTACACGTATCATCTGTTTCTCGACCTTCGGAAAGAATTACACGTCCTTTATATTTCTTTAGGAAGAACTCTCTGCACTCTTCAAACAAGATAGGTTTTTCACTCCGTTGCCCTTTATAGTCTACAAATCTAGACTTGAAGTCTTTACGAAAGTTCCCCTCTCCCTCAATACACAGAACAAAATCATCACAACCAGCAGCATCTACGATCTTATCCACTTTCTGCTTTATTGATTGGAAAGCAAATCGAGGTTCTGCATCTGGTTTAATCTCAGACTTTGTTTCAAAGGAGTAGTTTGCTTTGTCTCGGTTATTCTCTTTAGCCCACTCATTAAAAGCTGTCTTAGATTCAAACAAGCGTTGTGAGCCATGTTCAATGTTTGTAGCTAGACATTTGTTCAATTGTTGTTGGGCTGCTGATGAATAAAGGATGGTGTCAGCGTCAATGACCAGTAGTTTACTCATCTTCTGCATAATCTCCAGTCAGCTTCAGAATCACCCTACCAAACTTACTGTTCTGACTAACTCCCACTTTACCAAGTAACAGCCATTGTAAGGGGATAGTGATTACAAAGAACGGAAGGATGGCCAAGAGAGCAATTCGATTCCAAATATTCTTTTCTTTTGAATAGCTACCTTCCCAAGTCACCACATATTCACTGTCGTAGTCATTGTAATAAGTACCAAACAGAAGGTCTAGTATACTATCAGCTGTAGCTTTATCACCACCAGCTTTATTCTTGATATCTTGCTTGTATGTACTGCGTTGCTGTTTAAATAGATTCATTCCTTCTCCGTATATTCTTTACCAGTCGGAACAAGCTCGTACTCAACCACTTTATACCGTGCATTACCCCATCCACCAAGACGTGCAAGAGCATTATGAATGCGTGTATAAACTCGTGTACCTGTAGACCAGTTGGCTCGGATTTGACCAGACTCTTTGTCTTCAACAATCCATACTAATTTCTTAGACATGTTACCTCCTAAAAGAAAGCCCTACGTTTTATGGCAGGGCTATTTGATTCTTACTGATTATAACCAGTCAGTTCAACATACTTGTCAAACACTGCATCAGCGGCTTCTTTCTTCTCTTCAAAGTCTCGCTTAGCTTCCAACTTAGCCGCGCCGGCTACCAGCTTAATAACTTCAGTAGACAAGCCTTGTGGGCAAGTATCTTCGTTGTATTTACTGTCTGCCTTCAGTTGACGAATATCCTCAGACAGAACAAGTTTCTGAGACTCAAGGTCAGCCAAGCGGTCAAACAACTCTTTTTCACTAATCATATGTTTCTCCTGTATGGGTAAAAGAATGCTCTTTCTAGAGTCCCAGAACAATAAAAAGAGCATTATAGTAGTTAAATCAACTTAGATCAGAACGGCAACTGTTCATCCAGATCATCTTCAGGCTCTGGTGCAGGTTGTGCCTTTGCAGGAGCGCCTTGCACCTCAGCAACCTTTTCCTTACCAGCAGGAGCCTCTGCAAGCTTCACATCACCGAAGTCATCTACAACACCACCAGCTTTACTTTGATACTCTACAAGCTCCTTCACAAGGATTGCTTGCAGCTCTACAAAGTTACCGTAGGTGTCAGTTTCCTTGATACGGTAGGACAGATCACCTTTGCTACCGTTACCAACCAGCTTCTCAAAGGTAACGTCTACACGACTACCACCTGCAAGCTCTTGGATAACACGAGGACGATATTTCTCAGGGGTTTCCTTACCATTCTTGATGTGAGACTTCTTGAACTTGATGACAAACTGCTCATCTTGGTCTGGGAAGGGTACTTCAAAGTTAAACTTTTCAACAAAGTCTGCATTGTCATACTCTTTCAGAGAAGTCTTTGGATACTCCTTCTTGATTGCTTTTGCATCTTTCTTACTCATAACAACATCTACTGACCACTCGCTGTCTACTTTGTTGTAGGCAGGAACTGGATTCATTACTTTTGCGTAGATGAAAGTTACATTGCTAACGATTGCCATAATTGTATTTCCTCTTTCTCGTTTGATGGACATTATTGTCCGGTACGTTTGTTACTGCTTTTGCCTTTATGGCACTTATTCAAGCTTTACGCTTAAATTCTTTCTTGAGTGCTTGATACACACTCCGCTCACATACATCCATGCTCGCCGTATACACTTTATAGCTTTTCAGTTTCCCTGTCAACACATCAAAATATTGCTTATTGAACACCTCCATTGTGTATGTGGTTTGTTCAGCTGCACCTGATGTACGGGCTTGTTTGCGAAGCTTACGTGATTGCTTACCATTCATGTTTGTTTCTCCTTAACCAATTGTAATATTGTTGATGATGTAGCAGTAGCTGTGCTTTTTGTGCATATCTTTAACTTCATTAATAAGCTGATTTGCTGACTTATAAGGAAGGTCTTTTCCAAAGACTGCATTCTCTGTTACAAACTGCCAATCAGATGTGTTCTTACTTTTGAATTGTAAACTGATTGCAACTGTTTTCATAAACCCTCCTATCACATAAATTGTACAGCAATACCACCAAAGATCAAAGTGATTACATTGAGAATCACACCTTGAACCAAGACCATTGTACTCCCTTCCCCATTATTAAGACCTCGTGTACCTTGCAGCAGACTTGCAAACAGTGCAATACCGTATGCGTGAGCCATTGTGATGGACTCTACACCAAATGGAACAATAAACCAACCCCACAATGTAGAAACTGTAAAGGCACTAAACAGAGCCAAGACAATCATTACAGCTACAATACCTAGACCAGCTACCATTGCAACACCAATCTTATCCATATTTATTCCTCCTTATCGAATCTTAGCCGGATTTTCGTAACGCAGAATCTGCACTTTACCTTGATACATCGCTTCATACAAGCGTTTTACTTCACGAGCTTCTTCACGAGAGTAAGCAATATCTTGAATGGGTGCACCTGTATCTTTCATCACTGCTGTGTAGATGTATTTGTTTTTCATTTTGTAACCTCCTCATGATTAGATTTGTTCAGTGTTTTGATAATCTTCTTACGAATGTCTTTTGCTTCCTGTTTTGTGTCTGCGTAGACAGTGATCTTAGAGTACCAACGACTCCCACTCTGTTCAATAAAGTCAATTTGTGCTTCGTAAATATCACAATCCTCTTTAATCTTATCATCTGATTTGATATACATTGTCCCCTCCCCCTAGTTTGATTGATTTTACGGAATGTATTGTTTCATGATTTGGTCGTCTTGTCAAACGGTTTTTAAATTATTTTACTCCTTCCACAAGCTTGTTAGCTTCATTGATGTAGTAACCGTAGTCTAGCTTATTCCAGTTAAAATCACCAACATTATTACACGTTTCTACTGTGTATTCAGTGTCGATACCAAGCCTACGCCATTCTTCACCATCTTGCAAGGGTGGCATCAGTTTAACCAGTTTACCACCTTCTAAAGCTGGATAATAGCGGCAGATGTTCTGCTGCTGCACTTCTGTACCATTATCATAGCACAAAAATAGCTTGGAGCTACGTGGTACTTTTGTACGCAAGAAGAAATCAAAGTAATCCTTATGACCACGAATGAAATCTTCAGCAGTTCCTTTACCCAAAAGCTCATGTTGCACAGCCATAGGAATCACCATTGATGAATGGTTCTTCTGCCAGCCAAGCTCTGTGTGAGGAAGCACTTCATATGCACCTTTAGTCTTCACCTTACCAGATTCTGTTATGCTGGTATAATTATTCACGTCCCTGACATACATCACATCATAAGTATCACCCTCCATTTCAAGACCAGTCACTTCCTCCCAACGCTTCACAATCTTATCAGCTTTGTCCATCATGTCAACATCAACAAAATACTCAAAGCCATCTGTGTTGCACATAATGATTTCAGCATCGCAATGATCAATCAGAGCACCCATTAACATGCACAGAGAAAGCTGACCACCAATCGTAATACTCATTGTGTAAGCAGGATCATACAACGGACTGAATTCGTTGTTGCTGTCACCATACACACCGTTCAACGCAAGCTTCAACGCTTTGTTGATAGCTGACTTCTTGTCATGCTTCTTGCGCTCATTGTACAAATCCTTGTACACCTTACAGAATGTTTTGCCCAAGTGTTCAGGATAAACATTGTTACTGATTGCCATGTTTGGATAATAACTGGCAACATCGAGAGTTCGTAGCTTTCGTTTAGTTGTAGATTTATGTGTGCCTTGTTTTGCACCATGAATACCACCTACACCAAAGTCAAACCTAAACCCGTCAATCACAACATTCAGAGTTTCAGCAACATGATAGCACCAGTGATAAGACTTCTTTGCCACCTTTACATTACGTGTCTTCTGTTTACCCTTCTCATCTACATAAGACTCTTTTACAGGTTTACCCTCAGAATCTTTAAGCACCTCCATAGCTTTCAATTCTGTGACTTCAACCCACCCAAGAGGGAACTCCACTTTCATCTCAGCAATGTCTGATTCATTTGGTTCAGCTTTAAACTTAACCTTCTTGACTTTCATCTCAGCGTATTTAGCTACATCACCAATCTGATGCTCAAGAAGATCACTGAACACACCTTTAGTCTCAGTAATTACTTGCTCTTTGAACCATGTGTGAACAGCCTTGAACTCAGGGCGATTCTTGTCAAAGTTAATGTAATCAAACAGACAGTCCTTGATAACAATTTCATCACGTTTGGTTTGATTCATCTTACGACCAAACTTACCTGATGTGTAGCAACAACCCGGATTCTCCTGTTCAAGCCGATTGATAAAAAGCTGCTTACCAATCTTTGTATCATTGAAATTGGTGCAGTCAAAACCAAACTGTTTGCTCAGCTCATCACGAAGATCAAGAGCATCTTTAGAGTGGTGATAAAACTTCAGTGTCTCAAGAATATCTTTCTTGTTGTACTTGAGCAGCACAGGGATTTCATCATCCTTCACCATATAACCCGGAGGAAATGGTAAGTCTTCAATCTCAGCAGAACGCATGTTGAACTCAAGCATTTTCAAAGATGTAGCACGAGCTTTGTTGTCAAAGTGATGAATCAAGTAAAGGTCTACTTGAGGAATAACAACATCACTTTCACGAACAGATGGAAACTTACGTTCATCATCTTTCTTTTGAAAATGCTTTTGTGCAACGTCATACAACTCTTTAGCTGTAAAGATACACTCCTTACCGGATGCTTTACAAACTCTTGATTTCTCAATCATGTAATGAATCAAACTGTAGTCGAACTCACGATTGTTAAAACCAACCATTCGACGTTTCTTACGAACACAGTCACGCAACCATTCAACAAGACGAAGCGAATCATTCTTGCGATTACTGATTTCAAAGTCAAGGATGTTCTCACCATCAGAATCCACCGTACACATAGTAACTACTGGTGGGTATGTTTCCATGTCATAGATCACATCTCTTGTCACAACGCCTCCTTAAAAATTAATCTCTTGTGGATTCTCTGCTAACCAGTCATCCAAATCATGACACTTACTCTTATCGAACTCAAAGTACCACAAACCAGCAGCACCAGTCTTACCACCACGACACTTAGGAAGGTCTACTTCTGTGGTGTTCTTGGTTACGTCACTATCAGACAGTTTATCACGATTTAGAACGATGTTATAGGCTGCCGACTGGACGAACGACCCTGTACCAAGTGCATCATACTCAGTAACTTTCCTCGGCTTACCGTCAGCATTCTGAGGTGGTTTACGGGTGTGCAGGACATTAATAGTCGTTACACCATTCTTAGCCATGTTCCGCTGAAAGTTCATGTGATCTTCAGCATGTTGTTCGCTGCTACCACGAAGCAAATCAGACAACACGTCAATCACAAACAGCTTACTGCCATGTTTACGGAAAAGCATTTCCATCTCAGCTTCCATATCTTTAATACTACCAGCACGCTCATCAATAATGAAGAAACGAGGTTCACCATTATCTTTGTATGCTAATTCATTCTTAGCCTTTTGTCCAGCTTCTGTACCAAGAAACTCAATAATCTGCTCTGGACTCATCTTCCACATCAAGTTCACTTCAAGGTGTGTAGAAAGCATTTCGAGCATGTACTGGGCAGCTGTTGCCTCAAGACTGACAATAGTGGGTGTAACAGGACTATTGAAAATCCAGTGATAAACCATACGGTTTACGTGTGTACTCTTACCACATGATGTATCTGCAATTACGTTCGCAATACGCCCTTGGATGATACCACCACCCATCATCCCTTGCATTACGTGCATATAAGATGGAAGCGTGATACGAGGCTTCATAAGCTCTTCTGGAATCTCATCAAGACCTTCACCGGCACTCTTTACACCCGGAGGTGTATAAGGCTTTGCTGCCCAGAAGTCACTGATAAACTCTTGCTCAGCATGTACAAGCTTACCAGATTCTTTATCCCAGATATAAGCATTTGGGTCTTTGCGGCGCATTGTCATTACATGCACACGACCTTTAGGTAGAATCTCAATCAAAGCTTCAGCGGCTTCCTTACCGGCTTTGTCGTTATCCATGCACACAACAATTTTCTTGAACTGGTCAAAGAATTCATACTGTGAGCGTACTTGCTTATGGGCACCAGACTCACCAATTGTAGAGCTTACAACAGCAATTGGATCATACTGCTTGTTCTTCTGGTAATCAGACAACATCTGGAATGCTGCAAGTGTATCATGCTCGCCGCCACAGATTACAACAGTGTGATTGAAGGTCTTGAATCGAAACTGACCAAACAGCTCACAATCCTTCCCTGTCTCACCATATGGACTTGTGAAGTTCTTAGGGTGAATACGCACCTTGTACCCAGACAGTTCATAGTTCTGAGTCACAGGATAGTAAGTGCTTTGAACACTACCATCACCTTCATTGTATTCATAGCGCACACCAAAAGGTTTACTAATGTCTGTACGAATACCACGATAAGATTTACTCTCAACTCCTGTTTTCTTCTTGATTGTATCATTTACATCTGAATCAAAAGGTTTCCCCACAACATCCTCCATTTCTTGATTTAACACGAATGTGTCAAGGTCATCAGTGATTTCCTGATAAATACGAACAGCTTGAGGAAAGTTTACACCTTCGATCTGTTTAATGAACTCCACAGCATCACCACCTGAAGAGCATTCCCCGAAACAATGCCATGACTCTGTATCTTCATAGATTTGAAGACTTGGTGTTTTCTCTCCATGCAGAGGACAACAGCACTTTATACCAGAGAACTCACCACCATAGTGTTCAATAACCTGCTGAATATAGCTCAATCAAAATACTCCACAGCATCCGCTTTAAATAGATAACCTGTAGACTGTACAAGCTCCTTTACTTCAGCAATTTTATCGTACAAAGCAAGCTTTTCTTTATCATGCTCCATTCCCCGCATACTTAACCAAGAATCAGATAACCAAACTGTATTCAGATGATCTTTACTGATAAGAAATTCTTCTGTAACGTCTGAAATATTCATCTCTATTTCCTCCAATTAATTACAAAGCTCTTTATACATAAACTCATACTCACGTAGACGATCTATTTCATTCAACATAGAATTGAATAGCTTATCACCTGTTGCATTGTAAGTCCCAGCTTCCCAGTAAAGCCCGTTACGATAAAGAACAAGTTCATAGGTATCTTCATCGCGGATTACTTTGTACTTACCATCTTCAAATTCATACTCGATTAGCATTTATTCCTCCGATTCTTTTCTGGCTAACTTCTTCCTTTATTATAAAAGGCAACAAGGTATGGCAACGGTCCTGCTGCCATGAGAAGTAACCCACCAATAGGAACTTCCCACAAGTCACTCTTCTTCCAAAGACCTTCTTGCACATATTCAGCAAGTATACCAACGAATGTAATTGTACCAATAATTAACCAAGCAATCAATAGACTCATAACTTATTCCTCCAATTTCTCACGAAACTCAACCACTTCCTTCATCACATCAATGAAGTTCTGAATGTCGCCATCCTGACCACTCCAATACCACTCATTACCATCAGGATCAGTGATTGTACATGAATAAAAGTCAACACACAACTGGTACATGTATGCTTTACGCAAAGCTTCTTGGAATGTCATGCGAATACCTCCAGCTTAGCTGTGACTTCTGTAAAGACTTCGTCTCCAACATATTCATTCTTATCAGAAACCATACCATCGGATAAGTCTACTACTGCTAGTACCACTCCAGTATCAATAGCCATCACATAACTACCGTAGCAATCAATATAAACATGACCAGCTTCCAGAGATTCCCAAAGAATTCCTTTATGGTTGTTTCTTGTGTCGTTAATAGTCAATGTCATTGTTCCTCCTCACAATCAATTTCAATATTCGAACATCCTACACAACTTAATGGGTGTTCACAAGCTTCTTGCCAATCAAGAGCGTCCCGTTCATCCCAAGACATACCATCGATATCCACTGTTTCCCTATCAAATCGGCACTCTAACACGACTTCAGACATTTCCCGTAGGGTAGCATCACTTTGCTTTAAACGCTTCTTATCAGGCTCTACGGAGGACTTATTTGTCTTGTAGAGATTCTTGGCTACGAAGTTATTTTTCATCTTCATCACTGTCAAACAGTTCACTTGCAAAGTCAGCAATAGCTTCTCGTACTTCTGTATCAGACCACCCCCACTCCTCACCCATAGAACGTATACTCTCAGGCATGGTGCAGTATACGTTCAAACACGAACGAGAGTTATGGGAAGTTCCTGTAATTTCATACAAAACATCGTGGATAGTATTCTCTGCGCCTTTGTTCATAAATCCTCCTAAACCAAATATTCCACAACAGGAATTTCAACACCACGAACCTGTAACTCAGTCCGAATCTCAGCAAGCATTAACCTACAATGCTCTCTCATAAAACGTTCTTTATACCAAGACTCATTTTCAGCAGCGTTGTAGTAGCTTAGCTCAGAAGCTTTCTTCTTGTAAAGCTCTGTAAGGTCTTCGTTAGATGTGTTTTCAAAGGTCATCAATAACTCCGATAATCATAAGCATTCTTAAGCTGACTCTTCAAGCTTTCCACTTCCTGCTCAAGTTGCTTAATACGATTAGTCTGAATTGTCTCACCCATAATATCAGCAAGAGGTTTCAAGTCAAGACCATAACTACCAATTACGACTAGATGATCATAACCATACCCATCATTCACATAGAAGAAATTAGGGTGATCCTCAAGCTCACGAATTCTGCCCTGAATAATGTTCTTAATGCAACCAGTGACACGGTTACTAATGTTTCCTTCTGTGTCACCTACAACATGAGGGAGATATTCAGTATACAAATCCCCCATAATACTCTCAATCACAGCTCCAGCCTTCTGCTTTAGTTCTTCCATAGCTTCTGTGAGGATGCGTTCGCGGGTTTCAATATCGTTGTTCATTAGAATCTCCCTTCAATTTCTTTAGCTCAATAATAAGCGAATAGACGGAGAAAGTAGTAGCAACACCCATCCATACCCACCAAAATGCACTAGGATTCCCAAATACTCCATCTTGTTTGGAGAACTCAGCTAGTGCCATTATGCCAACCCAAGAGTTAAGTAACCACCAGTAAATCATCATACTCTCCTCAATATGGATCAAGCTTAGTATACAGAACTAGGATATCGTCTTCAAGCTCTGCTTTCACTACTTTGTACTCAGAAGAATTTCCTGACTCCGCAATGTAAAACTCATCGTCTTGGTTGTAATGATACTGCCCGCCTTTCCAGCCCCAGTGTACTTCTTTAAGAGCTGCTGTAAGCTCTTCTGCAATGATCTCACCTGTTTTATCTTCCCAGCTTGTACTGATTGCAGGTAGATCGTAGCTGCCCCGCCACGAATGAAGCTCTCCGGGGGAGCGGTTTGTACCAAGGAAGTGTACAACCTTATCTGGGTGTTGTCTACAGATACCAATCAAATTCCCGATAGTAAAGAAATTAATATACCAGTCCTCACTACGATAGTTACCATCAATAGTGTCGTAATTCATCATTCATAATCCTCACAATAAGAAAGAAAGTCATCTTTGTACAGAGCCTTCACTTTATCAGAAAACTCCTGATCTGCAAACTGATGTGTCCAGACAGGGACACGTTCCACTCCGTGTTCCACCCCCATACGTTTCTCAACATCCTCGTGGAATGTACTGAAGTTTGTAGTGGTGATACCTGTGAAACCCATAATTGCAAGAGCTTGTTCTTTAGTAAATTTCATTTCTTAATCCTCATATCGTGATTTAAATTCTTTAGCTAATACATCTGGCCAATATGTGTCCTTAGTATATTCACCTTTGGGTCTGGACATAAAACTACTAATACACATTTCCTCAGAGTCTTTCAGTTCTTCAAGACAGTCCTCACACAGGTATCCAAATTTAGGACTAATGTATTCACACATAATATTTTCACAACCTAGACGGTCACACGCTAAAACACCCATAACCTTCTCCTCTATTAATCTTCATCTGCCAACAATACTAACACATTTCTCCACAACGTCCAATTGAAAGAATCAATGGTTTGGTGGGGTTTGATAGTCAACCAAGACAATTGGAAAGTCTTGTGCAAAGTACACACCCTCAACCCCTCCAAATAAATGTCACGCACTTACTCTCTTTACGAGCACGTAGGGTAGCAATTACAGCTTTCAATAAGCTTTCTCCACGATAGTGAGATACATCTTGCCAGTGTCCATCTAATTTTACAAATTTACTTACTTCATATGTCCAACCCATTAGTTAATCTCCAATTTAATTGACAATACTTGCTCTGCGTTTTCAAGCTTACAACCGACTATCCAATCAACAAGATTACCAACAGTCCAATTATCAGGTAAAATATAACTACCCTCTTCATAGCATATAGAACCAGTCAATATGTTTTCGTTTTTCATATAAACTGAAATAACCATCAGTCACCCTCCTGTACAAGCCCCAATCATGCCGACTAAGACTGTTAAAATAAAAACAACTAAGAGTATCCAAAAATCTGCATTATCTGCATTCATAATACCTCCAGTATCAAGAGTTCTGAATGGTGTACTTCAGAATCTGTTTGATTTCACTATCAAACTCGGAATTATTGGTGATAGTTAGGCTCCACAGTAGTCACAGGTTTGCTCTGGAAAGCTACCCCATTTCTCTAGAAACTCTTTACAGGCTTGCTCATAACCATCCCACCACTCTTTCTCTGCTTTATCCTGTTCGTCCAAGATAGCCCACATCTTATCTGTAGGGCAACACTCTCTGTGACAAGGAACGTAAGCATGTTCAGTCTCGTGATAGCGATACTGTCCAGTAATTTTCTTGCCACAAGAGCAGCATTTCATGTTACTGACTTTACAACGGTCAGCGTGCGTATATTCATATCGTTTACCCATCTTTCCTCTCCTTTGTCTCACATAAGCTACATTTTAGCATGAATGTCACGTTTATGATGCCCAGCAGCCACAATCTACCAACGATCAAGCAATCTCAAATCTGCATGATTGCAACGATTAACCATCGTAGCACAGTATTCATTCCAATTCAAACGTAGTTGATCACTGTTGTACTCTGCAATATACCCATTGCAACGAGTGTGAACAGACATAATACTCTCAGCTTTTACACTGAAAATATCATAACGATTCTCCCAACACCCACATGCTGTAGAACGTCCGTTGTCAAACTCCTGAATCTTAGGTTTAAGACCACAACAAGGGCATTTCTCCCAATGTTCATGCTCAGGTACAGGTTCGTATGCATCAATGCAAAAGTAACCTGTGTGGACAGTGTAGCCGTGATTGTACTTGACAATGTAGGTTCCGAATTCCGTTGTGACTTCTTTATGGATCATCTCAAATCTCCATCAGGATAGCAAGACTATCTTCAGCTTTCTCTAGCATTTCCTTAGCCTTCAGATAAGATTGTTCTTTCTCCTTGAACACTGCCGTCAGGTCTTTTACAGCCTTCTTTGCCTTGATGACTTTAAGCTGAATCGGTTGAATATCTTCTAGCCATTTGTTGTGAGCACTTACTAGAGCTTGGGATTGTTGGCGGTTCAACTTCTCCTTTGGATCATTGCTCCAGCAAATGTTGCCGGGAGCGTTTTCGATCCAGCCCCAAGAATTACCATATGTCGTCGTATGACGGTTTGTGCATGAGCGCCACACAAGCTCGTTGTGAGCAATTTTAGTATCGCCAAGCTTTACGTACTCATCTGTCACTTCAACCATCTCAAATCTCCTACGTTGTGTGTTTGATACCTTCGATTCTACACTGACTGAGGCATACGTCAAGCTTATTTTCCTATAAATTATTTTCACAAAATCTCTTGTGTTTTCTGAGAAGTGTGCTAAGATTTATGGCGTTGAGTGCCTTGTTGGAGAAATGTTTCCCATATAGGAGGATAGCGGAGGAGGTAAGAGGATTAGTATGAAAGTAAGGGAAATAGAGGGTGTAGAAAGGTATAAGATGTTGTTGTCTACTATGAAGGGTAGACCGTTCCGAGAGGAGAATAAAGCCTATGACACCATAGTGGAAGCTATGTGTGCTGTCTATGGGGAGAAGAAATATAATGCTATCCAATGGTTCTTCACCAACACAAGCAAAGCCCTACGAAACGGATATAGAGGCTTCAGTGTACGATTGAAAGCTAACTACTGGTCTGGGAATGTGTGTGGGATTGGTGTAAGGCAGGTCAAATCAGTTCTTGACAGTCTAGAGCAAGATGGTTATATTGTGACCTTTATGGGCAACAAAGACACAAGGGCTGACTGGTTGTCTTTTCCTACTGTTGTCCGGTTTGAACCTAAGTTACTAAGCTTGTTTGATAACGACCAAGTGAACCTACACGTAGCTAAAGGTTGCATGTTGGAATCGGTTGTGGTAAAAGATCGTAAGACTAAAGAACAAATATTTACAGAGAACACCGAGGAGTTTCTAAGAATGGTTAGCAAAATGAATGAATACAATCAGAGCCTCAGTGCTGTGCAGATTGAGTTTATGGGCGAACCACTACCGTTGGTTGAATACAAGCGCTCATTTAGTGACGATCTGTTCCACGGCGGACGTTTGTTTGTGCATGGTGGTGGGATTCAATTACTGCCTGAAGAATACCGCTTAGAACATATCACTATAAATGGTGAGAAAATTGTAGAGCTTGATTATAAAGCAAATCACCCTTATATGTTGTATTCCTTGTATTTAGACGGAAATAGTGGAATTTCAGAGCTTATTAAGGAAGATTTTGATCCATACAACGCAGACACCTCGTTTCTTCAGGTGGATAGTATTGCTGTAGCAAAGCACAAGATGAGATACTCTCTGTCAAAATATGACCCTGTTCGTAATCTTTACAAACGGGCGTTGCTTTTGTCAATCAACTGTGTAAACTTTGATCAAACAAAACGAACACTTGGCAACGAACTTTTCAAAGACAATCTTAGAGATGAGAAAGATCGAGAGTTCTTTGGTATTATCAAACCTGACACAGGTAAAATTATCCAGGCGCTCGCCGACCACAACTATGTGATTGAAAAAGAATTTTACAACGATAGAGGCATCTGGCTTCAGAATTTAGACAGTGAAATTGCTTTACGTGTCATTGATCTTATGATACAAAGCGGTGAGGTTGCGTTGTGCTATCACGACTCTTTCTGTTGCAGAGAGTCAATCGTTGATCTACTATATGCAGCAATGCAACAGACTTGGAAAGAAGTGCTAGGTTCTGATAAATATTGTAAGATTTCTAAGAAATAGGAGTGCTTTGATGAACACCACACAAACAGACGAATTGACATTCTACACAATCATTGGTAAGTGTGGTGCAGAGCTGACAGGAGTTGATGTAGGAAGGACACATGGAATCCACTGCTATACTCGGAATGGTAGAGATGTAGGCACACATTCTTGGACAGGAAGTGGAGCTACACGAGAGAATTATTATGAAATTGCTAGTTATTTGTGGGAGGCTTATAAATGAATTCAGAAGAAATCATTGCAGCACAGCAGAAAATGATTGACCAACTAGCAGAAATGCTTCAGTGGTATGTTGATGAAGATGAAATCATTGAAGGGATGGAAGGGAATGAGTATTGGGTTGAAGGTAAACAGAAAGCTGTTGCTTTGTTGGAGAGTTTGAAATGAACACATCTAAATGGGCATCACGTAAATTCACCCTAGTTTGCTGTACAATTCTCCTCTTGTCAGGGCTGTTGATTGGAGATAAACTGGGTGAGATAGCTTACACGCAGCTTATAGCCCTCCTTGTAAGCGGGTATTTGCTGGGGAATGTTGTGCAGAATGTTAAATTGGAGGAGAAGGAATGACAATCACCACGTTAATCATTGCTTGGATAATCCTATCCATTGTTGTTACACTAATTGCATTGAAGATTCTTAAGGCTGATAAGGAGGAAGAAGTATGAAAGAGTTTCTAGAATCAAATGGCTATAAAATGTGGAAAGAAGAGGGTAACGACATTCACCACACCATGTACTTCCAGAAGCGTGTGGATAATATCTATACAGACTCCCCTGTTTGCTTGTGTAACGATAAACTGTTTATTAATCTGGACGTATGGACAATGAACGAACACACAAGCTGTTCAGTCAGTATGACGCACGAACGACCTGAAGATGAGTGGTGCAGCCTGAAGATTTACAGCTTGACACAGGAACAAATCGAGAGTAATTTGACGGCATACGAAGATAAAATGATTAAGCTCTGGGAGGTGTTCTATGACTGATTTGAAAGAAGGTGACGTATACAAATGGTATTACAAGAACGATGCGGAATATCGTCGTAACAACTCATCTACAGCTTATTGGTGCATGGATAATAAATGTATTGTTCGCAGTGGTGAACTTGTGGACACTTATTGGGATGGTGTAGACTTGACACGCCTTAGTAGTAATTCAAATTTTCTCGATACTGACAAAGTAGACCTTGAGTTTATCTGCAATGTAAATGACGTAGAGTTTATTCAGAAGTGGCAGATAGAGGATTATGATGTAGTTTATAATCTGAGTCACCAGAAAGGTTGCTATCCATGCTATGCAATTGATAAAGGTGCTCAAATTAGTAAGAAAGCTTTGCGTACTAAGTATTCCAAGCTACTTGAGCAAGCAGAATATCAAAAGCGTTCTGCTGAGTGGGATATTGAACGCTATAAAAATTTGATCTTAGAGCTTGACAACCACTCCTAGATGCCTCACAATGCTTGCACATTAACGCAAACGGAGCTTCACAGATGACACGTATCAATTTGATTGAACCAAGTGAATTGACTAATCGCCACCTGATGGGTGAGCTGCACGAAATTACTCGTGTCTACGGTTTAGTGCGTAAAGCTCAAGATCGTAAGATTAATAAGTACAATTTCAAAGACAAGATTAAACAGCCGAGTGCTTACACAATGGGGACTGGCCATGTTTATTTTATGTATGATAAATTAGGATTTATCACTAAACGGTATTACGCACTAAACGATGAAGCTAGGAGTCGAGGATTTAAAGTTAATCCAATTAATCAAGACGATCTTATATCTGGGATACAGTCTTGGTGGTTCGGTGACTATCAACCAACACAAGAAGCTGTAGAAATTAATCGCCAACGTATTGCAGAACGTCTAGGAGAATAGATAATGTACACACTTATTTTGATTATTAGTATGTATTCCGAATCTTCCCGGCAACCTGTAAGTGTTTCAGTAGACTCTGTGGAAGGTTTTAACTCGTTGGAATACTGTAATACTGCTGGGCGAGCAATTCCAAAACCATCTCATGCACGGCGAGATGATTCCGCTGTTAAATTTCTTTGTGTAAAGGTAGAATAAAATGAGCAAATCTGTAGAAGACACTCGTCGGGAGTTGTTTGAACATGCTGTTAAACGAGACTGGTTAGAGTCTATGATTTGTTTTCAGTGCAAGGCTGACGGGTATGCAGACCGTGATATTGATAATGCTTGGTGGGCCTTCAACGCAGCTCTAGACTGTGTGGGGATTGAGTTACCTTATATAAAGGCTTACCCACCAAACGAAGCGTCTAGTGATGTTGATTACTGGATAGATGAGGCCAAGTGGGAAATGCGGACAGATTGCCGAACTTCTATCGAATCTCTCAACTTAGGACTCAAAATCAAATGAACAGAACAATCGAACACATCACCAAGTCAATTGACAATGAGTTCACCCTAGCAAACTTGCTTTCTGAACTTATTCAAGCTAATGTGTCTGCTGTAGCTCAGGAAGTAGTAGCGAATTACCCTAAAGATCAGAGAAATCTTGATAGTGCGAAGGTAGGGTGTTACGAATGCTGGGTCAACAGGCTGTGTGGTATGTTGAAAGAAGCAGACCGAGATTACTTGCTGCAATTAATGCAACAACAAGAAAATAAATTAGAAACACGATAAACGCATAGGCTCATTAGTGTATTGAATCGCACAATTTTCTTCTAAAGAATTAGGCCCAGTTTGATCCTGGGATGAGCCACCAATCAAAATAACCCTCTTAATTGAGGGTTTTCTATTATACAGGAGTTACCAATAATGCAAATAAAAGAAGAAGTTTGGAAGGACGTGGTTGGATATGAAGATTATTTTAAAGTAAGTGAGTCTGGGAAAGTCTTCAGCAAGCGATCCAACAGAGAACTATCAACACTTGTAGGCAAGACTGGTTACAGGTGCTTTACAACAAGGCTTAATGGTCGGCAAAGTAAAGCTTTGATTCTCAAAGTACATATTCTTGTTTGTGAAGCTTTTCACGGACCAAGGCCAAACGATATTCAAATTTATGCACTACATTGGGATGATAATAAACTGAACAACCACTACAATAATCTTAGGTGGGGTTCCAGATCAGAAAATGCAAAAGACTCTGTGCGAAACGGTAAGTACAGTCATAATTATCAGACGGGAGAAGATGTAAAGAACTCAAAACTTACAGAGCAAGCTGTTTTAGACATATTAGAAAACTTTGAAACTATTTTAGTTGGAAATAAAAGTCGTAAAATTGAACATTTTATGAAAAAGTATAGTGTATCTCGCGGTACTATTAGGGGTGTTATAGAAGGTAGGAGATGGCGTCACATATCAAATGCAGTGTTAAGCCCTGAATAGTCCCACCCTATCAGCCTCAGACGATCAATAGAAATTATTGGTTTGATCTGAGGCTTTCTTTTACCTATAATTTGACGTAACAGAAAGCAATGAGGTGATTTATGAGTCGTTATTTCATGATAAATTCGTGGGTAGGTTCACACGAAAATGAACCTGACTACAATGGAAATCAGTGTGGTGAGCGCAATGTGCGTTCCTCTGAGGTTGTCCCATTGTATGATCAATACGGAAATGCCAACATCAAGGCGTTCAGTGATGAAGCTTTGCAAAAGAAAGCACGAGCTAAACCAAAGCTCAGCGCTTTTGAGAAGGTATGTACGGCAGATCGCAGCTATGAAAAATTGTGTACATTGTCTGAAGAATTAGACCAGCAACTAGACTCAAACCAAATAAGCTGGGATGACTACATCTATGCTCGCAAACAGCTAGACGTTAAGCTAGAACGTCAGTGGCAAGCTGTCTGTAAGGCGCGTGGTTGGACGAACCAACCTGAGCAATACCCTAACCAGGGTTTAGGCTTTACGCTTGATTTAGAGCATTCTAAGCAGCGTCAATTGGACTACTCTGTCATCCCTAGTGGTAGTGTGTTTGCTGAGCTGGCAGAGGGGAACAGCTTCAAGATTTTTTATGCCCAGCTATTGACAGTGGTGAACAAGGTGTCTAAGCTTTGGAACGTAGGTAAACAAATCATTGAAGAGGGGTTGATTTAAATGCAAGGCTTTATGCTTTATATGCTAGGTTGTTCTGTAACAGCCATGATTGCTGTCTTTGGTTCCACATATGAACGACCGACAAAACAACAAATTGGCTACACATATCAACAGCTTAAAGAAATGAAAGCAGAATGTGAAAAAGATTTGCCAAGGTCTACAGAATGTAGTATTACTGTTTACTATCTGCCACAGGCTG
>JAAOEI010000239.1_pt1 | contig 22373 bp, 24 predicted proteins | sample 7059261 | NCBI WGS metagenome assembly JAAOEI01 (sample SAMN14008812, study PRJNA610033) | viral metagenome | isolation source: viral particles filtered from seawater | place: China: Hangzhou Bay, Yangshan Deep Water Harbour | collected 2017-10-31 | reverse complement strand
GGACGGCGCGGCGGTGCAGGTCGAGTCGGTGGACGCGCTGCGGAACGCGCTGGCGAAGCGGCTGGCGCGCATGGGTAAGGCCGCGGACGAGGGCCAGATCACGGCGACCGACGAGACCCCGGGGCCCCCACAACCCGAATAGCCGCCCGTGCCCCCTTGACGGACGGGTAGCCTGTTCCATGGAAATGGGCGCCCCCGACGAGCAGGTCGAGGATCCCCGCAGCCGCGCCGCCCGCGCGCGCAAGGCGCTGGAGGTTCGGCTCGCCATCCTGCGCAACACCCAGGAGCTGCGCGAGGACCTCCAGCGAATCCAGGCCCAACTGAGCCGCTCGATGTACGAGTCTTACAAGGAGGCGGGCTACTCCAAGGAGCAGGCCCTGGACCTCGTGAAGGACTACACCCCCGAGGACTGGGACGAGTGATGGGCCGCCGCGCGACCCCCGACCCCATGGCCGAGGTGTTGGCCGCGGCCGAACAGATCGACCCCAACACGCTCCCGAAGAAACTCGACACGCTGCCGTACGCGCCGCTGCTGGAGCTGGTCGAGGAGTTCGTCGCCCGCAAGATGGCCGGCACCATGCCGGCGGGGTTGCGGTGGCTGATGGACGAGGGGTTCCTGCTGCTCAACGAGAAGCGCGAGGCCCAAGGGCTGCCGCCGGTCCCCAAGATCACCCGCGAGACGGTGCGCAAGTACGTGAACGAGCGGTGGCCGGAGGCCCGGAAGCACTTCCAGGGGCGCGGCAATTAGCAAGCACGACGATATCCTGCAGTCCGCGAAGGCGGAGGACCCGCTCCACGGGCTCGACGCGGAGCAGCGTAAGGCCATCGACGACCACATTAAAGGCGTGGTGAAGGCGCGCGTGGCGGCCGAGAAGTCGGAGGTCACCGCGGTGCGCCGCGAGCTCCGGCACGCGCTCAGCGAACTCGCCGAGCACCAGCAGGTCCTCGCGCTGACGGAGCACTTCCGCAACGTCCCCACCAAGGCGCCACCCATCACCGCCCCCAAGCGCGGCCGCAACGAGGCCGGCACCGCGGTGTTCGTGGCCAGCGACTGGCACATCGAGGAGGGGGTCGACCCGAAGGCGATCGGCAAGGCGAACGCCTACTCGATCGACATCGCGTGGGAGCGCGCCCGCAACTTTTTTCGCTCCGTCGTGTGGTGCATCAAGGACCGCCGCCACGGGGCGAAGATCGACGACGTGGTGGTCGCCCTGCTCGGCGACTTCATCACGGGCCTGATCCCCAGCCACGACCTCTCCATGCGCCGCGAGGTCGGTCCCGCCAAGGCCGCGCGCATCGCCAAGGAGATGCTGTCGGAGGGCCTGCGCTACATCGCCAAGCACGCCGGGGCGCGCCGGATCGTGGTGCCGTGCGTGCCCGGTAACCACGGCCGCATGACCCCGCGACCCACCCACTCCCGCTACGCCGAGTGGAATATCGAGTGGTTCATGCTGGGCGAACTCGCCAAGAGCTTCGCGGGCGAGAAGCAGTTCGAGTTCATCGTGCCCGAGGACTTCTGCGTGATGCTCGACGTCCACGGCACGCGGATCCGGTTCCACCACGGCGACGGGATCAAGTCCGGCGGGGGCGTGGGCGGCATCACCATCCCACTGAACAAGGCGCGGTGGCGGTGGAACGACACGGCGCGGGCCGAGGACTACGCCGACCTCGACGTGCTCGGCCACTTCCACCAGGCGTTCGACGGCGGGACGTTCATCATCAACGGCAGCCTGATCGGGCCGACCCCGTGGGCGCGCCGGACCGGCATGAAGTACCAGCCGCCCGAGCAGATGGGGTTCCTGGTGCGGCCGGAAAAAGAGGGCGCGCCAGCGGGCAGCCGCGGGAAGACCGAGAGCTTCCGGGTGTTCGTCGCATGACGGTCTATGTGGTCCTGCGGGAGACCTGCCCCAACGACACGATCAGCGTGGTCGCCGGGGTGTTCCTGCTCCACGAGGGCGCGGAGGCGTTCATCGCCCAGCAGGTCCAGCTGCGGCTGACCACCATGTCGGTGGTGCGCGGGGTGGACCTCGAGGCCATGGAGCGTCTGCGCGAACGGTACGCCGCCGAATACGCGATACAGGGACACGAGGTCGAGTAGTAGGCTAGGGTCCGTGGGGCTCGCGCAGATCGACCAGCTGTTCCTGCGGGCGAAGGCGGCCGGGGTCTCGGTCGAGCAGTTCCTCGGGGAGCTGTCCGCCGAGGAGATCGCGACGGTCGCCAGCGACTGGCGCATGCTCGCGCGGCCGGAGCAGCTGGAGCCGCCGGGGATCGACTGGACCTACTGGCTCGCGATGGCCGGCCGCGGCTGGGGCAAAACCAGAGTAGGAGCCGAGTGGGCGAACCTGAACGCCGAGCGGTGGCCGGGCAGCCAGGGCATCCTGATCGCGCAGACCCCGGCCGACTACCGCGACGTGATGATCGAGGGCGAATCCGGGATCCTGTCCTGCGCCCGGCCGGACTTCGAGCCGGACTACTACCCCAGCAAGCGGCGCGTGCAGTGGCCCAACGGCTCCTACGCGCTGTGCTTCAGCGCCCACAAGCCGCGCGCGCTGCGGGGCCCGCAGTCCCACTGGATCTGGGGCGACGAGTTCGCGGCCTGGCAGTTCCCGGAGTCGGCGTGGTCGAACGCGAAGCTCGGGCTGCGGCTGCCGGGGCCGTGGCCGGGGTTCCGGCCGGTGGCGTGCCTCACCACCACGCCGAAGAACATCCCGGCGGTGCGCAAGCTCGTGAAGAACAAGCGCACGACGATCTCGCGCGGCTCGACCTACGACAACGCCGCGAACCTCGCGCAGTCGTTCATCGAGGAGATCGTCGGCGACTTCGAGGGCACGAGCCTCGGCCGGCAGGAGCTCTACGGCGAACTGATGGAGGACGCCGAGGGCGCGCTCTGGAAGCGGGCGTGGATCGAGGCGGTCCGGATCGGGCCCGGCCAACTGGTGCCGGACCTGGTGGCGTCGGCGGTCGGGGTGGACCCGGCGGCGAGCTCCGGCCCCAACAGCGCCGAGACCGGGATCGTGGTCGGCGGCCGGGCGGCGAACAACCACGGCTACATCCTGGCGGACCGGTCGCTGCGGGGCACGCCGGAGCAGTGGGGGCGGGTGGCGGTGGCGGCCTACCACGAGTTCCGCTGCGACTACATCGCGGCGGAGGTGAACAACGGCGGCGACATGGTGGTGCATGTGATCCACTCGATCGACCCGGGGGTGCCGGTGCGCAAGGTGACGGCGACGCGCGGGAAGCAGGTGCGGGCGCAGCCGGTGGCGGCGCGCTACGAGCAGGGGCGGGTGCATCACGTGGGGACGTTCGGGGACCTGGAGGGCCAGTTGTGTACCTGGGAGCCAGACGTCGACCCGCGGTCCCCCGACCGCCTGGACGCGCTGGTGTGGGTGCTGACGGCGACGCTGCTGACGGGATCGACGCCGCAGGCGTTCGTGGTGGGGTAAGATCCCGGCCGTGGCGGAATCTCCGGAGTTGACCGTCGAGGCGCCCTGCGGGTGCCGCTACACGGCCTCGCGCGAGCACGGGCAGACGTGGCGGCCGTGCGCGCGGCACCAGGACCTCGACGCCTGCCGCGCGGCACTGAGGGACGAGATGATCGGTCGCCTGCGGACCGGCGGCGGCCTCGCGGCCCCGGTGCAGCCATGACCGCCCCACGCCACTACCGCCGCGGCCAGAACGAACCCTGCGAGGGGTGCGGCGGACCGTCCCGGTACGGCCAGGCCTACGGCGCCATCGGGCGCCGCTCGTTCCGGTGGTGGTGCGAGGCCTGCGCGCCGCAGGAACTCAAGGACCAGACGCGGGCGGCGCTGAACGCGATCGCGGACGCGGAGCGCCTGCCGGGCGCCGGCCTGCGTCCCCGCGACGCCATGCCGAACACCGTCGAGGAGCTCCTCGGCGAAGACGAGCCGCCGGTCCGCGGGCTCTAGTCGGGCTCCGGGTCGGCGCGCTGATTCCGGAGCAGGCCGATCGCGGCGCTGCGGAGCAGGCTCGTCAGCGAGAGCCCGAGCTCGGCGGCGAGCGCCTCCAGGCGGTCCCGCTCCGTCTCCGTAAGCGGGATCTTGTGGCGGCGGTTCTTCCGCTCGGCCCCGGACGGCGTGCGCTCCCAGTTGTGCAGCGGCTTGCGGCGCGGATTCTTGCCCACACGGGCACCAAACGGAACGACCCCCACGATTGGCAACCCACCTTGCGGAATTTTCTGCAGGCGCCACCGTGGAGGTGTCGATGGGCGTCCGCAATTGGTTTGACCGGTTCGGGCAGGCGGTGGGCGAGGGCATGGCCCGCGTGCGCAGCCGCACCCCTGCGCCCGCGCTGCCGTCCGGCGTGCCGGCGGTGGTCGAGGCGGCCGGGCCGCTGCCGACCCAGCGCGTGCAGATCGACGACGGCGCGATCGCGGCCGCGCTCGCCGAGCGGGCGGCCGTCGGTCTGAACCTCGGGGCGCTGCTCTCCAGCCTGTCGAACCAGAACGCCGACCTGCGGCGCATCTTCGAGCGCGCCTACCAGCAGCACCCGATCGTATTCGCCTGCATCAACCAGCAGGCCACCATGATGGCCGCGGCGGACTTCGAGATCGGCACGCCGGGCGCCGAGGGCGCGTTCCGGGTGCTGCCCGACACCGACCCGCTCGTGAAGCAGTTCCACGACCTGAACCGGCTCGACGACTTCGACGAGGCCGAGTTCTTCACGCACTGCTGGCTGATGCTGGTCGGCGAGTGCTTCTGGATCCTCGACCGCGACCACCCCAACGCCGAGGCGCGCTCGATGGTGCCGGTATCGGGTGGGTCGAAGTGGCGCCGCCTGGTTGAGTCCGATCCGGCCGACGGCATGCCGCGCGGGTGGATCTACCAGTTCCGCGGCCAGGAGATCGTCTACGAGGACTGGGAGGTGATCCACCACAAGTGCCCCAACCCCTACGACAAGGACCGGGGCATGCCGCCGCTGCTGGCCACGCGCTCGACCGTGGAGGTGGACGCGATGGCCCGGCGCTACCAGCGGTCGCTGCTCGCCAACGGCGGCCGCATGGGCGGCGTGATCGAGTTCGACAAGGACGTAATGCCGGGCATCGACCAACAGCGTGCCCTCAAGGCGCAACTGGAGGACGACCACGCCGGGCCCGACAAGGCCGGCCGGTTCCTCGTGCTGATGGGCGGGGCGAAGTTCACGGACGTCGCGGCCAACCCGACCGACCTGCAGTATCTCGAGGGCCTGGAGTTCGACCGGACCGAGATCCTGGCGGCGCTGGGGTGGAACCAGTTCCTGCTGGGAATCTCCAAGGACGCCAACCGCTCCGACGCGATCGAGCTGCGCGCGCAGGCGTGGGACGACACGCTGATCCCGCTGCTGCGCCGCCGGGCCACCACGCGCAACAAGCAGTACCTCCACACGGTCCGCAACGGCCGGGTCGAGGGGCGCTACAACACCAAGAACGTCCCGGCGATCGTCGCGCGCCGCCGCCTGCGCATCGCTGACCTGAACCAGCTGCTGCAGGCGCGCGTCTCGCGCGACCAGGCGAGCAAGTGGCTCGGGCTGGAACTGGAGCCCGAGGAGGGGTCGGACATCCCCATGGTCCCGGCGGGCGTGCTGCCGGTGAGTCAGATTCTCGAGCCGCTACTGCCGGCGGCGCCGACCACCGGGCCGGACGGCAAGCCGATGCCGAAGCCGGAGGGCGACGACCCCAAGCCAACAGGCAACGCCGCCAAGCCCGACACCGCCGACCCCAAGGCCACCCTGAACGGCGCCCAGATCTCCTCGCTGCTGGAGGTGATCGACAAGGTGGCCACGGGCGACATGTCCAAGGCCACGGGCGTCGAGGTGATCGTCGCCTCGTTCCCGTTCGACGAGACGCGCGCGCAGGAAATCCTGGCGGACATCGAGGAGGGCGAGAAGCCCAAGCCGCAGCCGCCGGTGATCGGCCCGCCCGCCCCGCCGGCCGCCGACGACGGCGACGACGAGCCGGAGCCGGAGACCGAGGACGAGAAGGCCGTCGCGCAGCGCATCCTCGTGGCCGACGCCTTCTACACGGCGGCCCGCGGGAGCCAGCTGCTGACCGTGCCGGACCACGAGACCCGCATCCCGCTTAAGGAGCGGCGCAAGCTGTGGCGGCGGTGGATGAAGACCGTCCGCGGCCCGGTGGAGCTCGCCAGCGAGCGGGTGTTCCGGCGCTACCACCGCGAGTGGGCGGCCGCGCAGATGGAGCGGTTCGACGAGGCGACGGCGAGCCGCCGCGCCCTGGAGATCGGCCCCCACCAGCGCAACGGCGGAATCCGGCGCAAGGTGCTCGAATCCGCCGATATCGAGCGCATCCTGTTCGACCTGGGGCTCTGGGACAGCACCCTGCGCGAGCGCGTGCGCCCGATGTTCGCCGACGCGGGCGAACTGGCGATGGCCTACACGCTGGGCGAGTTCGGGACTGAGGGCACGGGCGACATGGTCGCGCCGTCGATCCTGGAGTACATCGACGAGCGGGTGCAGCTGGTGGTCGGGATCAACGAGACCGCCCAGACGACGCTGGCCGACCAGTTGCTGCAGGGCATCCAGCGCCAGGAGTCGCTTGCGGAGATCCGCGGCCGGATCCAGACGGCGCTCGGCAAGCTGGCCGGCCCGGTCCGCACCCAGCGCATCGCCCGCACCGAGGTCGGCCACGTGGCCAACGGCCTGCGGACCACGATCGCGGTCGAGTCGGGGTTCACGAAGCACTCGTGGATCTCGGCGGCCGACGACGTGACGCGCACGACGCACCGCGCCGACGACATCGCCTCCGCGCGCACGCCGGTGCTGATCGGCGAGCGGTTCCCCAACACGGGCCTGCGGTTCTGCCAGGAGCCCGGGGGCCCGGCGCGCGAGGTCATCAACTGCCGGTGCCTGAACCAGCCCGAACCCGATCGCGAGGTGGCCGCCCCACCCGCCACGGAGCGCGCCGCAGTGGTGCGCCACGTCCTGCGCCTGGTGCGCGAGGAGCGATAGATGAAGACCGACCGTCGCCCCCGTCAGACGTTCGCCTACGCCGTGGAGAACGGCTTCAACGCCGACACGCGCACGCTGCGCGCGGTGATCTCCACCGCCAACAAGGACCGCCACGGCGAGGTCGTGGAGCCGCGCGCCTTCGAGCCGCATATCGCCCACTTCATGGCGAACCCGGTGGTTCTCGCGGGCCACCAGCATCGACTGGCCGACGGGTCCGTGCCGGTGATCGGTATCGTCGAGGAACTCGCGTTCTACGACGACCGCGTGGAGGCGCAGCTGCGTTTCGCGCCGGCGGACGTGAACGAGCTCGGCCCGCGCTACGAGCGGGCCTACGAGCTGGGGTTCATGCGGGCCTTCAGCGTCGGCTTCATCCCGATCGAGATCCGCGTCGAGGAGGGCGAGCCGTTCACCCACACCGAGTCGGAGCTGATCGAGCTGTCGGCCGTGGCGGTCCCGAGCAACCGGCAGTCGCTGTCGGGCACCGACGCCAAGGGCGTGGCGGAGCTGTCGGCCACCATCGAGGCGACGCCGGGGTTCGAGGACGACGGCGCCGACCCCGACAGCGGGGCGGTCTACCTGCTGGTGGACCCCGAGGTGTACGCGGCCGAGGGCGTGTGCAAGGGGTTCGTGAACCTGGGCGACCAGGCGGCGCTGGAGGACGTGCGGGCGCGCGCGTTCGAGACCGCGACGGCGGTGCGCGAGCGGCTGCTGGCCGACGTGCCGGTGCAGGTCCGTAGCTGGATCAGCGCACAGACGGCCAAGCGGTCGGTGGATTTCACGTTCGACAAGGGCACCAGCGGCACCATGCAACTCGACGGCGTGACCGACGCCCTGTCGCTCGACGAGATCGGCAAGCGCCTCAAGGCCGATCCGTCGCTCGCGCAGCGCGTGATCGCGCTCGTGCGCGCCGAGGCACCGGACGCGCCGGCCGCCGCGGTCGACGCGACCGACGACGCACCGGCCGCGGAGCCGAAGACGGTCACGCTCGACGCCGACTCCGTGCAGGCGCTCAACGGCGCGAAGGCCGCAATCGGCGAGGCCGCGGAAAGCATCCAGGATGCCGCCATTCGTATCGAACGGGCCGTTTCCGCGTTGCTGGGCAGCGCCGAAGACGACGCGGATGACATCGAGGCCGAGCGGGCGCCGGACCCCCACATGACCCCCACGCTGGCAAAGGGAACGCTGGAAGCACTCGATCAGGTGCTACAGAAGAGGGCGTAGCAGACAGCGATCTGCGGGACACAAGGAGCGCACGATGAGCGACACCGCCACCGACCCCAACGCGAAGACGACCGCCAACGGCACCCCGATTCCCGAGGCGCTGGTCGAGCGCGTCGAGTCGTTCCTCGACGAGCAGAACGCCAAGGCCCAGGAGCACGAGATCTCGCAGAAGGCCGTGCAGGACCAGCTGCGGGCCGCCGACGAGGCGCGCGAGGCCATGAAGGCCGAGCTGCTCGACCGGATCGCGTCGCTCGAGAAGGCCGGCACGCCGAGCAAGCTGGCGGTGGCCGCAGCCAAGGCCCAAATGCAGCGCGCGCAGCGCGGCGGCGAGGCCGACGTGTACGGCGCGTCGCTCCTGCAGATGTGCAAGGACGTCGCCCACAAGGCCGGACACCTCACCTTCCAGACCGACAGCGAGCGCGCGGTCACCTTCCTCGAGACGCTCGACAAGGGCTTCCTCGACGCGCGCGAGAAGCTGCAGTCCGGCGGCGTGAACAACCAGGGCGGCTACCTGGTGCCCGAGCAGTTCCAGTCGGAACTGATCCGCGACTTCAAGGCCGCGTCGGTCACCGACCGCGCCGGCGTCCGCACGGTCCAGGTGTCCCCGGGCACCGGCTCGATCGTGTACCCCAAGAAGACGAACGCGGTCTCGACCTACTGGGTCGGCGAGACCAGCGCCCCGACCAAGACGACCCTGACCTTCGGCGCGCTGCGCGCGACCGCCAAGAAGCTGGCGGCCTACGTGCCCGTGTCCCGCTCGCTGATCCGCCAGAGCGGCCTGTCGGTCGAGCAGATCATCCGCGACGACTTCGCGGTGGAGATGGCGCTGGCTAAGGACCTGGCGGTCCTGCGCGGCGCCGGCAGCGCCAACGAGCCGCTGGGCATCGCCAACGCTGCGAGCATCGGCTCGGTGGCGATCGGCACCGACGGCGGGCAGCCGACCTACAAGAAGCTGCGCGACCTCGAGTACACGGTGCTCAACCAGAACGTGCTGGGCCGCAGCCTCGGCTGGGTCACGCACCCGGCCGTGTGGAACCAGATCAACAAGATTCTCGATGGCAACTCGCTGCCGGTCTATGGCCAGAACCGCAACGCCCCGCCGGCGCCGGAGCTGCGGGCCGACGGCATGCTGCACAACCACCCCCTCTACACGACCACGCAGCTGCCGACCAACCTCACCAAGGGCGTGTCGACCACGTGCTCGGAGATCTACTTCGGCGACTGGTCGGAGCAGCTGGTGTTCGACTTCTCGAGCATGGAGATCCGGGTGTTCGAGCAGGCGTGGGACAACACGAACTCGCACAACGCTGCCCTGCAGGACCTCCTGTTCTTCGTCGTGTTCTTCGAGTGCGACACGCTGCTGCGCCACGACGAGGCGTTCGCGCTGACCAACGACGTGCTGACCTCGGACTAGGCCCCGGAGACCGCAACCCCAACTGATCCCTGAGTTCCACGCTCCGCCCCGGAGCCTCGCCAAGGAGCCCACCCATGCTCGGACGCCACCCGGACCTGAAGAACGACCTCGATCGCATCGCGCTGATCGCGTTCGGCAACTACACGTCGACCCAGACGGGCACGGCGGTGGATATGTCGGGCCGCGTCGGCGTCGGCATCGTGAAGCTCAAGGCGGGCGACATCATCAACGGCACCTCGCCGACGCTGGACGTCGAGATCCAGGACAGCGCGGACAACTCCACGTTCGCGACCGCCCAGGACATCGACGGCAACGACCTGGACTTCACCCAGGTCGACGGCTCCAACACGGCGGCCGTGCGCGACCAGGAGCTGTTCATGTCGCTCGACGGGGAGCGCCGCTACGTGCGCGCCCTGGCGACCATCGCGAACGCCCAGTCGGGCACCGTGGTCTTCGGCGTCGAACTGATCGTGGTGCCGAAGGACCTGCCGGGCTCGAAGTCGTAGCGACAGACCGGAGTTTCCATTTTCCGCCGGAGGCCTGGCTTGTCCCGGCCTCCGGCGTTCCATATGGCACCGGCAACCAAGCGAAAGGAGCTTGAGCCGGTATGAACAACGACGAGACCCCGAACGTGTCCGAGTCCACGCCCGCCCCCGAGGCCGGCGGCGACAAACTGGATCGCATCCTCAACCTCGTGGAGACCATCCACGCCGACGAGGTGGAGAACCGCAACCGCATCGAGCGGCTGGAGCAGGCGCTGAAGAACCGTCCGCGGCTGGCCCTCGACGAGACCGATGACCCGCTCGCCTACCAGGGCGAGGGCGAGGACCCGCTGGCGAAGTACGGCGACCTGACGCAGCTGTCGCTGGAGCAGGCCGCGGAGATCGCCCGCAAGCCGTGGCAGCTGTTCCTGCGCAAGGGCTCGACCGTCATGCGCGGCGACCGGCGCATCGACGGCCCGAAGACGAACATCGGCTGCGAGGACCTCGAGTCCGCGTACTCCGAGAAGCACAAGTACCAGGAGATTGCCGAGATCGAGCGGCAGGCGCGGGTGGTCAAGCACACGCGGCAGCGGCACGCGGCGGCAGCGGAGGCCAAGGGGCAGCCGCTCGCCTACCACTGGGGCCCGAAGTGGCTGGCGGCCGAGCCGATCCGGCCCAAGGGCCTCGTCGGAGCGAACGCGGGGTAGCGCCCTAGGAGCGCAGAGAGGGACCAGTGTCAGCCAGTCCGCCAATCAAGCTGACCACCCTCTCTGCGCTCAAGTACGCGCTCGACGAGCACGACTTCAGCGACGCCTCGTTCGACGACTACCTGCGCGAGCTGATCACCGCGATCTCCGCGCGGATCATCGACTACCTGGGGCGCGGGGTCTCCGAGGAGAGCCGGACCACCGTATTCGACATCAAGCTCGGGCAGCGCAAGTGGTTCCTCGACGCCTACCCGGTGACGTCGATCACGTCGATCAAGATCGACCACCAGCGCGACTTCGCCAACGCCACGGCGATCGACTCCGACGACTACGTGCTGCGGAGTTACCGCAACGCCGCCTGGATCGAACTGCTCTACGACGAGGCGCCCGGGGTGGGCGTGATGCAGATCATCTACACGGCCGGCATGGGCACCTCGACGGCGCAGCTGACCAGCGGCTTCCCGGAGGTCGAGGCGGCCTGCCAGTCGTGGATCAAGGCCATCATCGTGAAGCGCAAGGGCGGGCCGCAGGGTGAGACCGTGTCGGTGGGCGGCGGGTCGATTCGCAAGGACGAGCTCAAGATGCCCCAGCACGTCCAGGACATGCTGGCCCATCTGCGGCGCATCGGGGGGGTGTCCCAGTAATGGCGACCGAGCCCCTCGCGTTCGTGGCCGAGATCGACGACGCCGCGGTGCGCAAGGCGCTGGCGGCCGCCGGCCGGGATCCGGGGCACCTGTCGAAGTCGATGGCGAGCGCGTTCCGCGACATCGTGGCGACGTTCGGCAAGGAGTTTCAGCGCAAGCGCCTCGGCGCGAACACCGGCGGATCCGTGCTGTTCCGCAACCCCACGCCGGGCGGCCTGTCGGGGGCGCTGCAGCGGCGCACGGGCAACCTCGGGCGCTCGTTCGGCCAGCGCGTGAAGACGGGGGCGATGTCGCACGTGCAGGCCTGGGTCGGGTTCGGCCCGCCGGCCACGCCGTGGGTGGGGCCCGCCCGCCACTACATCACGATCCACGAGAAGGGCGGCCTGATCTTCCCGGTGCGCCGGACGTTCCTCACGATCCCGGCCGAGGACAACCTGACCGGGGCGGGCGACACCCGCTACGCGACCGTGCCCGACATGGGCGGGGATGCGGTGTTCATCATCAACGCAGCCCGCACGGGTGGCGTGGTGAAGCTCGGGCGCGACGGCCCGGTGATGTTCTACCTGACCACGGGGCCGGTGCGGATCCCGCCGCGGCTCAACTTCGAGCACGACTGGGAGGAGTTCCAGCCGCGCGCCATCAAGCGGGTCGGGACCGGCATCACGGAGGCGCTCGAGGCGGCCGCCGCGGAAGCGAGGCGCAACTAGATGGCCGACTCCATCCGCGCCCAGATCGTCGATGCCGCCGCCGCGGCCGTGGCCACCGTCACGACCGCCAACGGCTACAACACCAACCTCCAGAAGGTGCTGCGGGCCGTGAAGGACCCGGCCAGCGAGCAGGCCGACTTCTACGCCTGCGTGGTGATGAAGGACGCGCGCGCGGTGCGCCGCATGCTGCCCGGCAAGACCGTGGAGCAGGCGAAGCTGTTTATCTACGCCTACATCACCCGGCCGCACGCTAAGACCGACGCCGACGAGCTGCTGACGCACGCGGCCGCCGACGTGCGCAAGGCGCTCCGCGCCGACACGACCCTGACGCCGGGCGAGGGCACGCTGCTCGATCGCCTCGACTGGGTCGAGGACCGCTACGAAACCACCCACGACGACAGCCGCAACTACGGCGGGTTGCTGCAGATCTGGGACCTCCAGTACGTGACCGATACCGACGACCCCTACACGGGGAGGAGCTAGGCATGAGCGCAACCAGTTCTCCGAAGCTGCACGATCTCGGCGTCATCGCCGCCGCGATCGAGGGCACCAAGGGCACCGCGGAGACGTTCACCGCGGCCCACGGCGGCACCGAGGCCTACAACCCCGTGTGGTCGGCGAACCTCCCGTCGGCGGAGCGCAACCCGCTGCGGCCGTACTTCGACCCCGAGAAGTCGGCGCCGGCCGGGCACCGCTTCTACCAGCTGAACTGCGGCGTCGCGTTCAAGGGCGCGTCGGCCGCGGGGGCGCTGCCGGAGTGGTCGGAACTCATGCGCGCGTGCGGCATGAGCGAGACCGTCGTGGCGTCGACCAGCGTGACCTACGCGCCGGTGTCGGCCATGGAGGACCAGAAGACGGCCACGATCGGCATCTACAAGGACGGCAACCTGTTCCAGATGGCGGGGGCTATGGGGAACTGCGCCCTCGTCTTCAACCAGGGCGAGATCGGGATGCTGGAGTTCGAGATGTTCGGCAAGTACACCGCGCCGAGCGCCACGGCCATCCTCGCCGGGACGGAACTGAACGACGTCACGCCGCCCGAGGTCGACAACTGCACGCTCACGTACCAGTCGGTGTCGCTGGATGCGACCGCGGTCCGCATCGACCTGGGCAACCTGATCGCCCCGCGCCGCTCGATCGCGGTCAGCGGCGGCGTGCGGCACTTCTACAAGCACGGCATGGACGTGACGATCACGGTCGACCCCGAGGTCGACCCGGTCGGCACCCGCGACTTCATCGCGAACATCGTCAGCGGCACCGCGGGCGAGTTCGTGATCGTGGTCGGCACCACGGCCGGGAACATCATCACGGTGACCTGCCCGATGGTGCAGGTCCTGCAGGCCGGTCCGCAGGAGCGCGACGGGCTGGAGGTCTACAGCCTCACGCTGAAGGCGCGCGTCCTGAACCCGGTCACCGGCAACGACTCGATCAGCATCGCACTCACGTAACGGTCCCCACACCGGGCCTTGGGCCCACAGGAGTCCCCACATGGCGGGTCCGATCCCGCTCCACCCCTCCGAGACGTTTCGCTACGTCCTGGAGGCCAACCGGTCCGACGACGAGGCCGCGCAGGCCGTGTTCGAGTGCCGCACCCTCACCGGGCGCGAGCGCCACGAGATCTCCGACGACCTGTACGACACCGACGCGGCCGCCATCGGCGAGCGCACGACGCTCTCCGGCAAGCAGATCAAGCGCGTAACCCGCCGCTGCGTGCTGGCGGCGCTGCAGGGCTGGGACAACGTGCGCAACGGCGCGGGTCCGGTCCCGTTTCCCAAGGGGCGCGACCAGATCCTCGAGATCCTGTCGCCCGACGACGTGCTCGAAATCGGCATGGAGATCGCCCGCCGCTCCGGCCTGTGGGGCAGCCAGAAGGGGGAGGATGCGATCTCGGACTGAGTCTCGCCGCGGCAGTGTACGCGGGGCGGTTCTACTGCCCGTGCGCGGAGGAGTCCCGGCTCGCCCGCGAGCGGCCGGAGCGCGCCCGCACCTGGCCGTACCCCTGGGCGGCCGAGCGCGGCTGCCGCGGCGACGCGATCGACAAGGCGGGGCGGCCCCGGGTGGTCGCCCGCTGGAACGGCGAGGCGCTGCGCCGCTGCCCGGTGGCCATCCTGCCCCGGTGGACCCACGGCGTTCTGCGGTCGTGGGAGCAGTACACGCAGCACGGGGTCCTGCCCGGCCCGGGCGGCCAGCAGGACCAGCCCGCCATGTGGCTCGACGCCATGGACCTGCTGTCGCAGACCGTGGCCGAGTGCCGGCGGGAGAACCAGGCGGACCGGGCCCGGATGGCGGGCCTGCCGATCGTGAAGGACGGCGTGATGGTTGACGACGGCAGCACGGGAGCCAAGTAGATGCCCGCGGCGTTCCCCTTCAACATCCACCTGATGGTGCGCAGCCAGGTCGCCAAGGGCATGCGCTCGGCGGCGCGGTCCGTACAGGCCGCGAGCGCCAAGATGCGGGCGGGGTTCAAGCGGGTCTCCGACGTCGTGTTCGGCCTCAAGAGCGGCATCGTGGCGCTGATCGCGGCGCTCGGGGCCCGGGACCTGGTGCAGTCGTTCGCCGAGCAGGACCGGGCCGTGCAGGGGCTCGCCAACTCGCTCAAGATCGCGGGCGAGTTCACGCAGGAGGCGCAGGCCGACTTCGAGCGGTTCGCCTCGGAGCTGCAGAAGGTCAGCGTCGTGGGCGACGAGACCAGCCTGCGCCTGCTTGCGATCGCCAAGTCGATGCGGCTCACGAACGACCAGGCCAAGAAGCTGGTCGAGGCGTCGGTCGACCTGTCGGCGGCCACGGGCAAGAACCTGGAGGAGTCGTTCCGCCAGCTGCTGAAGACGTTCGGCGGCTACGCCGGGGAGCTGGGCGAGGTGTTCCCGGCGCTGAAGGAATTCACGGCCGAGCAGATGAAGGCGGGCGCGGCCGTGGACGCGGTGGCGGCGCAGTTCGCGGGGTTCGGCAAGGGGCAGCTGGCCACCTTCAGCGGCCGCATGGCGCAGATCGCCAACCAGTTCGGCGACCTCAAGGAGCAGGCGGGCCGGTTCATCGCGGCCGTGGTGGATAGCGGCCTCGGGGACTTCATCCAGACGACGCTCGCGGTGTTCACGGACAAACTGAAGGCGATCGCGGACGACTTCAAGGGCGGCGGCACCCAGGCAAAGTCCTTTGCGGACGCGGCGGTCGCGGGGCTGAAGGCCGTCGGGTTCGTGGTGGCCGGCGTGGTGGACGGGATCAGCCTGCTGCGCGCGGGGTTCCGTGAACTCCAGATCATCGCCATCGACTCGATGGGCACCATGCTCCGCACCATGAAGGGGATGTCGGGCATCTTCAAGGTGATCATCCCGGACGTCGCCAACTTCCATGATCAGATCGACGGGGCGTCCGCGGTCTACGGGAAGCTCGCCGACGCATCGAAGCGCGTAAAGGCCGAACTGGAGGCCGACCGCGACGCCGCGCGGAACACAGGCACCGCAATGGAAGCGTTCGTCGGGATCATGAAGGAGGTCGAGGCGCGCCTCGACGACATGAGCACCGCCGCCGCTCGGGCCCGCGCGGAGTCTGCCGACCCCTTCACGTTCAAAATCGACATGGACACGAGCCTGTTCGACGACCCCGAGGGGTTCACGCAGATGATGGCGGAGCACGAGGCCGCCATCCGGCGCGTGCAGGACGAGTTCGACGAACTGGGCAAGCGCCAGGCGGTGCTGACCGCACTGAAGGACGGCGTCGAGCAGATGGGCGACGCGATCCTGAACGTGGCCGAGAACGCCCTCGACCAGACGCTGGACGCGGCCTTCGCGGGGCAGATCCGCAACGCCGAGGACCTGGGCCGAATCGCGCGCGACATGCTGGAGGAGATCGCCAAGCAGCTGATCAAGATCGCGATCATCCAGGGCGTCAAGGCGGTCGCGGGGGCGTTCACGGGCGGCGGCGGCGCCGTGATCCCGGCGGCGCGCGGGGCGGTGTTCCCGGGCCCGCTGACGCCGTTCGCGGCGGGCGGGGTCGCGACCCGGCCGGTGGCGGCGCACATCGCCGAGGCCGGGATTCCCGAGGCCGTGATCCCCATGCCCAGCGGCAAGGTGCCGGTCGAGCTCACGGGCGGGGGCGGCGACACGATCATCGTCAACAACCACCTCAGCGGGCTCGATGGGCCGAGCATCGCGCGCGTCGCCCAGAGCCGGGAGTTCAAGGATTCGGTGATCAGCGCCGTGATCGAGGGCAAGAATAAGTCGCTGCGCGTGAGCCGGGAACTGGGGCGCTAGATGCCGGACCCGACCTTCTCCCCGCCCGAGGACCCTAACTACCCGCTCAAGGCCGGGCTCGTAACGAGTACCGTGCGCACGCCGTCGGTGGGCGGGCGGACGCAGAGCCGGGCGCGATGGAACGGGCCCCTGCGCCGCTGGAAACTGCGGTGGGAGCGCGCGGAGTACGCGACCGTTCGTTATCTCGAGGGGTTCTTCGAGGCCATGAACGGCGGGGCGACGATCTTCGTCTACACGCTGCCGGCCGAGGTGCTGTACCGGGCCGAGCCCGCGCTGCCCGCCACGACGGACGGGGACACGGCCGGCGGGGCGCTGGGAAACCGCACCTACTACGTCGCGCTCGCGTGGGAGAACGCGAACGGGGCGACCCGGGTCGGCCCGACCAAGACGGTGGCGCTGCTGAATGCGTTCCTGATCACCGTCACGGCGCCGAAGTTCCCGCGCGGCGTCACCGGGTGCCGGGTGTACGCCGGGACCGACCCGAGCGCCCTGAAGCTCGAGGCCACGATCGCCACCTCGCAGGGCACGTGGACCGAGGACGCCGCCGGGCTGGCCGGCACCGGCGCCGCGCCGCTCACCACCTCCACCATGCAGGAGAGCGTGCGGCTTCGATTCGCGCAGGACGAGTTCGAGCCGCACTGGCGCGACCCGCTGCTCGCCGACTGCGAGCTGATGGTCGAGGAGACGACGGACGCCTAGCGATGGCGGAGACCCTCTCTGCGGCCCTGCTCGCAGCCAAGAACCGCCACGCCAGCGACAGCCCGATGGTGTGGCTCGCGGAGCTCGACGCGACCGGCCTCGCCAGCGTCCAGGCCGACGCCGACGACATCATCGAGCAGTGGGTCGGGGCGGGCGTCATTCGGCTGTGCTTTCACACCGAGGATGTCACCTACAACGGGCACCGCTACCGGGCGATCGGCGGCAGCGTGGAGGGCGGCGGGATCGAGCCGGGGACGCTGCTCGAACAGACGATCCAGATCGCCAACGTGGACCGGCGCCTGCTGTTCATGCTCCACGAGGGCGCGGTGCTGGATAAGCCGATCACCATGAAGCGGGTCGTGCTGGACAGCCTCGCGACGACGACGCACCACCAGACGTTCCGCTACCTGCTCAAGGGGGCGGTGGCGACCGACGCGGGCGTGGTGTTCCAGTTGGGCGCGCTGGTGCTCAAGAACCAGCTGCTGCCGAAGTTCCGGTTCCTGCGCTACCGGTGCTGGTTCACGTTCAAGGACGACTTCTGCCGCTACAGCGGCGTGCTCACGACCTGCGACAAGACCTACGACGGCGCCGACGGGTGTCTGGGACGCAGCAACCAGGCCCGCTATGGGGGGCACCCGACGCTGATGTCGGGGCCGTTCTTCGACGAATGATCGCCTACGAGGACCTGCTGACGACGCCGTTCGTGGCCGGGGGCCGAGACGCCCGCCGGGGGTTGGACTGCTACGGCCTGGTGCTGGAGCTGCACCGGCGGCTGGGGATCGACACGCCGGACCCGTTCGCGATCGTGTCGCTGGCCGAGGCCGAGGCGCAGGCGAACGCCCTGTGGGAGCAGGCCGACCAGATCTGGGTGGCGGTGGCCCCGGTCGACCGGATCGCGGGCGACGTGCTCGTGCAGCGCGCGCCCCATCACCCCCTGGGGCACTGCGCGGTGTACCTCGACGAGCAGCACGTGCTCGACACGGGACGCAAGACGGGGCCGCGGTGCCTGCCGTGGTCGCGGGTGCGCTCGAGCGTGATCCGTATCCTGCGCCGGAGGGCGACATGAGCCGCGCCCTGATCGACGCGCCGGAGGTGGTGGACGCCGAGCGGATCGTGCGCCGCGTGGTGGTCAACGACCCGTGGCAGCCCGCCTCGCAGGCCGGCCGCACGATCGAGGAGCGGCCGTACACGGGCGGCGCGCTGCGCAGCTACCTGCCGCCGGAGTGCCACGGGTACGGGGAGCAGGAGTTCGTCTGCGGCGTAAACGGCCTCGTGATCCCGGAGGCGGCGTGGGACACGCTCGTGCCGCGCCCGGGCGACTCGGTCCAGGTGATCCCGCGCGTCGCGGACCCGGTGACGGCGGTCCTGATCGGCGTCAACATCGTGCTCGCGGCCGCGGGCATCTGGTCGGCGGCGGACCAGGCGCGCCGGGCCAAGATCCAGGCGCACCACGCCGCCCGCCGCGCCGCGTCGCAGGCCGCGCACATGGCCGACTCATCGACCTACGGGTGGACGGGCATCCACAACACCACCGAGCCGGGGCGGCCGATCCCGCTGCTGTTCGGGGAGCACCGCGTCGGCGGCCAGATCGTCTACGCCGAGCCGCGGCACGGCATCAAGTCCTCGCCGCTGGTCGACATGGTGATTGTGATCTCGCAGGGCGAGGTGGCCGGCCCCAAGGGCGGCAACCTGACCCACGACGACGCGCGGCTGCTGATCGACGGCACCCCGCTGTCGGACTGGTCGGGCGTGGTCGTCGACTCCCGCAACGGCACCAAGACCCAGTCGGCGATGGCGAAGGTGCTGCCGTCGTTCGTGCCCCGCAACACCACCCCGAACATCGGCTACATCCTGTACCAAAACAAGGCGTCGACGGGGTCCACGCTCTATATCACGCAGCCGAACCGCGCGTGGATTCGGTTCATCATCCGAGCGCCGTACGGGTTCCGCTACGACAACCCGGCGGGTGGTCCGAACAAGTCGGTCTCCTCGGGCACGGCCACCGTGCGGATGCGGTGGCGGTCGTACCCGAGCGGCGGGTTCGGGGCCTGGCTGACGGTGCCGTTCACGCGCGCGGCCTACCCGACCAACCAGTCGTACGGCGCCGCGATCTCCATCGCGCCGATGCAGTTCGAGTCGCCCGCCCTCGCCCTGGACCGCTACGAGTTCGAGATCGAAGTCACGGCGTTCACCGTCGCCCACGGCACCGTCAGCAACTTCAACTGGATTACGTTGATCGAGGCCCAAGAGTTCTCCGAGGCACCGCAGCGGTACATCGGGCAGGCCGTCTGCGCGCTCGCCAACCTCCCGGCGTCGCGGCTGCGCGGCAGCCCGCCGACGGTCACCGCCATCTGGCAGGGCCTCAAGCTGCGCGTGTACTCCGACACCACCACCTATACCGAGGAGTTCACGCGCCTCCCGGCCTGGCACATCCTCAACATTCTCGCGAACACCGACTGGGGCGGCGGGGGACTGCTCGACTGGGACCAGGACTTCGACCTGCAGTCGTTCATCGACGCGGCCACGTTCCACAACGCGCTGATCGGGCGCGGGGTCACCGACCCGATCGTCGACGAGGACGGCAACGGCGACACCGTCGCGGGCAGCAACAAGTTCAAGGTGAGCGGGGCGACGATCAACGGCCGGTTCACCGACGGCACGGTGAAGATCGACGACACGCTGGTGCTTGAGGGCGGGGCGGACGCGGGCTCCTACCGCATCGCCACGATCCAGAGCGACGGCGTGCTGCTGGTCACCGAGACCGACGGCTCCGCGACGAGCTTCACGGGGGCTACGGGGGCCAACTGGCACATCGACGGCACCGAGCCGCGGTTCCTGTGCGACTACTACATCGACGGCCAGACGGAGCTGTGGGAGGCCGTGAACGCCATCGCCAACACGTGCCGCTCCGCCATCGTGTGGGTCAACGGCAAGGTGGCGCTGATCCCCGACCAGTCGAGCAGCGTGGTACAGGTGATCGGGAAGGACATGATCGTGCCCGGCTCGCTGCAGATCGAGTACATGAGCCGCCGGGCCGCCGCCAACATCACCGAGGTGCAGTTCCTCAACGCCGACAAGGACTACGAGCAGGACGTGGCGCGCTACGAGGACCCCCAGGCGCTGACCGACGGCGACCCCCACATCCCGACGCGCATCGAGCAGTTCGCCATCACCCGCCCGACGCACGCGATCCGGCAGGCCAAGTTCCACGCCCTGTCGAACAACTACGAGCCGTTCTCGATCATCCTGAAGGTTCACGCCCAGGCGCTGGCGCTGGTCTGGGGCGACCGGTTCCGGCTGGGCGAGGACCTGCGGGCCTACCGCTCGCTGGAGTACGACCTCCATCAGTCCGCGATCGTGGTGTCGGCCACGGCGACGACCGTGACGCTTGACCGCGACGTCTACATCGACACCAGCAACGCGGTGTACGTGAGCATCCAGCACATCGCCGACGACACGATCGACGACACCGTGCAGGTCGACAGCCCGTCGGGCGCGTGGACCCGGGTCCTCACCGTGGGGGCGTGGGCGACGACGCCCGCCGCGGGAGATTCGGCGGTGCTCCATACCGTGTTCGGCGACAGCTCGACCCCGCAGGACTTCAAGGTGATCTCCATCACCGAGGACGGGGACGCCGTGCGGGAGCTGCGGGCGGTCCCCTTCAACGTCAACCTCTACACGGACGCGGACGATCCCGACACCGCGCCCACCTTCGACGTCACCTAATGGCGCCGGCCCGCTGGAACCGCCTGATCGGCAGCTCGCGCGACTTCCAGCGCGTGCCGGACATCCGCAAGGCCCCGCCGCCGGTCACCAGCGTGTCGGCGCTCGAGGTGCTCGGCCACCAGCCGGACGGCACCGCCGACTACGGCATCCTCGTCACGTGGGTCGACCCGACCTACTACGGCGTGACGGCCGTCGACATCTGGTATCAGGACTCCAGCGCTGGCACGGCGGAGTGGATGTACGCGGGGCGCAGCAAGCGGTCCCCGTTCCACGTTCTGCCGCTCGGCATGGTGGCGGGGGAGACCTACCGGATTGCGGTGGCGACCGTCTCGGCGCTGGAGGCGACGGACGGGCCGGACGACTCGCCCCAAACCACGATCACCCTGCGGGGCGAGGACCCGAAGCCGCCGACGGTGGCGGGGTTCGCGGTGGCGGACCTCGGGGCCTCGCTGCTGTTCTCGTGGACCCCGGTCAGTTCCGACCTGTCGTTCGTGATGGGGTACGAGTTGCGGTACGGCTCGACGGGGTGGACGAGCGCCACGGCGATCGGCAAGGTCGGGCCGCGGAACACCCCGTTCTGGCCGGTGCCCCGCCACCTCGCGCCCGGGACCAGCTTCTACCTCAAGGCCGTGAGCTACGCAGAGGTGTACTCGGCGACGGTGTCGACCGCGACGCTGGCCGCGGCCGACGAGACGTCGGTCGATGCCGCGAGCCCCGGCACCTACTACCAGGAGGTCGACGTGACGGCCGGCAACCAGAGTCAGACTGTGACCACGAAGGGGCAGTTCAGCGCCGCCCCGATCCTGACGGTGGCGGGGAACGTGGCCGGGCTGGATGGCTCGTTCGACGGTACGACGTTCGCGCAGAACGGCGACGGCACGTGGAGCGCGACGGCCTACCTTGATGATCCGGCGCCCACGGGCGGCGGGTTGCTCGGCGTGATCGAAGCGGGGCCGAGGCAGTAATGGCGGGCCTGGCCACCCTGCGCCGGTGCCGCGGTCTCCAGACCAAGAATCTGGAGATGCACTTCAACCTCGACTACGAGGACGGCACCGACCAGGCGCTGGGGCCGGGGAACGAGCATCGGTATCGGTGGTGGGCGGACGACACGACCACCGGGACCGAGATGATGCGGCTAGAGCTGGTGTCGAACACGGTGACGCTGAGCTTCCCGAGCGGGTTCGGGGGGCAGATCGACACCGGCATCACCGACACCCAGGTGATCTACAGCGCGAGCGGGGTGCTCAGCGGGGATGCGGGGTTGGTCTACAACGCTGGCACCAACGCCCTAACTCTGGGCGGCATCCTGTTCGTGACCAGCGGCAACGCGATCCGCACCGGCGGCGCTGGGGATGCGTTCTTCCTCGATCTGGGCGATGTCACGATTCGCGACGGCAATGCCGCCAGCACAGGCGCCAGTCTCGACGTGAAGGGGCAGATCACCGCGCTGTCCTACATCGGCGCAGGCACCCACTCCGCGGCCGCCACGGGCGACCTCTCCGCTGGGAACGCGGGCGAGCTGTTCTGGGACGACAGTGCGGGCAATCTCATTCTGACGAGCGG
>JAAOEI010000238.1_pt1 | contig 22384 bp, 20 predicted proteins | sample 7059261 | NCBI WGS metagenome assembly JAAOEI01 (sample SAMN14008812, study PRJNA610033) | viral metagenome | isolation source: viral particles filtered from seawater | place: China: Hangzhou Bay, Yangshan Deep Water Harbour | collected 2017-10-31 | reverse complement strand
GATATTGAGGTTTACCCAAATGTCTTTTGTGCAACATTTTTAGAACCAAAAAGTGGTAATTTAGTAACTTTTGAGGTTTCTGAATGGAAAGATGATTGGGATAAATTCCTGTCATTTGTTAAACAATCTCAAGACAATTTAGTGAGATGGGTTGGTTTTAATAATTATGGATATGATTACCAAATCATTCATAAAATGCTTCAATTTGACCCAATGACATCACTTGATGGGAAGGGTAAAGCTGATATTGCATATCAAATTAACAAGAAATTTTTTGATATGGGTAAAGATGATAAATTTAATTCCATGGTTTGGGATAATGCTCATCATGTACCACAAATTGATCTATTTAAGATTCACCATTTTGATAATATGGCTAGATCAACTTCTTTGAAGAAGTTGGAATTTAATATGAGATCAACAAAAATTCAGGATTTACCATATAAACCAGGTACAATTCTTACAGAAAATCAAAAGAATGAGCTCATTAAGTATAATATTCATGATGTAAGAGAAACAGCAAAATTATATCATAAAACTGCTGATATGATAAGGTTTCGTGAAGAATTAACCAAAAAATATGATAAGAATTTCTTAAACCATAATGATACTAAAATTGGTAAGGATTTCTTTATTATGGAGCTTGAAAATGCTGGTATAGACTGTTTTAAGATAACAAAAGAGGGTAGAAGCCCAATTCAAACTAGAAGATCAGAAATTGTAATTCGAGATTTACTTTTCCCATGTATAAAATTCAATAGACCTGAATTTAAAGCTGTTGGAAACTGGTTAGCAAAAAGAGTCATTAAAGGTACTAAAGAAGTACTAACTGGGTTAGAACAAGATGAATTAGGTGATTTGGAGCAATATACTAACCTAAAGAAAGTTAAAGGTAAAATAAAGAACTTAAATTGTATTGTTGATGGCTTTCAGTTTGACTTTGGTACTGGTGGTATTCATGGGTCGGTTGAATCAACTATAGTTGAAGAAGATGAAGATTTTGCTATTATTGATTATGATGTAACTTCACTTTACCCATCAATTGCCATCCAAAATGGTGTATATCCTAAACATTTGACCAAAAAATTCTGTGAAATATATGCTACCCTAAAAGAAGATCGTTTAAAGCACGCTAAGGGAACACCAGAGAACGCTATGTTAAAGTTAGCCCTAAATGGGGTTTATGGTGATTCAAACAATCAATATAGCCCATTTTACGACCCACAATACACTATGACTATCACAATTAATGGTCAGTTGATGCTTTGTATGTTGGCAGAAATGCATATGACAGTTAAAGGTCTTAAAATTATCCAAATAAATACTGATGGTTTAACTGTGAAAGTACCTAGATCAAGAATTGATGATGTTGAAGAGTTAAATTCAGATTGGCAAGCTAGAACTGGTTTACAGCTAGAAAGAGCTGATTATAAGAAGATGTTTATCCGTGATGTGAACAATTATATAGGTTGGTACACAGATGGTAAATTGAAGCGTAAAGGTAAATATGAATATGAAAGAGAATTACATCAAGATCAATCTGCTTTAATTGTCCAAAAAGCTGTTGAAGCACACCTAATAAATGGTGATAATATTGAAGATTTTATAAGAAATCACGATAATATGTTTGATTTTTTTCTTAGAACAAATGTACCAAGAACAAGCAGGTTATTAGTTGAATATGATGATTATGTTGAACCATCTCAAAATGTTAGCCGATATTACATGTCAAAAGATGGTGGAAATTTGGTGAAAATAATGCCACCTCTAAAACAAACAAAATCTGTTGAGGATTATCGTGCTGCTGCAAGAACACCAGCCCAAATTAGAGATTTCAAGATAATGCTTGATAGGCGTATGAAGCTAGGTTTAGAAGATCGTGAGAGGATTATCAATATCAACGATGGTGAAAAAGTACAGGTTGTGAATGATATCATCGTTGACATTAGCATAATTAAAAATTATATTAATTATGAGTGGTATATTCAGGAGGCTCGTAAGTTAGTAGAGCCCTTATGGGATGGTAAACTGAATGATTTATTAAGCTAATCTTTTCGGAAATAATTTCCACCAAAAATTCTAACAGCACGATAAATAGTTCTTCTAACCCATTTCTTCACACCAAGTATTTCCATTGCTTGCAGGAACATTTTATCACATTGTTTCCTGGTGAAATTCGTATTTGATTTGTTAGAATACAGGAAATCATGTAAAACAGCGGCTTTAGTATAACGACCTGTTGGTGGGAGTATTGACCATAATATCCGTGGTACTGAAGCAAAATCCGTGATAAAACCTTTAGTTACGGTTATGTATTCCTTAGATCCGTTTTCCTCAAAATAGAATTTAAATTCTTCTGTTAGCTGCCACTTAGTTTCATTATGGGATCTAACTATTAAGTCGTTTGTAAAGCTGCTCATTTTCTATATTTAACAATATTATAATTTGTACTAGTAGTTAATTTACACTTACTACACTCCATAATATCAGGTTCATTTTGAACACCTATTTTCTTCCATCTATAGAACTCATGATTACAAAAGAAGTGTCTCTTGAAGAATGACATAATAATCTGAAAAAATAAATTTACCATATATTAACTAAATTTTTTTAACTCATTTTCCAATGTAGATATACAAGCGTGAGCATAAACTCGTTCAACAGTTGATGGATTATCACCCAAAAGTGTTGCTACATTATAGATTGACATACCTGCTTCAAGAAGGTGCGTTGCCCTGCTGTGGCGTAGAATATGTGGTGTTATTCGACCTGCTGGACGACCATCTTTTTCCTTCACATCCAATAAATGACAATCTTTTAAAAGTTGGATAAATTGGCGATAACGATTGGTTTTTTTACCCAAAACATAAGGTGTTACCCTGATGTCATATGCCCTTTTGAGTATTGAATATAAAGACCCCATTGGTACTATTGGTCGTCTTTTTTTGGTCACTTTTTGACCTGGTTTATTTAAAGAAATGGTCTTTCTGTTGAAGTCAAGTTGCGACCATTCTAATTCTTCAATCGCTTTTCTTCTCGATGCTGTGACATATAATAAATTGACAAATAAGCTCAATTTATCGTCTTTTTCGGCAAATTTGAATAAAGTTGTCACCTCATCCCTGTGTAACCATATTTCACGTTTTGGAAGATTAGTGGGTATCTCAAAAGTTGGCATTTCTGACAATTTTATCAATTTCCACTTGACAGCAGAATTTGCAGCAGCTTTCAATACACCAAGCTCACGAGCAACTGTGGAATCAGAAACACCCATTTTATTGCGTTTATCCTTGTATTTCCTACAAAGAGGCACATCAATGGTATTCAATTTAATTTTCCCAATGAGAGCTGATAACTGTTTTATCGCCAATTCTAAACGATATGGGTCTGAAAGCTCCCTTTCTCGTTCTTGATAGTAATGTTTAAGTATTTCATCTACTATCATGACAATAAATCATCTAAGTTTATTTCTGGGGCTTTTTTGGTCTTTTTGACAATTTTTATTCCATGACCTAAGACTGCTTCGATTTGCTCTTCTGAATAGCGAGAATGACCACCTACTGTTCTTGAATCTGGTACGAATTTTTTGGACGAACGCCACCTTTCTAAAGTTCTGGTAGAGACACCAAAAATTGATGCCGTTTGTGAGGCTGTAAATTGTTTCATGTTAAATATGTTTGAGTTGATAAAGTTAGTCAATCTCCGACATAATAACACATAAAAACTAAACTGTCAAGTAGAAATATCGACAAAGTTAGACATTATTCTTCTTTTTCTTGATCATCCCCATCAATTGATTCACGAATACCAGCTCCACCAGCTAGAACTTGAGTTAATTTTTTGTTCCATTTTGCTGTACCTATTTGACTAGGTTTGCTATCAAGTAGATGTACAGCAACTTCTGGGTCTAACATTGCTCTTGAAACCAATCTATCGGCTTTTGAGACACGACCTTCTGGGAGTAATCTAGCAGCACCTTTTATTGTTCTCATGATACCACCAGCTTTAAGAACACCATATTGAATCCTGAAAAATGTTTCCATAGCATCCATATATTGTTGATTGACCATCTTTTGAGCAGTATCAGAACCAACAGTAGCTCTTCTATTCAAATTACCATATTGGGAGAGAATTTTCTGCGATCTACGCAAAGCGTTCATTTCTTTTGGTGAATAAACTTTAGCTAATGCTTCACCATTCTCATCCATAACTTTTTTAATTTTATTATAGAGAACAGGTCCAGCAGAGTTATCTACAGATTTTACATCAGTACCTTCAATTTTTTGTAATAAATCTTCAGTTACAGCACGTTTAAAACCTTCTTTAGCTTGCTCATTTTTACCAATAAGTTTATTGACTTCATCAATTTTTTGTAACCTATCATCACCACTCATAATGGTTTTAACATATCTATCTGGGTCATTATTGATAAGAGAACCAAAAACACCTCTATTGATTCTTCTTTTAGTTTCGTCAATATTTTTCTCTGCCTTTCTAAATTCATCAGATAAATCATCAATTTTCAGTTTTAATTGATCTTTTTCAAGTTCTTTAGAGCCAATTTTTCTCTGTAAGTCTTTAAATTTATTCTTTATTTCTGGGAATTGATCAAGTTGAGAAGATCTATTTTTCATCCAATTAGCTATAGTTCTTGGAGATGGGTTATTACCAATAGATGATGCGAAATCAGCAGCCATATATCTCTCAACAGCATTATTTGCTGCATTGTTATCTGGTGCAATATCAACAATTCTTTTTAAATCAGCAGCAGCATTTGGTGTTCCATTCAGGAAAATATCGGCTATTTTACCTGGATCAGAAACTCCAACCCCATCACCTCTTTGAACAGTATCACGATATTTTTTACCATAACCTTCTGCAAAAAATGGAGCATATTCTTCACGATAATATTTTTGAGCATCATCAAAAGATGCTGTCTCATCAATCATGCTATTTATATCCTTTTTAAGGGTAGAAAGATTATCAACAAGATCAAAGTTACCAGCTCTCTTAGCTCTGGTTATAGCTGAAGAAATATCTCTTCTAACTAATGCAACATCTTTCAGTTTAATTTCTTTAACCTTTTTAGGTTCTTTTCCACCAATACCAAGCCCACCAGAAGTATCTTTGATCTCCTCTGGGATTGCTTTACGGATTTTTTTAACAAAATCTGCTGGTAATCCAGTATTTTCAAAACCTAAAGTATTTATTTCTGACTCAACTTTTTTAATAGAATCTGCAATTGGTGAAATATCTGCGACATCATCACCTGCTGCTTCTTCAAATTTAGTGTTTTTAAGCTTAGTTCTTTCACCTAGAGCACCTTCTGGTCCAATTTGTTCATCAAGTGCTGTTGAGGCTTCTGCTTTACGCCCTTTTTGTGCCAAAAATGGTTCTGTTACATCTTCTACTTGACGATCAATATTAGTTCTCTCTAATTCAGCCTCACTTAAATTTTTCCTAGCTAATTTAGCTTGACCTTCAGCTTCCCCAATTTGAAATTCAGCTTCTTTCTTTGCTAATCTTTGTGGTGCTTCAATGTCAGCATCTGGGTTTCTTAAATTATTGACTGATTCAGAAACATCAGTACGAATCTTTTGATCTCTCTCCATGAAAGGTCTTGCATTTTTTGTACGCTGATAATTCTCAAAAGAACCCAATCCCACATCATCAGATGCAACACCAGAAGTAAGTCTAGTTTGATTAACTTCATCTGCTTCACCTATTGATTGTTTTATACTCTGACTGGCTTTCTTAGGGTCAGTAGATAATTTTTGTATCATTAAGGCAGCATCTTCTACTGTTTGTCTAGGTTCAACGCTACCATCTGGTAATCTTTGATTGTAAAATTCAACATTATCTTTAACAGAATCTGGTAGTAAACCTTTTCCTGGTATTGATTTAACTACACCTCTACCAACAGATCTAGCACCAGATTCAGCAACACGAGAACCAACAGAAGCACCTCCACCACCTAAGATAGTACCCACTATTTGTGCCAATGGGCTATCTGGTGCAATATTTTCAGCAGTATCAAAACCAGCTCCTGCACCAGCACCAGCGACAACATCATCAACAACTTGACGACCTGCATTTTGCTGATATGGAGCAATTAATGCTGATTCAACTTTACCTACATTTTGTGCAGCTTGACCTGCTTTAGCAGCTCTACCAGCTAAGGCTAAACCACCAGCTCCTGCACCAGAGCCAAATCTAGCAACATTATAAGCAAATTTATCACTACCCTCAACCTGTGATGGGTCAAAAACTGGATAACCAACAGCTTCAGCACCAGAAGATGCTTTTTCAGCAATCCAATCAGATCCACCAACTGGTTTTTGAATAGATGGGATATTTACACCTGGTATTTTGTTTAATAATCCACTACCAGCATTTAGAGCCATAGTAGTTATATCAACAGGTGCACCCAATAAATCAGCACCTAAACCTCTATACATACCCTGTGAAACAGCTAAATCAGTTGGTACATCCACCTTTTGCTCTTCAGTAGCTTTTTTCATCGCAATGGTATTTTCTAAATCATCCATTGCTTGAGCACCATTAACAGGTGAAATTTGAGGAGATTCAATGGACTGTTGTCCACCAAACCTTTCCCATGGTTTAGCACCTTGATTATTTACTGGTTGCTCAACTTGTTTATATTTTTCCCAAGGTTTCATTGTACTGCCTCCCATGAATTTTGATCATCAGGCCTTCCACCAATAAACCTATAACCATCAACAATTTCACCAGGTTTAGGTGGTGCTACTTGTTGTGGGTTTTCAGGTGTAAATGATCTATCTGAATTAGTTAATCTACCTTGATAATTTTTTCTCAATTGAACAACTAATTTATCAAGTTGTCTTTTTCTTGCTAAAAGTTTATCTGGTGTAGCTAACCAATCATTTGGTGAACCGACAGCTCTTTGAACAATTTTATAATCTGTATCAGATAATCCACGACCAGATTGACCAGTAATCGCACCAGCAGCCATATAAGGTAAAACTTCAGCAATTGTTGAAGCATTATATAAATCTTGATCTACAATCTCACCTGTATTTGGATCAGTAAATTGACCTGCTAAATTGTTTTTAATGGAATCAAGTTTACCTGCTATTTCGCTATCTGGTGAAAATTGTTGGACTTGACCCAATAATGAATCAGATATTCTAGCTAAATTACCTCTAGTACCTGAAGCACCTGGACTCTTCAAAAGAGCATCCTCATATTCTTTTGAGAATAATTGATAGGTTTCCATCTCAATATCTTTTTTCTGAAGATCACCAACAACTGGTTTTGTTAATCCTGGTCCACCTAATCCATCTTGACCATATTCAACAGTTCCATCAGGTAAAACCCTGAAAGATGGGCCTGATCCACCTGGTTTAAATGGAGCAGAAACAATAGGTTTACCATCAGCACCATATCTAATTGATCCTGGTGAAAGAGTGAAATCTTTTTTCTGATCAGCTTCAAAACCTTCTCTAGTATTTGCATAATTCATACCAGCACCCATTTGAGCTCTAGTTAATTGCTCTGGTGAAGCACCTGCATTAGCTGCAAAAGCTTGAAAAATCTCACCTAACCCACCTGGTTTATTACCAGCAAATCTCATGGCATTACTGAATAAATCTGGAAGGTTTTGTTGATAACGTTGTTGCACAACTTCAGTTGGTGGTACTCCACCATCATATTGATCCATTGGACCAACAAAATCAGCAGAAGGAGCTTCTTGTTGAGGTGAAAATATTTGTGAAAAAATATTCTTCAAATTTTCAGGTGCATCCAATTGGGCTTGGTTCATTCTAGCTTCAGTAGCATATTTATTAGCCATAGCCTCTTTAGCTTGCATATCAGCATAATTTGGTTTACTACTCAAATATTGACCATAAGCATTTGTTGCTGATTGTGCTACTTTCGCCCATGGGTCGTAATATTGTCTTGACATAATTATATTTGTTCAAAATTAACATCAATGAGGCTGTAATCCACAGATAGTAAACCATCCTCATCCTTAATAATAGCTTCAGGAAATTCTTTTTCAAGTTCCTGTGCGATAACTCCTCTAAATTTATGTTTAGGATTCTTCTTATACCTAAATTCATAAATATTAATACCATTTTTTGAAACTCCAACTTTTTTAATGTCTTGCTTCAAACTACGATCAGATGCAGCCGCTGCACCTCCTCCACCTGCGGCAGCTCCACCACCGCCACTAGCACCCAATGCTGCACCGCCACCCATTGAAGCCATATTACCAGCTCCACCAAGTATTGACCAGAATGGACTTAAATTTTTCTGTGAATTAAATGCTGCACTATTCATATCTAAACCTAGCAATCCAGCATCTCTTTGAGCTTTATCTGATAAATTACCAAAATTTCTAGCATATTCATTTCTTCCTAAACCTTTATTGAAGAATGTATCATCAAAAGCACTTAATTTAGCTAAATTAGTATTATCTCTAACACTCTTATCTTCAGCTTCCCCAAAAGCTTTTTCTTGAGCTAAAATAACATTTTTTGGTGTAGAACCAAATGAATAATCTGATGGTGCTTCTAATCGACCTTCATTAAATGCTTGTAGTCTATTTTGACTGGCATCCTCTAAACCTAGTTTAAAACTATCAGAACCTCTATCTTCTATTGATGTGTCAAATGCTTTTCCAGCTTCATCAGCATAACCACGTTGGCGTTCCATATTAGCTTGAAAAGCAGCGTTCTTAGCATTTTGAGCACGCTTCATATTCTTGTTGTTATGGCGAGTTTGTTTATAGGCTGCTGCTCCTGAAGCTGCTGCACCTACCCCTATTACTATCGCTGCTGTTACTGGATCACACATAATTAACTTTTAAATTCAAATTTACAAAATAATGCACCACCCAATCCTATTGGTTGTGGTTCTAATATATCTGCCCCTAACCATTTCAACCATCTAATGGCTTTTTTATGTTTAGCATGGACATAATTATAAAGGTAGTTATAATCTTTAATCAACTCCTCAAAAACTTTTTTACAATCAGTACGAAATGTACTCTTATATTTCTCAAAATCATCAGTAGCTAAGAGCCAAATTACATCATTATCTTCCCATGAAGATACACCAAAAATTGATACTGGTTTACCCTCAACTTCCCACACATGAGAGTTTTGGGTAATACCTGGTGTTTCTTCCAAAGTTTCACCAATTGTTTTCCCAGAAAATAAAAATACTTCATCTTTGTCAGCCTGTCTGGCGTTCTTATCAAAGTATTTTATATCATCCTCATTTGGTTTTCTAATAATATATTCAGCCATATTTAATTAACTATTCTAGTACTATTACCACTATTGTTATTATAATTTTGTACACCAGTATTGGTGGATCTTTGACTTGCACCAGCATTATAACCTTGTGCTGCACCACCTGCATTTTGGAAGAATGATGCAAACATGTTAGCTAATGGGCTATCTGGTACACCTGGTTGTAAATTACTAGCTGCTGAAGCTGCGGCTGCTGCTGCACTTCCTGGATCAGCTGCTGATCTATTATCATTATATAATTGAGACTTAGTACTATCAATATTTGCTCTAATTTCATTTAAAGAATTTAAACCTTGATTAGTAATACCAGTTCTTTGATCATTATAATATTCTTGAAGATCACCCATTTGATTAGCACCAGCTGATGATGTTAAATTACCAGTTCTAGCTAATTGAAGTGTTAATCTTTTACGAGCATCCCCATATTGATCATCTAATTGTGGGTAATAGAAACTATTATATTTGGTTTGATAATCATTATAAAAATCATCATTAAAACCAGCAAATTGTTCATCAATTTTAGCTTGACCTTCAGCAATACGAGCTTGTCTTTCTGCTTCTTGTTGTCTTGCTATTTCAGCTGAATTATCTCTTGGAGGACTTGAACTACACATAATATTATAAAATTTTTAATTAATAACCCTATTACCAGTTCCACCACTACTAGAAGTAATAGAACTATAATTTTGTACACCCAAAGTGGGTGCATAACCTTTAATTTTGCTCGTGGCATCATTATAAAAACTACCAAAAGTATCAGCTAATGGTGTATCGAACTTATAGTTTTTAAATTCATTAACCTTACCAGATACTTTACCAGAAATATCAATTGGGTCAAATATTGTTTGAGTATTTTGATTATAATCATAAAGATTATTTTTTTCACTATCTATTGTTGTTTTATATGAATTAGCTAATTCACCCAACTCACCATTTTGACCTTCAACCCTAGCTTTTTCAGTATCATACATACCTTTTAAGCTATCTAACTGATTGATTGCAAAATTACTATTATAAAGATTATTGTCTGTTAAGGATTTTCTTAGGTTGACATTTGTGTCATTATATTGATCAAGCAGTTGTGGATTATAAGTGTCCATATAATCTTGCTTATATTTGTTATAGAAATCATCATTGAAACCAGCAAATTGTTGATCAATTACACCTCTACCCTGTGCAAGATTTGATTGCTTTCTGGCTTCTCTTTCTTTATTTCTTTTGGCTAATTCATCCTTCATAACGTATTCATTTGTTACTGGATCAAGTGCCATATTAGCATTCATAACTCCACACATAATTATCCACTATCCGATTTATTGTTATAGTGCAGGGCGAGTGCTGACAACGTAGCCGAACCTGCTGTGAGGCAGGTTAAGTTGATACCGAATAACTGTTCTACACCAGTTAATCCATATCTAGGTTTACCATAAGTAATTTTAGATGCAATACCATGATTCACTTTTACAGTATCATCATTTGGATCTGGTAGGGTTTCTACCTTCCAGTTATTAGTTCCCATGATGTCAAACCCAATCAAATCTTTTTTAGCTGCTGGATCTTTTGCACTAACATATGGTAACTCAATTTCAACATTATCTACATCATCAGCTGGATAAGTATCATTATTAACACCACCATATAAATATAACCCATCATCGCCACTTTCATCAGTTGCACGACAATAAATTCTGTCACCAACTCTTGCAAAATGGGTAATTGTAATGTCAAGATCATAATAAGACCAAGCTGATATTTTTTTGGAAGGAAAGTATGAAAAAACATAAATTCTAGTACCAACTGCCAACCAATAACGACCATCAAGAGGTTCAATAATTGCGGTAGCAGCTGCGATTTGTGCTTCAGTTAAAGTATCTAAATATGCTCTAACATGAGTATCAATATTTGTACCAACATCAGAAACATATGCTGCATTTGAACTATCCCTAGCTTTAATTGATCTAATACCAGTATTTGCCAAGTAAAACACATCATTATTTCCATAAGCAATAACTGATTCTGGGGCTACAGTACCTGTGTTTTGAACAGTTTGTAAATAAACATTCACCGCTGAATCTTCTGAAATTGACCAAATTCTTATCTGGTTTTTAGAGAAAATCGCCATTAAACCTTGATATTCTGCTGTGGCCGTTAGAGTCTCTTCACCAGCTGTTTCTGAAGCCATGTTAATAAATCCAGGATCAACACCTGCAATCCATTGAGTAGGAGCATTTAACGCTGAAAAATAAAGGTTAGACGATGCAACAGTATAAATTTTCTTCTTAAATGTTTGAACTGTAGTTCCAGTACCAGAAGCAGCACCAGTTACAGTATAAATCTCTGTACCATTAATTGTTACTGTGAATTGATCATCTTCTTCAAAAGTACCACCAACAGTAACTTCAACAATTTGGGCAACAGCAGTAACAGCAGTAACACCACCTGTCATTGTTGAATCATGAGTTTCAGTAACATCACCAGCTGTGGTAATAGTAACCACAAATCCATTTGGACCACTACCTGTACCAGCTTTAGCCTTAATTGTTAGTATTGGTCCACTAACTTCCGTATCGTATTCTGGTGAAGATGTGTAAGAATCTATTTGAGTTTTAAGAAGCGAAGCAGTATTGGAATTTGATGTAGTCCAATCAACTGCTGTGCTTAAAATTTCCACACCATCAACAGTAATTGAAGTAATTTTGTTCACACCAGGTGAAGAAGTACCACCAGTAATCTCAATATCAGCTGATGCAACTACCTCGGTTACACCTGCTACATTTGCTTGAGTTTCAACAGCAATCAAATATTGGTCATTTACTGATCCATTATTAACAGCATTTGTGGCTACTGTAAATCCAGTACCAGCTGTAGCAGCTGTTATTGTGACCACATTTGTAGAAACTGAAGCATTAACCACAGCTGAATTATCAATAGCAGCTTCAAGTGCTGATGCAATGGCGTTATTTGACCCAATAGAAGCAGATAATGTATCCCAATCAGTTACTCGTGAAGTTCCATAAAAATGATAAATATTACCGTCAGAAAACTCTGAAATTGAGTATAAAGTTCCATCAAAGGCTTCTGCATCTAAAACTTTACTTAAAGCTGTGGCTGGTGTTGGATGTTGAGTGAGAATATGAGTTACACCTGCTGGTACATTTCCAGCTTCTGAAGCATCATAACCAACAGTATAAAGGGTTTCATTTATAGCAAAAAGACCCTTTGTTGTGGTTGGAAAATCAACACCTTGTTTAACAAAAGATTTTCTTCTCTCAATATCACCACCACGAGTCAAATGGGCGTTTTTAATCGTCCAAGCTGAACCTTGATCAGAAGCTACTCTCGAAGCTCTGCTTCGATCCATTCCTTTTCTTATATCTTCAATTTGAATATATGCCATTAGCTAACAACAATTAAATTTTTTCCACGATAACTATTTCTTTTTGCAAAAGCACCTAAACCAATTTGGATTGTTCTTCTTTTACTTACACCATTTTTTCTAAGGGTCATTAATCTTTGTTGTGCTAATTGTAATTTTTGTTTAGCATCAGCTGATTTTTGACGTGATAATATTTCAGATGCAGCAAAAAGAACGATCAAACGATCATCTAAATCTGCTGTGTCTGCTTCTTGAATTAAATTTCCTAGAGATTTTGTACCTAAAAAATACAAAGTTTGAGTATTATCAGATGGGATAGGCCATATTTCTATTTGCTCACTAGAACCAGTTTCTCTAATATCCCATTTCTGGGCTGGATTTGATCTTTCTGGGGTTGTAGCATTGGAGTCGTAGGCTGTGTAATCATCAAAATCAATACCTCTTTCTAGGTCTTGATAAACACCATTATATTTGAGTTTTATGTCCTCAATTCTGTCAAAATTTAACCCACTAGGTAAATCATAATATCTTTGACCTGCGGCTAAACTGACTGTCTTTTGAACCCTTAGATGAGGCCATTCATAGTCATCATAAAGTTGTTCTTGAACTCTCTGTAGTAATACTTTTAGATTTTCTGCTTCATCAATACCAACAGAAACTTCTTGTGATCTACCTGTCTCGGCTCGTAATTGAGCAATTAAAGATAATAATTGAGTGTTACGAGCCATAATTAACAGTTATTAAATTTTTATTCCATAAGATCAGCTAAATTAACTTCTTCACTAGATTGTACTCTGTTCAGATTGTCAAGTTGCTCTTGATCTTTTTGACCTTGTTCAACTTTAGCTATTCTATCTTTATCAAAAATTGCTAAAGGTTCGTTCCTAATATTGAACTTTCTTAAATGTTCTTCTGGTAATCTTTCTGGTAAACCAGCTAAAGCACCAAATATGTTATCTACAGTTTGCTCTCTTTTAATTAGAGATTTGTTGTAGAGGTCTTTTAATCTAGTCTTTTCAGCATATAGATCAATTCTTTCATTTTTTATTTCTTTTACTTCAATAGTCGCATCTTGACCATGGATGAATTGTAGTAAAAGTAATTCAGGTGCAGAAACAACTTTCCATACTTCATTTAAAGTACTACCTGATAATCTTAATTTAGTTTTATAATAATGCATAGCCTTAATTTATTGAGTTGATAAAAAATTTAACAATAAGTGTGGTACGGCGAATACCACACTTATCATTTTAAAACTAACCTGCGTATTGTGCAACACCTAAATATTTAGGTTCTTCACTAGCAATTAGTAAGTTATAGGCATCAGAACCATCACATGCTTGTGCTGGGTCATAAGTACCTCTAACATCACCAGTAGTAGCTGTAGCAGCAGATGAAACACCTGCAACGAAAGTACCATCTAGTTGACCAGCTGGGGTAACATCAATTTCAAGAATAAAGAAGATGTCAGCTGAAGCATTAAATGCTGCTGCTGGAATAATCTCGATTCTATCACCAACTGCAACAGCTGTTGTAGCATCACCCACAGTTGGAGTATCAGAATCAACTTCACCTTCTGCTGCTGCATCAGCAATAGTTAGTGATAATCCATCAACCGCTGTAGTATTAACTTCAACAGTAATCGCACCACCAGTAGTAACGGCAGCTTGACATACAGTAGTTAATTTTGAGATGTTACCTGCAACTGGACACACAATATTGTGTGCAGTTCCTGCATCAACAGCTGCTTCTAACATTCTGTCCATGATGTAAACTTTACCAGGTTTTCTAGCAAGTAATGCACCATCTTTAAGCTCTTGTAGAACTTTAGAGGCATCACCTACGAAAAATGGTAAACCTAGAACATCACCAGTACCGACTGTTAATGAAGTGATATTTGCTGAAGAAGAAATACCAGTTACAGTTTTAAATGCTTTTTTACCAGTTAATGAAGTACCAGAAGCAGATGATTCCACGATAGTGTTACCATATTCATCAGTACCAGTAATTGTTAAAACAGCAGTTCCAGTCCAAGCAGCAACTATATTTCTAGGTACATCCAATGTTCCAGCTAAAGCAGCAGCAGCAATTGCAGCAGCGGCAGTAGTGTTTACTGAAAATACACCAGCAGAAGTTAAATCTTGAGACTCAACAATACCATTTGCATCAGCAGTATCAGGTGAACCCAAATTAACATTTATTAGGTTTCCTAATGCAGAATGTTTAACTTCACTTTCTTCAAGATCAGTTTCAATTTCCCCATTATCAGAACCTTCAATATTTAATTGAGCGTTCACTCTAGCATCAGCTGGAATGGTTGTAGAACCTAAGTAAGTAATAGTAATATCAGAAGCTCCAAAAGAAACTGTGAAATCACTAGGTGAACTTAGAAGTTTTTGCAATTTATCGACCCATAATTTGTGTCCATAAGCTGCGAATGATCCAGCTGAAGTATTAGCTGGGTACGATAAAGTAATCGTACCGCTAGTTGCTACGGCTGAACCAAGAGTAGTTTGAGATATTTTAAACATGATTCAATCTATTTAATGTTAATAAAAATTAGTTGATGGAGTAAACGCCACTTGTGTTACGTTGCTTACAAACAAGCCCCAAAGTGTCAGTTATTGCACGATAAACTACATACTTATCAGCAGGTCTTGCTGGTGAGTGGCGTTTAGCCTTCTCATTTTGCATGTATAGAGGGCAAATAACTTTCATATCTAAAATATATAAATATTTAGATAAGCCTTCATCGTCTAATGTTGGATCATATTTGAAAGTAACATTTTTGAACTTGGTGTCATCCATGCTAATATCAATAGTTCCTTTATCAGCCCATCCAGTTTGAGTAACTGTACCGCTGGCATATAATTCTGCTTCAAGGGCATCCAAGAAATCAGAACCTGCGAAGAACATATGTTTAGGTGAACCCATTGAGTATCTTCTCAACTGTCTCATCTCACTTTGAATAGTTTTGATGATAGTTTTATCTGAAGGAGTAGAAGTAGATAAAAGTAAAGAAGCTCTATTTCTCCACCAACTGTTAGTTGATTGATCAATACCACCAACAATAGTTGCTGAAGTTGGGTCATTCAAGATAAATGATCTAATACCAGGTACTAACTCATTATCTTGAGAACCATCACGCCAGAACATAAGGTTCATACCTCTTGCTCTACCTTCAAGCATGTCCTCAACTTTATCATCCAATAAGTCACCAAGAACTTCATAATCACGATCACTATGTTTAGAAGTAGATCTACCATTAGAAGTTTCAGTTACTGAAATCCCTGCTTTTTTCAATTCACTCATAGTGAATTTGATACCAGCGTGAATTTCTTTATATGGATAGTTATATTGTTTAGTATTAGCTGGATTACCATAACTAACGGTGTCATCACCACTAAAACCTTCGATAGTAGTAGTGTATTCACCCTTAACGTTACCAGTAATTGAGTCTTTTCCTGCTGGAAAATACTTTGTTTTCTCTTCAAAAACTTTAAGAAGAGGTTTATCTTGGATAGTTTGAGATAATATTTTACCTCTATCCATGTGATGATTAAGAACATTATTTGCAATGTTCTCTAATTCTTGTACTGTAAAAGACATGATTCATTCATATTTTGGTTAATAAAAAATTTAACCACCCACAGTTTGTTTAATCACGTCAAAAGTTGTTTTAGGTTCTGGTCTTGTCGTACTAGATCCTCCGCCTTCCACAGGATTGATTGGCTTCCTAGGTTGAAATTGTCTAAGTTCCCTTTCGACATCTCTTTTGGCTGTTTCAGCCATCCTAAGTGCTTCATCAACTGATCTTGGCATCTGTCCTTTCTGACTAGCATCATACCACATCAACTTAACACGCTCTTGTATGCGAGTGCTTTTCAATTTGTAGTCAGGATCAGATTGCTGCCAACTTCTTTCCAAGTTAGCTAAACCAGATTGAATGTTAGAATTTAATTCTTGCTGTTGTCGTTGAGATTCTTGTTGACGTTGTTGCTGTTGTTGAACTTCTCTATTACGATAATGTTCATTTAAAGCTTTCTGTCTGGATAAATCAAGAGCAGCTTGCTCTGTAATATATCCCTGATCAACCTGTTGCTTCAATTCATTAGGCATAACATTGCCTGTTAATTGTAACAACTGATTATAATAAGGTGTCATTGCTTCTAAAGCCCTTTGTGGGTCTTTTTTCATCAAAGCACCAATATCAAACAGAGTATTCGCCTCATCTTTGGAAATATGATTTGTTTCCAAAAAAGTATTGAATTTGTCAAAACTTTGAGCTTTTTGTTCATACTTTTCTAGTGATTCTTTCGTTTCACGATACTTAGTCTGAAGTTGCTCAAACCTCTTACGAGTTTTTGGCTTCATAAGCTTTTTTAACTCGTCATCGGAAATCTCTTCTTCAGTAGAATTATCCTCTAATTCAGATTCATCATCCTTTTTATCGGTTGAATCCTCTTCATCTTCACCAGATTTTTCCTCTTCTTCTGAACTACCGTCATTTTCTTTAGCATCTAATTCTACTGCTTTTTTAATTACATCGAATGTAGATTCTTCAGAACCTGACTCTCCCAAAGTTGACGAACCTTCAGTATCTTTTACGTCTTGATTATCTAAAGATGACGAATCCTCTAGTGTTTTATCGTCAATAATTTCGTTATCGGTTGGCGAAACCTGATCTTTAATTGTCATAAATACAGCCTTTGAGTTAATAAAAGTTTTTTACTATACGTAAACTATGTCAAAGCTCGACAAAATTGTCAAGCATAATTTTATAAAAAATAGAAATAAAATTATTTGCAATGGTAAAAATGGATATTTCCTTAAAAAGTTCATAAACCAATCTGGTATGATCTTGTCAAGAACCTTATTAATTTTGCTAAAAATATTCATAATATTAATTATTGAGGTTGTGGGAATCCAGGTTGTGGACCAGGCTCATTTTGATTAGGTTTCTCATTATTTTGAGAACCTTTATCACCCTGTTGATTTGGATCATTAGGTCCACCAGCACCTTGAGTATTACCAATATTACCCATTTGAGAGTTTAGAGCAGTAATTGACGGCATACCCTCAATGATAGCTTCTTCTAAGTCAATTTCGAGTAAATCTAAATATCTTTTAGCTATTGGAGTTGGGTTCATTCCTGGTAACTGTAATATGTATGGCATACCTCTTTCCATATTAGCTAATTCCATAGCTTTATTTGGACGACCAGAAGAACCTGCTCTAACTTTAAGTAAAGTTTGTTTAGCAACCTGCTCTCTATTCATTTCAGGCCATACAGCACCATCACCAGCAATTTCCATTACTGTTTCTTTAGAAAGCTCCATAAGCATTAACTGACCAGTAGCTGTGACAACATCATATAAAAATTCATCTAAATCATCAACATTTGAGTTTAGAGAAGTTTGACGACCACCTTCAGCAATTGATGATTCAGTAGCTGTTCCACCTGACATTCCACCCAAATTAGCCTCTTGAGCACCAACAGTTCTTAAAACATCCTCCATTTCAGAATTTGTCTCATAAAGTGCTGGGTCAATTGGAATAGGTTTAAATGGTTGAAGTAAATTCTCAACAGCTTGACCTGCCGCTAACCCATTTAGTTCAATTAAAGCATGTGGAGGTGGGTTTTCTAGTTTAGCTACATCTTCATCATCTAACATTCCTTTCACAACCATATATTTAGGTTTGTTAGCCTCACGATGTAATCTACGATATTCTCTACTTCTATTATATTCATTTTGAACATGTTTCAGCTGATGAACATCTGATAATGGGTATAAATGCTCTTCACTTTCAGAAGCATTAAATGTGATTGCAAAAACTGGCCAAAAACCTTCCATCCAATAATCAGGTTCAGCACATGGTTTTAAGAATCCAGCATAACCATCTGCAATTGTGAAAGTTTGACCTAAATCTTTATTATAAACTTCCCAAACACAAACCAAACCATCTTCTTTATCATTATCTCCTCTTCCACTACCATCAGAATCTGCTGCTCTGTGATATTCAGCTAATTTAGAAGCACCATTATCTTTATATGGTGTGAATCCTGTTTGAATATCAACATTATAAATTTTCTGAATTTCTTGTGGACTTTTATGAAATTCACGAGCTATCCATCCTGCACCAATAAAACCAGATAATTGTCTGCATCTTGGGTCAACAATTATTTCAGTTGACCTTGGAAACATAAATAATGGTCCTTCCCTTAATATTTTATTTTGTTCTGATTCTAAATCATTAATAAGAGTTTCTAATTCGTGTAACTCATATTCGCTACTAGAATCAATCTCATCATCAACGAAATCTTGCATCCTTCTTTGAAGTTCACCCATCTTATTACGTGCATCTTCGAGTTTAGCTGTATCATCTGGGTTTAGTGAAGCATATTGTCTCTGAAAACCTAACATCAAGTAAGAAACACCACATGTTTTAGCCCTACGAACCAATGATTTCATTGATGGTTTTAACCTCGGTTTTTGCTCATTTGCATAATAATCAAAACAAATTTCCATAGTACGACCAATTTTGTCGATCATTTGTTTCTTTTGACGACCCTGTTCAATATCCTGCAAAAGCTCCATTGGTTGTTGCATTTGCTGTTGAATTTGTTGAGCTTGCATAGCTGCTTGCATATCACCCATTTGTGCTGCTGGTCCAACTACAGCTAGTTGTTGTTGTAATTGTTGAACTTGTTGCATGGCAGCCATTGCAGTTTCCTGCTTACCATCCCATATTAAAAAATCTAAGGTTTTTCTTTTTTCTGCTGTTGCTGTCGGATTTTTAGCATAAAGAGATGCTACTGATTGATTCAAATAACGATTAATGATTGGTACTGTGTAATTATCATTATCTAACCATTCATCTTCAGCACCTTGTCTGGCTATCATCATATCATCACGCATGCGTTTGAAATCTTTTTCAAAATGCTTCTTAGCTGCACGAATCCTAGATTGCCATTGATTAATGAATTGTTTTACTGAATTATCTAAATCAGGTTCATTTCTTTGAACACCAGATTGTTGTTCGGATTTCTCACCCATGTCGTTTGACTGTTCCATATTATTTTCAAAATTTTCCATAATTTACCAACCTTGTGTTTGTTTTTTAATACGATCCAAGCGAGCCTGATTCTTACCAGCATGGATGACCCAAGCACCAGTTCCAACTTTAGGTAAATTACTTTTATTTACCTTGTCAGATTGTGCAGATAATTCTTTTACTAATCCTAAACCAATATGTGCCATAAAATCAACAAAATCTTTCTTAGCACCATGAGGAAACTTTAATAATTGATTCTTAGCATCCACCCACCATGGGGCAAATCTTGGGAATCTAACCTTTCTCATTGCCATTCTACCCTGAATAGATCTGGCTCTAGTTTTTTTATCTTTTGATGGGATTACTGGATCTAACATTGTGTAAGTCCTTTCTTCTATCATTCTTTTTCTTAAAAATGGACCAAAAGATTTTGAAATCAATTCTGATTCCATCCACCACATCATCGGTTTGTGAGTTTTCATTATGGTCAAAATTTCTTCAACTGTTCTATCAGTTTCCATATGATCCATAACTAAATCTGGTAATACCCAAATATCATCATTTTCATCAATACCTACGCAACCAACTACTGTTAAATCTCTTTCTTCATTTAAACTAACAGCGTGATCTGATGCTGCATATTTTCTCAAATTTGTTGGTAATTCAGTTGGACCATACTCAATAATCATGTCCTCTGTAAAATAAACACCCTCATCTGGTGCTGGTGAACCCATTACCAAAGCAGAAAAAGAGCGTGGATCACCTTTTTTCCATTGTGCAAAAAATTCTAATGATTTTTCATTCGGCCATAGTGCAGTTATTGGATCATGACCAAATTGAGAGGTTACTTTAGGGTCTGTTTGTACTTTTAAGGTCAAACCAAGAGCTTTTGCTAAGTTTTGACTCTTTATTACCCCTGGAATATTCATGTACTCCCAATCCTCTGAAATACCTGTGAAACGTTTATTTCTTTCTGGGTGAGTTGGATCACACAATCTTCCAATCAAATCATCTTCATGCCATCTTGTGTGGATCACACAAATACAAGTTTTATTTGATGCACGAGAATATGCTACCTTAAAGAACCAACTCCAAATTTTTTCCAAATGTGATGATGTAAATTCATCATCATCCCCTTTATACGGATCATCAATGATGATATAATCAGCTGTTCTACCAGTAATAGACCCACCAACACCAATGAAGAATATTTTACCACCTGCTGTGTTTTGCATGAAAGATTTGGATTTAGCATCCTTCATGAACTCAATATTTGGGAAAACTTGCTGATAAACTGGTCGATTATTGATCATCTGCCTGAACTCATGACCTAATTCATCTGCACGAGTTTGATTATAGGTCGCAACAATTATACTCGCTTTTGGGTTCTGACCCCAAATGTGAGCTAATCCTAATTGTGTTAAATGGATTGTTTTACCATGCTGGGGAGGTATAGAAATTGCTACCCTTTTGGTCTTTTTCGCTGTAATATTTTCAACAATATCACAAAGCATACTACTGTGACCAGTACGCTGATATTCTGTTTTTGTAACATCATCTGGGTCTGATGGGTCTGGCATCATTATCTGACAAAAATCTGGCATTTTTGTCTTAGCTTTCTCAATGAGTAGTTGGCGTTGGATTAAAAGCGTTTCTTGCTTTAAATGGTCATCTGATAAATGTGATAAATTAGCCTTACTTTTTCTCGCCATTATTCTTCACAAATTAATTCATTGTTGTACAAAATCATATCTAATGTTTGATCTGTCATAAAATCTATTTCTTCATCTGTTGGTCTAACGCATTTCAAAACGTCAGAATAACTAAGATTTGGGTTTCCTAGACCTAGAATATTTGTTCCGCATCCTGCTACGCTTATCAGAACTAGACATAGTATCAATTTTGTTCTGAACCTTTTTAGCTTTCTTAACGGATTTAACTGCTCTTTTAACATTTTTATTTTTTTCACTTTGTTTACCTAATAAAAATAGAGCTACCGCTCCAATTGCCCCAAATATTGCTATAATTTTATTTATCATCTTTTTTCCTAAATTTTTCAATCATTGCTCCTGTTAAAAGTGCTGCTCCAACAAACACTAAAGTATCAGCTGTTGCATCAATTTTATCATAAAGAGTAAAAACTTTCTGCATCTTTAACTTCGCACCATAAGCAATTAATGCCAACTTAGCAAATGCACCTGCGAATATTAGAAATAAACCAGAAATTCTTTTAGAAGATTTAGAACCTCTATCATCTTCAATTATTTGTATAAGACCTAATATAAGACCTAATATAAAATTTTTCATAATCATACTTTTATTAATTCAAAATGTGGAAGATCAAAAAATGTTTGATCTTTAAAGTCATTATCAGAATCCCAATCACCACCCCATCTTAGTTTATGGGTGATTTTACCTTCTTCTAATAATCTTGTGGTTACACCTTTCATTACACCTGCTAAGAACGCAAATCTAAATTTGTCATTCCAATCAATCGGATATGGTGCTATATCTACAGCCATTGATAATGGTTGTTCATCTGACACTTGATGTTTAGATTTTTTATTCACACCATCTAATTTTGACTTACCTTGTGCAAAATATTCTTGTTGAGTCTCTAAAGTCCTAGAACCTTCTAAGATGCTAAAAT
>JAAOEI010000237.1_pt1 | contig 22419 bp, 31 predicted proteins | sample 7059261 | NCBI WGS metagenome assembly JAAOEI01 (sample SAMN14008812, study PRJNA610033) | viral metagenome | isolation source: viral particles filtered from seawater | place: China: Hangzhou Bay, Yangshan Deep Water Harbour | collected 2017-10-31 | reverse complement strand
GTCCTCAATGAATTTATCCAAGTCGAACGAAAGGAGAAAGGATGAAACGACTACAAATTACACAACCAGAGGGCTTTGTCCTCCATGTCACAGGGACCGCAGGGGCAGGCAAGACGACCTTGATTGGAGATATGCTTTTTAATGAACTGGAGAATGGCCCCTGTGCGTATCTCTATACCAGAAGAGAGGGCAATGAGAAACAAGGAGGGTGGACAGTTCTACCCAATAAAGTGCTGACCCATCCTAATTTTGAGGGTATCCTCCTTGAGAGTTACCAAGACCTCGAAGAATTAAGTAAGGAATGGCGCAAAAAGCCACGACGAGCCATTGGGATTGATACCAGTACGGGCTTGGAACTCCTCATCAAGACCATGATTACAGGGAGCGAGACGAAAGAACTGGTCAGCCGTGCTGGGAAGTATCAACACAAAGAATTCAAATCAAGACTCTGTGAAAAACTTCAAGATTTGCGGGAGATCAGCCGATATACCATGCTAGTCAGTCCCGCTGTCCCGACAACATATAACATGGAACTTGGGGATAATGATACAGGTCCGAGTCAAACCAGTATCGATGCGGAAAAACGACTGGGACCAGATGGCGAAAATCAAGATGCCAAACTCAAGCTGATTTATTTATGTGATTATGCCTTCCACATTAAACGAAAGGAGAATCCATCAACAGGAAAAATTCTTGGGTATGAGTTGGTCGCGGAGCAAAATTTGAAACTCAACACCAAACATCGAGTCCCGCTTGGGAATACCCCCTTGACAAACATTCCCTTAACTGGTACACTAGGGAATAATTGGCCAAGTATTCTTCAAGCCATTCACACTAGTTTGAAAGGAACCTCACATGAAGGATGAAAACATTATCAAAGGGATTTACCGAAAAAGGAAACCTCGACCAAAGCAATGGTATCTTGATTTAGTGGATGAAGGAGGTCTCTATTTTGATGTCATCATGAGGGATAAGTCTGGGGAGGAGGAGTGGTTTCTCCTGAGTATTGCACGAAAAGATGGAAGAGTGTATCTTCAACCGGATCTCCCAAGAGAATTGGGAATCCCACTCAATAATCTTGGGCAAGTCAAATTAATCAACAATTAACCAACGGAGGGTTTATGTACGCACCATTTAGCAAAGCCAAATCAGCCACGTCCACCTATGTCTTACCAGAAGTCTACCCGATGACGTTTCATGCCTCACATAAAGGTGTGAAGCCTGGGTATGAAGGCGTGGGGACCATGTTTGAAGCGCAAGCGGCCATCGAAGGCTCAGAAGCGCGGTGTTATGAGCAATTCCTGGTTCCGAATGATGAATCCGATGTGGAAGTCTTCGAGAATCGAGTCTCCAAGAATGGCAACATTTACAAGGATATGAATTATGAGAAATTTCTCAAACTTCAATCCGTCATGGGGTGTGATATTCATAGTGAGGATGACATGCTCGATATGTTGGCCACGGCCCATGTGAAGTGGAAGGTTAACTTAGAAGTGAGTGCCACCTCGAAAAATAAAGATGGTGATCCTGTGGATAACTGGGATGACATCAAAGGGTGGTTCATTGAGCATGTCGGTAAGAGTGCCAAATTTTTTGAACGAGATGGGAAAGAAGGGGTGCGGTGGACCATCTATAATGCGACCGATGAGAACACGGCCTTGGTTCAGGAAGTCCAAGGGATTCCCAATGTCTACTTCCGCAATAGTTTGAGTGGATTTGGGAAACCTACTAAAGTATAAGTAACGGAATGATGGGGATGAGCGGTGTGGAAGGACACACAATGGCCAAGCATTATACGAGAATCAAAGCCGTGGACTCTGGTAACAGAGGAGACAGGAAGCACGGTCCTAGCCGACAAGGACGGTAGTAGGCATTAGCAGATTCTTGGCATCATAGGTGTTCCGGTTCGATCCTATGATTACCGTATAGAGCCAGAATCAAGCCTGGCCTCATCCCCACCCTTTAAGGGAGGAACCATGACGAAAGCGGAACGAGCGAAGCTGAAGAAGTGCCGAATACCACAAACACAGTATGTTGAGTATGCAGGAATTCCTTGTGTGACCTGGATGCTTATTAAGTTATATCATCCCCTCAAAGAGGTGGAAGCCTTTGATGAATGGTTCGCGGGACAGACAGGAATGATCGGGGATGATGGAACCTTGCTGATTTATGCACATGATTATGAACGATGGTTAGCAGGAAGGGAGCAGAATGGATGAAACTGAAAATTGGAAAACCAGACAGTGAGAGTGTCTATCTTGCAGAGATAGAGGGAGATATTGTGTTATTTGTGAATCATTCGGCTGTCGCATACTTTAATAGTGATGAAAAAGCGTTTACCGTCTTTGAAGGCACTCTCTCAGACTGTGATATCAAAACGAGGGTGTGCGGTGCCTAAATGAGTAATCAGGAGGATCTCAAAACACATATTCTTGAACGATCAGAGAGTCAAATCTTTGAAGAAGCTCGTCGGGAATGGGAGATTGAAGGGGTGAATTTTGATGATCCTGATATGTGTCCCTGTGGGCAAGCTATTCGAGAAAAATGTTGGATATATAACCGAAAAACTCATTGTCGAACATTTGTTGGAAATGTCTGTGTTCATCGATTTATGAATCTTGCCCCACAATCATTGTTTACGGGACTGAAACGAGTGGTGGAAGGTGGGAGAGCGAATCAATCCACCATTGAGTGTTGGGCAGCGACTGGTTTATTATCTGAGAAGGAGAAAACATTCTTAATGGACATACGGCATAAAAGAAAACTGAGTCCGAAGCAGCAAGCCTGGGAACAAGCGATTCAGAAAAGGATACTGACATGACAAACAAACCCCTCAAGTGCCAAGGCTGTCCATTTGAGAAGACGGGTAAAGGATTTCTTCGACCTGACCTCTCCCATCAGAGTCCCATACTCCTGGTGGGAGAGCATCCCTCAAGTGATGACTTGCGGGGGATCAAGTATGCTGGGTATAATGCGGATGGTCAACCTCAATTAGAGACCGTGACTCCGCGCCCTTTCCTTGGGTATCGCGGGTATAAACTCAAGCAGCTTGGCTATGAGAAGGTGAATCAAGATTATCTGATCCGCTGTCAGCCGCCCTATAAGTACCCGGGGTGGCAGCTCGAGAAAGCGGCACTCCATTGTAACCATGCTTATCGAGAAGAACCCCCGGAGACCAAGCTCATTCTTGCCATGGGAGATCTCGCCTGGGATGGGTACCTCCATCAATGGACACGAGAGCAACGACTCCCCCTCACGGAATGGCGGGGATTCTTGGCTCCTCGCAACCCTGTGACCAAGACCCCAGTCTACGGGGTGAATGATCTTCAGGCCTGTAGTTATGATAAAGTCGAACGCTATCTCACCAACCATGATTGGGCACGGATTCCGGCTATCCTTGAGGGAAGCTGGCCAATTCCTGAACCCACAGAGGTGATTCATGTCACGAAAAGCACCCCACATGACCGTATCCAGCACTTCTTCACACGATATCTTGAGTCAGGTCGTACACCTCTGGTTATCGACACCGAATACACGATCAAAGATCGTTTTCTGAGACTCTTTGGGTGCGGATATCACACAGAACGTGGAGAAGAATACTATCTCCAAATGTATTGGTCAAATAGCCAAAATCCAGATGCACCGAGAAAAGTAGTGGTGGATTGGCTCTTTGATCTCGCCTATGATCCGGCTGTGAAGAATCTCCACCAAGGGTTTCTGCTTCAGAATGCTGCCGCCGATTGGCCAATTCTGGATTATAACTGGCGAGCCTACGGCAAGTGGGGATGGCCCATGAACTACCACGATACCATGCTCATGCACGCGAAGGTGGAGAGTGAGTTTCCTCACAGCTTGCAATTCCTCGAGAGTATCTATTCAAGACGGGCCAAAAAGAAACATCTGGCGAGCACTGAAGAATTAACTTATCACCTTGGAGATCTGAGTACCACCTTAGATTGCTGGGTAGGCTTGAAAGCTGAGATGACTCCTGGGATGTGGGACGTCTATACCACGCAAGATCTCAAGGTCTTCCCCCTCGTCCAGTGGTCCAAGCAGAATGGGATTCGAGTGGACCATACTAAGGTGAAGCCACTCTACGAGAAGCTCCAGGTATATATGGAGCATGCGGTCAGTATCGCCCAGACCTATTGTGGGAAGGGGCACTACTTTAATCTCAATAGCGATACCCAGATGAAAGAATGGCTGTATGACCATGAACGCATGGAGCCTGTCAAGTCACGCCAGACAGGGAAGATGACCATTAATGGGGATGCCCTGCTCAAACTACGGCAACGCTATGCCAAGGAGGAGAATGGCTGGGAAGTCCTCGAGGGTGATGAGATCTGGAACCCTGAGGTGCTGGAGCAGCGGATTGAGGAAGGCGGGTGTCATCCCCTCCTTGAAGCCAAAGCCGCATTTAATTATTATGAAGACAAGGTGGCGAAATATATTCGCACCCAGCTTTTTGATAAGCATGGGACCAAGAAGTATCGAGTGTATCCTTCCATTAGTATTCATGCACAGGCTACAGGGCGGCACAGTACCACGGACCCTCCGCTTGCTCAATGGCCAGATGAACTCCAAGACCTCTTGACACCAGATCGTGGGATGATGTGGCTTGGGGGAGACTTTCGTGGGCAAGAAGTGTGGATCTATAGTTGCCTCATCAATGATGAGAAAACGCTGGATGCCTTGCTGAATGGGTATGATACGCATACCATCGCCATGTGTGATTTCTTTGATTATGCGTATCCCCCTGATCTCACTGATCCCTATAAAGGAGCCGCCAATGAAGCCTGGAGAGAACGATATGAACTACATCACAGTAAGAACTCGCAACGGAACTGGGCGAAAGCTGGAGCGTTCTCCTTGCGATATCTGAAAGGGCTTGACAAATTACATCTCATCCCAGGAAGTCGTGGATTGGGGATCGATGCCTCAATCGGGTTGGAAATGGCATGTCGATTTATGGAACGAAACCCAGCCATTGCGAGTTACCGTGACAGTCTTTTGGGAACCAATCCCAAAGAAGCCATCACCTTCTGCGGACGAGTCAGACGCCTGCACATCACCGGCACCAAACTCTTAAGGGAATATATCAATAGTCCGATTCAAGGAGGGGGAGCGGATATCCTGAACCATACCATCATTCGGGTGTGTCGTATTAGTCCCGAGGATATTCATTATGTCTATGGGGTCCATGATAGTTTCTATTTCCAATTCCCCGTGGAGAAGGAAGCGGAGTATACCCCGCTTATTAAAGCAGCGGTGACTGCACCCTATGATATCCACGGTATCACCGTGAGCTTGCCTGTTAAATGGAAAGTGAGGTATAGTACAGTATGATCCAGTATGACCAAGCCCTCATGCGGGAAATTGAACAAATACTCGATATGAAAGTAGGAAGTCAAAAGAAACGAGAATACCCACGACTTTCTCAATTATATCATGATCTCAAGTATAAGGAGAAGATTGATGAGTAAATATTATGATGAGATTGAAGAGGCTCCTCTACAGGAAGTTCTCTCACGAGATGATCCAACTCCTCTGCCATATACCCTTCATACTCGTCGAGAAGTAGGAACTGGTAAAATTGTGAGACGCCTGAAACTATATATGAATGGAGATATTGAGGAGGTACCACATGAGCCAAACATCTAGTCCACTTACTATTGGATTGCTGCCAAGTTGTCATATTGATCCTGATTTGAAAGCTGATCTTCAAGCTCAAGGTTATCACTTTCTGGATCTTGAGGATTTCTTTGAGGAATATGCCATATCTGGTGAGTTTGTGGATGTTATTTGGGGTGCTGAGGCCTGGCATGTGACCACCATTAATAATCGAGCAGAATTTAACCTGCTTACGAAAGCGCAACGAGCCGTCAGTAAGGCCAAGCGAAAAGCCGAGAAGGAAGCCGCCAAGGTGGCTAAACGAAAAAAGAAACCCACCACCATTAAAAAGGAGTCACCATGAGTAAACCCAAAACTGTACAGGTCCATGATCCTGAGTTCAATCACCTTCGAGATATTATTCTTGAACGGGCACAAACACATGGAGAGTATTATACGACGTCAAAGATCTCCCAGGATATAAAAGGTGTCTTGCGTGGCTACCTTGACAACCTGGATCATGATATGGTAGAATCTATTGAAATGATTGCCAACAAACTAGGACGTATCCTGAGTGGAGACTCCACCCATATTGATAGTTGGCAGGATATCGCAGGCTATGCACAATTGATTGTAGACCGACTTGAGGAGGATGAGAGAAAAAGCTCATGATAGGAGATAAATTGGGGTACAAATTCTGGTATATACATCGCAATATTCTCTCACGATGTGGAGTTGAATGTGAAGATGTCCTCCAGCAAACCGCGTTAATACGAATGAAGGGAAACGGGTATGTGTGGGAACGGTTAATAGACTGGGTACGTCACATGACTGACTATGATCCTGCCACAAAAACACACCCAGTTTTGATTGAATATCAAGAGTGGCATAGTCCACCTTTTCATATGGAGCATCGGGTGAGAGATTTTCTGATCTGGCTCCATCATACGCCGTTGCCTGATACACGATGGATCACCATTGTACATCGATTACTTGAGGGATACACGAAGAAAGAGATTGCGGGACAATTACAGTGTACCCCAATGCGTGTCACACAACTTTTTCAAGAGCTGGGTAAATTTTATACATCTAAAGAAAAGGAGAAATCATGATTGTCCTCTGTATGCTCTTCCTATGGGTGAGTACCGCCATGGCAGCTCAACCCTTAGAAATCCATGTATCGGAACATGGGTACTTCTCATCATCAGGAGAACAGGTGACCCACCTAGAAGTCCCAGGAGGAGTCCCCCTCACGATTCAGTTTGTCTTTGATGAAGATCTCACGAGTCTTGCGATTGGAGATGTCCATCAATTTCGCGTGATCACCAAACACTGGGAGCAAACCAGTGAGGAAATATGGATCATGTCACCAGAGACCACCATTACCTTTACCCCTAAGCAAGGAACGGAGTATCGGATTGATTGTATTCGGGCCTGTATTGGGATGGATCATTTATTAGATTTAAGGTTGAAAGGAGTCTAAGATGAGAGCTGCACCGGGTTGGATAATTGTCAAGGAGGTCGTCTAATGGATCACTATGCCGGTATTCTTTTTAGCGTGGCCGTTGTCTTTGGGTTAATTGGGTATGCCCTGTATGCCAAAAGTTTTGATGATTGGGGAGACTCGTGAGTACAAACCATAAGGGGGGACATGATGACAAAGGACGAACATCGGATTTTAATTTACGAAATGGTAGACAGGTTTCGGGGCCACATGATCAAAGAAATGACCCAATCACGTAATTTAGAAAAGACTCATTGGAGCAAGTGTTCAAATGACTACTTGTTGAGGCTTATTGACGAGAAGGTAGTCAAGTTAAAAGCGTATTCACTGACAGCATCATTGTCGATGGGTACTAGTCAGTCCACGAAACTATTGGTGGATATCGCGAATCTCTCAGCCATGATACGTGATAATCTCGAATATGGCCATGGTAATAAGAGAGACGACTACAAAGGGGAGACTCATGAGTAAAAACATCCTGTGTGTGGGAGATGTCCACGCTCGCCCTGGGGTGAATAATAATCGAGGGACCATCCTGGGGCGATTCATTAAAGATAAACAACCGGATATCGTGTGGATGGCTGGTGATGTGGGGGACTTTGCCTCACTCAGTAGTTATGATAAGGGCACCTATCATGCCGAAGGTCAACGATATGCCCATGATCTGGTCGCCGTCGCCGATTTCCTCGATAAGGTCCAGGTCGAGATCAAAGGGATGGCCAAGCGACCGCGCCTCGTCGTGACACTTGGGAATCATGAGGATCGCATCTCTCGAGCGGCCTTCCAGACACCGGAACTGTACGGGTCTATCTCGACCAAGGATATTCCCTTTGAGTATTATGGGTGGGAAGTGGTGCCCTTCCTCCAACCCCTCGTGATGCAAGGGATTGTGTTTCAGCATTATTTTACCTCAGGGAATTATGGACGACCCATTGATAATGAACGCCGAGTGCTGACCACCCAGCATGTCTCGTGTGTGTATGGGCATAATCACCTCAAGCAATGGTACTGTTTGTTGAATGGAATGAAAAAGCGCATCTTTGCCTTGGGTGTGGGGTGTTTTGATATTGGGAAACATCACTATACCCGAGAGGAACAACGCTGGTGGCGCGGATTGTGTATGCTCTATGAAGCGAAGAATGGCTGGGCTGAACATGCCTGGTGGGGGATGGACTATTTGAAAAGGAAATACTTATGAACCCAGCCACACATCCAGAAATTATGATCCATATGCCCCAGCATGTATTTGAAGCACTCAAGGAAGAGGCATACACTCGTGGATATACCGATGGCTATCATGAAGGCTGGTCTGATCAACAGAAAGGAAATGAACCATGTCCATCACCAGAAAAGTAAAGCGAGAAGAAGCGAGCCTCTCACACGCGAGAAGGAGCTAGTCCATGGATCTCCTCCCGTCTAACGTTCGTGCACTCTATGTTAGCAGTTATCAAGAACGGTTTGCAGGGACAGTTCGGCCAACACATATCGAGGCCTATGAGTCCCTCCTCACGAGTGATTTTGAAAAGGGGAGACTTTCTCGTGAAGAATACCACACCCTAAAGGAGCAACTACATGGAACGAATTGAGGCCTATACTATTTACGGCGTCCACACACCCTTTGTGGATTGTGCGGTGAATGCGCAGGGGGTCATTTTGAAACTCACCTTGAACCCAGGGGCGACCCTGGACCAACTTCAAGAAGGGATTGATAGTCTGACTGAGAAGATGTATCTCGCGAACCCACCACAACAACTGGATCTATTTGAAGTGGTCGATATTACGGAAGGAGAGGAGAATAAAGTATGATCAACCTGCTCCCCTTTAGTGAACAATTGCAAGTTGAGAAATACCGCATGGTGAATGAATCCTATGCGGAGATGTGTTACCGTCATGCTGGTGCCCTCTGTGATAATGAAGACCATCGACGAGCCTTAAAGGAGATCTTTCTCGATGGGCGATTTGTTCTCGCGGGTCGAGCCTTGAGTAGTGTGGGGAATCCTGATCCTGATCAAACAGCCCATAACTGCTACCAAGGCAATGAGATACGCGATTCCCTCACGGGCAAGGGAGGGATCTATGATAGCTTGATGATGGCGGCTCGTACCATGAGCATGGGGGGTGGCTGGGGTGGCAATTTTAGCACCTTGCGTCCTCAAGATGGCGTGGCCAGTGGTCCCGTGAGCTTTATGAATCCCTTTAGTGCCATGTGTCATAATGTGTCGCGGGGTGGCAAGAAAGGGAGAGGAGCCATGATGGCCATGCTCCGCGTAGATCACCCCGATATCATGCAATATATCACCTGTAAACGTCCACCCACGGAGAGTGATATTCTCTATCGTCTCATGGAGGAGCATCCTGAGTATGAGGAAGAACTCCAACTGGCGCTCTCCAAGATGATGCCGTTGACTGGCTTCAATTGCTCAGTCTATGTGACGGATGAATTTATGGAAGCGGTAGAGAAGCAATCGATCTTCAAGCTGCGATTCAAGGGGCGAGTCTATAGTGAGGTTGATGCGTATGAGCTGTGGGAAACCATGATGCGGAATACGTGGGAATTTGGTGACCCAGGCGTATTTTTTGGGGATACGGCGAATCGGATGGATAACCTCTGGTACCTTCCAAGTAAGCTGGTTGGTACCAATCCATGCGGAGAGAAACCGTTTCGGCCCAATATGTCCTGCCTATTAGGATCATTTAATCTCGTCCGCTACCTCTCACCAATAGGGTTTGGAACCACACATGCCTATCAGTTTAATATTGACCAACTGGTCGCGGATATCCCGCATGTGGTGAGAGCCATGGATAACATTGTGGACCTCTCGAACTATCCACTACCTAGCCAAGAACATGCTGCCCAGCAAGATCGCCAATTGGGGATTGGGGTGTTTGGGATGGCCAATACCGTAGAGGCGTGTGGTCTCCCGTATGGATCACCGGACTACCTCCTGGTGCAGGATCGCATTCTTGAGACACTTCGAGATGAAACCTATCGAGCCAGCATTCACCTTGCCAAAGAGAAAGGACCCTTTCCTCTGTATGATGCGGAGAAGTATCCCCAAGGACAATTTATTCACACCTTACCCGAGGACATTCAACATGATATTCTACGATATGGGATACGTAATAGTCATCTTACTTCAATTGCTCCAACTGGGACTATTAGTTTGGCTTACAATAACGTGTCTCCTGGTATTGAACCCACGTTCGCCAAAAAACAACAGCGAGTGATTAAACGAGAAGGCCTTGATACCATCACTGATCTCGAAGACTATGGTGTGAAGTTCTTAGGTACCACACCGAAGACGGCCTTAGCGTGTACCGTGGAGGAACATCTCCAGGTCCTCATCCATGCTCAACAGTATGTGGATAGCGCGGTCAGCAAGACGATTAATGTCGACCGATCTACTCTATGGGCGACCTTCAAGGATGTCTATCGACAGGGCTATGTCGGTGGGGTAAAAGGCCTCACAACCTTTACCAGCGGTGGACGCAAACGAGGTATTATTAAGAGCTTAGATACCCCAAGTTGTGAAGTGAATCCTGAAACGGGAGAGAAATCCTGTGGCTAATGAGTATTATCAGAAAGGATCTTCAAGATGTTTGATGCCATGATTACCGTACTTGCCAAAATGGATCGAATCGAAACCTTCCTGGCTATTGATGTGGAAGGTGGGGTGTATATGATCCAGCCCAATTATAACAACAAAAGCTATCAAGTTCACAAACTTGAAGCTAGGAGCCGAACGGGAGAGAAGTTATGCAACCAACCACCTGTGAAGTGATCATCGAACGGAGTGGGGATGCCTGGAGAGCCGCCATTAAACTTAGGGACCGATCAGGTCTGGTGGAGATGGAAACCTTTCATACCTACCCAAATCTCAGTGACATCCTCCTTGATGTTCGCGCAGCCTGTGAGGGATTAGGTTAAGGTTTAGGATGATTCCGCAATTCGCGGATGTCTCGCTCAAGGGAGTCATGGCGATCTGCTGTCTCCCTTGAGTGGTAGACTTTCCACTCTTCCAATTTCCCGACACGTCCATTGGTTTTCCGCACTTCGAGGAGGATATCCTCAAGTGTCTTGCGGGTGGTGCGGTTCACCAGATCTTGTTCTGCATATCCCCTCTTGATAAAGTACCCGATGATCGCAATGGCAAACACCATCATCTTGTCCAACCAATTGAGAATCCATGCCGCTTCCATCATAGCAATGCCCCTAACTGAGCAAAAACCCTCACGCATGTATGAAACAGGCCGAGCACAAGCAACACGATGAACAGTCTCCAGAGCCAGCGATCTGTTTTCTGATCTGTCATAGTAACTCCAACAAGGCTGCTTTCATTTGGGCAATACTTGTGGCCGCTTGGAGATCACTTTTGGCTTTGACTCGCGGGTTGACAGGAATGACATTGGGGTTATGAGTGGTGATCACATTTTGAAGTTTCACCTCATCCCCTGGAGAGAGATCTTTCCACCACACCCCATCGGCTCCCCAGGTGATAATCTTGCCACCCAATCCTGCGGCTTGAAGTTCATTCCCAAAATTTGGGCCTATTGTGGTTAATCGTTGGTTCATGCAATCCTCCCGATTTGATATTGAAGAGCTACCGCACCATCATTGGCTCCTCCAAAGAGGGTAAGATTATTTGCGCTTGTTTTAGCTACCACCGTGAGGGTATGTCGCCCTTCAGCTAATCCCGAGACAAGACTACGACAATGAAACCCCGTAAAGGTCAGTAAAGGAGCATTTGCGGTTCCCCCTACAGTCAAGACTGTAGGTGTGGCATCATAGGCAATGGCAATGGCACAATTGGCCGAGCCATTGACCTTACATCCACCACTAATGGACGCATCAATCACTTCACCTGTCCATTGTAGTAATGCGATTTCAATTTCACTATTCACCACAGCATAGCTTGGTGAAGCTGTAAAACGATCTGTGGTATATGTACCTACCCCAGTCAACACGGGATCATGAAACCAACTGCGCACATGTCGAGCCGTGGCCGTATCTTCAAAGGCTGGTCCGGTAATGACCCAGGCCATGCCCACCAGCAAGCGTGTACTGTCTCCACTCTTCACTGTGAAGCCATAGGTGGTCTCCGTGGCATAACCTGTGGTGCTGGCTTCCATCGTCAAGGTGCCAGCATTATTGTAGAGATAGATATAATACAAGGTACTCGGCGTCAGACCTGTCGCAGCAAGACTGACCCCTCCACTTGGAATAGTATGGCGATCCCAGGTCGTGCCCGTTTTAAGGATAACATTGTTCCCATTATACGGCGAAAGGACCAAAGCCGCGCCACTCTTGGCAAGCTGACATTGGCCTTGTGCCCAGGGGAGTTGCCGATAGAGGATATCCGTCCCGTCACTCCCAAGGTATTCATGGGTATTTCCTAAAGCAAGTCGCTCTGTCGTACTACTCCCCACTCGGGCAATATCACCTCGGGTCGTCAGGAGGCCATCCAAGATATTGGCCACTGTGTCCCACTTCATCCCTAGGGCTTGTGCGCTATCTGGTGTGAGAATGGAACCATTGGTGCCAATCGCGAGTCGATCCGCCGAGGCTCCATATACTACGAGATCTCCCTTAGTGGTCAAGGGGCTGGCGACATCACTCGATGTGATGGTCAGAGGGACAATCCCCGTCGCACTAAATGCGAGGGCTTTGCCTGCATTCGTCGTGGGATCAGGCAGTGTCGCTCCGACCACCGTTTTATCAATACTACTGGGCCATTTCGGGGTTCGCTCATCGGTCTCGTTGAGGTACTGGGTGATCATGGTGAGCTTATCGAGGGCTTGTTCATGACTCGAGCTGGGGAAGGGAGTCGTCTCAGGATAGGTGGTGATTTGCGTGAGTGCTGGCATTCGCCGAATCACGACCTCTTCTGCGCCAACCATGGGGGTGACAAAGACGACGGTGCCGCCGACATCATCCCCCACCCCCGTGACAGTGTAATCAGTGGTGAGGGTTTTCACCACCCCATCCACACTCACTTCAAGATCTGTCTCCACGAGGATACGGATATTGGTATAGGGAAACACTGTCTGACCTGCCGAGGCGATCATCACAGCGGTTATGGTTGTGGTATTCGTGAGGGCCATGAGGTCTCCTTATTCTAAAAAGAATTGTTTCAAGGGTTGTAACGGGTCAAACGGTTGAGGATCTATTTGACTGGGTGTTGCACGAGTTGGTTCAAGAGGTTTTGTCTTATTGAGTAATTTTACTTCCGAGGTAAAGCCTTCAAACAACGGATGGTTTTTAACCAATTGACCAAAAGCTTTCTCATAACGACCTTTATAAACTGAGAGAAGATTATCAACCTTAGCCAACCGAAATGTTCCACTCCCTAAAGGCACTCGTGTATCTTGATCTGGTTTCTTAAATTGTTTATAGAGTTTATCTACCATAGAACCTGTTAAGAGTTGCTTTGTTGGTTCAATCCCATACATTTCATACCCTTCAGGGATTTTTCCCTGAGTGGCCATGAGTGTCCACGCTCGTTGTTGAAGAGGTGTGAGTTCAACTCCAAATTTCTTTGTAGGCGGTTTGAGAAAATTAGTTGCATTCTGTGCCATGAATGTATAGATCTGTAGTAAGCGTGAATCTTTTGGAACTTGACCTGTCTTTGCTCCCGCAAAGAAGGGAGTCGCTAACTCAGCCATACGCCCCCAGGTATCATCATCAAAATCAAATGGCCCCCACCCGCCATCATAAATTTCTGGTTTCCCTGTGATAGGATCAAGGATAGGTGGAACGGTTTTAGAATACCCTGGAGTCGTTTGCGCCATCATTTCTACCCAGGCCTGTAATTCAGTTAAAGGGGATAAGACTTCTCGTTTTACTGGATCAAAGGCTCGGGTTACACCTTGCCGTAAACCTGAGAGTGGAGGAAACAGATAGGCTGGGGCTTTCTTTTTGAGTTGTTCCTCAAGCCGCTCTAAGCTATTTTCATGTTGGATAAGGTCAATGGTGTCTGAAAAATCTATCGCTTCTCCGAGAAAGGGAGATTGCTCGACGAGATCTGCAATGACAAGCCCAATGGCTGATGCAAAAAATTCCTTATCACCTGTAGACCAGAACCCCGAAAGCTGTTGAGCTGTGGCAATAAGTTCGACTACAGCTCCCATTGGTGATCCACGGACCAGTTTACGGAATTGATCTACTTTTCCATCCCCATCAGAATCCCATGCGATACTCCCAGGGCGAAACCCTTTTTCTCTGAGAGCTTCACGAGTGGCGGGGTGAGGACTATCCATACCTGTGATCATTTTGGCTTCAGACCATGACCAAATCGTATCAGCTAGTAGGCCAGCCGCAACGAGTTTACCCCAGGCTTCTGAACGGACAAAGGGATCTTTCGAGGTAAACTTGCCTTGCATGACATCCCGTAATTGTCCAATCAATGGAGTCTCACGGCCAATCATTTTCCACCCATTGGTTGGGGTTCGTGTAAAGAGCATCATCATCTTAAGACCAGGATGACTGTTGGAAAATTCAATCAATGCTTCAGCCGTTTTTCCTAATGCCCCTGTGAGGGTCAGTTCCCCACCTAAGGCATGGGATCGCGCAAGATTATGACTAAATTTTTCAGGATGAATTTGCATCTCAAGAATTTTTTCTTGAAATAATCGACCACGTTCTTTAAATGATTTTTCAAAATACTTCGGTTGTGCCCGAACAATACGATGAGCACCTTGAAATAGTGCCCCTCCATGAATCAACCCTTTGGATAGCTCATCTTGTGCAATCGCGAGACGAATGAAGATACGATTCCAATGGGCTAATCGATTAAGTCCAGGTTTGATCGGGTCAAATATTGAGGGGAGACTATCAGCCTTCACCACAGCGAAGTCATCAAGTTCCATACTTTCAATTTTTGTCTTCCCACCAAATCGGATAGTCGGGTGTTTCAGGTTTTGGGCAAAGAGCTTCAGCTCTGATTTGACTACACTCCGCATTCCTTGAAGGAAGTGATAGGCTTCTAAAGCTCCAATACGATTCTTAGGTAAGAGTCCTGCCACTTGTGTCTTAGTGAGATACCATAACACGTTCGTCATATTACTTACGGGATTGGTGGCTAACCAAGTTGAAAACCCACTGAGAAAGCCTGTCACTAGGAGTTCATTATACCCTTTCCATAATCCAGGTTTGGCCATATTTTTTGCGAGGATCATTAAATCAACAAGAGAGGGTAGACTTAACAACTGCTGCAACATATCATCTCGCGTAAGCGTTTGGTTTTGCATCACTTTTTTGTAATTCTCGATATATTGTTTTCGTGTAGCTAACTCTAGGATTTGTTGAGCTTTGAGGGTTTTCCCTGCCGCAGTCGCACCCGCAATTTGAGGAGCTTCTTTTCGCGTCAGTTCCCATAATGATCCAATCGCTTCATCAAACATTTTTGGATCACCACTCTTTAAGGCACGTACCATTAATGGGTGAGAAACATCAGCCACATAGTCTGCTGCTTTTGTAATCATAGCCAAACTAATCGCATCACTTGTTGGATGATTTGGCAGATGCAAGTATTCATTCATTTTTTTAACACTAAGAATATCATTATCAAGTACAGTTTGGGTTCGCGCAGGAAGCGGACGAAGTTTTGGGTCTTCTCCTTTTAAGTATCGTATAACTAATTCAGCATCACTTTCAACCTCACGAAATTTCTCACGGGCTTTAAGGAATGCTTCTGATTCACTCTCTGTTAAGGGCGTCTTCTTGAGTTCCGTAATCGTTTTGCCCAATCGTTTGATCCCCATGAACGTACCGGCACCGAGATTAGTCAGAAACCCTACGGGACCTGTCGCTTCCCCCAGTATTTCTTGAATAATCTGGCGATTCCCTTTACGGTAAAATTCATCAATCGCTACGAGCCAATCCATCACTTGGGTAATGGCTGGGCGATTTGGGTCATAGATAAATTCCTGCTCATCAAAGACTTCAGGGGGGATATGGAGGATATCCTCAAGAAATTGTCGTCCAGTCATTTCATCAGGGATATCTTCAGGGGTGATACCTGTTCGGGTCAACCCTGAACGGGCCAAGGCTCGTGCAAACTCTGCTCGTCCCATCCGGTCTTTTTGAAAGATCGCTTCAATGGCATCACCAATGAGGCCTGCTTGAGTAATCGCACCTTCCTGTTGCTCAATACGAAGAATGGCTTCCTCTTGAGCATGAAGGAGATATGATTGACCTGAAATATCCTTGGGTTGTTGAAGTAAACTGGTTGCCCCTTGAAGGAGTTGTTGATAGTTCTTCTTTAGGTTAGGGTAGTGATGAATATTTTTATCATCAGGGTCGTTGGCCGCTCCAACTGGGGCATAACCGTCATAGCCATCTCCCCCTTGGGAAAAGTATTGAATGAACTCATTGGTATATTGGCCATCCTCTACTGGAGATTGGCCCGTAGCTTTTTGATACCGTTCCTCAGTGACTCGTATTTGATAGGCTGCTGCGCCTGCTTGTTTGGTGAATCCTTTATATTTATCTGGAACGATAAGAGGTGAACGTGGGTTATTCTTATCTTGTCGAGTCACTCCGTATCCAAATTCATATCCTTCAGCTCCATTCTCTGTGAGAAGGAGTGCTTCTAGGAGGCGAGGATCAGAATGTTTATTGGCCGGATCAGCCGCACGTTCTCGGAGGACTGAGAGTTTATCTTGAGGAATACGATCAGACTGTGCTGGGGCCTTCCCTTGTCCCGGGGAGGCTTCACCTGAGACCACATAGAGTTTCCCTTCTCGTGCAACATCAATATCTTGTGCCATATTATTTCTTTCGTCTTTCCTCTAGGGTTTGAAAACTTTTTTCCACCAAGGAATCTCGGTCTAACCATTCTTGTTGGTTTGGAGGCGGTGGACCAACAAATGTGCTAAATTGAGAGTCTTTCTTTGGGTCAAAAGAAGTACCTTCTTGCTCATCAAATAAGGCTTTTCGTAATCGCCAGCGAAAAAGGGCTTCATCACGTTGAGCTAATGTTGTAATACGTGTATCTCGTTTATTTCTAAAAATCTGATCAATTTGTGCAGGGACAGAAACTGCTTGCCGACTTGGAAGTTCTTCAACTGTTGGAATAAATTTAAAAGGACTTAACGCTCGTGCAGCTTCTGCCCCTAACGAAACATTTGAAGCAATAAAATTAATGGCATTCTTTAATGCTGTTTCTCTTGCACCATTGATAAATTCTCGTGTTCGTTGTTCAAGTGGAACGGTCTCTAAGGTATTCATAAAATCTGCAAGAACAGAATCCAAGACAATAGATTCCTCCTTATCAAAAACGCCATACGAAGGTACCACAGCAAATAATCGTTTCACTCGTTGAACTTGGTCATCTTGATATTTTTGAAGTTCATTTCGTTGTTCATCAAGATTTTTAATCCAACGACTATAGAGACGAGTATAGGTATCTCGTGTTGCATTTTGTTTCAAGATGAGCATTGTCTGATCAGTCACCTTAGAACGACCATTCGCATCACGATCATTATTCATAATCTGTGCTTGGATTGGGATGACCACACTATTGACATCTTCGGCAGCAAATTCATTTGTCGCTTGGAGTGCGCGAAGTTTACCTAGCATCTCGACAAAATTTGCCGCACGTTTATAGGTAAACTTCCCAGTTACCACCGCATCGATTTGTCGTTGTCGATCTTCTTGTGTCTTATCTGGATGAAGAAGGATGGCCATCGTTTGGGCCGTTTGCCCAGCATCTAAATCATTATCTTCTCGAAGTTTAGCTTGTCGTTGTTCTTCGCTTCTTTTATGGACGAATGCTTGTTCTTCTCGTGCTACGGCTTTCGCTTTTTCTAATTGATCACTTGTTGGGCTTAAAGTCATCATGACCACTTTTTGAGTAGCCGGATTACGGACGGGAACTTGGATTTGAATATTGAAGTCAGGATCATCGGTTAATGTAAATTCTTCAAAATGATTTCTTGCAGCACTCAATAAGACTTCCTCTAAGATCGACTCACTAAATTTTTGTAAGCGTAATCGTGCTGTTATTGGTTCAGCAAGATAAATACTATTCTGCTCCACCAGATCAGCATGATCATGAAGGTGTTCTGAGATTAATTCTGAGTTAGCTGGAGCTAATATTACTCCTGTTGATGTATCAATCTTCTGCGTATCAATACGATCAGTGAAAGGGTTGACTAAATTTTGTCGAGTTAATCGTTCTGATATGAGGATATTGGTATCGGCATAGGTATTAAGGTCTTTATTGTTATTCGTCAAGGCTTGGTTTAAGACGGCCTGACCATGCGTTACTGCTCGACCAGCAAAAAATGTTTTAACATTTAAGTCTCGTGCCCGTTTCCCATACTGTGCTTCAATTTCTTGCTGACGTTGGAAAAAAAGTTTCCGTTGCTTAAATGGATTTTTCTCTATCTGTCGAATAGACTGGAACGATTGTTCAAGTTCATTTCGATACTGAGAAACCAGTTGCATCCCCGTAATTGGATCTTCTTGCTTCCCAATTTTATCAAGAACAGTGGCGGCTTGACTCAAACTATTTCCTAGTTGTATTAACCCAGAACCTACTGCTACTTGTGGCCGATTTATCCGAGGACCAGGAACAGAAACAGGGCTTAATGAAAAATCAAATTTTGGCATAATAATCCTTACGAAGCGCGAGGTGGTCCAGCCGGTTGACTAAATTGTGAATGGACAAACGGATCAAAGGATGTTGTTGTAGTTTTAGCGAAGCCACCCTTTTCCGCAAAGTCTGTTGCTCCACCCGTTATCCCAGCTAAGACCGTAAAGATCTGTTCTCGTGAAGCTTGTCGTCCTGCTCGTCTTGCGAGCTTCTGATCAAATCGTAAGGCTCGTTGATTGAGTAATTGTTGATGAATCGCTAATGAATTACTCCGGCTATGCTGAGCCGCTTGTTCCCCCAAAAAGGCTAAGACACTACCTTCAAATGCGACACCTTTTTTTGCAAACTGAGAAGCCTGTAACCCTCGTTGAGCGGCTTGTTGTCGTTGGATAAATGGAAACGTGAAATCGAAAAGGTCTTGTTCAGCTTGCGCTTGAAATTTTAATTCACGTTCACGAAGTCTAGCCTCTTGTTTCTTTGCTTGAAGCGCGGCTAAGGCTCCTATTGTTTGAACGGCGGCACCAGCTAAGGCGAGTCCTGCCATGATTGCCATATTATCGTTCTCCTACTGAGAGCGTTCCAGCAATGGCTAGAACATGAATGGGTAATGGAAGTGGTTGTGTGATTGTGAGACTCTCAATTGTTGAGTACCCTAGCTCTGAAAGCTTCCAATCTTTTAAGGCTTCTGTTGGTGGGGTGGTATCCATAAGATCCTCAGAGGCTCGGCTCGGGAGTGTTGACCCATTCACGGTCAAACTCTTCGTGTCCTTTGTCCGAATAATAATGGAGCCATATTTTTTCTTTCGGCCAATGGGCTGAGCATTACTAATGGCTGTTGATTCAATCGCTGGCTCTAAGGGTGATACTGTTGGCACAAAAGGAAGACCCGCTTGAAGACTGGTCACCCCTGAGGATTGATCACTAATATCAATCTGTCCAAGGCTGGAGACCACTTCTGGTGACCCAGCTCCACTATCCAGTTGTGTGGCTACGGTTTCTCCAATCAGATGATTGAGTCCATTAATTAGGGTAGTCGCTGCACCAAACGTTCCTATCAGACCACTATCCACATAGAGATCACGGTTCAACCATTCCACATACCGTCTCGTGGCACCATTCACCGTTCGCTTTACCACGACATAGGTATCACTCACGCCTTGATCACTATTGGGAATACTGATCACATCTTCAATGAGACCATCTTGGGTGGTATGCTTACTCCAACCTAAGACTTCTTGTTCAGGAAAGAAGACCATACTCAAAAGGACGCCATCACTTCTCACTGCCCAGACCACATTATTGGGTTGTTCTTCGTACGTCATGCGTATGATGGTGGTCCCATCTGGGACAAGATGACGAGAAATAAAGCTGAGGTCTTGTCCACTGAGTTGGGGTTTATCTGGATCAAACTCTAGTGTATACAACCTGCGACCACCCCATTGCATATACATAATGAGGCTTTCAATCGCCAAGGGTGGGGTCGTATGGCTTCCATGATAGGTTTGAGTCCGAACCAAGGGCGCAAGAACTGGACCTATAGCCGCATCATTCGGGCCTTGCACTTTAATTTCTTCTCCACTTGTCCCGATGAGCAGGGTATCCAGTGAGGCCATCCACTTAATAGGATTCCCATTGGTACTATCAATGGTGTAACTATAACTATCGTCATTCGCTGAACTAGCTGGGCCAACAAAATCTAAGGGACTGTTAATAAAGGACCCCCACCACCGTAAGGGATCTTGTGTCGTGCTTGCCATGAGTAGGCGTTGTTCATGAAAGGTGGTCGCCGTTGGCCACCCATCAACACTATTCCAGGCTCCTAACCACCATTGATCGGTGGCCACAGCGCTACTAAACTCACCAACAATCTCGGCATCAACATCAGTTGCACTATTATAGCCTGTGATTTTAAGATACCCTCGTACCGCAGGACTCCCTGCATCTCCTGCCATCCCAACCACACGATCCACATCGGTAGCATTCCATAACGGTCCACTAGATATTAGATTACCTGTAGACCCTACCGATGTACTATCAGGAGTTCCTCCAGTAAACGTCAAGGTTCCTGTCGGGTGATACGTCCCATCTGACTCTGTGCGTAAGGGTCGATAGGGACCATTAGGGTAGAGTTTGGTGAAGGTAAAACTGGTGGCACTCACCCGTGTCAGCTTATAGGGAATATACGACCCTGCGACGACATACAGGACATCTTTATCTTGGACCCAGCGAAGATTGGGGAGGTCTGCTGCCGCATAGGGCACCGCCACTTCGACAATTTTTCCGGCTGTCCCATCAAAGCTGAAGGTATTCGTAAAGGTCGAGCCAACCAGATCAAAGGTATTCGCGGTCACACCACTGATTTCCCAGGTACTATTGGCTTCAAAGGTCCCCCCGACTCCTTGAATATCCACCCAGTCACCATTACTATACCCATGCCCTGTCACGGTGAGTTGAATGAGACCTGACCCATTATCGACCGCTCCGGTGACCGCTTGTGTGGCTTCCGTGACTAAGGCTCGGTTCGTAATAAACCACATCATGCCATCATTGACCACAATAGTATAGGCTTGATTAATCGCAAAGACAAAATCCACAAGATAGACTGCCAAGGATTCATCACGTACACGGAACAAGTATTGCATCCCAGGTCGACCATCAAAGCCCCCCTCTAGGGTTGGGATAGCATTCGTCATCACCCGCGCGCCATTGCGGTATTGCTTTACATCCAGACGGGCATTGAGTCTTGGGGAGATTTCCCCACTGGTAAAATTATTTTGAAAAGGTTGGCTTAAGGGCATTAGCTAAACACCACTGTTTTATACCGATGGGCATCACTACTGCTCCATCGATCCGTCACGACAGCCAGGTTCTCCATTTGATCGACACTGGATTCATGCGAGTCGACACGCAAGGCGTCGGTGAGCGCACTATCATACCACACTTGGGCCAGTTGGACTTTCTCGGACCGTTCCGTCATCACCGAGGCCAGGAGGAAAGCTAAACGAGCAGAAAGGACTGCTGCAAAAAGATGACTAAATTGCGATTCATCCACGCTCTTGAGATATTTCAAGGTTAAGGTGCTGGAGTTCGTCAGGATGCGTTGGCCATTATCCGTGTTTTCTCGTTTCCACGGCATATCTTTTGGCCACACTTCTAAGATCCTGAGGAGCTTGGGGGGTAAAATAAACTGATAGGGATACTCATACAGCGGGTTCGTACTATCCCTCGTGAGGGCTTCACGGAAGACGGCAAAATTCCACTGATGCTTCGCGAGTTCCCGTTCTTTGGTCGAGGCATAGAAGGTCTCACACCGATCACTATTAGGAGAGGTCTCGGGGAAGGCCAAGATCGGCTCCTCCCCGAGAAACACTAGTGCCTCATTACAAATCGATGTGGCACTAATCACAGCCATTAGACCGTACCCCAGACCACATACGACACCGTTAATGTATTATCTGTACTCGCAACTAATGTTGGATCAGTTCCGCTCGTATTTGTCCACGCATACACATTCAATGTTGAACCTGTCCACGTAGCTGTAACAGCTTCTGCTAGATCACCAAGCGCAGAGGCTGTAGAGAGACAAGTCACGGCACCTTGCACCGTCCCGATGCCATGCACCGCGAGACAATCCACCGCCGTTGGATTGGTACCATCTAATGTGACTGTTCCGACTGCCAGAACAGCACTCCCTTTATTCCCATGCTT
>JAAOEI010000236.1_pt1 | contig 22431 bp, 26 predicted proteins | sample 7059261 | NCBI WGS metagenome assembly JAAOEI01 (sample SAMN14008812, study PRJNA610033) | viral metagenome | isolation source: viral particles filtered from seawater | place: China: Hangzhou Bay, Yangshan Deep Water Harbour | collected 2017-10-31 | reverse complement strand
TGAAAAACCTAAACGACGGCAGCTACTACACCATCAGCCAAAAGGCATACGAGGACTACAAGGAATGGCGTAAAACCGGCGGAAAATAGGGGAACGGGCTGACTATTGATTGCTCTGGTTGCCTTGAGCGGCAATATAAGAGCCAACAGCCCTAGGAGCTTGTGTAGAAAGTAAAGACGAAATGCCGGGATTCATCATTCTCAACTGTTCACCAGAGAAATACCGTTGAACTGGCTGCGACCCGGCAATTTGCCTTAAAGCAAAAGATGGGATAGAAGTTGCCATTCTTGTAAATCCTTCAGTCCTCTTTGGCAAAGACCTTTCAAGCGAATAAAGCTTATCTGGGCCAATAACAATATCTCCAAAGTTGTCGGCCATTTTTGCAACAAAACCAAGATCGTCTGTTAGTTCCTGTCCAAACTTCTTGTTTTGCCAGCGGCTCAATTTTTGAGGGTTGATTCCTTCCCTGAATCCGCCTGAAGCCAACGAGTCTTCAACCGCAAAACTCTTGGCAAACATTTTTCTTGTTTTAACAAATCTATCGTATGTGTCTTTACCAAAAAGTTTTGATGCCTCATCAACAATACCCTCAAGGGCTTTAGCTTTTTCCGAAAACGAAAGAGCTTCTGCAAAAAGTTTATCTTTTGCAACAGTATCCGTTGCTGCTTCGGCTTGAGCAAAAAGAGAGGCGGCACGACGACGATTGCCTCTAATCTCCATAATTTCGTCTGTCGTTTTAGTTAGTTCTCCAATTCTGGAAAACTCGTTCTCATAGTCTTGACGCTTTATATTTACAGACTCCTTATTGATAGGCAACGGCAAAAGCGACCCATCGGCCTGTCTGGCATACATTTCAAGGTCATCTCTGACGGCCTTATCAATAACATCAAGATTTTTTGCTGCCAATTCATAAGTTGCCTTGTGCGGATCGGCAACTTTTTCAAAATAATACCTTGATGGACTTTTCTTAGACACAGACGGCCAAAGGCTCCATCCCCTCTGCACGGCAGTAGATGAATCTCTTTCAATTTTATTGTTAAGCTGTCTTTCTGCAATAACCGATGTTGCAACGCTTTGATCATGAAGCGATTTTGCGATTTTAGAACCAACAATAGAGGTTGTAATAACCTTAGCCGCTTCTTCGGGGCTTAAAATTCTTCCATTATCAATGACAGATTGCGCTTCAGCAGCCACGATTGCGGCTCCCGCGTCAGTAACAATCGGAGCAATCTTTTTTGTAATTGCCCTTCCCCCAAACTTAATTGAACTTCCGCCGGGAATTGCGCCACCCAAAAACGCAGATACGGCCTCGCCAACATTAACCTTGAAGTCGCCCTCTCGCTTTCTTGTGTATTGGTTAACAATATTCCCAGACAAGCCACCAATACCTCCAAATGTAGGTGCGAGAATAAACGCAGCCGGTCCAGCAGCAAGACCAATAGCTTGCCCTACCGCCGAAGCTCCGGCCTCAGTACCAACTTCTTTTACAAAGTTTTTAATAGCTTCATCCATTTCGGGATTATTAGCCACATTAGGGGCCGCAATCCAAGGTGACTTCGGGATATATGGCTTAGCCTGCGTGGCTACGGTTTGTGAAGCAGCCCCTGGAGCCGTTTGTGCTGCAACCGGTTGTTCTACAACCGCTTGAGCTGGCTGCGGAGGTTGAGCCGGTGACCCAACTTGGCCTTGGTCCCTAGCTGCAACAGCCATAGCCGCCAATCGCTTGGCGGCTTGGGTGTCTCCTGCCGCATCTGCTCTGCGGACAGCATCAATTAGCTCTTGATATGTTGCCATTATTTTGGAAGATATTTTTTCAGGATTTCTTCGTCTGACGCCATAGATTCGGCCTCGATTGCGCTAAGAGCGTTTTGATAGTGCGAATATACGGCATCCAAATTTTCAATAAGCTGCTGCGGAGACTGTGAGTTACTCAGGTTTCTAAAGGCAGATTGAAGTGAATTGAGTTCCGTAGCAGAAACATTACCCAGCGCCCCTCCAGTTGGAGAGTTCATTCTCAACTCTTGGAGTTGGTCAAATCCAAGATTTGCAAGAATAGTATCTAGATTTGCCCGCAAATCATAAGCAGACGTTCCTGACACAGAGCTAAGTGTTTTACCCAAAAGTCCAGCAGTCCAAGAATTTGCCTGATTCTTTGCTTTATTGATAACGGAAACAATATTTGCAGCTTTCTCTTTTTGAGAAGCAAGACTGCGATTCCACTTGATTTCAGCGTCTTGCTTTTTAGCAAAAGCCTCTGTTCCGGGTTTTGGAACTGTCTTCCCGGTAGTTGGGTCAACCATATATTGAGAATCACTACTAGGAGATGGTGCCCTAGGGCTAATTTTTCCGCCAACAACAGTAACTGTTCCATCTGGATTTGGAACAAAGTTATAGTCATACTGATCTGATGGATAACGCCCTTCAAGGTCAGCCTGAGAAGGAAAAATTCTATCTGCGGAACGCAAAGATGCTTTTGAAATATTTTCGGAAATTTGTGAAGCAGTTTCCCTGTTCTGCCAAAATCCAGTAGCAAACGACTGGGCTTTATCGGCAGGAAGACCGGCCTGCAATGCGGCGGCAAACGGGTCCATACCAGTAGAGGTAAGCTGTTGAGCAGCAAATGTTCTGTTGCGAATGTTCTCTTGTTGGGCCTGATTGATAAGCACAGGCTCATACTTGGTAACAGAGGCATTAAGCTCGGCATTAAGAGCCTTGAGCTTGCCCATGCTCATGTTGGGCATATTCTTCAAGTCCTGAAGCGTCTTGTCCGAGAACGGCTGAACATTGCCAAACAACTGCGGGTTCTTCTTGAAGGCTTCGGAAATAGCCAGAGCCTTCTGGGCCTGAGTTTCGTTGTTCTGCGTCAGAAGGTCGCGCATCTCCTTGTTCTGGGAGTATTCCTTGATCGCGGCTCCAATGCCCTGACCAAGATTGGCAATGCCTTGCCCGATAGCCGCACTACCCTGCACGCTGCCCTGAAGGTAGGGAGTGTAGTCAATTCGACCAAGTGCGGGGTTAACCCCTGTTCCGAAAGCGGCCATGATTAGTTAGGGTTAGATTATTAGAAAAGTTTTTTTGCTAATGGCAAAAATCCACCTGCGGCTCCAGCGGCCCCAAAAATACCTCCACCAAGAGCACCAAGGCCACTCATCATTCCACCAGCAGCCTGACCCTGAGCAGCAGCTTGTGCTCCATAAGTAGCCGCCTGATAGCTTCCAAGGTTGGAGGCGTTCTGCAAGGCAAGGTTGATGCCGGTGTTGGGATCAAAGAGCTGCGGCCCCTGAAGGCTGCCCATCAGGTTGGAGGCATAGCCCTGCTGCTGCTGGCTCATCTGCGGAGCCGAGGACTGACGGCCAAGAATAGCCATCATGGGATCAAAGGAGGCACCGCCATATGCCCCGGCAAGCTGGAGGGCGTAGGCGCGGTCAGCCGCACCCTGCCCCTGCTGAAGCTGACCAAGGAGGCCAAGGTTGGCAATTTGCTGCTGCTGCTGCCCGGCGGCAAACTGGCGGTTCTCAAGGGCCATCTGGTTAATCGCGGCCTGATTGGCAAGCTGGGCCTGCAAGCCGGTCCCAACATTGCCCTGCTGGCGGGCAAGTTCCTGCTGCTGAACGGCTTGCTGATAGGCGCGGTTGGCCTGCTGTTCAGCCGTAAGCTGCTGGCCGATGCCAGAGGCAAGCTGAAAATTCTCAAGCTGGCGCTGCCGGCCCGCCTGCTGCTGGGCAAGGGCCTCAGCCGTGACAGCCGCACTACCCATCTCGGTGCCACGGGACGCATAAGCCTCGCGGACACCCTGCTGGAGCTGCCGAACCTCAGCCGGGGTCAGATTGCCGCCTTGGGCCAGAGCCTCCATGCCCTGCTGCTGCAATCCTTGGCTGATGGCGGAAGGACCGGCATTGAGCGCCTGACCGTACATCTGGGCACCCAGAAGCCCTGTCCCAACACGCTGCGCCTGAACCCGCTGGGCCTCTGTCGGACCAAACTGCTGCGCCCCACCGATGGCCCGTTGCAGACCGCCAAAGTAGTCGCTAGGAGCACCAAGCTGTTCAGCCCGCGCAAGCTGGGCATAAAGCTCGGGATTGGCGGCGCGGAAAGCCTGAGAAGCCTGAGCGCCAAGGGTGGCAACATCGGCAATATCAGCGGCGCGTTGCTGGCGGTTCGCAGCGGCCTGAATGTCGGCAATCTGGGGCGAAACCTCGCTAAGTTGACTAAGAACGCCGGGAACATAGCCGGGCTGGCCCTCGGCACCAACCCCCATCAAATACTGGTTGATGTCCTGAAGGTTGAGGGCGGTGTATTGCGGGCGGTAGGTCTGCTCGCTCTCAAGGAGAAGCTGTTGCAGGGCGGGGTCCGCCATTGCCCGGACGTAGTTGACCGAAGACTGGCCGGGATCAACGGGTGCGGGAGGGGGAGGAGGGGCGGCAACAGAAGTCTTCATTTAACAAGTCTCTTAAAGTTGTTCCAATTATACACTCGCAAGGCATTGTTTCCGTCCTTAACCCTGCGCCATCCCACCTTTGGAAGTGGATATGGAGCATAGTCTAGCATCATTTTGAGCTTACCAATCCCAACGGCACAATGGACATACCAACAGTCGGGATTGGCCGGATTCCAAGAGTCGTCTCCATCTTTCTCGGCAATGGGCTTTGCCATTAGAAACTTATCCCCGCTTGAGACAACCAGACCATTAGCAAGATACCAGCCGAGCTGTTCCTCGAAATTAAGCCCTTTCTCAAGGAACATTTTCTTTGCCTCAAATACCGCGTTCATCGGTTAATCTGCCAATGGCGAAACAGGAAGTAGGGATACCAAATGAACTTGGGGACGCGCCAAATTGAAACCTTGCTGTTCTCCACGCGGGGCGGCTCCGCATCCCAGCAAATCACCCTAACCTTGCCGCGCATATCCTTGAGCCAGCCATTGCGGGTAGGCGGACGGCCCGGATACCAGTAATTGTCAAACTGCCCAAGCTCGATGGTCGGGCAGTAGCAATCGCCCATCTTCCAGCCATCAATGCTGCCCTTAATTGTAGCCGCAGCCACCGGACCATCACTAAAGACGCAGCGGTAAAAGCGGTAGTTGCTGCCGCGCACCATGTCCAAGGCGTTTTCCTTTCCAGACACCACTTGCTTATCCATTACACAAACATTGGTGCAGTTGCTAAACTTCATGATGTCCGAGTAGTTCTCGGGATCATCCGGGTTAACAAAGCCGGAGACATCGGGGTTATCCCCGGTGTAGGACTTCCAGTTTACGTCGGAACTCACAGGGACGAAACCGCAAAGACATCCGATGTCGAGGTGCCAAAGGCCCGCATCGTAACAACCATGCTCTGACCAGAGGTGAGGCTGGCCGGGAAACTGCCGCCGGACTGATTGAACGCGGGCCAAGTAATGTTAATGGTGGAACCCGATGTGTTCTTGATTGTCAGCGCGACGACGGCCCCGTTGTAGGTGCCAGCCAAAGAAAGAGTTGTGTTTCCGGCCAGCCCCAAATACTGGTTGCTGCCGGTCCCAAGGCCAATGGAAATGCTGCCCGATGTGGCGTAGCCAGTTACAGGGTTGAGCGTAAGAAGATCAAATGCGCCAATAGACCCGGAAATGTTGCCAAGGAATGTGGAGGTGATGCTGCCCACAAATGTCCAAACGCTAGAAACCGTCGTAATCTTGGCGGGTGTAATTCCGGCGTCCTTGACGATAATGGCACCACCGGAAAGCTGGGTCGTGGAACTATCAACCGCACCAGAGGCAAAGGTGGCGTTGTTTACGGCATTATTGAGGTCGGTTGCCGAAATTTGCGTATCGGAAACAAAAGTTGTACCGCTGGATAGAATAGCCATTTTAAGAAGCCTGTGTTGTTGACCTGAAAGTTTGCGCCGCAGAGAGTTTCACAAGGCGCAACTTCGGCCTGCCCTGAGTGGGGGTAAACCTAATCTGCGCCCCATAAGCCCTCAAATTGCCAATTCTACCACGCACAGAGCAGTCTTCTCCAACGGGAAGAACATCGCCAAGATAGTCACGCAGGGCGCCAAGAGTGATGTCGTCATCGAGGTTTTCCGAGACAATGGCAATTTGGGCATCAGATGTGTTCGTTTCGCTGCTTTCCGCATGAACCTCAAAAGAGTTGTACTTCTTGCGGGCCGGGGAGTCAAAGACATATTGCCGGGTCTGGCAATAGGACGAGATTGGGTAGCTTGATCCACCAACGCCGGGATAAGTGTAGATGTTGTCAACGTCATCCTCGCGGCTATCAATGACGTTGATCCCGCCATAGGAGTTGATGGCGTAGAGCTTGGAGTCGCCAGAGGAACCGGCCACAATGAAGTTGGAGACATTCCACCCACCCTGCTCAATGATGTCCATGCTTTCCCAGCCTTGGTTAAGCACGTTGTAAATTAGGATGACGTTGTTCTCCAAGCTGTTATCCAGCGGGACAGCGATGTAGTAGCGGTTATCGAAATAAGTTGCGACCGCCTTGTAAGCATAAGGCTTGTTAATGCGCTTGATAATCGGATCAATTGGGGCTGACAGCGGTAGCCCGGCGCCGCGCAGGGTGTAAAACTCACCGAAGTTGGTCGCGTAAATACCGTTGTCGGAAAGGAAGAAGATTTGATTGGCAATCGTAACCACCGACTTGCGGGCCACCAGACCGGCCTCCCGCGTAATCTCCCTAATCTCAATGTCCGCAAGCGTCCCAGAAACGCCGTTGATAAGGTGGATGGAATGGCGGTTGAAGGCCAAAGCCTGATCCTCCGTGAACGGGTGAACATACTGCAAATAGTCTGCAATACCAGCAGTAACCTTGAAGGTGTTCTGAAGCTGGTCGTAGGTGTCGCTGTCAAAGACATCCGAGAACAACAGCTCGTCTGTGACGTTACGGGTAGTAATAGTCTCGCTACCGGATGTTCCCGTGGTCGTGTAGGCAAACGGGACAATCAGCCTGCGCTGGTGATAAACACCCCAAGCAGGAGCGGGCATGTGGGTAAGGCCACGCCCCTGAGACTGCCGCGCCGAATAGACCACCGAATCAGAACCGTGGTCGGGAATTTGGGCGTAAAACGTGAAGGAGTTGGCCGTAGGAACCGTGGCAATGGTGTACCCGTCTCCATTCTCAACAAGCCCATCAACCGATCCCTTATCAACTACAAAGATTTTATCGCCTGCCGCCATGCCGTGAGCGGTGGCTGTAACAGTCACAATCCCATCTGCAACCGAGGTATTGTTCACGGCATCAAAGTAGGCTTTAGCCGTGTATGTTCCATTGGCCACCTTCGCAAAGGCCGGGGAGCCGGTGAGTGTTCCATTCCAATAGAGCGCGGTAGCCCCGTTCCTGAAGATGAACACCTTGTCAAAGGTTTGCTTCATCTCGACCGCCGATGTAATTGTGATGCCGCTGGGATAGGAGATGTCCGTAGATGTGCCGGTAAGGCGATTAACTGCGACAGCCTTGGACTGAAGGGCGACAATGATGTATTCCGCGTTGCTGCTCTTGGGGTCGGAATAGAGGCAGCTTCCATACGCGGCATTGATTGCAGAAGAGATTAGGGGAGCACCAGCAATGGCTCCGCCGCCAACCGTGTATGTTTCGGAGCCGGTGGCCCCGGCAATGGTGAAGGTAAAGGTTGTGGTTCCAACCGAGGCAATTACACGATTTCCAGTAGGATCAACCGTGCCGGTAAGCCCGGAGACATAAACCAATGTCCCGGCCACAAACCCATGCGCGGAGGATGTTGTAACTGTGACCGTTGTAGTGCTGCGGGTCGCGCTGCTGATGGTCTTGTTGGTATAGCAGGTGAACGGAGCGGTAAGGGCAGCGGTGCTAACCGTAAGGACCGGGCCAAAGTTGTCCACGCCCTTTCTGGTCTGCCAAGCCCCATCAATGGACATGCGCCCATTGACAGACATGGCAAGTTCGCCGGGCTGGAGCTGGTCGGGCCTCAGTCGGTTATTGAAACGCGCAAACCCAACATCGTGCTGTTCTTCGATTTGCGAGTCTAGCGGGCCAAAGCTGCTATAACGAGACATGGCCCATTCTACATCTTCCGCCGCTTGTAATCCACTCCCTTGATAACTCCCTTGTTGCGCGAGGCATAGAACACGGCCTCGCCGCGCTTCCTGCCATATTCCTGAATCATCGCCGCATGAATCTTGCGGCCTTTCTTTGTAAGGGGCATGGGATTATTTGCAGGACTTGCGCTTGCAATAGCCACCCTTCGGATCGCCATACTCCATCTTGCGCTCCATCTTGCCCTCGCTGCGCTCGTGGCGCATTTCCTGTTTCTTGGACTTATACTTCTCGTTCTTAGTGCTCATAATATTTTGGTTGTTAGCAGCTCCAAGCCCTTCGGCTCCAATAGTTTGCAGACAGTTTGTTATCCTTGCCCTTGATGCCGCCAGAACGGGCGCAGTAGCTTTTCTTTCTGGCTGGCTGGTTCTTCTTGATGGTCATGTTGGCGTCGCCAAAGCGGACGACACGTTCCTTGCCATTGGCACAGGCGCGGACCACAAACTTCTTCCCGCCGCTAACATCACGACGCGGGCTGTTGCAGGGTAGATCACGGGGATTCATGGTTAGCGATTGGTGATAACGTGCCAGAGGTAGGATGCCCCCACGCCAATCGAGGCCACAACCCCTCTTTGATACCAGCGGTCCCGCTCTAAAGAGTTAACCCTCCCATTGGTCTTATACACCTGCTCCTTGATTTCCTTCAGGGTGTGTTCTTGGTTGTCCAGTTTTTCCAAAATGCGGGAAAACATGGCGTCCTGAGACTCTGGATCATAGCTCATTTGGCAACCTTCCTAAACTTATCTTCTGTCCGCACACCGAACCAATAGCCGGTGGAAACGGTAAACATTGTGAATGTGGACGTTACAATAAATTCTAGCATATCCGGGTTACTGTCACGGAACATGAAGCTCAGGACCAGAGAGCTAACCCACAGCAGAAGCGTAAGACCCGGCCTAAAAAGGGCTAGGATGTCTTGGGCAATAGGGGAGCTACCCTTGAGGCCGCTTTGGGCGTCTATGGCCTTAGAAAAGGCAGCACCGGCCTGTTCCTCGGAGGTTTGGCGAAGGGTTAGGTCGGCCTTCTGGATGTCAATTTTAGACGCCAGCTCCAACTCGGCCATTTTCTGGGCGTGATTTTCCCGGCTTTCCTTAATCGCCATCCACTTCTGGGTAAGGGCACCGGCAAGCCCAAGGACGCCCCCAAGAGGGCCGGCAACAAGGGTAGAGAGGTCCATACTACTGCTTGTTAATGAGGCTAAAAAGAGTCTTAACCTTCTCTTCCAGAACAGCTACGCGAAGATCGAGCTTGCTCATAACGATAATGAGTGTGACCAGCGCAAAAAGCACCGGCCAAATCTTCATAAGTACGTCCAAGAGGTTCATGTTAAATAGTTGTTAGTAAACAACGATAAAATTACCTAACTCGCCGTGCGCGAATACTTCCGCCGCAATTAAGTCCAGCAACCGTAAAAGAAGCATCTGCAACAAGATAAATAGTTGTTGTAGATGCCAAAGAAATACGGATTGTTGGAATAACAACGCTAATAAAACTCAGATTGGTATTTACATTTACGGGAAGTTTTACGGCCCCGCCATTAACACCTTCGCTTGGAAGTGTTGCCGATGTCTGGCTGATACCACCCTGCACATAAGTTGTAACAGTTGAGGCAGATGCGGCGGCAAATCTAATGTCGGAAGAAACGTCCCAATCCCCGGCGGTCAAAGAAAGACTTGTAGCATTTGCCGGAGTTGTGCTTGTAAGAGAAACCGCGCTAGATGCTGCATTTGCAGAAAGAAATTCACCAACATACCCAGCAGACGCGCTATCATTTGTTGCGGTTCCCTTGCCAATAAGCTGGGTATTGGCGGTAAGCGTGGTGAATGTCCCGGCGGCGGCAGTCGTTCCACCAATTGCCGGGGGAGAGGCAAGATAGGTGGAAAATCCCGTTCCGCTTACCGTGGATGAAGCAGAAAGCGTGGTAAACGCACCCGTGTTGGCTGTTGTCGCTCCAACGGTCCCGTTGATGTTGATGCTGGCCGTGCCCGTCAGATTGGTGACGGTGCCGGAAGACGGAGTTCCGAGCGCACCATTGAACAGGACGGGGGCACCCGCGCTCCCGGTGTTGACGGCAAGCGCGGTGGCAATGCCGGTCCCAAGGCCAGAGATGCCGGTCGAAACGGGCAGGCTGGTGCAGCTTGTCAGCGTGCCGCTAGATGGCGTTCCAAGGGCGCCGCCGTTAACAACAGGAGCGCCTGCGCTTCCAACATTAACGGCAAGAGCTGTCGCAACACCCGTTCCAAGGCCGGTAATGCTGCCAACTGCCGGGGTAATGGTGGAGGTGCTGACGGCGGTAACAAGGCCCTTTCCGTTGACGGTTACAACGGGGGCGGCTGTCGCGCTGCCAAAGCTGCCAACATTGCTATTAACCGTGGCAAGGGTGTGGGCACCCGTGCTGGCAATGGTTACGTCGCCACTGGCAGAAACAGGGGCATAGGCCGTGCCACCCGCATTACCCACGAGGATTTGGCCGGAAGAGGGGGCCGTATTGGGGACAATGGAAGCCTGTGTCTGGGCGTTATTGGTAACATTTCCAAGGCCAACATCGCTGGATGTCAGGGTAACAGCGCCAGTTTTGCCAGCAACGCTGGTTACGGGAGCCGTGGGATAGGAAAGCTGGGTCCAGCTAGAAAGGGAGGACGGCGTGCTGCCAGTGATAACCCAATTTGTGCCCAAGTCGCTGCGGGTGCACCAATCGCCCTTTTGGCCGGTAAGGGCCAGCATTGCCGCTTGGCTTGCAACCGATCCAAGATAGTCCACAACCGCAATGTCGGGAAGCTGGGAGCTGGTGAGTTTGCTATCGCTGCCAAGCGTGGCAACGCCATTAGCCGCGCCAGCATCCAAAACCGCCGATGTCCCAAGACCCAAGTTGGTGCGAGCACCAGAGGCCGTGGAAGCCCCGGTCCCGCCGTTAACAACGGGAAGAACACCCGAAATATTTGAAAGGGCGTCAGGGGTATCCAGCAGGAGTGTTTTGAAAACGTCCATTGTTACAGGTAGTTAAGCTCCTGAAGCTCAAGAACGGCGTCTGTGCTGCCCTCACGAATAGCCTTGGCCTTGCTCGCCATCGTGCGGGTCCAATAGGCGCTGGAGCCGGAAGGGAAGCGAAAGCCAACCGAGGCGGTCGGGGTGGTGCTGCCATCGAAGGTTACGCGAATGTCGGCGTTAGTAACCTGAACCAGAACGTGCTGGGTATCGGCGGCAAGCGTCCAGTCAATTACCAGCTCGGCTGTGCTGCTGATGGTGTTCTGCTTATGGACTGTCCCCGGCTGCGGCATGGCCTGCGACGGGGTGTTGACGATGCGTGAGTTGGCCATAAAGATTAGACGTTAAACGGTGTGGCGTGAACCGAAGCATCGGTGGAGGCGGAGCGGATAAACTTGGCAACTCGGGCCGTATCACGGTGCCAGAAGAACGGGGTAAGCGTGCTCTTGAAAAGGTGCCCGTTGCTGGCCGTGGGCGTGCTTCCGTCGAACGTAACCATCACATCGGCACCCTGAATATCAATGAGGACATACTTGGTCTTGCTGGCCGTCCAAGCGCCAGTAAGCGAGACAGCCGAAGAACTAACCGTCAGGCGTTCATCGGTTTCGCCGCTGGGCACAGGGTAGAGATTAACAATAAGCGAGTTGTTCATGGTCAGCGATACTGGCGGGATGTGTAGGTTGAAACCCTACGGTATGAATTGGTTACGTTACTTTGGTTTTCTGCCTTCATCAATTCTATATCAAGATAGTTCTGCGCCAGACGCTCCTCGGCCACGGCCTTGTCAACCTGACCGTCCATTCTCAGGAAGTCGGCATAGGTAGCGTGCGCGGCGTAGTTGAAGAACTCCTGCGGGATGTCCGTGGAGGATGTGGTGTAGGGGCCGGGCCACTCCTCCTTGAAGTTGACCCAAGCTCCATTGGCCGTGCCGCCGGGGTTGATTAGCGTAGCTCCTTGCAAATCAACAAGAAACTGAAACTCGCGGTAGCCCCTAGCGGTGTTGGGATTGTTGCTGTAAATGCGGTTAAACTCCCCAATCTCAGGGATTTCCACAGGTGTAACCGTGCCGGTTCCCGTGTAAATTTCGGTCCCGGTGCCGCTATCAAGGCTGTATGTGAACGTATCGTTATCAACCGTTGTGGTTGTAACCCCCGTAACGGTATATGTCCCGTTCGGGGAAACAGACCCACTAAGGCCGCTAATGGTCACTTCCATCCCGGCGCAGAAATCAACCGCCGCCGTGCAGACAATGGTAACTGTGGTCTGGGCGCGGCTTGCCGTGCTAGTGGTGCGGGTTCCGCCTACAACGCTGTAAGAACGGCTGATAACCCCATCAATGATGGGCCGGGCTTGCGCGGCATAATAGTAGCGGGGCCACGTTGGGCTGCCCTCATAAGCCTCGTAAAGCCGCCGATTGGCAAGGGCCAGCACTTTGGTCTGCTCAAGGGTGGTAAAGGCATCAACGCCCGCAAGGGCCTGCACCAGACCAAGCAAATCGGAGTATGTCTTGTTGTTCATTAGAGCTTGTTAGGGCTAAGGGAAGGAAACTTCTTCTGGAAATATCGCAGGAAGTCCTTGCTGTGAACCTCGGCATGGCCGTACTTCTTGATGAGGCGGTAATACTCCCGCTCCGGGATAACCCCAACCGCCTTGCCCAAGCCCTGAATGGTCTTGTGGTCCTTGAGGGCGCGGGCTTGGGCAGCAGCCTCAATCTCGCGTTTCTGCTGCGTAGCCTTTTCAAGCTGGAACCCCGTCTGAATTTCCCTAATCAGAGCGCGGTTAATTTCCCCATCCGAGTATTTCGGAAGCGATGTAACCAAATTCATTCTACTATCCTAGCACAAACATCCAATGCGCTTTAGGTACGCTTCATACTTGGGATAGGCGGCGTTCAGGCCAAATCTTCCCTTGGTAAGCTGCATGATGGTATTGCGGTCTGCCAATAACGGAAGGCGTTGAATAGCCCCAATCATTTCCTCAACCCCGTTGCATCTCCATCCAGTTGTACCGTGGATTACCGTTTCTTTAAAAGCGCCGCTTTTGCTGCTAATAACCCTTGTTCCGCAAAATCCGGCTTCTGGAACGATATTCCCAAACGCCTCCGGGGCTCTAGTTGGGCAAATAACGGCATCGGCCCCGGCAATAAGTTCGTTTCTCTTGGCTAAGCTAACTTCGCCCAAATATTCGCCATAAGTTACCAATTTCTTGTTGCCATGACCAATTACTTTTAGCGCCCTTCCCGAGCGTTTTGCCGCTTCACAGGCGTCCTCTATTCCCTTTGTCTCGGTAATCCTTCCCAGATAAAGCAAATAACCACAATTGGAGCCATGCGGGAAGTCATTGGGGTCCCAAAATGACCAAATTACAGGATCATCTTCCGCCGGCTTAATTGGTCTGTCCGAAAGATACATAAGGTCTTTCCACGCTTGGCTTTCCCAAATTCTATGTTTCAGGGAATACCCGAAGTAGCCAATGCCATTCTCAATGACTTTCTGGTTTGGCAGGAGGCTTTCCAACAGCTTAAAAATGGTTCCACCAAGGACAAACACGGGATCATTGGGGGCGGCCCTTTCCTTAATTTCCCTAGCTGCCCGCTCATTAAATGCCACCCATACCCAATGCTTTGGATTCCAAGATGGCTGAATGTAGTGCTTCCACTCCCTTACGGCCACCTGCTCCTGTTCGTTTACCAGTGGCACAAACTCATCACACTCGGCATCTGTCCTTGTTCCGCCATATAGCGTTACACGGTGTCCGGCCAGCTTCATCATCCGACAAAACCTCTTCTGCTTTTGAGAGAATCCGCATAGTCCATATTCCGAGCTTACATCCGTATGCGGATAACCAACAACATGAATATGCATAAAACAAAAAGGGGCTGGACCAAAATTGGCCCAGCCCCAGTTTCCTATCAATACACGTTTACGCCGTCGGGCAGACCGCCTGACGCCAGCACAGCGCCCACTTGCCAGCCGTGAGGCTGCCAACCGTGCCGTTAAACTCCATCAGGAGATTAACCGCGCTGGTGGTGTTGTTATAGGCACCGACGATGGGCAGCGTCGCGCCAGTTGTGCTCTGCTTGAGCGCGTCACCCGTGTTGACGATCATCTGGGTAGCCGCATCCACATCGCCATTGTCCAGCAGCTCATCGGGATCGCCCGATGTCCAGCCGAAGTCAATGGTGAGGTCGGTTGCGCCAGACGGATCAACAATCTGGTTAAGGATCGCCACATCAATATAACCGCCAGCCGGGAGGACACCAACCTTGCGCTGATTGGCAGCGCCAATCGTCGAGAGCCAGCCAGTTGTCTGGAGGTCAACGTAGTCGAAGACCAGAACATTGGTAAAGCCCGAACCGAGTTCGTTAATGGTGAGTTGGGACATGTTATTTACTCCTGTGGATTATGTGAGCGAGGTGATCTTACCGTGGGCACCCGGATGCTTGCACAGCAGGGTGAGGGCGCAATCAACATAGCCGCGCTCGCCACCACCGAGGTTGGGCAGGCGGGTCGAACCAAGCGGGATCAGCTCCGCAACGCCGTAGTACTCGGGGTTGATGAGGTAGCCGGTGTCCTTGTTGGTTGTGTCCGGGGCGCAGTCGGGGTTCATGTTGACGATGGACACGATGCCGTGGTCGGACTCGTAGAGTTCAACCGCCAGCTTGATCGTGCTCTGACCGCCATCATAGTTCACCTTGCGCACCGAGTAGTCGGTCGAGCCGGAGGTACGGGCGAAGTCGCTGATGACGCGACGCAGGGCTGTGTCAGCCACCAGCGTCAGGCCATTGCTCATGCCGGTAACCCGGAAGATCGAGGTGATAAGGCCATTGAAGGCCACCTCGTTGAACGTGCCGCTCGACCAAATCGAGCCGGAGGGCGTGCGATAGGTGGAGGGAACATCAGACGGGCCGCTCGCACTGAGCCAGCTACCAAGACCACGGAGGCCGTAGGCCGTGCCAGCGCCATCCTCAACGGAACGGTCGTTGGCCGAGCACAGGGTCGCCTCGATGTCGCGCTTAATCTCGCGGACGGCCTTCGCCTCAGCCTGCGCGACCTTCGCCGGGCCAACCGAGTCAACCGCCTGCTGGAGATCGGACACCATGAAGTCACGGCGGAACTTCTGGGTGTAGTTGCCAAGGCGGGCGCGATTGGCAAACTTGTCGGTGAAGGCGGTAACGTCCGCACCCTCGGCCACGCCGGTTGTCACCGGAGCGGAGAGGCTGTCAACGGTCCACTCTGTGAAAGTGGCGGTCGCCTTCGACTTGGGGGCCGAAGAAAGGATGGGTGTCTCCTCGGGGGCGAGGATGGTCAGAACGTCTGTCAGGTCTTCGCGGTTGGAAACCGCCGAACCCGGATTGGTTGTGTCGTAAGTGTTGCTAAAGGCCATGTTATTAAGTTGTTATCTGCGTTGAGAGAGTTTTGCTGTGCGGAGGGCAACAAAGTCGCTTACGCTACCTGAGTCTGCAAGGCGTTGGGACGCCTCTTTCGCCATTCGATCAACCGGCTTTTCCGCCCTGCCGCCTGTGGCGGCTGCCCCATCCGGGCTGCCGGGAGGGGAAACCCTCGGCTGCTGCGTCATCGGGATGAGCTTGCGCCCATAGATCGAGGCCGTAGCGTGGGCCAGAAGGTAAGGCAGTTGGGGAGCGATGTCGGGGACCACTTCCTCAATATTCTTGAGGCGCGGATCGGACATCATTGCCTGATATTGCCGCTTCAGGTCGTTGTCGTCGCTGGAAGCCAGCCACTCCAACTCCTTGATAGCCTGCTGCTCAAAGGCGGCCTTCAGCCCGCGACGGGTTTCCGCTGCATCCAGCTCCTTCTTTTGGGCCGGGAGGAACTTATCGCGTGCTTTACGGGCGCGGCGAAGGTGTTCCTTCACCTGAGCTTTGGTCAGATCGTTGCCATCAACATTGGCAGCAACATCATCATAACCAAGGGTTTCCGCCTTGTCGAGAACATCCTCGGCCCACTCAATAACTTCGCTGATTTCCTGCGATTTCTTCGACAGTTCCTCAACGGTCTTGATGCTGGCGTATGGGTTGTTCTCAATCTTTGGCTCAAGGGGGTCTTTCTTCTGCTGTTGCAGGTAAGCCTCCATCTGCGCGGCCTTCTCTTCGGCCAGCTTTCGCTTGGCGGTCAGTTCGGCAATGCGCTTCAGCAGGCCCGACTTTCCCTTTTGGGCCAATTCAGCAATATCATCATCGGACAATTCCGATAGATCAACTTGTGAAAGAACATCTTTACCTTCAGTCTTGGATTCCGGGGTGACGCTATCGCCCTCCTTTGTGGGATTCGACTCGTCCTTTTCCTCCTCCTTGACTTCGGGTGAAGCCTTGCTGACGGGCTGGGGCTGTGCTTCGACCTTCGGCTTTGCCGGGGCGGAAGAACGAGCTTTCAGCTCGCCCAAACGACGAAAGGCGTAGTCTCCCGTCGTGATATTAGACTGCTCTGTTTCCACCGAATTATTAGAGTCCCCGGCGACGGACTGTGCGACTTCTGACATAGTGTTGGTTCCGCTACCTTTAACGCCATAGCGATTGCGATAAGACTATAATAGCAACAGTTTTAGTTGCCCACCCGGCTCCGGGTTTGCACTACCTTGGCATGGCCCCCCATAGCCAAAATTTCGTCGCATTGGAGGATGCGCCCGCTAATCTGCTGAATCTTCTCCGAGCTGGCTTCGTGAAGCTGCTGGATTAGGTCTTCCCTGACCATCAGGATGGAGTCAAGGAACTCAAAGTAGGCGTCGTTGTGGATTAGGGTGTCGAGCTTCTTGTCGTTAAGCATAATTAAGCCTGCTGAATACCTTGGGTTTGGGCCTGACCCATCTGGGCCGGGGCTGTACCAATGCGTCCAATTTGCGCGTTCTGGGCCTGCTGGATTTGGAACTGGTACTGCTGGACATACTTCTGGATGCGGGCGGCAAACGCCTTGTCCTGCTGGAGACGCTGCATGACATCGGGCTGCTGAACATACTGCTGCACAACCTGAAGGGCAATTTGCGCCCCATTGGGCCGGGCACCCACCTCAATACCGGCATAAATTTTGGAGAGGTCGTCCGTCACCTGCTTTGTCACCTGCTGCATGGACTCGCCAGCGGGCTTAATCATGGCGTCGGCCAAAGTCGGGTTAATCATCGCGCCACCAAGCTCAAGGAGCGTATCAACATCAATCCGCCCGTTCTTGTCGAGCTGGATTAGGGAGACAAACTTGTTGAGCTGCGACTCAATGTTTTCCGGGTCGTTCATCATCACGTCATAGTTAATGATGATGTCGAAGTTTTCGTTGGGATCGCCCTTGTCGAAACGCTGGGGATCACTGACACCGGTGACGCGGAAGAAAACCGCATCGGGGCCAAACCGCTGGTAGCACTTGAACGCAAGGCGCAGAACGTCGCGCACGTGGGTCAAGAACTTGTCAATGAAGTATTGCTGCTGGACTTGGGAGAGCGGATTGCCAACGTCGAGGCCAACGAGCTTGTCGGCCTGAGCAAGCTGGGTGCTCTCCATCTCCATGCTGCCGGGGTTGTATTGCGGGACGGGTCCAAACTGGAACTCGCCAGCCCGGCGGTAGGGAACGTAGCGACCCGGACCCCAATCAGCGGGGGGATTGCCAAGCGGGTGCATGATCGGCGGAACGGTGGAAAGGCTGTTGCGGTCAATGCGGCTGTCCCGCTCCACCTTCACCTGCCACTGGATGCCCTTGAGCATCTGGGGGAAGCTCTGGATGTCGTAGAGACGCTTGTTGTCCTCGGAGAGCTTGGTTACGACAAATGGATATTCCTCGTAGCCGTTCATCAGCTCGTGCTTCGCGTAGTCGGGCACATTTTCACGGCCCACGCAGTTCTTGTGGAACACGGTGCAATAGATGCCCTCGCTTCCGTCCTCCTCGTCCACAAGACGCTGATAGCCATAGATAACCTCGTACAGCTCGTTTGCGGTGTAGGTGGTGGTCTGGTAGAGGTATTGGTTGCGGCGTTCGATGCGGAGCGGATCCGCAGCCTCCGCGCATTTCTCAATCACATACTCCACCCAGTCGCGGTCCCAGCCCTCGGTATTAACCTTGTTCCTAATCTGCTGGGCAGTCATCAGGACGCGGCGGAAGCAATAGGGAACCTTCTGCGGGTCGGTGGTATAGGCGGGGAGCAGGATGTCGCCATCCGGGGCCAAGCTCTGCACCATCGGGCAGTCAACGCTGCGGCGGATAATGGGAAACTCGGCCACGCCAGTCTTGCGGAGGTCGGCCAGCACCTTCTTGGCCTTGCTGTCGTTCATCCCATTAAACTGACCCTTGAGCAGCTCGATGAGCTGCTTGTCGGAGGTTTTCTCGACAATGGCCTTAACCAAGTCGGGGCTAATCATCTGAAGCTGGTCGAGGGTCAGCTTCTGCTTGAAGGTGCGGTCCTCGCGCTGCCAGCCGACGTAAGTGACCATGATGCCGCGCTCCAGCAGGTAGTTGGCACCAAGCTCCATCTGCCGCTTGAACTGCGGAATGTAACTAGCGACCATCCACTTGAGGAACGCGCTGACCACCTTGGAGCGGCCAATGTCGCCAATCTCCACGGGATAGGCCCGGATGTTGGCGCGGTTCATGGAGGAGATGAACATGGCGACGTAACGGTTAATCCGCTCGTCAATCACATGGGCCTCGGTATCGGCGGCACCATCCCAAGGGAACGCATCGGTGCCATGCTTGCGGAGGTCGTCGCTCTTGCCCGGCCAGTAGTTGCGCCGGAAATCGTAGCTGTCCCGGCATTGGTTGAAATAAAACTCAAGGTCTGCCGCCGTGCGGGTAAAAGCATCGCGCAAGGCCAGTACGTTGACCTTTTCCTCAACGTAGATTAGTGATTCCTTATTATCGTTCATTTAGGTTTTGCTTGATTTGCTGGACTATGCGGAACGCTGTTCCCTTATCCAAACCAATCTTGTCTGCCAAGATAGCAGGATCAATGGGCTGGTATTGGGCGCGTAAACTCCGGCTCAAAATCTCAAAGCCAAGGAGACGATCAATTTGTTCCTCCTGCCATTCGCGGGAAGTGGTGATGTCGCCGTCAAAGCAACGATTCATGTCTAAAGGTTGTGCCGCCGTTGGCATCTTTGATTTCGTGGATAAAGATACGCTTGCCCAATAGTTTACCACGCAGCTTGCGAGGGATTGCCACGGGAACCTTGCCGTCGCGGGCCACAATTTTGCAATAGACCCAGCGGGGGTTGTTGGCCTCCGACAGCACGACGGCCTGAAGGCGGTCGGGAACCGACAGCGGCACCTCATAGGCAAGTCGCACCAGTTCCTCACCCGCATCCGTGAGCATGGTGTTTTTGCCGTACCCCGTGTAATGAAGGTCAACCGTGAGCTTGTCGGCTTTGAGCTTTAGCAGCTCATTGACGTTCTTATCGAGTTCTTCCGCCAGTTTGCTAATCTTGATCATTAGTATCCTCCTCCGCGTCTAGTTGTTGTCTTATGCTTGTCCACATAGGCAATGCCGTCAATGCAGGCGTAACGAATTACGTCTATGCAATCTTTCCATGCCTCCTCGGACCCGCCATCACCCGTGTATTCCTGAAAGGCCGTGATGATGTTCTCGCACCTGTCAGAGATGTAAAAGTGAGGGTGGTTTGTCCCATCAATCGGAACCTTTCGATTGTAGGCCATCTTGCTCTGGATCGCCTGAATCCCATCCTCAATGTCCAGACCGGGGGCAGGGATGAAGGTAAGCCCGGCATTAGCCAAGTCCTCAATAATGCTGCTGGCTCCGTTCTGGGTCTGGTACTTGGCCGCACCAAGCCGGGGATCAATGAGGCGCTCAAAGACTTCCTCGCCCTCCTCAAGCCGTCCAATTAGGTCAACATAGTCCCTAATCCCATAACCCAATCCCTTGCTTCCCTCTCCGCCAATCCACTTGCCGCTGTGCCACTTGGCCCAATCGCCAATGTCAACCCCCGGCCATTCCCGGTAAACGTAGTAGGTTCCATTGGGGGCAACCGCAATCCAGCACATGAACCAGTTTTTGCGGCCAGCCGGGTCCAGCACCATGTACCGCGTGCAATCCTTGAGCACCATCTTGTCATGCGGCATGACATTAACCTCACGGCTGAACAGGGGGAACCGGGTGCTGGCGCTCTTGGTCGGAATCCCGTAGGCTCTCGTCAGAATTTCTTCCTCGGGTCGGTTTCGCAAATCTGCTGCAATACGGTCATACCCGCCAAACGGATTGTCTTTTGAGTGGAAGTAAATAATTCCTGCATCTCGGTTCTTCGACTTCTGGACAAAAGGGACTGATCGTCCACCAAGAAGCTCGGCTTGTTTAACCTCCAGTGTGGTTGCTCCCTGCAAGTAATCCCGAACCACCTCTGTATATCCGTCAATGGGTGTAAAGGTGACAATGAGCTTTGCATTGCGAGTAGCAAGGCGAAAGCGCAGGGTCGCAAGAAGCTCGGGACCAATAAGGTATTCATCGCACCACGCGCCTATGTTGATCCATTTTGCTTCACGGCTTCCAAGTTCAGCTCCTTCCAGAATAGTATCATTGTTCAGGAATTGCGCGTAGGTCTTGAAAATGATGTGGCTGCGGCTGCCGGGCAAAATTAAACTGCTCTTGCTAAAGCCGTTCTTTCTCGTATAGCTGACATTCTCCTCCCGGCCCAGCGTCTTCTTCCGCATTTCCTCGGGCAGGGCGTCATACACCGCACCCTGCTGCTGGCGGATCGAGACATCGGCGTTCTGGGCAAAGCACATGATGATGCTGCCCGGATTCTCAACCGCCGCCTTCACCACCGCATTAGCCGCCCACGTTGTCTTGGAACTGCGGTTGCCGCCACTGACCAAAATTTCGTTGAACTGGCCAAGCAGCTCCTCGGCCTTCTTCCAATGGTCCAGCTTCCACCCATACCTATACGGGTCGCGTTCGCTATTGGCGATGGACGAATGGTACAACTCCCACAGCTCCACCACCTTGTCCGGCTTCATCCTCGCCAGCTCCGCCGTGGTCGGCGGCACTAGGAGCGGGTGCTTTCTCCAAGTCAAACTCATTGGCTTTCCTCAACCGGCTCAGCCGTCACCGGGATGGCCTCTTTCTGCAACTGATTGCGGGCCTCCTCAATGGCCTTCCGCGCATCCTCCAAGGACGGCTTGTTCGTCCGATGCTCAATTACCACCCTGTTCTCCCCCATTGCCTGCATACCCTTGTCCACCGCAATGCCGTAGGGCAGCACCAAATCCCGCAGGTTGGTCTTGGCCAAGGCGTCCGGGTTGGCCGCAAGCTGCTCCATCTTCTGCTTAATCAGGAGCCTAAGACCCTCCGCCATCTCAAAGCCATCAGCCGCGAGCTGCTTCTTCCTCGTCTCAATCGCCATCTCATGCCGCGCCCTAATACGGCTAATCTGGTCAAAATTGTACCCGGTAGCCTCGCTCACCTTCTCCCATGTCTCTCCCCCGCTAAGAAGCTCCAAGGCAAGCGCGGCCTTGGTCATATCCCGCGCCTCCAAGCTATTACTCCGCGCACTAAGCAAACTATTAAGGATGGAAGGGCTTACAAGCTCTTGATTGATAGAGCCAGCGCCCAAACTTTCTTCCGGGCCAGCAGAATTGCCACCAGCCCCAATTTCCTCATGTTGTTCTAACATACACTATGCCTTAAGCCCGAAAAATCTTATGTCAACTGATTTACATTTACTTTCCCAAGACAACAAACCGCTCTACGTTAATAAAACTTACATAGACCAACAATTTTACGAACCCGACAGGGGGATTGTTAAGGGGGTGTTGCCGCAACCTGTCAAGCCTTTTCTTGCAAATTTCTAAAAATAGTTGGCATTTATTCCCGACTAAACACCGGGACCCCATTGATGACATCAAGCAATCCCTCGGCATCTATAGCATCGGCACATTCGTTTCTAATCCTAAGTACCTTAAACTTCCTTACTTCCGTCAAAAAAGCATCACGCCGCGCATCATAGGCAACCTGCTCCGGCTTCCCATGATAGCCACCATCAATCTCTAGGCATAACTTTCTCTTCGGCAGGTAAAAATCCACAATGTAGTGGGTGTGTTCATTAAAAAACCCCTTCTGAAACAAATACCGCTCTCCCAAATAGTCCAATAGCCCAGCCACCCTTTCTTCGCTAGGAGTAGCCCGGACAATCAGGACATTACGCCGCTTAGCCAGCAAACTCTGGTTATCCCGGCTCTTGTTTAATTTCATATCCCAAGCCTTGCCAATCAAAACATCTATTCAATCCTGTTCTTTCATTCGGGGCCATTTTAGGATTTTTTTAATGGGCCGATTGGATCAATCTTGATGATCCTAACAACCCGCCGCCGAACCCCCTCCCCCCCCTATCCTGATGAGACTGGGTCTCAATAGCAAGGCGGTCAGGGTCCGGGC
>JAAOEI010000235.1_pt1 | contig 22476 bp, 31 predicted proteins | sample 7059261 | NCBI WGS metagenome assembly JAAOEI01 (sample SAMN14008812, study PRJNA610033) | viral metagenome | isolation source: viral particles filtered from seawater | place: China: Hangzhou Bay, Yangshan Deep Water Harbour | collected 2017-10-31 | reverse complement strand
GGATGATTAAGGTAACAGGTTTTACCTTAAAGAAAAAACCCATCCTTCCAGTCTCGGAGGATGGGCTATCCAGGAGTAGCTCAGGGTATCTTGGCGAAGAAAGCTACTAAGAAAAAAGCTAAGTACAGGATAACATAGGGTCACGGGAGGTTATAGGGATGATCAAATTCAAGTTTGAAAAGCAGTGGGCAGCTCAGATCCTGCCGTGTGCCCTGATGTTCCTCCGCGAGCCGTGCGGTTCGATAACCCTCGGCTTTGTCGCAGGCCCCCTCGCGTGGATGGTGACCTGGACGCCTAGCCGCTAGGGGCGGCTCACGGAGTGACCTCCTTCCACTTGCAGGATAAGCCGCCGTCGGCGGCATAACAGATCACCTCGGTATTTTCACACCGCTGGAAGTCTATCGGAGCACCGCCGATGTACTTGCAGGTCATATTATCGCGGTCGGCAGCCACGGCCCTATCGGGCCCACAGGACTTTAGGGTGAGGGACACCGCCAGCACGGCTAATGTGATGATTAGAAGCTTCATTATGCTACCTCCTTCTTGCAAGATCCTGGCCCACCCCAAAAGCGCGTCCCACAGATGTATCGGCCATCTTTTCGTTGATAGCCTTGCCTTGCAGGTTTATTGCAGTAGACGCATCGGGGTGCGGTCCCTGGCTTTCTCCTTATCCTTTTCATTCCAATACTCCTTTCTTAAGCAATAGGAGGGTCAGGGATTTAGCCATAGCCTTCGGCATAGAAACGCTGACCATCTCCACGTTGGATGATCTTTTCGAGCCTTTCGCCGGTCCAGGCTTTCCCTTTTCTCCCTGACGACTTTTCTTCGCCCATTCGTAAATAGATCCTTTGCTAACGCCGTACTCTTCGCTCAGGTCCGCTACAGATTCTTTTCCTTCGATATACCGCTTTAGAATTTCAAGACGTTGTTCTGCGCTAGCTGGCATCAGTTCGACTCCTTTAATGTTAATAGCCAATATAATTCGTGGTTATCCTTACGTACTTCCTGAGCTCCCTTCGGGAGGTTAGCCTGAGCCCATACATCGATGATCTTCGTCGCCTTCGGTGGCATCATCCCGCAATCTTCGATAAAATCTCTCATGATGTCGCAAGCCAAGGCATCAGCTCCTTTTTTGTCTCCCTTTAGGGCTTTTCTCGCATACTCGAGTCGTGCCCGGCTTCGAGGATCTAAGTTGACCCCTTTAGGGAGGCTCTCAAAATCTGCGATTATCTCCTTAAGCAGATGTTTCGTTCTCGCTTTCACCGATGTTTTCCTCCTCTACTTGAAATACCCAGTTGGGAACCCTAACCTTTAGCTCTAGCTTTTCTGCTATCACCGATGCGATGTCGTAGGCTGCGTCCTCGTCTCCGAGGGATTCGAGAAGTTGCCTATATAGGTACTCCCCGAACCTAGCTCGAAGTTTCTCAAGCTCGTCTTCGACATCGAAAGCTTCCACAGCTTCTTTAATCTTCGACTTACTCATTAGGCTGCCTATCCGCGTCCGCTGATAACCCTTCCGCTATTTAGCATCCACTTGTATTTCGACAAATAGTACCTAGCGAGATGGAGCTTCTCGGGGTTACGGTCTAGTTTTCCCGAGTCGATCATCTCTCGGAGGATCTTCATACGCTCTCGGACGATCTTCTTAGTTAGCCTTTTGACCCTTTTTGGAAACCCCAGCTTTTCCAGGACTGTCTTTTTCTTGCTCATAACTAACCCCCTTTAGGCTGCCTTAGCTTTGCTAGACTTTTTTCTTGTCCTCGCCTTTTTCGCCTCCTGGCGCATGTAGTAAAGGTGATACCTATAGTGGGTAAGCCTACGCTTATGCAGCTTAAGCTTGTCCCCCTTCCAGGCTCCTGCCTCTATCCCTTCCTCGATGATTTCGATCCTTTCCCTTAAATTCTTAATCGTGTTCCTAACCCCTACTTCATAACTGTACTTGCTCATAACTAGACCCTTTCTATAGAGGACTCCATTGCCCTCATATAACCCTTATCTGTATTCCCTCAGGAAAACTTTAGGGCTATATATACAATATTTATAGAAAGTAAATACCTTTCTGATATTGCTTATAATGCTAGGGGCTTAGAGCCGCCCCGATTTGGGGCTTTAGGGTAGGATTTGTTTATTATTTAATCAGGATTTTCGCCAACTTTCCCGTAGGATTTTAGGGACGGTCTTTTTCCAGTTTATCCGGTGATGTAGCCTCCTCCCCGTCTGCCCCCTTATAACCCCTATCTGGACCGAGGATGGCTGAAAAATCACCGTATAGAAGCTTTTAACGTAGGTCCCGTTTGCCTGGTAAATATCCGTCATCCCGCCGGAATTCGTCTGCGTAGGGTTCTGCGCCAGGCTTACCGCGTTCGTGGTCAGGAACAGGTGCCCCAGGCTAGCTAGGTAGGTGTAGGTGTTTACGTCCTCGTTAATCCTTCCTAGGAAGGTAAATTTGCGATCTGTCGAGCAGATGAACGAATTCATGCACTTTCGCAGTAGCTTTCTATGCTTAGCGTTTTGAGATCCGTCCCCCCCGATAAAGTCCCCGCCCTGAGCCATGGCTAGCGAGTGGATCCTCGGTGTAGCAATATAGTAATTAAGCATAATCTCGAGGATTTTATCCAGCTTCCTTAGAGTTTTCGTCGAGTACGACTCCTTAAACCGATACGTGAAGGTCGTATAATCGTCGTCGAGCTGGATAAAGTATTTGATCCCGAGTGCTTCAGCCGCTTCAAAGGATGCGTTTCTAGCGTAGACGATCGACCGCATATCGCTAAAGTTGTCGCCCTGGTCAAACTTCTGAGCGATTGCCTTTTTATCGAAGATATAGACTTCGCTGCCAAACTTCTTTTTGTATTCGTCCCCGGTCTTGTCGAGGTCATCAACGAGTAGGACGATCCGCCCGGTATAGCCGCACCGTCGTAGCGTGTTATAGGTCACGACGCGATCAGGCCGCCCGTGCGTAAGGATAAAAGCTGCGAAATCATCCCTCATCGCTGTCCCCTTCCAGCTCTTCGGATGTATATGTAGCTTCGATATCCTTAGACAACTGAACGAACCCGTTCTCGATAGCCTTGTCGAAGTCGATGATCACCAGGGCTGACTCCTCCATCAGCTCCTGCATCTCCTTCGAGGCGTGGGCGTAGTACTCGGCTATCTGCTCATAGTCGAACCCTACGTGACGATTCGCAGCGGCTTTTAAAAAGTCCTTTTGCTCCTTCGACAGGTCAGCTTTTTTAATCTTCTTAAGCAGCTCGTCTCTCTTCGAGAAGTCTGCTAGCTCGCTAATCGCTGGAGGCTCGTCCTTCTGAGGCTCGTAGACAGGCGCTTCGATCTTCTTAGAGTACTGACCGTTGTCGTCGCCTTCGTCCTCAGATCCTTCGGATGACTTCTCACCGTCACCATCGAGGAAGTCCGTGTCGATGTCGTCCATGAACCCGAGGTCAACCGTCTCAAACTCGTTGAGCTTAAGCTCCTCTAAGCTTTTCTTTAGAGTTTCGATATCCCATTCGGCTAGTTCGGCGGTCTTATTATCGGCAAGAGCGAAGGCCATAGCCTCGTAGCCCTCTAGCTCGGTCCTGACAACCTGGATGTCCTCCCAGCCTAACTGGATAGCCGCCCGCAGGGTTCCGTTACCAGCGATGACTACGTTTTTCTTATCTACGACGATAGGCTTTTGCTGGCCGAATTTAGCTAGCGACCCCTTGATGGCCCGAAGGTTCGCCTCGCTGTGAACCCTTGCGTTATTAGGATCTTCCGAGAGTTTCTCGATATCAATAAATTCAATTTCCATCTAAGTCCTCAGGCTTGGGATGCAGGTTAATAGCCGCGTAGCGTACCCATCTCGACACGTTACCCCCGGCATACTCTTTCGCTTTATCCTTAATAGCTTCGTACTCACCTTCGGTAACCTTGATAAGCACATGCTTGGTTTTTTTATCTTCTTTTAGCTTTGGCATCTTGCGACCTCCCCACTAAACGTATATACATTATGTATAGGAGAAATGGAATGCCAAAACAGAAATTCACGGCTATCATAGATAAACGAGAACAGCGTCCATTGACTCTAAGGTATACGGAAAAGGGGGACATTCTGCCTTCGGAGGCTGGAACCCTTTACACAGGCGATTATTCTATTAAAGGCTTAGAAAACTACGTAAGTATCGAGAGAAAGTCACTTGATGATATGATGGGATGTATAGGACGTGATCGGGATCGCTTCGAGAAAGAGATTCTGAGGCTCCGAGGTTTCGAGGTAAAGGCCATCGTGGTCGAATCCAACTGGAAGACCATCGAGGCTGGCAACTACCGATCTAAGATATCACCGAGTGCTGCTATCGGTAGCTTAATGGGCTGGATTGCGCTAGGGATACCGATCGTGATGACCGATACCCACAAACGCGCGGGTATCTTCGTCGCTCGGATGTTATATATCACAGCATGTCGGAGGTATCACGAGCTGAAAAGCTTTCTGTGATCACCAAGGGATGTCATCCATCGGTGGTTGCTGAGGCATCGGAGGTTGCTGGTTATTAGGGGGAAACTGTGCGACTTGACCCTGCTGATATTGCGATTGCGGTTGTGTTTGGTAGTTCGATGGGGCTTGTCGTTGCCCTTGTGTCTGAGTTTGTCCGCTTCCTTTTGGGGTTAAGAACTTGACCTCTCGGGCGACGATCTTAGTAGCGAACATCTTCTGACCGTTCTTTTCGTAGCTTTCAGTCTGGAGTTTTCCCTCAACATAGAGGAGATCACCCTTGTTTACGTACTGTAAGACATTATCACCTTGTTTACCCCAGACCACAATGCGATGCCATTGCAGGTCTTCTTGTTTGTTCCCCTGCTTGTCACGCCAGACTTCGTGCGTAGCAAGTGATAGATTAACCGGGGCGTTTTGCGACTGCCCTTTTTCTGGTTTTTGACCGACGCGACCGAGGAGTGAGACTTTGTTTAATGAGGCCATAGAAACTTTCCTTTCGCTTGCCCAATCCCAGTGGGGACAGGGAGTTTTGATGTTTACGACTTCGTTCGTCGTAAGTGGTACTTTAACAAAGTTGATGTGTAAGGCCGAGGAGAAAAGACGACGGGATGGAGGTTAATCATGGCAGGCAAAAGACCTGAGCGAATAAAAAAGGTCTGCCCAGGATGCAATCTGAAGTTTGAGACCGTTCGAGCTATAGCGTGCTCGAAAGAGTGTAGGGATGTCCTAAGAAAACAGGGGATAAAATCTAAAATCGGATCACCTACGAAGTATGATCCAAAGTATTGTGACATGCTTATAGAACATATGTCCCAAGGGCTTTCCTATGAGACGTTTGCCGCAGTTATCAGTGTTAGTAGGCAAACTATATATGATTGGGAGGAAAACACTGAGTTTCTTGACGCTAAAAGGGTCGCGTTCGAGAAATGCCGGTTATTCTGGGAGAAATTAGGGGTCGGTGGCACTGCTGGCAAGATACGAAACTTCAGCTCAGGCACCTGGGTTTATAACATGAAGTGTCGCTTTAGAGACAAGTGGTTGATCGAACGTGAGCAGGACAACGATAAAGAAGCAAACGTAAAACTCTCATACGACCCGGATGAATAATGGAACTATCAGACGAAGAGTATCTAAGCAGTTCGACTCCGTCATTCTCGGAGTTTAAGCCTGTTATACCCTATCAAAAAAGGGTTTTGCAGCTTATCCGCGACTATGATTATTCGCAAGGTACGCTTGAGATCCTACTATCGGGCTCCGTAGGGTCTGCTAAGTCACTGCTAGCAGCGCACGCAGGTATTCGTCATTGCTTACAGCACAAAGGTGCGAGGCTCATGCTCGGTCGTCTCGGGCTGCCGGATCTTAAGGATACGATCTTTAAGAAGATCACGGAGCACCTGGAGGGGACGAAACTCGTTGGGGGCAAGCCTTTCAAGGAAGGTAAGCACTATTTTATCCGGCAGGATATTGCCTATATCAAGTTTTTCAACGGCTCGGAGATCATCTCAAGGTCGTGGAGCGACAACAAGTTTCTCAAGCTTCGTTCACTCGAGCTATCTGCTGCTATCTTCGAGGAACTGACCGAGAACGAGGAAAAGCATATGCCTGCGTATCGAGAGACGACGATGCGTGTTGGTCGCTTACCGCACATTAAGGAAAACTGGATCATCTCGTGTACCAACCCTGACGACCCAGGCCATTGGGTTTACGACAGGTTTATAGCAAAGGGGAACGTCGGATGAACGATAAGAACCCCAGGCGCTATGTCTTTTATTCGGTAACTACCGACAACCCGTTCTTGCCTAAGCATTACGTGGATGCACTATTAGAGGATTTAGATCCTAAGATGGCGCAACGCATGATCTACGGGAAGTGGATAGAGATTGCCGAAGAAGCAGTTTACTACCAGTATTCAAGCGCACATAACTATGTTGATCGTGAATACAAACCAGATCCAGAACATCCTATCTATGTAGGCTTTGACTTCAACATTGGAGAAGGTAAGCCATTATCATCTTGCATGATGCAATACATTGATGATTGTCTTCACATCTATGGAGAGACGGTGATCGACGGGCTTCGCACCTACGACAACTGCGCGGAGATGGCAGCACGAGGCTACTTGGATGTACCTACTAAGTATTATGTGTGCGGTGACGCAGCCGGTAAGCACAGGGATACGAGGAACAATAGATCGGACTATGACATCATCTCAAAGTTTCTTTCGTTACACGAGCAATCGAACGGAAAGCTTCTCGACTTCGAGATGAAAGTCCCAGTTGCTAACCCTCCGATCAGGAAACGTCACAACCTTGTTAACGCATACTGCCTTAACGCCAACGGTAAGCGGCGGCTTTACGTCTACAAGGGAGCGCCTACGGCAGACAAGGGACTTAGGCTTACAAAGCTTAAAAAGGGGTCGTCTATCGAGGATGACTCCAAGCGGTATCAACATATAACCACAGCAATCGGCTATACTTTGCATATGATCCAGAGGATGAAGGATCGGAGTACGCAAGGGACCAGGCAACTTTAGGAGATTAAAATGGCATCTAAGGATCAGATCGAGCTGCTTCACGACTACGTACTGGAGCAAAGAGACCTAATTAAGCACAACGACGATCTCTTTACGATCTACGAAGGTGACTTACTTCGCTTTATCGTAGCCGAGCTACAGACTCAGCTATCTAAGGAATCCTTCGGGATGGCCGAGAAAAGAATCCCTCCGATCAACGTCCTTGTTAGGCTTATCGACAAGCTATCGAAGATCTATCAGCAAAATCCCGTGAGGACCATCGAGGAAAACACGGGTGCCGAGAAGGATGCGGAGCTACTCGACTGGTACGAAAAGAGCATGGATGCTAACAACATCATGAACTGCTCCAACGAGTTTCTAAACCTTTTCAAAAATAACCTGATTCAACCGTATATCCACAACGGTATGCCTAAGCTTAGAGCTATAGCCTCAAACTCCTTTACCGTGTACAGCGATAGCGCCGTAGATCCTACGATGCCTACGCATGTGATCACCTTCCATTCGATCATGGAGCAGGGAAAAGAGACGAAGCTCTATTATGTTTATACTGACGAGCACTTTTTTATCTTCGACGAGCACAAGGAGCTACGCAGGGATATCATGGCCTCGCTAGGGAACGAGGAGGGGGTCAACGTAGCTGGGAAAATCCCATTTGTATATGTGAACAGGTCGAAGAATCTATTAGTACCCTTGATGGACTCCGATATTAAGAAGATGACCATCCTATTGCCTGTGATGCTCTCGGATCTGAATTTCGCCGTCATGATGCAGGCTTTCTCGATTATCTATGGCGTAGATATCGACGATACGGGCATCAAGATGTCGCCGAACGCGTTCTGGAATTTTAAATCTGACGAAAGTACGGATAAAACTCCTCAGATCGGTGTGCTTAAGCCGCAGGTCGATACAGGAGCTACGCTAAACCTAATCCAGTCGGAAATCGGTCTATGGCTTCAGACTAGGGGTATTAAGCCTGGTGCGGTTGGTCAGTTGACCGTAGAAAACTTCGCTAGCGGTATCTCTAAGATGATCGACGAGATGGATACCTCTGAGGAGCGTCAGAAGCAGGTCTCTATCTATCAGGGAGTCGAGGAGCAGCTATGGAAATTGATAACCGACTACATGCACCCGATGTGGCGCAAGCAGGGGGTTATCGACAGTACGTTAGACTGGTCTCCGGGGGTCGAGGTACGTACTGACTTTTCCGAGCAATTACCTTTGTTAAATCGTGGGGATATCGTAGCAGACCTTAAGCTAGAGATGGAAGCCGGATTCATTTCTAAGTTTCGAGCGATCCAGAAGCTGAACCCGCGGATGAGCGAGGAGGAGGTCGACCTGCTCATGAAGGAGATCGAGGAGGAAAAGGCGGCCAACGCAGCTAGGTTTGGCTTACCGGTAAAGAACGACGGTGAAGCAAAGGAGGATGACGATGGCATGGCAGAGGGTGAGGATTCCGATTCCGAAGGGGATAGGTCCGAGTGATCGCGAGGCTATAGGCGAGGAGATGGTCGAGAGGATGGTTGCCCGAGCTAAGTCCCGTCGTGGGGTCGAGGCTCAGGGCGATGGCACGTTTAAGCATAAGCGTTTCCCGAGGTACTCGAAGGAGTACGCCGAGTTTAAGGGCGTAGGCCGAGGGGATGTTGACCTAACCCTATCCGGGGAGATGCTAGACGCTCTCGAGGTTATCTCGCATCGTAGCGGCTCGATTCTAATAGGTATGCCTCGCGGAGATAGCGAGCTAAACGGAAAATGCGAAGGAAACCGCACGGGGTCATACGGTGGGGCTCCAGACCCGAGCAAGGCGCGAGACTTTATGGGCCTACCGAAGACGGAGATGGCACGGATACTTCGATCTGCTACCCGGGATGATGATAAACTTAAAGCTAAAGCCAAAGAGTTTGTCGAATCACTATCTGAGAAGCAGAAAAGGGAGTTTCGTGGAGGAAGATCCTGAAAAGATCGTTGAGATCACGGACCAAGCTTGGACGGCAGAGTTTACACTCCGTCGAATACTAGACTGCGCGGATGCTATCGAGGATATAGCGATCGTCATGAAGCTAAAGGATGGCACTCTCGATACCGCGACATCTATTATGAAGCCCGAGACGTTTGCGATTTTGTGCAAGCGCCTAGAGTTGCGGCTAGATGAGTTTCTGCTGGGGTATGAGTAGACTATGATTATTCGTAGTCGACAAAGATAGCGCACTTCTCGCAGACCCACTCCTCGTCGTACTTCTTAACGTGGTCCGTAGCTCCGCAGTGGGAACAAGGGGTTCGTTTTTTATTCGTTCTCTTTTTGTTTTTAGCGGCTCTCATCATCATGATGTACTCGTCGTATAGCTCGTCGAGGATGTTATCGAGGTTTTTCGAGACACCGTCATAGTTGACCTTCGAGGATACCGATTTGTTATCTTTAAAGATTCTGACTTCGTATAGCTTTCTCGGGGCATCGACGATCCTGATGATGTCGATCATAAAGCCCTTTTTCTGGAGGTTTTCATAGCTGGTCATGAGGATTCCTTCGAAGGGGTTTTATTCGATTTTAACATGATAGGAGACAGCCTATGGCGAAGCGGGATATAGATAGCTTTCTAAGAAGCTTGAACAAGGGTCTAAATAGATCCTTTTCCAAGAAAACTATGAGATTGGCCGCCGAGTTAGCGATTATCCAGATAGTTCACCGCACGAGGATCAAAGCCAAAGGGGTATCTCGCACCGGAGGACGGGAACGGAAGCTTAAAGCCCTGAAGCCTGGGACCATCGAGGAGCGTCGTAGGCTTAGGCACCGAGGACTGCTTCACTCGAAGACATCTCCAGGGAAGTCGAATTTAACGAGGTCGGGGCGCCTTTTAGATTCAATGGTTATCAAAAAGGTGACAAAAAGGTCAGTAACCTGGGGCCCTAAGAACAATAAACGCCGCGGGGAGAACCTAACTAACGAGAAGCTGGCCGAGTACGTAGCCAAAGCAGGAAGGCCCTTTAATTTCCTGTCAAGCAAAGATATAAAGAAAATAGTTGATCTCGTTGACAAGATATTGCAGCGAGAAATGAGGCGGGTATAATTCTAACGAGAAAAGGATTACAATGGAAGGTGAAATCATCCCCGGTGGGGAGGAACCATCAAACGAAAATATCTCTCCCGTGGAGAACCCACCAGCCTCTGAGAGGGAAGGTGGCCAAGGCGACACGGTAGCTTATGCGAGTTACCAAAAACTTCTTTCTGAGAAAAAGAAGCTTCAAGCAAAGATCGATAAGGTCGAGCGAGAGGCCGAAAGCAGAGAGAGGGAAAAGCTGGAAGCTCAGCAGAAGTACAAGGAGCTATGGGAATCCGAGAAGACCGAATCCGAAGCCCTGCGAGGCAAGGTTCAGTCTTACGAGGAGAGATGGACAGACGCCCTTAAACTTGATGCCTTTAACAGGGCGCTTGGCGACACAAGGCGAATCGATCCGAAATATTCTGGGTTTATCGATACCTCAAACATATTGATAGATCCTGAAAGCGGTAAGATCGACGAGCTATCGGCCAAGAGAGAGGTTGATAGGGTGTCTCAGAGTTTCCCCGAGATTGTAAAATCGACGGTTACGACTCATCTCCCTAACGAAACCCCGACTCCAGGTAAGACTCTGACCAGAGCAGAGTGGATGAAACTTCCGGCGAAAGAAATGGCTGCCAGGATGAAGGAAGTCATGAATCGTTCGTAATCTTTATTTTTCGGGAGAATTAAAATGGCACAGACTAATCTCGCAGATGTAACCAACCAGATCCAGGAATACTGGTCACCGTTGTTCACTAAGGAACTACGAGAGACCTTGCTACTCGGTAGCTTGGTTAATCGTGAGTACGAAGGTGAGATCAAAAAGGGTGGCGACACCGTTTACGTATCTCAGGTCAACGCGCCTACTGGTGAGCTTCTTACCGTAGGCACTGACGCCGATGCTTTCAGCCCCGAGGCTCTAAGCACTAGCCGAATCTCTATCGTGGCTAACCGTCGTGCGGTTGCTTCATACGAGTTCGAGGATCTTGTTGACCTCCAGTCTCAGATCGACAAGGAGGACAGCGAAGTCCGTCAAAGCTTGCTCTTCGCAATGAACAAGCAGATCAATACTCATCTTTACAGCTTGGTAAGCCCTTCGACTTCGGCTCCAGACCACGAACTAAGCTCAATCACTGACTTGAACCTAGCTCAAATGTCTGCGATCCGTGTCCTTGCAGGTGCTGCCGACTGGCCTCACGACAAGCCTTGGTACGGCCTTTGCTCTCCGCAGTACTATGCTGACGTGATGGATGACTCCACTCTTGCTAGTGCAGACTTCGTCGGTTCCGACCTTCCTAGCGTAGGTGGACAGATGGCATTCCCACGCTTCGGGTTCCAGCTTCTTGAGGATACCTCTCGAACTGGCGACTATGGGTTGTTCTTCTATCCTGACTTCATGCACATGGTCATGCAGCAGCAGGTCCGAGTTAAAGTTTCTGATCTTCACGCTCAGAAAAAATTCGGTTATGTGCTCTCTGTCGATGTGGTATTTGGTGCAGCTCTCGGAGTAGACGGCGCTAACAAGCACATCAGAGTACAATAATACGAGGCTAGCATGAAGATTCACTGTTTAAAGAGCGGTCGAGACGAGGATGAGTTTTTTAAGAAGCTTGAAGAGTACGATGAGGAGAAATTCGAGCTTCTTAACGTCGTTCCTCGTGGAAACCGCCTGATGGCAATCCTAAAGGAAAAGCCTGCGCCGCAGGACAAACCCCGGAAGGTTGCTAAGAAGATCGTTCCTGAGAGAAAACCTGAAGTAACGAAAGGGATTATATAATGGCTAATATCGAAGTAGATGCGTTCAAGACCATCGATAAGCTTTTTTCAAATGAAGTTGGATTCGCAAAGTTGACCTATGACTTCGCACAGGATACTGGAGGCACCTCCGATACCTTCCGAATGGCATTGGTTAACAGTAAGATCCTTGTTATCCAAGGTATCCTACATGTTGAAACTGCTGTTACCTCCGCAGGATCTGCAACCATTGACTTAGGAGCTGAAACAGCCGATCCGAACGCGTTTGCGGCCACGGTCGCGAAAGCAACTTTGGTTGATGACTATGCAGTGGATACCGCGGCAGGTCAAAGCCTTGTTATTGATGCAGCGGACTACATATCACTTACGGTAGGCACAGCCGCTCTAACAGCAGGCAAGATTAACTTGTTCCTACGGTATGTAAACGTAGACTAAGCTCCTTCTTAGTTTTTGGGGGTGCGTGCGGTTTGTGCGTAGCCCCTGTTTAACATTTCGACTCGGGGCTTGCTATGTTGCACGACCAACGTATATTTTTCTCGGATAACGGGACGATTAACGACCTAACCTTGAACCTAAACGACTTTCGTAACGGGACCGAGGTTATCGACTACGTTGCCGCCGAAGATTATATCTACATAGCAAGCTTCTTGCCCTTTAATCACAAGCAATTCGATGTCGGTGTTGTAAATGCAACGACCACCGCCGTATCCGTAGACATCTGGGATGGTAGCAACTGGAACGCAGCAGTTGATGTGATCGACCGCACTTCCTCCGGTGGGGCATCCCTAGCTCAGGACGGGGTCATCTCTTGGACTACGGACGTAGACGAGACCTGGCAACGTGAGCGTGAAAGTGTGGATATTACGGGGCTGTCGTCAGCTCCAGCTATCTACGATATGTACTGGGTACGCCTAAGCTGGTCAGCGGACTTTACAGCTACGATGTCGCTTAAGTTTGTGGGTCAAAAATTCTCGGTCGATACTGATCTCTATTCCTACTACCCAGACTTGAATACTAGCGCGATGCAGACCGCTTTCGAGTCTGGCAAGTCGGACTGGAATGATCAGCACTATATCGCAGCACAGCACATCGTCAGGGATCTTAAAAAGAATCATTCTTTGCTTAGCGCAGATCAGATTCTCGACTTCGATCTCTTCGAGGAAACATCCGTACACGCTGTTGCGATGATCGTCTACTGGGGACTTGGGCAGTTCGAGATGCATGATAAAGCTAAAGCTAAGTACGAGGATAACCTCAAGCTTGGCTTTTTAAACCTCGATATGAACAGTGACGGGCGCCTAGAAAAGGGTGAGCGGACGCTAACACAGGGATTCTTTACGCGATGACTCTAATCTCAACATTGCATGATGCCATCGTAACGAAGGTTTCGACGAATCTCAGTTCGTATACCCAGCTTCCAGATCCGTACGAAATCGAGGGTAACAACAAGCTTTATCTAAAAAAGGGATTCGGGGTTGCTGTACGAGAGGGCGAGGGGACGAATCGGGATGTCGGATGCATGATGTCCTGGCGGCGTTTCTTCGAGATTAGCCTGATCAATCAGATTACGACCACGGATCACAATACAACATCGCGGGAAACCTTAGCTAAGAACCTCCTGGAGGATCACTATACGGTGATAACTCAGTTCCAGGTGGCCTCTAGCCTTTCAGGTAACGCGATTAGTGCGATTGGGGTATCTGACGGGGGTATAGAGCTAATCTATATCGATGATGTGCCGTACTATCTCTGCCAGATCCTGCTAGACTTAGAATATATGGAAGATCTAACATCCGTTTAATAAGGGGGCCATCTCATGGCAGTAGTAAGGAATAGGGACAGCGTTCTCGCAGTCGTTGTCGAAAGCACTGAAGGGACACCGGTTGCTCCTTCTGCTGCTGGAGAGTACGTTGCGCTTCAAGATGATGTTTCAATGTCTCCGAATACCGAGACTTTGACCAACGCCGAGATCAAGTCGAGCCTCGGACCATCCCAGCCTATTATCGGTCGGGAAACACCGAGCTTCTCCTTTAGCCACTATCTAAAGCACAGTGGAACCGAGGGACAGGCTTGCCAGCTTGACGAGATCCTCACAGCTAGCTTCGGCTCCGAGGAAGTAGAGGGAACCGAGTACGACACCGTCGCAGGCTCCACGGTCTCCGTCGTGAACGTCGATTCGGGCGAAGGGGCAAACTACGCGAGGGGTCAAGCCCTGCTTGTGAAGGATGCAACCAACGGATACTCCGTAAGAAACGTCCATTCTATCTCCTCGGATGCACTAACTCTAGGCTTCGATCTCGCTAACGCTCCTGGAACTGGTGTGAACCTCGGTAAAGCGGTTTACTACAGTCCTGCGGATAGCGGCCATCAGAGCCTCAGCATTTGGCACTACCTCGGCAACGCCGGAGCTATCCAGATGCTATCCGGTGCTCGGGTTACTGATTTCAGCTTTTCTGCCGATCCAGGCTCATTGATTAACGCGAGTTTCTCAATGGAAGGGTTGAAATATCACTTTAATCCGATCACGATCGCAGCTACCGATACCAAGCTCGACTTCACGGATGACCAGGGAACAGTTGCAGCTACCATCACAGCTAAGACGTACAAAGATCCTCACGAGCTAGCTGGAGCAATCCAGAATGCTATGAACGATCAGACTACCGAGACGATCACCTGTACCTACTCGAACACAGCAGGTACTTTTACGATCGCTACGTCTACGAGTACGATCTTTAGTTTGCTTTGGAACAGTGGCGCTAACACTGCTAATACCGTAGGTGACAAAATTGGCTTTACCGTCGGCGCTGACGATACTGGAGCAACTACATACACTTCGGATAATGCTATTAGCTTTGCTGCTGCTCACACGCCTAGCTATGACTCGTCAACACCATTGAAGGGATATTTCCAGGAGATCCTACTCGGGGACAACGATGATGTAACTTGCTTGAAAACAGCAAGCGTCAGCTTCTCGATGGCTACTCCTCGACAGCCCTTCGATGACATCTGTGCCGAGTCAGGCTACACGGATTCGATCATCAACGGTCGAGAGGTAACGGTTTCGATTACGGCCTTGCTAGAGCAGTACGAGGCCGATAAGTTTAGGAAGTACCGAGAGGGCGAAGATACTAGATTCTGCTTTAATGCAGGGCAAAAAGATGACTCAGGTAACTGGACTGCTGGCACTGTTATCAATGCCTATATCCCTACCGGGGTTATCACTAGCTTCAACCTAACCGATAACGATGGACTCATCGCAGTCGAGATGGAACTGATGGCATACGTCGATTCCAGCGGCAACGGTGAAGTCTACTTAAACATGCTTTAAGGAGAGTTATGCACACCGTAACGTACACCCCAGCCCCTTGCGAAGGTGAAGACGCCGAGTTCAAGGGTGAAGTTGTCCTACGAGCCCCGAGCTATGAGGATCGTCTTGAAATGGCGGCTAACCCCGCTTTGATGGATTATCTGAAGCAGCAGGAGGCTCCTGAGAAAAAGAAAAAAAGGGACGACGACAGCCAGGCCAAAGCAGATCAGGTTAAAATGATGATAGCGATGGTCAAGTGGAGCTACGGGTTTTACGAAAAGGTGGACATCACTCGAATTAAAGACGGGGTTCGGTTCACAGACGTGGAAAAGCTTCGACACGATCCGTCGTGCGGGGGCATCCTCCAGGACTGTGCAACCAAACTCTCGCAAGGATTCGAGCTGGGAAACTAGCTAGGGCGGAACTGAAAAAGCAAGTTTTTCTCTGCTACAAGGGGATGACGGGACAGGATAACGATACGCTACCCCTTGTTAGCGAGTATATTTCGCGGCAGAGACTTGCTCAACTCGGATATACATCCGATACCTCACGACTGCCCATCTGGAAAGCTCAAGCGTTCTGTATGATATCCTCGGAGGTAGACCGATTAAAAAGCGAGGATATGAAACGTAAAAGGAAGTGATCAATGGCTGCTGAAGTCGATTTAGTTCTTAATGCTAAGACAAAAAAAGCCGAAAAAGCCGTTGATGGACTAAAGACTGCCCTTAAGGGTCTCGGAGCCGTGGCCGCTGCTGCGGCAAGTGCTTTTGCTTTCAAGAAAGTCGTCGAGGCTGCGAATAAGCAGGAACAGGCGATCAAGTCTCTTAATACTGCGCTCGCAGTTACCGGAGAGTTTTCCGAAGAGAATTCAAAACGCTTTCAAGAGTTTGCCTCTGAGCTACAGAAAAACTCGACTGTAGGCGACGAGGTATCTCTGTCTCTTATCGGCCTAGCTAAGTCGATGGGAGCTACCAACGATCAGACTGAGCAGATCATCCAGGCTGCTGCCGATATGTCTGCGATGACTGGGGAGACGCTCGAAGGATCGGTTAAGAACCTAGCTAAGACCCTCGGAGGACTTAAGGGTGAGCTAGGAGAGACCCAGCCCGAGCTTGCAGGACTAACAGCCGAGCAGCTTAAGGCTGGCAAGGCTATCGATATTATCTCTCAGAAGTACGAAGGTGCCGCGAAGTCGATGACTCAGACCTTCGGTGGGTCCATCGATCAGGCCACAAACTCCTTCGGTGATCTTCTCGAGGAGGTAGGGTTCCTGATAACCAAGAACCCGATATTTATAAAAGCTATTAACCTTTCGGCTAAGGCTTTCGCCCGTCTCGGTGAGTTTATCTCGGATAATCGGGACACGATCATCAACTACACCGTGAAAGCAATAGCTGGGGCTGTAAAGGGCTTTTCGGTCCTTACCGAGGCCATCAGTCCGGTTATAGCAGGCTTGAAAGTCCTCGGGGATATTATCGTAGACGGGATTCTCGTCTATTTCTCCTCGTGGGCTGTGATTGCGGTTAACGTAGCCGACACGATCATCAAAGCCTTTAAGTCGATTGTGAACCTCGGGTTCGAGCCTTTCAACGCGGCTGTCGGTGCGGTGGGGTCAGGCTTAAACGCCCTCGGGATCATCAGCGATGAACAACTAACTAGCTTAGATAAGTCGCTAAAGGATCTAAACGCCGACTCTGAGACCTCGGGGCTAGAGGCTTTAAAACAGGATATCGAGGCTTTTAACAAAGCTGCGCTAGAGGGTTTAGACCAGTCTACGAACCTAGATAACCTGTCGAACAACTTATATGACACGAAAAAGAGCATCGACTCGGTTGCGGAATCATCCTGGGACTTCGCGGAGTCGATCGAGGATATAGCTAAGGAAAGCGACAAGAGTGCGGATTCTCTAAAGAAGCTTTCACAGGCGAACGAGGATCTTAAGGAAACTCAAAAAGAGTCGACCGTCGGAGATTTGTTCACAAAGGAATTCTGGAGTGACCTCCTCGACGACTTTACAGCTTTCTTCGATAAGCTTTTCAGCAAGGAGTTTTGGACCGGCGTCCTAGACGATCTTAGCAAAGTGAGCCTAGCTGACGTTGGATCGGGTATAGCCCAAGGCGTAGCTGCGATGACCAAGGGTGCTGCTGGTGCCCACGGTGTTCTAAAAGCAGGTGCCCAGGGCGCTGCGATGGCTTTCGGTGCAGATCCTCAGACGGCTGCTGCTATAGCTGAAATAACAAGCTTGCTAGCTCAGGGACCGGAACAGACTCGGGCGATGATCCAAGAGTTTGTCGATGAAATCCCAGTTATTATAAATAATCTAGCCGAAGCACTACCTGTACTCATAGAGGTTCTAACCGAGAACGCTGACGAGATTATTATCGCTTTGGTTAAAGGGTCTCCGAAGATAGCTCGGGCAATAGCCATTGAGGTTCCAAAGGCTTTTGCTAAGGAACTGCCTGGGGCGATTAGAGATCTTTTCAAAGAAGCTGCTAGTGCTATCCGAGGTGATTTCGCAAAAGCGAAAGTGGATGCGAAGCCATATCTCGATAGTATCAACAAGGAATTTGCAAACTTCGACTCCTCGATGAGGACGAACGCTGAAGGGTTCCAAAAGAGTACGTCAAAGATGCTTAAGCAGTTCACAAAGCAAGGTTCGGGATTCCTTAAAACTTCCGGTAAAGCTCTCGAGAAAGCTGGGAAGGATTCAGCAAACGCTATTGGTAAAGCTGTAGAGGATATAAAAGTATATTTTACTAGAGATCTCCCTGCGACTTTAAAGGCTTTACCTGGTCAATTCCAAAGAGCTTTATTAGATCTGAGAACTAAAATTTATAATGCTGTTACAGGATCAATCCGAGAGCTTGTAAACGCTCCGCAAGCCCTTCGTAAGGCTGTTATAAGGATCGGCCCCGATATCGAGGAGGCTCTTAAGAGTATCCTTCGTAAGTTTGATGCCCTTCGCGTTGAAGTCTTAACTAAGATGACCGAAGGTTTTCGGAATACGATTATCCTTATTGCGAATACCTTTGCTTCAACATGGGAGAAGCTAAAGACTGCGGCCAGTTCTGCATTCGAGGCTATAAAAGCAAGTATCCTAAAGAGCCTCGGAGCTACTGTAGATTATATCAAAGGAATACCCGGTGAGATCAAAGCCGCTGGAAGTGTAGCTATTGAACAGATAAAAACCGCGTTTACATCCCTTGCTAATAGTATCAAGGACTCTGTGAACGGTGTTATTACCAGCATTACGGACGCTTTCAACGGGTTTATAACTGCGGTTCAGTTTTTTATCGACGAACTCCCGAACCTTCCAGATAAGATCATCGATGGGATTGAATCGGCTATAATTGCTATAGGCGATGGGGTCGAGACTTTATTAACATCACTCGCAGATACCCTATGGACTGAGTTTCAGAACCTTGGCGATGCAATCGTGGAGCCTATTAAGCAGTTTCTAAAAGACGCAGGCCTATCTGGTGAAAACGCAGCTATCGGTGGTAGTGGAAAAGGCTCGGTTGAAAGCGCCATCGGCGTAGATATACCTGGGGTTAAGTTTGCCCGCGGGGGTGAAGTCCCTGGAGGATTCCCGAACGATTCGTTCCCGTCGTTGTTAACCTCGGGGGAGAACGTCATCGATAGGACCACCAATCAGAAGCTAAACGCCTTTCTCGATGGCTCTGGAGGTCAGACGAAGGTGGTCATCCAGGTAGGCGAGCAGGAGCTAGCAAGTGTGCTTCTCAATTTAAACCGACAGGGATTTAGGACGGCATAATGGCTGTAAGACTTTTATACGACAATTTCCTAAGTGCTAACCTCGTGTCGAATCAGACCGAGAGTAGCGAGCAATCCGCTTTCCCTGTGGATAACGTCTTTAACTTCCAGCGGCGATCTAAAGTTTGGCGGTCTAATGGGTACTTCGAGATCACTTCGTCGAACAACGGTATCGTCTTTCGAGAAACTACCGCGGTGGACCTTACAGCAACCGTGGCTACCGGCAATTATACAAGTAGCTCCTCGCTGTTCACGGCTATTAAGACCGCACTCGAGGCTGCTGGGGCAAGTACCTATACGATCGCGGCGGATGCTACGACCCTTAAAACGAAGTTTACATCCGACGGTGGAGGGGGTGGTGGGATCTTCGAGATCGACTGGACCCATGCAAGCTCGACGATAGCTAGCGTCCTCGGGTTCAACACCTCGGAGGAGGATACGGGTGCTCTGACCTACACGGCTGACGAGCTAAAGATTCACACAAACGAGTGGATTAAATGGGACTTCGGTATATCTACGTTGCCGAAGGCATTTTGTCTTATCGGTGCGAGAAACTCTCCGATTAAAATAACCCCTAGTGCCACGATTAAACTACAGGGGAACGAGACGGATGAGTGGTCTTCGCCCAGTACTGACCTTACGCTTACGTACTACGACGATGTTATATATTCCATCAGCAGTACGGGGTTATGGAGCGAGGCGCTCCGTTATGCACGATTATATATCGAGGACACCGATAATACTGCTGGATACGTCGAGATTGGCTCTCTCTTTCTCGGAGATTACTTCCAGGCGACACGCGGTGCGGTACAGTTTCCCTTTGCTTCCCAGTACGTCGATAGATCAATAACGACGTTCTCCGAAGGGGGTCAGTCCTTTAGCGATATTCGGGACAAGGCCGAGATCTTTACCATCACGTGGTACGGCCTCACGGTCGCGGAAAAGGAGGAGATCGACACGATGTGGCTAGATCAGGGGACATCCAACCCGTTCTTTGTCCAGTTCGATCCCGATACAGCTTTCAGCTCCGCAGGAAACAACCTGATCAGATATGTGAAGTTTCGAGAACCACCGTCGTACGAGCTAGTAAGCCCGACGAATTATTCGTGCCAGATGGTACTCAGAGAGGAGATCTAAATGGCGTGGACAGTCTGGGCTCACGACTGGGAATCCGGCGAGCTAGCAAATACTACGTTGTTCCAGCCCTTCAGAATGAACACGGATACGATCGTAAAAGCCGTAAGGACTTGGATCGTCGTCTATGGGGACCCTACCTTTACCGACCTTAATGCGAAGATCTATTCGGACGAAGTCCGATCAGGTGATCATACTCCGGTAAAGCTGCTTCATACATCCGATAGCAGGACGAAGGCTCAGATACATACCGACCTCTATGGTGTTAGGGAAACTTGGTTCGAGTTTACGAATACAGCCGCCCTCCAGGGTGATACTTGGTACAATCTAGTGATTAACGGGACAGGATACAGCCCTACGAGCAACAGCTACCTAGCTTGGAGGCACGCATACCCCGATCCTGTGCTATCGACAGACTACGTCGCCGCGGTCGAGAATATTAACTCGGCTCCGTTCGACATCTATTTTATCGGCGGTGATTATTAATGGCTTATGCAGATCTCCTCGATAACGAGGGTATTCTTAGCCAATACCTCGTAGTTATGAGCCCTCGCAGGCTAATAGATCCGACTGCGTGGGCAAACCCTTCGGGGACGCTGTACACGCAGACCTTTTCCCTCGGGGAGATTAGAACCCTGACGGATAACGGGACTGCGAAGACTAAGGCGACAACATCAGCTTTGTCGGATGGCGACTGGTTCCACGATACGGACACGGACCTACTATCGTTCGACGATGGCGGTGATCCTACGTCTTCAACGGATATAGTCGTGACCTACGAGATCTATCTCGGGACTTTCGACGCTCACACGTACCGTGACCCCCTGGATAATACGACCAGGGTCGTCTACTACGAGCCCTTGATAACTAAGTCCCCTTCGATAAGCCAGTCGTCTACGGATGACCTATTCGGCTTTCTCCCGACGATCTCGTCTGCGATAAATGTGTCAAATACGACACAGTTTCTCCAGCAGCACGTCTATGAGTCATCGTTTCACAACGCTGTGATCAAGGTTTACCACTATCTTGATACCCTTACGGTAGCGAATACGAAGCTGGTTACTTCAGGTTTTTGCAGCAATGTCAAGTATTCCGAGAATGAAACGTCGATCGAGATCTTCGATAACCGAGCTATCTTCGACGAGGAGTTTCGTCACGTAGACGGGATGCAGTTCTTTGCAAGCGGAACCCTATCGGGGCTCGACCCAGACTTCGACGGCAAGCCTGTGAGGAAAGTCTACGGGGTTGTGGATAAGTTTCTCCCTGTGAATATCGATTATAATGCGGACGCAGCAAGTACGACGAACAACCGAGATTGGATATGCATAAATCCTCACGATAATCTCGGGAGCGTGACTGCAACTGTGTCATCAAGTCCGTCTTCGACGACTACCAGGACATACGTGGACGATGCAGATGGCCTGCGGGTAGGGGACACCGTCTGGATCGATAAGGCTAGCGACGAGTACGCCGAGATCACCGCGGTAAATAAGAGTGGAAGCCACTATATTGATCATGCCGCGCTAAGTGTAGCTGCCGTGGGCAGTGATACCGTGAAGCGTAATTTCATCGGGTCGGTTACCATCGTCCGTGATGGATTCGCGCCGATTAAGCTTAAGTACAAGCAGGATTACGATGAGTATACCGACGGGACTAACAAGCTTGCGGGTTTCACCCTAAACGACAACTTCGAGTCATCCTACAACTCCGCTGGCGAGGCTTTTAATAGCTCCAGCGGGTCAGCTAACCTCGAGGCTACCGATCTCGTATATTGCCGCGTCTACGGGAATACGAATCAGGAAACTCTGTCGGCCTCGGGATTCGGTAGCGATAGCGAGGCTACTGGGAGCTTGGCTCAGGCTATTGTGATCATCTATAGCATCCTTAAGAATAATATCGGACTAACAGAGGCTGAGATCGACACTACGACGTTCTCGACCCTCCAGGGTAGTATCACCGACGAGATCGGCTTCGCCGTCCCTAACAACAACGGCAGGGACTTCCCGAAGTACAAGGATGTCCTTACCAGCATCTTCCAGACTCTCTTAATAAAGTTTCTTATCGACGATAGCGGCCTATACTCCATCGTTCAGACAGGCCCGTTAGGATCTACGGATAAGACGATTGAAGATGACGAGATCCTATTAGATAGCTTCGAATCCTCGTACGATTACAAGGATATTATTTCCGACGTGATTGTCGAATATGAGCCGAAGGAGGTAGGAGCTAGAAACCAAGCGATCGATACTTACTACCTAAAAGTAACCTCGTCATCCGATATCGCCACACGTCTTCACAGTGTCACAAAACAGAAGACTTTTCGATCACTTCATTTCACCGAGAGCGAGGCTCAGACCCTGGCAGATCGGCTTAAATACGCGCTTGGAGATCGTCGAGGCCGGATTAGGTTCCGTACAAAAAACAGGTTCTTCGACTCCGAGATAAACGATGTTATCCGCGTGACCAG
>JAAOEI010000234.1_pt1 | contig 22669 bp, 28 predicted proteins | sample 7059261 | NCBI WGS metagenome assembly JAAOEI01 (sample SAMN14008812, study PRJNA610033) | viral metagenome | isolation source: viral particles filtered from seawater | place: China: Hangzhou Bay, Yangshan Deep Water Harbour | collected 2017-10-31 | reverse complement strand
ACCATGCCACGGTTCGTGTTGGCGGAGTTCAACACGCATCGGGTCTTCTCGCGCAACGCTGGGTCAAGCCGGGCCATTAGTGTCAAGCGCCGCCTTGAGGCTATTGCCGCGAATCCCGTGCTTCCGGTAGAGTGGGGAGTCGAACAGCGGGGCATGTCCGCGTCAGGCAGTTTGCCCGGAGAAGATGCTGCCGTCGCCGAGCAAGTGTGGCGAGCGGCCGCCCGCAGTGCGGCATGGTCCGCCCGTCAACTGTCAGAGATGGGCGTCCACAAACAAGTCGTCAATCGCTTGCTGGAGCCCTTCAGTTGGGTGGACGTGATCGTCACCTCGACCGAGTGGGCCAATTTCTTTCGGCTCCGCCTTGCGACCAATGCGCAACCCGAAATGCAGGCCGTGGCTGCAGCCATGCGAGAGGCGCTGCAGGCGTCAGTGCCGACCGCCGTGCCGTGGGGTGGCTGGCATTTGCCCGGTATTACCGATACCGACCGTGGCCAAGTCCCCACCCATGAAGACCTGTGTGCCGTGGCGGCAGGGCGCTTGGCACGAGTCTCCTACGAGCGGTCAACGGAACGCTCGTGGGAATCGGACCGGGATCTGGCCCGTCAACTGATTCGCGATGGGCACTGGTCCCCATTTGAACATGTGGCGGTCGCCCGCGAAGGTCGCGCGGACCGGTGCCGAAACTTTTACAAAGACTGGGATCAATGGAGAGCCTTGCTTGATTAAGACACACTGTGTCATTGTGCCCGAAGCAGAGCAAGACCATCCGATGTGGAAGCGGATGTGGGAACGGGCCGGCATGGACCCGACGACCATCCGGGTGCATCCCTTGGAGCAGTGGCGGGACAGTGTGCCGACAGGTGTGACCGTCCTCATTCCAATGGGCGAGGCGGCGCTGCGGGCCGTAGGCACCCAATCAGACCTGTTTCGGTGGCGCGGACGGCGATTTACCCGGTTCCTGAATCCGAACGTGCTGGTCTGCCCGACGCTCCTGCCATCGCAACTTCTGCCACGGCTTCATCCAGACGCCTCAAGTCAGCTGTCCTTGCGCCCGACGCGGTTCCAGGGGGCGTGGATTTTTGATGTGCAGCGGGCCTTCCGGGAAACCGGGCCAGTGCCCACGACAAAACCTGACTATTGGGAAGACCCTTCGCCAGACCGCTTTGCGCAGTGGGCCAGGGAAGCCCTCCAGGCCACACAGGCGTGGCTTTCATTTGACATTGAAACCCACTACAAGCTCGATGTCACTGACGAAAGTGAGTTTGACGAAGAAGAATTGAAGATGGGGGCGATGCTGCGGATCAGCTTCGCCTACCAGCCCCATCGGGCGGTCAGTGTCCCCTGGTCCCGTGAATATCTGGACACCATCCGCATCCTGTTGGAAAGTCCCATGCCAAAAGTGGTCTGGAATGGGGCGCAATTCGACGTGCCGCGCTTGCGTGAGGAAGGATTCGACGTCCACGGCACCATTTACGACATGCAGGACGGCTGGCATCTGTTGGAGAGTGACCAGCCCAAGGGCTTGGAGTATGTGAGTAGTTTTTACACACGCCAAATTCCCTGGAAACATCTGTCATCAGCCCAGCCAGCCGTGTATTCGTGCATTGATGCGGACATTGCCCTCCAAAATGCCATCGGCATTGCCGCGGACCTGCAGCATTTTGGCCAGTGGGACCTCTTTGAGCGCCATGTCGTGCGCCTGATGCCCATCTTGGACCAAGCAGGCATGCGCGGCAATCAGATTGACCAGACTTTCTCAGCCGAACTCCGCAAAGACTTGGAGGAGGCCAAGCAACGGATGGTGGCGCAGGCCCAAACCTACGTGCCTGATGTGCTGAAGCCCCGGAAACGCTTCAAGCGCCGCCCGGACGACGCCGAAGGACGCACCTTTGAGCCCGTGACGGTTCGTGGCACGACGACCTGCTGCACCGTGTGCAAGACGCTTGGGGTCAAGAAAGCCGACCACTTCAAAGGGGGCAAAAAGAATCCGTGCAAGGCTGCGCAGGGCACCATCGTCACGGTCGAGGCTGACGTCACGGAATGGGACGAAGTGCTGGTGTTTAATCCCAGCTCTAGTCAGCAGATGCTGGCCTACATGACGCATTTCAAGCATCCCAAGGGCAAAGATCGGAAGACCGGAGCCCCGAGTGCTGACAGCAAACATATTGCGAAACTTGCCGGCAAGTATGGGAGCGAGCATCCTCTCTATCCAATGCTGGCAGACTATAGCAAGGTGGCCAAAACACTCTCTACCTACATTTATACGCCAGATGCCAACGGCCTGATTCACACCACCTACGTGAACGCGCCCTCAACGTGGCGGCTGGCCTCACGGAACGTCAATTTGCAGAACGTGGGGAAGCGCGAATCGAATCCGTGGGCCAAGAAAGCGCGTCGGCAAATCGTGGCTCGGCCCGGACACGTATTTGTGGGCGCCGACTCAACCAGTATCGAGGCCGTCATTACGGGCTGGCTCATTGGCGATGACAACTTCATTGCCGTCGCCAAGAAATCCATCCACGCCTACTTGTGCTGCCAGGATTTGGGCTGGGACTTTACCGACGAGACCATTGAGCAGGTCAAGAAATCCCACAAGAAACTCTACAATCAGTTCAAGACGGCCGTCTATTTGCTGCTATATGGGGGCGATCCCTACCTGATGCACATGACGAGTCCCGAACAATTTCCGACAAAGGCCGATGCGCAACTGGTACAAGACAAAATCTTTGGGATGATGCCGGCGCTCAAAGCGTGGCAGGACCAGACCCGCGAGCAAGCCAAGAAGGACGGGGAACTGCGCTCGCCGTGGGGCTATCGCCACAAGTTCTACGATGTCTACACGTTCAAGAAAGGCCCGTCAGGGAACATCGAATTTGGGGACAACGGGGCACCGCGCATGAAGCTGGGCCAGGACGCCAAACGGGCCTTGGCGTTCAAACCCCAGAATGCCGCCGGAGCCTTCTGCCGGGATACCCTGCTGCACATGGGAGAATCGGCGTGGGGTCCCTACATGAGTGCGAATGTGTCCGTCCATGACGGATACACCCTTGAAGTGCCCGAGGCGCTGAAAGAAGCCGCAGCGGACTTTCTGGTGGAGACCCTGACACGGCCTATCCCTGAACTCGGCGGGTTACGCATTGGCTGCGAAGTCGAGTGGGGGTATAATTGGGCAGATGCCTCAGACACCAATCCGCTGGGCATGACGGTTGTCAGGAAAGTTGAAGTGTAGAGGTACTGGCCGCTCCGTGCAGCGGCGCGAAAGGTCGAAGTGTCATGGGACGACTCGCACTAGTACTGGAAGAAATCTTGGTAGCGTGCCGCGAAAAGGGCGTGCCCACTAAGATCCTGGATTTGATTGTGACCCTCTATCGGCGGGCCTACCGGGAAGGCTATCAGGACGGCAAGACCGATTGCGAAGAAGCGCATGAGGAGCGTGAGGATGTCTCTGAGCTTTACTGAGGCTACGCAGCAGATGGCCCGTGTCCATGCGGCCAAGTCACACGACTATGCCGCAGACACCAATCCCTACAGCAACTTTGAGTTTTCTGCCACCATCGCGGATCAGTTCCCTGCTGGCCCGGATCGCGTCTTTGCCACCATGATGGCCATCAAACTGGCCCGACTGGCCGAACTGCTCTCACAACACAAAACCCCGAAGCACGAGAGCATCGAGGATACCTTTCTCGATCTCTGTAACTACGGGGTTTTGTGGTGGACGTGGCGGAGCCAGCAGACTCCGTCCGTCGACGGTCATGGGTGGGGGGTCTAGTGCTCGCTGCGCCGCTCCCACATCATGTGTATGGGTATGTGGACCGGACGTTTCTCTCTAGAGGATTCCGCACGGGCTGGGAGCCAGCTGTCTGGTTTGGAGTGACGGCTCCACGCAATCGGGCGCTGGGGCTAACCGTGCTCCTAGAAAATGGAGCGGTCTACCGCGAGCTGCCAAGCCACGCGTGGGCGTTTACGCCCGACGCGCCCGCGTGGACCCTACCGCACGCCCAAGCCTGGGATTGCTTTGGGGGCACCATTCAGCTCCTGAGTTATCCGTATTTGCAGGAGTTGAGTGTCGAGACACCCCATGGGTCAGGCCTATATCTGTGGACACTGGAGTTTGACGAGAACGGGTTCAGCCGGGAACCAAGTCAAGCCAAGTGTCTCCACGCGGTGCAGCTGGACACAGGACGGTTGACGTGGCAACCCAACAATGCACTCGTCTGGACCGAGGCGTCATTCACCGTGCCCCACGCGGACCGGAGCTGGCTCCGTCGCCAGACCAAGGCGTGGCACGCCGAACCCTAGCAAGAGGGAAATCTACGATTTTCTCTTCAAAATGTCAGCCACGGATTGTCCGCGTTCCCATGTCTTGCAGGCCCAATACTTCGCCTTCCACTTGGGGCCAGGATCATCGCAGCCATGACGAGCACGGAAGTTGGCCCGGCGCTCCGGGTCATCCCGCTTGATGTCCATGGTGGGATCGCCAAAGCGCACCAAGACCGTGTTGCCCTTGTCGTTCTTGGCATAGACGCCAAACTTCTTGGGGCCATCCGGCGTGCGAAACGGCTTATTCAGGACAGCACGAATTGTGCGACTATTGGCCATACGTTACTTCGTCGGTTGCTGTTGACGGAGAAAATTATAGAATCCTGACGCCTCGCTCCCTCGCGGTGTCATGCGAAACCGGTCATACACCGTGAAATCCTGCGGCCCCATCGCTTCAATCATACTGCGTAACCACGTAGGAATGCCTTCAGATTTCATGTCCCACCGGTCATACGGAGACCAGTAGAGTCCTTCTTCGTCTCGGCCAATACTCCCTGTATAGCGTCCAAGCCCGCGGAGTGTGCGTGTGTCTCTCGTGCTTTTATACGACGGTTCCACATTGCTGATGATGCCGCCAATGGGAAGCGCGTTCAGCTGTTCAGCGGTAATGTTAGCGCGGGGCAGTTTCTGTCCAGGTTCAATGTAGGTATTTTCTGGCAGTTGCACAAAACCAGCAGAGAATTGATCTGGCAATTGTGTTTGCCACACTGGCTGTCCAGGCGGAATGGTTCCTGACTGAGGGCGCAGCCGTTGAGGCTTCAGTTGGCCCTGCTCGGGCGTGATATATTGCTCCCAATACGGGAGATCTTCTTTCACCATCCCGGCAACGTCGCTGCCAAAAAATCGGAGCAGCTGCGCGATTGGACTGGAAATGGCGGGTACCGTTTGGCGAACAAATACCCGAGGAAGTAGCGTAATCGCTTGTGCAATCCGCGAAGGCGTATCCGGCATAGGTCCTACTCAAGTGTGACGGGACGATGGGCGCGTTTGAGGCGACGATAGGCTCGCCACCACCGACGCAGCTCGTCTTCACCAAACCGTTTCATAAGGGAGGCCGTGTGCCGGCGCACCGCTGTTTCTGACCACCAGGGTCGGTGGCGATGCAAGAGTTCGTGAATCAGGGTATCGAGAATGGCGGGACGGGGATCGATGTAGACAGCCCCGTTGCCAAAGTCGGTGAGGCCATCGACGTGCCATGTGTCATCGCGCAGGGCGCATTCATAGATGCGTCCCTGCTGCAATTCTTCCCACAGATCGTCAATCGTGGGCTTTGCCGCCATCCCCTTGGCCTAGTCCAACGGATTCATCGAGCGATTCAGCTGCGACTTCAGCGTGTCCAACGCTTTCATCGCCCGAAGACGCTGGGCACCACCACGAACCATTCCAGCGGTCTGCTCCGCATTGGTAATCAAGGCTCGCAGACGATCACGATTCCCGCTCACGAGGGCATCCCGAATCTCTTGTGTAAAGAGTTCTGGCGTGTATTCGGCCAGTCCAGCTCCGCCCATGTCCGCCGCCGCAGCGACACCCAGGCCACCAGCGGCTCCCACGCCTGCGCCAAGTCCATAGAGGCTTGCCGCAACCGGGAGTGTGTCGGCAATGAGTTTCAGCTGCGCCGGGGTGAACTCATCGCGGACGCTTCCGCCAGAAGACGTGGCCAGACGCTTATAGCCCACGTCAATGGGATTTGGCTCAAGGCCTGTGCGCCCCGGCTGGAGGGTGCGCGGCAGTTCCGGCAAGGTCTCACGGTCAACCTCACCCGTCAGCGTCTCGTCGTTGAGCAGGGCTCGCTGCAATGCGAGATTGGCCCGAGAACTTCCGGCGGGAGCCTTGATGTTGTACCGGGCCAGCAAGTTCAGAATTGCATCAGACGTGCCGCTCGCCCACTTGCGTCCCGTCAGCCGCTCATACGTCTCATAGGGCTTTTCTGCCATCTTTGCCATACCGAATACTCGCTTTCTCTATTAGAGGGGGCGTTGACAACTGGACTGGCCTTTCTCGGCCACCAGCGCACGACTCCAGCCCCCACAGCCTTGGCATTGGAACCGCCGATATGTTTTGGTCAGCGTGTGCGACAGGCCCCGCGCCTGTCGTGCCAGACTGCCGCAGCGGGAACATCCCTCGGCATGCAGGCGTTGTGGCGCATAGGCTTGGAGCGTCTTGTAGACTTGCTCGCACAGCCGGACATCCTGCTCGTTGTAGGTGCGCATTTCGGCAATGGCCTCAGCGTCACCTTTGAAGGCTCGCATCCACAGATCTGGGCTGGTACGCTGCTTCTTGCCGACTCCAAGGAATTGGCCAATGTAGTCGAGCTTGTTGGAGTTAAACAGGAACTTTTGCTTGGCCAGCTTGTAGGTATCGATGGTGGGAATCGGGGGCAGCGGCGGCAACTGATGGGCCAGAATCCGCGTGTTCAGGTAGCGCAGATCGAAGGCATCCCCATTGTGATGAATCAGCAGATCCGCCTGGGCCAGCACTTTGTGCAAAGCGGCCACGACTGTCCGATCATCGTGCGGGTCTTTCTTGAATCGGGTGGGCGTATCGAGGATACTGGACGAATGGACCTCGTCCTCGTCCAGCCACTTCCACGCTGCGCAAATCATGGCCCGCTCGCCCAGCAAAGCCGAGGGGTCAATCCAGTCGTTGTGGGCCAACCGAAACACCGTCACCGGCTGGAGACTCGTTTCGATGTCCCACACAAGCGCCTTCATGTGTCTATCCTCCACAGGCATTCTAGCATACCTGCGGAGTTTTGGCAAATTACCGAGTGCTCGACAGGGCCTTCAGCACGTCCTTCAACACGGACGGGATTTCGGGCATCTGGCCAGGCTTCAGCTTCTTTTTGCTCATGACAATGAGCATTTTGCCTTTCGGGCCACCTTCGTCCATGTGGCCACACGTCGGGCACCGACCATCATCTTCGTACTCGTCGGGCTCCGCTTCCGTGTTCTTCAGGATTTGCTGGAGCATCGCCTCAATGTTTGCCATCTGCTTCTCAAACTCTGCCATCGTCTTAGTCCTCATCTCGTGCGCGTTGGGTACGCCGCCGCGCTGCGGCTGCTTGTCGAAGCACCTCAGACGTAATCGGGACGGGCGTCATGCCCATCGCCCGCAAACCCAGTTCTTGCCCAAAAGGAATATCAGCCTTTTCATCAAATCCGGCGGCTGTCGTGCGGGCTACAGCCCCCAGCGGGAGGGGGACTTGCTCACTCAGATACCGGGCCAGCGCACTGGTGCGCCCGGACTCATCCACGCCAAGCCCAGTCAATCGCTGCAGCGCACTCGGGTCCACCTGACGCGTGGACTCAATCGGCACTTGACTGCCGAGCCGGCGCCCCATCATGAGTTCCGCCGGGACGCGAAGCATGGGATTCAGCATAAAGCCTCCACGCTCCAGCAGTGTCCGCGGATCAGCCGTCAACAGGTTCAGATCAAAGAGTGGCATCCGTGAGGCGAGCGCCACAGGTTCCCCCTCAGCCGTGGTCACACCGGGAGCCCTGAAGAACTCTGGACTCTGCATATAGGTTGGCAATTCTGCCTGCCGAATGGGGTCAGACTCATCAGCCGTGGCCATGGAGGTGAACGTCTCAAAGACTCGTTTTTGATTGGTGAGACGTGTCGGATTCTGGAGGAGTGTGGCGAGTTGGAGCGGCACGTTTTTCCGCGTCCAGGTATAGAAGGGGAACACGTTTCGCAGATACTGCTTTTCAAAGTCGCTCAGCTCGCTATAGTCAAACAGATACTTTTTGACTGTCAGGGCCGCTTGATCGGCCGACTGCCCTTGATCCTTTGCCCACTTGTAGAGTGCCACTTTGGCCGGCTCTTCAATGTAGCGTTGGTTGATATTCCGCAGGCCTGTGTAGTAGCGATTGTCAGGATTGAGTGGATTCAGTTCCCCAGACATCATGGCCTTGGCCGCACCACTCAATTGATCCGGGCGCTGAATGTCTCCGGCCAGTCCTGTGGCTTCGCCCAGCAAATTGCGCTGGCGCATCTCGTCCACAATGTCGGTCCATCCCGCAGGAGCTTTTTTACTGTGCAGGGCGCGACCGGCCGTCACGTAGTAGCGGCTAATCTGGTCTGGTCCCATGCCAGCCGCATACATATTCCCTGCGTTGCCGGCAAAATTCACCAGTTGGTGGCCGGGCAAATTAAATGCCGTGGCATACGTCTTCCAGAGGCGCAACGAGCGTCCCAGCACACCTTCGGCGAATTCGGGCGAGCGAAACCGCACCTGGACTTTTTCAATCTCGTCCGCAACCGCCTTGGGCAGATACACCGCCCCATTGTCAAAAAATTCTTGCAAGGGCTGGGGCATCGCCTTGAGAGTGTCGGGCTTGAGCTGGCGAAATCCGGCGGCAGGCTGTGGCGCACCAAACTTGATTTTGACGTCTGTCAGAAACGACGAGGAGGCACGCGCACGAGCCGAATCGGCGGCACGCGCCAACGCCAACTCCTGCAGATTTTCGGTCATGCCATTGGCAACCGCCTCATCCCAAGTCAGGACCTTTTCTTTTGCGGCCTTGAGCGTTCCGCGAGGACCAGCCGCCAGCGCCGCAGTCAACAGCGCGTCAGGCTGTCGCTGGCTTAGCTGCGGCACATAGTCTGTACGCCGCGTGCTGATGGTGGGGATCAACTCCTTGGTCACCGGGTCTGTCTCAAAACTCAGCGTGCGCAGATCCACTTCGCCTTTCGCCGCAATCCGCTCCAGATTTTTCGCCAAAGCGTTGAGCGTTGGGTCTTGGATCGGCGTGCCCGTGCGGAACGACTCCATGAGAGTTTGATATTGTGCGTTGTCCAATGCCTCCAATGCGGCCCGCATTTTTGCAGGCAGTTCGGTAAACGGACGCTCCGCTTGCATGACGCCCGCCTCAATTTCGGCATTCCGCAGTCGATCAAAAAACGCTTGATACTCGCCTTTCGCAGCACCCAGACGCGCAGGATCTGCGGCGACCGTTGCGGCTTCTGCACTGTTCGGCTTCTTGATGGCCCGGCTCAGCGTTACGAGGTCGTCATCTGTCAGGTTGTGGGTGGCCCGAATCGTCGCCAGTTGTCCTTTGGCCGCATCCAGAATGGCCCGACGTTCGCCCGCCGCAAAGTTCTTCACGTCACGGGCCGAGACGCCCTCCTCAATCACCTGCGCCAACTGGGGATCAGGAATGAATTTTTGGAGCAGCGGGCTTTTTTCTGCCGCCCGATACAGCGTTTGCCGTGCTTGGGGCACCACAGTCGATTGGACATACTCGCCAATCGGCACGCCCAGCGCGGTCTTCGCCGTCTTCTCCGAGATTCCAGCCTTTGTCGCACCCTTCAGGAGTCCGCGCCGGACAATGCCGGCACCTCCCAGCAAATTCAGGGGGTCAGTGACGACATCAGCGGCAAAACCCACACCGGCACGCACCCACGGACGATCCTGCAAGAGGCCCTGCTCTTCCAAGACCTTCCCAAATGTTTCTTGCTGTGTGCCCCCCACCAGCGGCTCAAAGAACGCCCGGACACCACGGGTCAGGTCGCGTTGTGGGGCCAAGGCTCCCGCCACGGTGCCAGCCACCAGTTCGCCCGGACGGCCAGCCGCTTCCAGCAGGGCTGCTCCACCCTTCTTGGCCGATTCCCACAGACCGCCAGGGGCGTCGTCAGGAGCCGTTGCCTCTGCGGCAGGTGCAAGACGGGCATCCCACAAGTCGGCCTTCAGGGTCCTGGGCAGTGCCAGTTGGTCGAGTTGCTGTTGCAGAGCCGTTGGGGACTGGGCTTGGGTGACACGATCCCAGACGTCGGCTTTTTGTGCCGTCGTCAATCCCGACCGATCAAGCACGTCTTTCAGTGTTGGCATTCTTCGCGGTCCTACTGTCGGTAAGGATTGGGCATTGTCTGCGTCGGCTCAGCAACGACCGTTGGCACGGCGTAGCCCATAGCCCGGAAATTTTGACCAGCACTCCTCCTGGCCTGCTGGACGGCAGCTTGATATTTCTGCTCTGCCTCCGCAATTTCTCGCTTCACTCCGCCTCGCTGGGCTGCCTGCAATCCCGAGTACGTCGCTTTCACGGTAGGATCGTTTTCCACGGCTGCGTCAAACGCTTTTTGGACATCGAGATTCTCTGGAGCTGCCCGGAGACCTGCAGCCTCCGCCGCAATAACTGCTCGTGACGTCGCACCGGCTTCTTGCCCCAACATCTGCTGATATCCTGGGGTCAAGCGAATAAAGCGTAGCCGTTCAGCGTCCGTCAAAAACATATTCGGATCGCCACCCAATGCCTGCCCCACTGTTTGCCGCAACATCGGGGTGGTGGTCTTGGTCAGAGTCTCCAGCTTTGCCGGATCCTGCATCGCGTCTTGGAACGGTTTCGTCAGATTTGTCAGAAATTGTTGCATCCCAGCCGTGCGTTCTGCCGCGTCCAAATCATATTGCAGCTTTTGGTCGGCCAATCGCTGGTTCTTCCGCTCTCGGGTCTCAAGAATGACGGCTTTCGTCGGATCCGTGCCTTTTCCAAGGCCACGCTTATACCGGTTGGCCAGCAGTTTTCCATCGTCACTGGTGAGATCGATTTCATCCCCAACATTATAGGAGTCATAGACATCCGCAGCCATTTGCGTTTCAAATCGCGTCTGCTCACGCTTTTCCTGCGCCGCTTGGAGAGCATCCAGTTTGGCTTGCCGAGCTTCCTGTTTCTTCTGCTCAGCCAGAGACAGTGCGGTGCCCGTGGCTTTTTCCAGGCCAGCCCCAATTCCGCCCAGGACATCAAACCATGCCATTACCGACCTCCTCCCGCCATCGAAGCTCCTCGGATCGCCTCGCTAACAGATTGTTGCCTCTCAGCAGCTTTCCTCCGGGTATATTCGGCCAGTTGCGCCTTAACCCGCGGCAGCAGGATAAGCTGATTAAAATACGGGCTATTGTAAATCGCGAGTGCCTCCTGCTCAGAAAGCGGAGGATACGTCGGGCTGACTGCCCGAGGCTGAGGAACAGCTGCAGGTTGTTCACGCCGAGAAGTATCAAGCCCAGGCAAAGACACAAATGTCCGAGCATTACGTTGAGCTGCTTGAGCTGGCGTTTCCGTCGGAGCAATCGCCCTTACCGTGGGGCTGGGAACAGTGGGCAAAACAGACTCTTGCGTCAATCCAGGTGCAGTGGCAATGGGGATAGGAATTTGGCGCGATGGCATATAAGGAAGATTTTGCGTGGGCGCCTGTGGCCCTTGTGCCAATGCCATAGTTTGAGCTTCGGTCATTGGACGTCTATAAAGTGTGGGTCCAGGCAGGTTGAGCATTGGCGTAATAGCCTGCGCGACCATCCGCGCTTGGTCCGGAAGGGCTGCTGACCCAATGGTCGTCAGGGCTCTGGGATTGAGGACAGCCCGCTTGACCGCCGCACCAACTGCTTCTCCAGGTCCACGAACGCCTGCGCTTGGCGTCATGGCTCCCGTCGCTGCCCCAAGTCCTCCAGACAGCAGGGATTGTCCCCAACCCGCCCCGCTGAGCCTCGACTGCCCAATGCCTGACAGGCCACCCACAACGGCACGACCAACCAAAGACCCCAGCGGGCCACCGAACGCACTGGCCACAATAGGAGCCGCCGCCAGTCCAATCCTGCCCAGCGTCCTCCAGAAGCCGCCACCCTTCTTTTGTTGCGGCTGCTCGCCTTGACCCGCCGTTGCGGCAGTGTATTGGGCGTTGAGCAGATTCGTCATCGCCGTTTCGCGAGCGGCACGTTGTTCGGCCGCACTGCGGGCTTGACGAGCCACCTGTTCTTCCGCCGTCACCGTTCCAGGTCCACTCAGGCCATAGGCACCCAAACTCCCAAATTGAAAGTTTGGCTCAATGAGGGCCAACGCTTTCCGGCGTTCTGCCAAGGCTTGTGCCGTGGCGTCCATGCCGTAGGGTGTCAGGTCCATTCCGATGAACGGATTGCTAATGCCCCCGTAGCCAGCCGGCTGAGGCATGGCGGCTGTAGATCGCCCCAACTGACCCAGCAGATTTTGCCGCTGCACAAATCCGAGTTCAGCCCCAAGAGGAGATCGGTCGGCAAAGGCTGTGGCACGATCTGCTTCCTGGCCCAGCAGGCTCTGGACCCACTGCATCTGCAACGCCCGTGCGGCGGCTTCCCGACTGTATTGGTCCAGTTCGGCCTGTCGTTGTCGATCAGCACCTGCGCGAAGTCCACCAGCCAGTCCCGTAATTGCTTGGGACAACAAAAGTCCAGGCACCAAATACCGATCCAGCGCAGACGATGTTCGTCCCGTTTGCTGGGTGGTCGATTCAGACGGCGTAGTCTTATCTTCACCGGTAGCCATATGTCTTTATTCTCCCTGCCCTCAGTATCCGCGGGGGATCATCGTCATCGTCGTGAAGCGAGTATCCAGCATGTTCTGCTGGAATTGGCGCTGCGCTTCAAGGAAGCGGTAGAAATCCATGATTTCGCCCTGCTGTGCCCCGGCTTGTGCCAATCGCTGCGTGTTGTATTGGAGTGTGCCCGCCTGCGTCAAGGCCGCAGCCTCTCGGAGGAAGTTTTCGGTATTGACCCGTTCCTGCTGATTGGCCCGATAGACGTCCATCATGCGGCTGAAATCGCCCTTGCTCAGCGCATCCTGCATTTCGAGCGCCGCCAGCTGGTCTTGGCGATTTTGCGTGGCCGCTTTGAGGGCAATGTCCCGCTGGGCCTGGAGCAGTTGCGTATTGAAGCCGCGATTCAGGTCTTCTTCGGCCTGGGTCTGCAGGCCACCCTGAATGCCGCGTGTTGCAAAGCCCTGCGCCATCTGGGCCGCTTGCTGCTGCCGTTGCGCATTCAGCAGTTCTTTCTGCTGCTCAAACAGTTGGGCCTGCTGGGTTGCCCCCATCGTTTCCGGGGACTGCAGAATGGACTGGAGAATACGATTGCGGTCTTGCTCGCCAACGGCATACGGCGCCTGAAAGAGTTGGCTTTGGTAGGTCGAAGAATAGGGGGTGGGCTGGGTCGGATCGGGCATCATCACCCGTTCCGGATACGGAAAACCTCCGCCATCGACATATCCCTGTCCGCCACCATCCTCGCCGCCCCCCGGCGCATTCCCCGCCCGCTCTTGATACTTGCGGAACGCGTTGGCCCGAAGTTGCTCAAGCGTGCCCGTTGGCACATCGTAGCCATAATTGCGCTTGATGTCTTCAAGATCGGACGAGTGATAGTCCAGGCCTAGCCGGGCGGCTTCTGCGCGAAGTTTCTGTTCTTCCGCGGCCCAATCCGTTGCGGCAACGCGGGCGCGTGCCGCATCATCGGCCTTGGCCGTTTCTTCCGTCTCGTGCCACCGTCCAGTATTATCTTGGTAGGGCATCGGTTACTCCCGTGTGCGCAGAAAATCGGAAAAGCCGCCCGGCCCCAACACGGAGCGCACAATCTTTGTCTCGCCCGTCTTGGGATAGGTCCACCACACCGACTCTTGCGGCTGGCGCGGACCTGTCGGCCCTTGGGCCATGTCGCGTTCCCGTTTCACGGGGGCTTGCGGAGCGCCCCCGGCTGCCGCTTCACGCAGCGTGCGTTCCAGAGATCCCGGCACCAAGAAATTCGGCGCACTGACGTTGGGATTTTTGGGGAGTCCAGGGAATAGGTCGCCAGGGCCTTGCGCCACAGTGGCGTAGTAGTTTTCGGCGTCTGCCAAAAATTGCGCTGCCGCCTCTGGACCCTGCGTGCGCAGAATGTATTCGTAGGGGCTTTCCTCGCCAGCCCGATAATCTTCGGGCATCGGGGGCACATACGACGTCGGCGGGGCTCCAGGGTAGGCTTGCGTGATGGGCCGGCGTGTGCCGTCCGGGCCATACGTAAACCCAATGGGATTTGTTGGCGTCGGCATTAGAAGATTCCTCCACCCAGTTGTTGCTGCATAAACTGCATGGCCGAAGCAAAGTCATTTCCACCCGGCATCGGCATGGGTGGCATGGGTGGCGGGGGCCCCATAGCCTGAGGCGGCTGGGGCATGGGTGGTATAGGCGCCGTGGGCCGAGGCGGTCCAGGATTCAGAATAGCCTTCTGGACTCGCTGGTAGACAGCATCGGCCGGAAACTGTTCAGGCTTGGCCCGCATGGCATCCTGCCCCATCGGGGACCGATAGAGGCCACCAGGGACGCCCATCGGGGCAGGCGGTGGTCCCTGCGGGGTTCGTCCGGCTCCACCCGGAGGTGCCTTGGGTTGCGGCTCCTGGCCCGGAGCAATCGGGCGTTGCGGCATGCCATAGCCGGGTCCGGGCGGTTGTGCCCGGTTCATGTTCGGCTGGCCGAATCCGAGGGGGCCAAGGTTGTTGGCTTGGAGTCCTGTAGGCATAGAGTAATCCAGTGTGAACCAGAAGACCGCTCCAGCTTCGCCAGGAGCGGCTCAAACGCCAGACGCGACTGAAGGAGTCCAGTCGAGGTGCGGGCAAGGCCGGGAAGGATACATCCCTCCGTGTCAGCAATCGTATTGCCGGGATGGATGCGAACGCCCTGAAAGTTCGGGACGTTCAGAAGCAGGGGAAGACGGCGCTTAAACCGAGCCGAAGGGGTGATAATGACTTGGTATCGCCCAAGGGGAATTGCGGTCTGACCGGGAATCTTGACATCGCGCATGGCATCTTCGAGGGTGTAGCAATAGAAGATGTCATTGATGAAAAGCTGCCCAAAGGTGCGGTCCTTGACGGTCGGCTCACGGATGAGGCACAGTTCCACGATAGGCCTTTCGCCCAAATAGGCGGACGCCCAGCCACCGGATGACGGCAACAGGCGAGGCCCACTTCAGGGGACTCCGCGCTTGCATGCAGGCCCGAAACGCCGCGTCGGCCTCAGCCCGGCTGATGGGTGTGGTGTCGTCCCACCAGGACCGCCCCGTCCGGTAGTGGTAATCATGAATCTCACAGCACGGACGATAGAGTTCGGTGACCCCCGTACAGCCATCGGTGCCCACCGTATCGAGCTTGGCCCGAAAGGTGGCCCACTCCTCGTCAGTCCGTGGCGTGTGCGTCATTCGTCTGCATGAGGATACCGACCGTTGAGGACCTTGTCGATGCGTGACCGAATATAGGCCACATCCGACGCCAATCGGTCGTGCAGGGCTTGGTGGACGTTGATGCGCCCTTCCAGCCGAATGAGCCAGATCAGCCCTGCCAAAATGGGCAGAAACAGGCCAAACACTTCAAAGACGATATTGTGGTTCACCATTGGACCGCGATCATATTATAGCATGAATATGCCATAAAATCAATCCTCCTCAAGCGGCACAATCTCGCCAGTTGGGCTGTATTGATACCCCATGACATACAACTGTTGGCGACGTGCTTCAGGCCCCGCCTGCAAAAAGGCCCGCGTCAACACCGCCTGTTGCACCTCGGACAATGTCACATGTGGCATAGTCGTTTACGCAGCTTTCAATTTGATAATGCCAGACGCGCCATTACCGCCAGAGTTTTGGTCGCTTCCCCCATTGCCGCCATTGCCACTATTGCCTGTGCCATCTCCGCCGCCCCCGCCATTGCCGCCAGCGGCCCAAGTCGACCCAAAAATCGTGGACGTGCGGCCAGACCCACCACTCCCTGACGAGCCACTACCGCCATCTCCGCCCGCTCCGCCTGCGCCACCACCACCACCGCCTCCTCCGTTGATGGTATAGCCGTTGCCGCCATTGTTGCCGTAGACTGGCCCACTTGATGACGTGCCGCTTCCCCCAGATCCTGGCGTTCCACCATCCGCACAGCCTCCGCCACCGCCAGAGGCCGACGTGCGACTTTGGCCGTTGGTGCCATTGGAACCATTCCCGGTGCCCCCATACCCACCTCCGTTACAGGTGATTGAGGCATTGGCATATGTTGTAGCCCCGCCAACGGATCCGTTGGATCCGACGCCCCCACCGGAACCTCCAGATCCCAGGACGACGGAATTTGTGGTGCCGCTTACTGCAATAGACGAGGATTCATAGAATCCGCCTGCACCACCGCCACCGCCCCGCGCCGAAGCTCCCGGATCGCTGGTCCCACCGGCCCCTCCGCCTCCGCCACCGACAAACAGCCCCTGCACGATACCGGGGCGGTTCCAGCTGAAGTTGTAGGTGCCCGCCGTGGTGAGCGTGAGTGTGCCTTGCGTCGAAAAATTATGGGTGCCGCTAGCTGCGCCTGAATAGGTCAGGATGAGCGGCATCGACCCACGGATACACGTAAAGGCAATGGACATGGCTTAGAAGTTTTGCCCCACAACCACCCCAAACCAGACCGTGCCGCCATCAAACGTATAGAGAGACACAATGTCTCGCTTATTGTTGGTGGAGGTCATCGTGGGTGCCGTGCCACCCGCCCACACTGTGCCGCTGGGCCAAGTAATGGTGCGCAGCGTGCCATCGGCCGTAAAGACGACGACGACAGCCGCGGCCTTCCCTGACGTCGGCACATTGCTGATGGTAAACGTCGTGATGTTTGCTGTAAGGCTGACGGCAAAATGATTTCCGTTATTCAGGTCAAGGGCCAGCGTATTGGTGCTAATCGTGCCGGTCGCTTTGGTTTCCCGATAATTGGTCAGCTCTGGCGTCGTGAGCGTTTTGCCGGCAATAGTGGTTGGCAGCCGACTGTCTGACACGGTGCCACTGGCCAGATTGGTCGCATTGAGCGCCGTCAGGTTGACGCCAGACGCGGCCGGCAACGTCGCCGGAAACCGCGCATCGGGGACGGTCCCGCTGGCCAGATTGCTGGCGTTCAGATTCGTCAGCGAGGAACCATTAACCGCAGGAAGCGTGCCACCCGTGCCCAGCACGGCACTGATATCCACGCCGTCAATCGTAATGCCAGACGACACGGTCAGGTTGCCCGTCAACGTGTCCCCACGCTTATCAAGGGCATTTGTCAACTCTGAAAAGTTGGCATTGACCTGCGCCGACAGAATATCGGTATTGGCGGTAAAGCTGTAAGGAATCGAAATCGCCATTAAGTTCGCTCCAGAAAAAGTAACAGTCTGGTCTGATATCCCGCCGTTGTTGCCCGCAGCACGATATACCCTTGTCCCCAGGCCAGTCGCGTCGGCAATTGAGACCGATAGACGGTTGTTGGGGTTTCTGTGGCGCCACTCACAACCGTCGTTGGGGTGACATCCAGCCACCGCACATCATCTACCGCATTCGGGCGTAAGATGGCATAGGGAATGACCGTGTCGGTGTCCGCTGCGGTAAACGTGACGGTCACATATTCATACCGCCGAAACGGGATTTCGCGACGAATCCCCGGATCTTCCGGAGTAAAGAATGGCGTCGGATCAGCCATAGTAGCGGTCACTCAGCAGGCGACTGAGCAGGGCGATCTTGTAGAGGACGATATCTCGGCCCGGCGAAAAACAAAAGATGACCGGACGGATTGCCGAGCCAGATCGCAGAATGGGAATCCGCCGCTTGAGACTTGACCCTGCTCCCCACTGCGCGACATCCCATTGCGCCACGTCCCACAAGGCCCCTTCGCTTACGCCGATTGACGTGGGATCACTGCTGGCGGTATTGAATTCAAGCTGGCTTGAGATGTAGGTATCCGCGACGTTGGTGCTTGAGCCGAGTTGGAGATAGAACCAGTCATAGCGTTTTCGCAGGAATGGCTGGTCATGGTCGATCCACTTTCCGTAGTAGCGAAAATCGGGACTGCCAATGTAAAAGGTGTAGGTAGTCGAAAGATTCAGGCCCGTCACAGCGGCATCAAGCGTGAGTGTCGTCGAGGTGTTCGCTGTGATTCGGCGCTTGGCCACAGGCGCATAATTCTCGTCCACGACCACGACTTTACGCCCCACCAGCGCCGATCCCGTCGTATAAAATCCTGTGCCGCTCAGCGACGAGGTGGATGTCGCGGTTGGTGTGAAGCTGCCACTGGTCGTGCCGCTGGGCACCCCATCATTTTTGGAGAGTGTGTCGAAGTAAAAGGCTTGCCCATAGTAGCCACCCACAAACAGTCGTTGACTGCCGTCATTGGCCGTGGCTCCGCAGAGGGACGCAGCATCAATCGCATTCCAGTAGCTCGCCTCAAATCGATTCAACTCATAATTGTAGACAAAGTATCGATCATTGGTTGATGATCCGGCTGACGAGGCAGCCCAGAATGCCCGATTTCCAGAATGCTCATGCGCTGCGACAATAAAACTGGTCCTGGAACTATTGAGATCAGTCGTGACCGCATCCAGTCCCAGCAGCTGCACACCAATACGGGCAATCGTCGTGCCGTCATAGACGACCGGGCCTATGGCAGCATCCCACCATCCCAGCCGCCCCGCAAACGGCACCAGCGAGTTATGCGAGGCAATGCCGATGGTCAGGTCAACGGGCTTGACAACCCAGGTTTGGGGGTCATTGCCAAAGATGGACCAGACAGCCGTGTCCAAAAAGATCAGAAGGACTTCATCCGAGAACGGATGGATGGCGCGAATCTCGTCGCCTTCGCCCGTTTCAATCGGTTCGACGTTTGCAGCAGGAAAGTTATCGCCCCGATCTTGCTTCGACCAATAGATGTTGCGTCCATTGGCAACAATCAATCGTCGCCCAAAGGCACATACACGGGTCGCCGTCGCGGGAGGTCCATTATTTTCAGTAGTTGATGGTGCCTCAATGGTCAGAGCCGCAATGGTCGCCGCGCTCAAATCCAGATAGACGGCTGTCGTGCCAATGGGGATATTGCCATTGGTTGTACTAATGGCTGTCCCGCCGCTATCTTCAAACGTCAGGACTTGATAGAGCTTCGCCTGGGTCGTTTGCCGGCGCAGGTACACACGCCAATGGGTATATTGGGCAGACTCCGCCGATGTCGGCGTAATCGTGACTTCGACACGGTGATTACTGCTGGCAAGTGTGACCGTTTTGACGGTCGCCGTGGACGATTCGCCGCCTGACGTGGAATTGTAGCTGGTAATGCTGACGTCGTAGGTTTCGTTGGGCATGGAGTTCCCTCCATGCACGCCATTATCAGCCGTTGCCCAGGTGGCAATCGGGGAGAGGCCCCACGGCACGTAGGTCTGGTCGACTAAAGACCGACGTTCTGCCGCCGTATTGATCAGAAAAAGGCGGTTGTTGAAAATGGTGCCGTCAACCGGCGAGGTGCCCGCGGTAAAACACAGGCTGGACGGAGTCGGAAAATTGGCCGGGGGAGCCAGCGCAGCGGTGTAGGTGCCGTCACTCCGCTTGTAGTAATACAGTTTGCCGTCGTCCGTGCACGTCACAATATAGTTCGTGTAGGCCGAGCCCGTATTGTAGGAGTAGACGTGCTGCCAATGGAGGGCTGGGCTCGACGTCAGCGCCGTCGTATTGACCGTGCGCAGCCCGGGCCGCGTGCCGAGGGCCGTTTGCCCCCCGCCCACTTTGACCATGGCCGTGTTCACGCCAAACGGGATGGCGTTATTCGGGATCTGGTCTGAGGGCATGGACGAGACCGTGCCGCCCGCCCAATCCGTCAATTCCAGGTAGGCGTCAGCCACGCGGAATGTACCGGGTAAACGTGGGCCGTCCGCCCAGCGACCGTGACTGCTGATACGTCATCTTCAAGGACTGCTCCAGCATGGTCAGTCGTCCTCGCCAATGGGCTTGTTCATCACCCGTGGCACGGCTGTAGCCTTGCAGGGCCAGCAACGCCCGAAGCACCAGGATTTCGTCGAAACTATCGGGCAGATCGGGAATGTCGTTGTCGTAGACCAGCTGCCGCGGCTTCCGGTAAAAACGATACAGGTAGTTGACGTTGGCCTGGGGCGTGCCCAGAATTTCCAACATGCGGAATTGCTTGCCAAAGTTCTCTGCCGTCAACGTCAACAGGGTTTGACTGTTGGCCGTAATGGTGATGGTCTTCGACCAACTCGTGCCAATCTTGGTGATGTCGAGGATGACTGCAAACGTGTTGGTAGACGTCAGCGTGGACCAAGGATTTGCACTACTGACCGTCTCTTCCACATAGTCACCAGCACTGGTGACTCCACGAATGACGACACTGTGCACGGCGGCTTCGCTGCCCCCGGTCGTCGTCACGGTCACGACAGAGGCGGTTGTCGGTTGCGTCTGCACCTTGGACACGCCCGTCAGCATGAACCGGTCGGGCTCCGTGGGTGTGCCATTGGCCCAATCCACACCGCTTTCCAGCAGCGACTTGGCTGGCACTTCCTCCAGATACTCTTCCGTATTGCTGTTGTAGAAGTAGAGGGGCTGGTCAAACTCTGGATGGAGGGCATACGTCGTGGTGCCCGCCACAATGGCCAGCGTTTCTGCACGGGGCCACAACATAAAGTCGTAGCGATCTTCGTGGAGCAGTTGCTGATGATGCTCGTTGATGGCGTTCTTGACCAGCGTCCGCATCAAGCCGGTATCGTTCTGGTCGGCCATCCAGGCCAGCGCGTCATCCTGCAGTTGCTTGAAGGTGCGCACGCCTATTCCTTGAAGTAGGTGACGTTAACCGTGGACGTGCCCCCATTGCCAATCATCTTCAGGTTCTTAATATTCTGGTAGCCTTCGATAATAAATACGTCACCATTCGTGAAGTTGACCCCATTCGTGGAGGACGGCGTTGTCGTATCGAAGGTGGCATACACATTGGCAGCCGTCACGGTTAGCACGACCGCACTGGCCTTGCCTCCAAATGGCGGGAGTCCCTGTGAGCCTCCATTCGTCGTGGTCATGACCGCTGTGCCTGTGAGGACATTATCTACTTTCGATGCGGTCAGGCTTACGACGGCACCAGTCGTCACGGTCAACTGTTCCGTGTCATACGACTTTTTCCGATTCAGCGCAGTCAAATTCTGAAAGATGGCCATGCGTTAGCCTCAACATTCTTTGCCGGTATAGCCCACTGACGGAATGCCAGCGATGCGGTTAAAGTCGTCGTTGGCAGCGTCCAGCGACGTCTCAATAACGTGCTGGCGTTTTGCTGCCATCATTTGCTCGTTGTGTCGATCCACGGCGCTCCGCAGTTGCTTCGAGGCTCCCCGCAGGGGGTCGAGGCGCTTGAGCGTTTCGATCAAGATATCGTCGAGTGGAAAATAGCCGGCTGTGACGCGTGTCGGAGTGCCCTTGAGCTTGCAGAAGGGACACACCACTTCGCGGATCTCGCGCACCGGCACGTCCAAATCCAGATGACAGGCTGGACAGGGCATCTTGGTGCCCGGCCGAATACTCAAAATGTAGAGGTAGCCGTCCCGCAGCCGAATACTATCATCGTCGTGGTCACTGACCGGGAAGCTCGCCAGGGCTCGACTGACTTTCTGTTCGAGTTGGTATTCGTGCCGGGACTGGGACCACCGAAGACGCAAGCGCCCGTCAAAGGTCTGGTCCAGCCGTGCCGCAAAACTCTCTGGGATCTGCATGGGTCTCCCTCCTCATGCGTGCCCCCTGACCTTCCGGGGATACCGGAAGATCAGAGGACTCGTGCGTGTTACGCTTCTTGCGTGACCGTGCCGTTGATGGTTTGGACAAACCACCCATCGACGCCGTCGCTCACAAGGGTGAACCCATTGCCCACCGCATCGCTTGCCGTCGCAAAGTAGATGTCCTTATCGTCGGTCGCCGTCACACCCGGCGCCACGATCTTGTCTACTGAGGCCGGGCTCACCCCGTGGCCCGTGCCACTGGTCGCCGCCGTATTGACGATGAAGTGGTAAAAGATTCCCTTCTGGGACTTCTGCACAGCCGGCAGGGTAAAGTTGAAGGCGGTCGCCGAGTTCCACACAAACGTCTTGCCCGAATCAGACGCCTTGAGCGTGGCCGCAGCCGTCGCCACCGACACATCCCCACGTTCAGTGCGCGGGAACTTGAGGGCATTTGCATTTGCCATACGAAACTCCTTGAAAGGGGTGCGATACGCGTGCTATCGCGCCAAGAAATAGGGAGAAGGATCCGCAGACCCTTCCCCCCATTATCAGACTCCCGCTACGACCAGACTTCGTTGATGCCCTTGAGGACACCATTCTGGTTGCGGGCCTTGCACATCAGCTCCTGGTAGACGAACGCGGTCGCCCCGTAGGCGTCCACATCGCCACCGCTGATGCGGTAGAACACCGAGCCGTCCTTGTCCATGAAGTCCAGCGGCGCCATCTGCGCAATCGCCAGCGAGCTGGGCGTGATCGCGTAGAGGGCATTCCGGCGGCACTGCACGTCGGCCACGACCGGCTTGCCGTTGTAGGTCACGGCCTCCCAGCCACCGTCGAGCTTCATGACGTTGTAGAAGACGCGCTCGTCCTGGCAGAGCTTGACATAGGTGTCGCGCATCGCCGGGTGGCAATGGAACATCTTGATGTCCGACTCATCCGCCGCCGACTCGGTCACGATGCGCGAAATCAGCTGCTGAATGAGCGGGAAGCTCAGGTCCTGCTTGCTGGAATCGCTGCCGAGCACCACGGCCTTCCAGTCCGGGTAGGTCGCCACGGGCAG